>Ga0066603_10002448_pt1 | contig 11079 bp, 7 predicted proteins | sample Higcelweek8metaG_FD_59482 | JGI IMG/M metagenome (GOLD analysis project Ga0066603, IMG submission 59482) | Freshwater pond sediment microbial communities from the University of Edinburgh, under environmental carbon perturbations - High... | ecosystem: Environmental > Aquatic > Freshwater > Pond...
ATGGTTGCGGCGATTATCGTGGCGGTGCTGGTAATGATGTGGGCATCGGGCACCATCAGCGACTTTATCGACAAGCACCCCAGCTTGAAGCTGTTGGCGCTGTCCTTCCTGATCGTGGTAGGTACGGTGTTGATCGCTGAGGCCTTTGAAGTGCATGTGCCGAAGGGTTACGTCTACTTCGCTATGGCCTTCTCACTGGGCGTAGAGGCGCTGAACATCCGTATGCGTACTGCTCGCCAGCGCAAAGCGCGTGAAGCCGGTCAAGAGCCGGAAGAAGCCGTCAAACTGCGTAAAGACATTCCGGGGCAATAAGCCATCGGCGTCGGGAAAGCGGAGCCGCTAGGGCTCCGTTTTTTTGCTCAAAAATTAGCCGGACTGGTCGCGCAGATCAACCGAGCGGGATGCGCTGTGAACACCTTCGTACTTAAGCTGCTGCTGATTCTGATGGCGAGCCTGCTAACGGCTTGCCAAACGGCTTCCCTTGCGCCACAAACAGCGTCCAGTCCGCCAGAACCCATCCCACTGAAAGCACCGCCACAGAGCCAAGAGCCTGTAGAGCCCACGCGCTTGGAGCAGATCCTTAGCGCAAAGCCTGCCCCCAAGGGTAAAGCGGCGCTGCAAGCCGAATGCGCGGCCATGGCGGAGCTTTACAGCTCAAGCTTCGTCGCCCACGCCACTTGGGAGTACGCCAAGACGCCACAAAAACCACCGCGAGCCGAACTAGCAGGCGCGATGCGTGCGGCCCAAGCGCGGGCAGAGCGACTGGGCTGCCCGGCATTTTGGCGGGAGTGAACAGAGACTAGGCTTTGAGTTTGGCAGGAGTTGGTTGTGGAGCAAGCCCGCTATGACGTGCTGGGGCTGCTCAATATCAACCCGGCAGACCATGGCTGGATCATTCGGGACATGACCGATGAGCCGGCCTTGATTCAAATTAAAATCTAAATAGATTCATATTTGAATCTTGATTGAACTCAAGACATAATACCCCCTGTCATCAGCGTAAAGGGGGTTGCCATGTCCAAGTTGAAAGCACTAATTAAGAAATCCAAAGCCGCCAAAACCGAATTGGTTGCTACAACAGTCCGAATTCCACAAAGTCTGCATCTCTATATAGAAGACCTGGCAGTAAAGTTAGGACTTTCAAAGCAAGAGGCAATTTTTCGACTTGTCGAGGCTGGAATAGAAGTTGCCGAATTGGAATTTGAAAAAGAAGATGATGTGCCTGCTAATTTTCATGTGCTGAATACAAACAGAAGACACGATGAGGATGATCAAGAGCACATGCTCAGCTTAGGTATAGCCGCAGCCTTCTATGATCCATGGAAATACAATATTGACCGTATAAAAAAAGGGGATATCGTATTCCTTTATGAAAATGGCGTAGGAATTGTTGCATATGGGAAAGGCAGTGGCGTTACCAAAAAGAAAGATCGCCATGAAGACAAAGATGAGTGCCATTACCAAGAATTGGAAGGGTTCGTAATCTTAGAGAATCCTTTATCAGCAGCACGCATCAAAGAGATATTAAATAGAAATGTCGTCTTTTTAAGAGCAATGGCTGGTATGCCAGACGGCCAAAAGGTGCTTAATGAAATTAACTCGCAGAGCGGCACCTAACAAGTCGTATATGGACTCTCCCCACAAGTGGTGAGTAAAGCCTTTCCAACCCTGTCGTCAGTGCGGTTATCCGGCCTTCGGTGGGCATTGCCGCCCGGGCCATTCTGTAGTTCGCGCATCGGGGCGAGTAAGGCCGCTTTGAGCCAGATTGGCCCGCATCGTGAAGAGTGACAGCATCAGAGCAGCAGGGCGTGCCGAAGGGACTGTTCCCTTCGGAGTAGGATGGGTAGGCTGTGGTCAGGCAGATTGCTCGCCCTGCAATGAAGGTTGGACGATCACGTCAACGTGCAGGGGGTCAACCCAGCAGACCACGCATGGGTACTGGAGCAAATGGCCGACGAGCCGCTCTTTTTCGGTCTGGTGTTTGTACTGGGTGCCGAGGACAGTGCCAGCCGAGAGGCCCAGCGCAAGGAACATGGGCCAGTGCTGGAGGCATGCCTGTCTGCCATTACCGAGGTGATGCGGCATCCTGATTTCAACCCTGAAGCACTGGGGCGCAGAATTAGGGGGAAGTACAAAGAGCGGGGGTTAAAGCGGGTTAAGTGAGGTAGGGGGAACAGAGCCATTAGAAGGCCCTGTTTTTTTCGTATATGAGAATTCAAGTGCTTTCCTAGATGTATTGCCTAGCAGCCTGAAACTTTAGTAGGTGGCCCTTCGATCGTATTAATCATCCTAGCTTGCGAGATGTTTTTTAATCTTTAGCCAGTAACCACAGGTATTTCAAAGTGGCCACCACCATGGCTAATCGATAGACTGGCAACGATTTAAAACGACTTTAGAGCATCCTTGAGCGCCCATACCGTGAATGCAGAACCGTGGGTAACTGCATTGATATCGCTCGGCATCTAGGCATCGTAAAAGACACTGTTTGCCGCTGGCGCGAACGTAAAGGGCTGCCCGCGCACAAGATTGGGCGGCTATGGAAATTCCAGCTTTCCGAAGTAGATGAATGGGTGCGCGCTGGCGGAGCTGATGACGAACAGACAAGCGGAGTAACCATCACCTAACCCCCTCACCAATAGAGCGTTGGTGACGCACCGACAAACCAACCAACGGTTTCTATCGACCATGGACGATAGAGAGCAGGCAATGAGCCTGCTCATAACGCAGAGAGCATGTCTATGACACCAGAGGCCAAAGCGCGCCAGCAAATTGATCGCAAGCTGGAGCAGTCCGGCTGGGTCATTCAAGATAATAAACAACTCAATCTTGGGGCGGCCACGGGCGTGGCGGTACGCGAATGCCCCACGGACACAGGGCCAGCAGATTACGTACTCTTCGTAAAACGCGAGCCGGTGGGGATTATTGAAGCAAAGAAGGACAGCGCTGGAGCCAACCTCACGGTCACCGAGGACCAAACCGCACGCTACGCCACCTCCAACCTCAAATGGCGCAAAGACAATACGCCTCTGCGCTTTTTGTTTGAAGCCACCGGCCAAATCATTCGCTTTACAGACAATGCGGACCCTGCACCCCGCTCACGCGAAATCTTTCACTTTTTTAAACCCGAAACCCTAGATTCTTGGCTAACTCAATCAGAAACCTTGCGGCGTCGTTTGGCAGAACACATGCCTGCCCTGTCCGAGCGTAATCTGCGCGACTGCCAGATTAGTGCCGTTAGTGGACTAGAAAAGTCATTGGCGCAGAATCGGCCGCGTGCTCTTGTGCATATGGCCACCGGTGCGGGTAAAACATTTACAGCTATTACCTCGGTGTATCGGCTGCTCAAATTCGGGGGGGCCAAGCGTATTTTGTTTCTGGTCGACACCCGTAACCTTGGCAAACAAGCGCACCAAGAGTTTATGGCCTATACGCCACCAGACGACGGGCGCAAATTCACCGAGCTATACAACGTACAACGCTTGGCCTCCCCCAATATCGACCCTCATTCGCAGGTGTGCATCAGCACCATCCAACGCATGTACTCCATACTGAGTGGTGAGCCGATTGACGAGTCGGCGGAAGACGTATCGCTCAACGAGGTGCAACAAACTGCCAAGCAAGAAAAATGGGTGCGTTACAACCCTGCTGTACCGATAGAAACCTTTGACTTCGTCATCATTGATGAGTGTCACCGCAGCATCTACAACCTGTGGAAACAGGTGCTCGATTATTTCGATGCCAGCCTGATCGGCCTCACAGCCACACCAGATAAACGCACCTTTGGCTTCTTCAATGAAAACATCGTGGCTGAATACACCTACGAACAGTCCGTGGCGGATGGTGTCAACGTAGGGTACGACGTCTACACCATTGAAACTGAAATCACCCAAAAAGGCTCTGAACTAAAAGCCAAAGAGTGGGTAGACCATCGCGACCGGGCCACCCGAAAGAAACGCTGGGCTGAAACAGAGGAAGAGACCGCCTATACCGGCAAGGAGTTGGACAAGTCAGTAGTCAACCCGAGCCAGATCCGGCAGGTGATTCGGGCCATGAAAACTGCGGTGGAGACACAGATATTCCCCGCCCGAGAAGAAACACCCAAAACCCTGATCTTTGCCAAAACCGACAGCCATGCCGACGACATCATTAACACCGTCCGCGAGGTCTACGACCAAGGCAACGCCTTCTGCAAAAAAGTAACTTACCGCGCCGAAGAAGATGCCGATAGCATCCTTTCTAGCTTCCGTAATGACTACAACCCCCGCATTGCCGTCACCGTGGACATGATTGCAACCGGCACCGACGTGAAACCGTTGGAAGTTTTGCTCTTCATGCGGGATGTGCGCTCCAAAGGCTACTACGAGCAAATGAAAGGCCGTGGTGTGCGTTCGCTCGATGGCGAAAGCCTTAAGCGGGTCAGCAACAGTGCCGACGGTGCTAAAACTCGCTTTGTTTTGATCGATGCGGTAGGCGTGGAAAAAAGCCTGAAGACCGAAAGCCGTCCGCTGGAAAAAAAACCCAGCACCTCCCTGAAAGACCTACTGCAAGGCGTAGCCATTGGCAGCCGGGATGATGATACCCTGCTCTCCCTTGCCAATCGCTTGGTGCGCCTCGCCAAACAACTGGATGACAAGGCTCAGGCACGCATTACAAAAGCCAGCGGTGGCATCTCTGTGGGTGGCTTGGGCAAAAACCTGATCGCAGCACTCGACCCTGATGCCATTGCACAAACCGCCGTCAACACTGCCAAAACCAAAGGCATTACCCGCAGTGAAGAGACCTTACTGCCCGAAGAAATTGAAGCCGCCCGCGCCGAACGAGTGGCCGCTGCCTGTGAGCCCTTTGATAAGCCCGAACTGCGCGACGAAATCGAGAATGCCCGTCGTGAACGGGAGCAAATCATCGACCATATCAACCTCGACCAAGTCACCTTCAGTGGTTTTAGCGAACAGGCTGAAGCACAGGCACAGGCGGTAATTCAAAGCTTTACGGATTACCTCAGCATGCACAAAGACGAAATTGCCGCGCTCGGCTTTTTCTACCAGCAGCCCTACCAACGCCGCGCCCTTACCTTCGAGATGCTGGAAGAGCTGCACGAACACCTGAGTAAGCCGCCATTGATGCTCACCACCGAACGCCTGTGGAGTGCCTATGCTCGTGTGCAAACCAGCGCGGTAAAAGGTGCGGATAAAAAACGCCAGCTGACTGATTTGGTTTCGCTGCTGCGTTTTGCCTTAGGGCTGGAGGGCGAACTCAAACCCTTTGCCGATGAGGTGGATAAACGCTTCCAAACTTGGATCTTCCGCCACAACGCCCAGCGCGGCACGGCCTTTACGCCGGAACAAACCGAATGGCTGCGGCTGATAAAAGACCATATTGCGAGCTCATGCTCCATCAGTCGCGACGACTTTGATTACGCCGAACTGGCCGATAAAGGTGGCCTGCAAAAAGCCTGGGGCCTGTTTGGTAAGGAGTTGGATACTTTGATGAATGAATTGAATGGGGAGTTGGTGGCGTGAGTTCTAAACTTCCACAAAATTGGATAATGGCCGATTTATTTGATGTCTGCACACCAACTCAATGGAAAACAATTTCTATTGGCGAGCTATCCGATTCGGGCTGTCCGGTCTATGGAGCCAACGGCAGAATTGGGTTTTACAGCGATTACACCCATGAGCATCCGACAATAATGATCACTTGCCGTGGTGCCACTTGCGGAAATATCCATATATCAGTGCCATTTTCGTATATCAACGGAAATGCCATGGCACTTGATGGCCTTAATGAAGGTTTTTGTGAACTGAGGTTCCTTGCTTATTTTTTATCCGCGCGAAAGTTTGACGATGTAATTTCAGGCTCTGCGCAGCCACAAATAACGCGTGCAAGCCTGCGGCTAGTTCAATTTCCACTATCCCCCCGAGCCGAACAAACCCGCATCGTCGCCAAACTCGAAGAACTGCTCTCCGACCTCGATGCCGGGGTAGCCGAACTCAAGGCCGCGCAAAAGAAGCTGGCGCAATACCGCCAATCACTATTAAAAGCCGCCGTGGAAGGCGCACTCACCGCCGAGTGGAGAACCCACAACACCCCAACGGAAACCGGCGCGCAACTGCTGGAGCACATCCTGCTAGAGCGCCGCGCCCGCTGGGAAGCCAAACAACTCGCCAAGTTTGCAGAACAAGGCAAAACCCCACCCAAAGACTGGCAGAAGAAATACCCCGAACCGGTGCAGCCGGACACCAGCGATTTGCCGGAACTGCCGGAGGGGTGGACTTGGGCGAGCCTCGACATGCTGGGCGAAATTGCCTCAGGTGTGGCTAAGGGTACCAAGCGGAAAGACTCCATTGAGGTTCGTGAAGTACCGTATTTGCGAGTCGCGAATGTTCAGCGTGGGTATCTCGATCTCTCTGAAGTCAAAACTATTTTGGCAACTGAGAAAGATATAGAGGAACTCACACTTCAGACTGGGGATATTCTTTTCAACGAAGGTGGTGATCGCGACAAGCTAGGTCGTGGCTGGGTTTGGCGCAATGAAGTGAAAAACTGTATTCACCAAAACCATGTGTTCCGGATGCGCCCCTTCCTTTCCGAGGTACTGCCAGAACTTATTTCGCACCATGGCAATACCTTTGGGAAAACATGGTTCCAGCATGCAGGCAAGCAAACGACGAACTTAGCATCAATTAACATGACAATGCTGCGCATGTTCCCAGTTCCGCTCGGGCCTACGAATGAACAGCGTGAGCTGCTAACTCAGTTAGACATACAGATCGAACAATTGGATCGCCAAGAGAAAGCTGTCGAACTGGGGCTCAAACAATCCACCGCCCAACGCCAAAATATCCTGCGCGCTGCATTTGCGGGTGAATTAGTACCGCAAGACCCGAACGATGAACCCGCCAGCGTGCTGCTGGAGCGTATTCGTGCCGAGCGGGTTGCACAGGGCTCCACAAAGAAACCGCGTGGGCGTAAGGCTAAGGAGGCAGTGTGAGCGATATATGGGCCGATCTGGACTTAGCTACCTTGGCCGAGTCGGTGGACCTTGAATGCAAAGCCGCACAAGGCCGTGATGGTCGTGGCGAAGTGCCCGAGGACATCTGGAAAAGTTACAGCGCCATGGCCAATACCAATGGCGGGGTAATTTTGCTTGGCGTGCAAGAAAAGCCGAGCGGGCACTTTAAGGCCATCGGCTTACAAGATGTGGAGCGGGTACGTAAGGCGGTATGGGATAACCTGCACAACCGCAAACAGGTGAGCCTGAACCTGTTGGTCGATGCCGATGTAAGCCCCATTGAGCTGGACGGCAACACCGTATTGCGAATCAAAGTGCCACGCGCCACCCGTCAACAGCGGCCCGTGCACATTGGTACAAACCCCTTTGGCGGCACTTACTTGCGTCGTTATGAAGGCGACTATCAGGCCGACGATGAAGCGGTGCGCCGCTTGGTGGCTGAACGGGTGGAGGATGCTCGTGACGAGCGCGTGCTAAAGGGATATGACTTTAGCGATTTGGACATGGATACCGTAGCCGCCTATCGCAACCGTTTTGCAGCCGTAAAGCCCGGCCATGTGTGGACCGACTTACCCTTACCCGAGTTTTTAGAGCGCATTGGTGCATGGGGTAAAAATCGCGACGAAGGTTATAGCGGTTTACGTTTGGCAGGTTTGCTGATGTTTGGCCGTGCTGAGGTGATTCGCGATGCCTTGCCGCATTACATGGTGGATTTTCAGGAACGGCCCGAAGCAAAAACCGAAAAGCGCTGGATAGACCGGCTGGTGCCGGACGGCACATGGTCAGGCAACGTATATGACTTTTTCCGCAAAGCGTACCAGAAGCTAACCGCAGACCTGAAAGTACCGTTTCAACTGCAAGATGGCCAACGAGTAGACGATACCCCCGTGCATGAAGCTCTGCGGGAAGCCTTGGCCAATACCTTGATTCATGCTGATTACTCGGGACGGGTATCGGTTTTGGTAGTCAAGCGACCGGATCTGTTTGGGTTTCGCAATCCAGGGCGAATGCGCATTCCATTGGACTTGGCGCGGGTAGGTGGACACAGCGATTGCCGTAACCGCCGATTGCAAACCATGTTTCAATTAGTGGGGTATGGCGACCATGCCGGTTCTGGGCTGCCCAAAATTTACAAAAACTGGGCAATCCAGCATTGGCGTAACCCTCTTCTGTATGAGTTGGATGATCCAGAGCAAACGCTGATGGAGCTGCGCATGAGCAGCTTGGTACCTGCACCGGCACTGGAAACACTCACCGCAAAATTGGGACAAAAGTTTACAAATCTATCCGAGGTAGCGCGTTTAGCCTTGATTACGGCTCAAGTGGATGGTGTGGTCAATCATGACCGTTTGAAGCAAATTACAACGGAGCATCCAGCCGACTTAACCAAGTTATTGAGCCGCTTGGTGCGAGATGGCTTGCTGATTTCTCAGGGAGCTGGACGCGGCATGGTGTATGTACTTCCGTGGCAGCAGCATAACTCTGGAAGGGCTTTTGAAGAGTTTGAATCGTCAGAACCCAACAGCAAACCACCGGAGCTCGAGTCTAAACCACCGGAGCTCGAGTCTAAACCACCGGAGCTCGAGTCTAAACCACCGGAGCTCGTGCTATATACCGATTGGGCAAACGTTCCCGATGCAGTGCAAGCAGAGTTACTGGCTATTGCCGCTCCGGTCGCTCAAAGCCGAAAAGCGAAACCTGAGGTGTTACGCAGCACCCTGCTGACATTGTGTGCACGCCGCTATTTAGGGGTACGAGTGCTTGCCCAGGTGCTGCAACGCGATCCAGATGATTTACGGAAGCGCACTTTAACTCCAATGGTCAGAGATAAGCAGCTCAGTACTGCATTCCCTACCAACAGTGACCCTCGCCAGGCTTATACAGCGACCATTATTGAAGACGAATACTCATGAATACCTCTACCCTCGTCCAAAAAGTCTGGAATTTCTGCCACACCCTACGCGACGACGGCGTGGGCTATGGCGACTACCTTGAACAGCTCACCTACTTGCTGTTCCTCAAGCTGGCGCACGAATATGCGCAGGAGCCCTACAACCGTGACACCCACATTCCAAAGGGTTATGACTGGGCCAGTCTGACCTCCAAGGTCGGCGAGCCGCTGGAAGCACACTACCTTGCCACCTTGCATAAGCTGGGCAATGAATCAGGCATGTTGGGGGCTATCTTTTTCAAGGCCCAGAACAAGATCCAAGATCCGGCAAAGCTTTCACGTCTTGTTCAGTTGATTGATGCGGAAGACTGGATCAGCTTGGGTGCCGATACTAAGGGCGATCTCTACGAGGGCTTGCTGCAAAAAAATGCCGAAGACACCAAGAGCGGAGCCGGCCAGTACTTTACGCCCCGCGCCCTGATCGAAGCGATTGTCGCTTGCGTACGCCCAGCCCCCATGAAGACCATTGCTGATCCTGCCTGTGGCACAGGCGGTTTTTTCCTAGGTGCGTACAACTGGCTGACACGCTCTGGTGCCAAGTTGGACAAGCGCCAGAAAGAGTTTCTGCGCGACAAGACATTCCACGGCAATGAAATTGTGCCCAATACGCGCCGCCTGTGCTTGATGAACCTCTTCCTGCACAGCATTGGTGACTTGGACGGTGAGCCCTCTGTGGAGCGTTCAGATGCTTTGATCTCTGAGTCTAAGCAAAAAGTGGATTACGTGCTGGCTAACCCGCCTTTTGGTAAAAAAAGCAGCATGACCATTACCAATGAAGAGGGTGAGGAAGACAAGGAAGCCCTAACCTATGAACGTCAGGATTTCTGGGAGACTACCTCGAACAAACAGCTCAACTTCCTGCAACACATCGTCAGCATGCTCAAGATAGATGGCCAAGCAGCAGTGGTGTTGCCAGACAATGTGCTGTTTGAGGGCGGAGCGGGCGAGAAAATTCGCCGCAAGCTGCTGGAAAACTGCGATGTACACACCATTTTGCGTTTACCCACCGGAATTTTCTATGCGCAGGGTGTTAAAGCTAACGTCGTGTTTTTCGACGCAAAGCCCAAAGATGGCCAGATTCACACCAAGGGAATCTGGTTTTATGACTTGCGTACTAACAAGCATTTCACCCTGAAAACACGCCCACTTAAGCTGGATGATTTGCAGGATTTCATCACTTGCTATAGTCCTGAAAATCGTCACGAGCGCGTCGCTACAGAACGATTCAAGTTCTTTGAGTACAAAGAGCTGATCGAACGCGACAAGGCCAGTCTCGACATATTCTGGCTCAAGGACGATAGCTTAGATAACCTTGATAACTTGCCGCCTCCAGATGTTTTACAGCAGGAAATCATTGAGCACTTGGAGGCCGCATTGGCCTCGTTCCGAGAGGTGGCAATCGGACTACGGACTAATTGAGCTCATCAAAGCATCTACGGCCCTTGGTCTAGCACTAAGAGCTTGGAGGCTTTGTGCAGCAGCAAAGCCTGCTCGTTTGCCCACAAACCCCATGAGCTGAAAACTCAGCCGATCCACACACCAATCAGCAGTCAGTGAAGGTGCAATTCTTTTGCACTTTCTTGCATAGCCCCAACGTGCAGGGGAGTAGTAGCAGGCAGCGACTAGGGGGGTGCAGTTTTCTTGCACGCCCTAGCCAATGGCTTCAGGTCGGTTTGCCCGTTTGCACTACCACATAGGCCCGCTCAATCTCTTGCTGGAATGACTCAGGCAGCCGCCACCATGATTGAACATCTACCGTAATTGGCAGGGTACTGGCTTGTAAGGCTTCTTTGAGTGCGAGATAACCCGCTACCTCTGCCTTTGGGTCGGCTGGAGCGCGCAACACCAGATCAAGATCACTGGTTTCATGGGCACCACCAGTCACACGACTGCCATAGGCCCATACCTCAGCCTGGGGAACCTGCTGGAGCAGTATCTGTTGCAGCAAGGCCAAATGACGGGGCTCTAAATACAGGTGCTTTAACTCAAGCGCCGGCATTGAATGCCTCCTGTAGTTTTTGGGCTAATGCCCGCACATCCACCAGATAGCTTGGCAGCAACTTGAGGGTGTCATTGGCAAAGCCTTCACCGTAGTCATGGGCGGTATTGTTACGGT
>Ga0066603_10002463_pt1 | contig 11038 bp, 6 predicted proteins | sample Higcelweek8metaG_FD_59482 | JGI IMG/M metagenome (GOLD analysis project Ga0066603, IMG submission 59482) | Freshwater pond sediment microbial communities from the University of Edinburgh, under environmental carbon perturbations - High... | ecosystem: Environmental > Aquatic > Freshwater > Pond...
GCAAGATCTTGCGTCTCTACGGGGTACCCACCAGTTTGTATCCCCAGACTTTCATATAAACTACCTTAAAAGAGTGTTCTTAAAATACCTGGATGGTTCATTTTTATATTTTTTAATGCAAAATTTGTTGTAATTATCGATAGTCTGACTATGATAAATACTGGTGGCATGGCCATTGCATTGTCATCTGATAAAAAGTTCAAATAAGATTTCTGGGAAAAAAGTTCCCGTTCATGTAAAAAATACTGACCGTCTGAAGTCGATATGCATTAGATCTCTTTCAAAGATTTAAGCAAAATATTTTTTATGACGATATAACATAGAGCAGAAAAAAGAGGTTGATATGGACAGATTGGCTTGCAACATGGAGAGTTTGCTTGAGAAGAAACTTGGTATTTATAGCGAATTATCGTCACTTTTGAAAGCTGAAACAGATTCCATAATCAAAATGGACATAAATGCACTCTGGAGCGCATCTTCACGGAAAAAAGCAATCGCATCCGATATTATAAGTTTAAGAGAGAGTATTCTCTCCCTTTTACATGAAAATCAGGTTATTCACTCAATGGAGAACAGAACTTTTGATCTGGATACTTTAATTGCAATATTACCGCTCTCTTCCAAAATAAAAGCAGACCTTGAAATAATAAAAATAAAAATCAAGGTAAAAAAAGAGATTGTCAGGCAGCTTGCATCTTCTAATCGTAAATGCATTAATGAGTATCTTGGAGTAATTGATGGTGTGATATCCACAATCACTGGAAGTTCAAAGCAGGAGTTATATGGGAAAAAAGGTGTGGCTGGTTCTCGTATCTCCTCTTCTTACGGTACTGGATATGGTAGAAGATCGGCAGTTAATATTATTTCTGGGCAGGTATAACAGAGGAGGTGTCACATGGGCGGCATCAGTTCAATGCTTCAGATTGCCAAAGGGGCGCTTGCTGTCCAGCAATACGCTCTTAATGTCACTGGAAATAATATTGCAAATGTGAATAATTCGGACTATAGTTTACAGACTGTTCAGCAGGTTAATAATGGCTCTATAAATTATGCAGGTTTGACACTGGGCACAGGTGTGACTTCAGACCAGGTCGAACAGAGTGTGGATCAGTTGCTTGAAAATCGCCTCACAGAGGCAGAAGCATCCTTGTCAGGTTCTGAAGCAGCAGAAACCTATATTACGATTATCGAAAGTTATTTTAATGACACTTCAGGAACAGGCATCAGTAATGCTCTGACCGATTTATGGGACTCATGGAGTGATCTTGCAAATAACCCTGATGATGATTCTGAGCGTCTTATTGTTCTTGAAAGTGGAGAGGCTCTGGCTGAGCAGTTCAATGCTGCATATGATTATCTAGATCAGATAGAGATTGATATCAACACACAGATTGTTAGTGCAGTAGATAGAATTAATGAGATTACAGAAGATATTGCAGAGCTGAATCAGGATATAATGGGCGATGAGATTGAAGCCACAGCAAATGATAAGCGTGATCAGAGAAATGCCTTGGTTGATGAGTTGGGAGAGCTCATTGACATCAATGTGTTCGAGCAATCAAATGGGGCGGTAACTATCAATGTTGCTGAAGGGTTGCCAATTGTAAGTGGTACCACTGCTCATCAGCTTACAATTGAAGATGATCAGATTGCCTGGGTTAACTCATCAGGAGGCACTCAGAAAATTTCAGATGAGATAGCAGGAGGACAGATTGGTGGATGGCTTGATATAAGAGACTCAATCATACCGGAATATGAAGCAGAGCTTAATGAGCTTGCAAGTGAAGTGATATGGGCAGTAAATTATCAGCACTCACAGGGAGTGGGACTGAACTACTTTTCAGACACACTTACTGGCACTTATGAAACAGATGAAAGCGGATGGCTCTCAAGTCTCAGTTACGGCAGCAAGATTGACTATTCCAGTGATCTTACCATGTGGATTGAGGACGATACAACATCTGATACTCAGTATTCTGAAGTTACCATGGATATGGGGGTTTCAGAAGCTGCTATATCCAACTGGCAGTCAGGTGCTGATCTGCCTGCAGAAGATGCAGTGTACAAACTTACGGTTGTTGACGGAACAACGATTGGAGACAATCTGGTTATTCAGAGCGATGGAGACAGATTGACTATGGCTCAGGCATCTACAGTTGCGGGTCAGAGTGTGGCTGAATTCATGCAATCTGCAGATGCTCCGATTGTTGCTCAGACACTTACAATCTCCGGAGGCGCTTCAGGAACCCAGACAGTTGACATTGCATACAGCGGCGGAGATGCAAAGCAATCTGCTGCATCCATTGCAGAGGCCTTAAATGAGATTGACGGAGTTACTGCCTATGCTGCTGAAAACAGTGCTCTTCTTGATGTCACTGCAATAGCTTCCGGAGCTGCTCTGGCAGATGGGAGTACAGTCAGTTTTGGGATATATGTTGATGGTGTGACTCATATTGAATCATTTACTGTGGATTCGACATTTGGTGGGATTCAGGAGCAGTTTGAAGATGCATTTCTTGCAGCTGCAGAATCTCTCAATGAAATTTATGGTGATGAAGATCTCACACTTACATGGGATGTAGATGATGCATCAGCAACACAGTTCACACTTACAAGCAGTTCAGGCAGAACAATAGGTCTTCAGGATCTGACCACCGATCCTGCAAGCGCAAGCCACATCGAATTTTCCGGTAACGGCACCACTGCCGTACAGATCGGCTCTGGGGACTCTGCTGCTGTGGCTTCAACTCTCACAGTTGAAGTGGAAGAGGGAATGAGCATCGCCTCTTCTGTGGCAGGTGCGGCAGGTGGAATATTTTCAGGTACAACTGCAACAACCGCCAGTTCCATCATTACATTAGGAGGGGAAGGTGGGTATAGTGATTTTACTGGTTCCACAATCTCTTTTGAGGTAGATGGAATAGCTGTTTCATATAGTGTAGGAGCAGATACCACTGACGAAGAGTTCTCCATAGGACTTGAATCTGCTCTTAACACGGCTCTAGGTGCTAATCCTGACTACACGGTAATGAGAAATGGAACCTCGGTCTCAATTCTTAAAGCTTCAGGTCTTGATGAACCAATTGAAATCAGTGACTTTGTTTCAACTGGCACCAATACAACTCTTTCAACGAGTACTGGTACAGGCAGCGGCACATCTGCTCCTGATAACGATCTTCTCATAGCAAATGATCCCAATCCTCTCAGAAACTCTTCAACATCTTCTCTCTATGAGGACAGCGGGATCATAATGTGGGAGAAATATGACACCAATGGAATCGCTACAGGGGAGAGCGGACTCATAACGGTAGAGGATGCTGGAGAGGTGACCATAACAGACTCTTCAGGCAATGAGCTGTTGACCTTTGATCTCTCTGCAGGAAGCCTTGTTGCAGGAAATACCATGAGCATAAACGTTAATCTTGTAGATGATGGCGTCAATCCACCCTATGCTGAGCCGGATACACTTGATTTTACGGTGGATGGATCAGCTAATGTCCAGAATGAAACCTATATGTTCAAAGTGGTTTCCGGCGGAACAATCGGCACTTTGCCTGCAACCGGAGAGTCCTCTATCACCATTGAATGGGATAATGGAATTACATACGGAACTTTTGTCATTGAAGAGTCTGACCCGCCTTTGACACCGGCAACTCCTTATGAGGTGGAAGTGGATGGGATGACGCTTCAATTTACAAGCGGCACCCTTATTGAAGGGGATGTTTTTACCATCACAACCGACAGTTCAGGTAATCCAGTCTCAACCAATGAAGATGGGGATGCAACAGGGGAGTTAATGTCAGACTGGCACTGGACCCTTGAATCCTTTGCAGATCAGTTCAACAGAGTAGGGCAGGGGATGACCGCTACTGTTGTTGATAACAAGCTTGAACTCTCTGCATCCGGTAGTTATAATGTAATAACCAATATGGAATATTCAGATACAAACGGTTTTACAGAGGAGAATCTTTTTGTTGAAGTCACTGACTGGAGTGCTATGGATTTTGAGGCTGAAGATCTGCAGTTCGTAAGATCTGCCTCAGGCGACTGGAGTATTGCCAATGATCCTACCGGCGGCAATGCCACATTGATTCCTGAAGGTGGTGATGACGATGGATTCGGAGTTGACTTCAACGGTGACGGACTTGCAGACATTGAAATTACATTTGCGGAAAAGGTGACCGGAGATGGTGTTTTCAGTTTTGATCTTGTACAACATGATGCAGAAGATATTGGTTTTGCATTTTCTGATGAGTCCGGTGTTATTGCAGCCGCAGGGATAAATACATTTTTTGCTGGTGATGATGCCCTGACAATGGAAATTAACTCCGTAATAGAAGATACAAGCTTCATAGCGGCAGCCACTATTGACCCTGAAACAGGTGCTATTGATAGTGGAGATAGCAGCAATGCCCTGGCCTTAGCGGACGTGCAGTATGAAAGTATCAACATGAGGCAGTGGTCTTTCTCACGGGGCAGCGATACTGAATCAAGTATATCCACAACCACACTTGATGGATATTACAGCACTATGCTTGGCGCTCTTGGTGTAGATGTTCAGAATGTGCAGAGCGCCAAAGAATTTTCTACCCTTATGGTCAACTATCTCACATCGCAGCGCAACTCTGTTTCCGCTGTATCTCTTGATGAAGAGATGATAAAGCTTATAGAGTACCAGCAGGCATTCACCGCAGCATCAAAACTTGTAAGTGTGGCCGATGAGATGTTTGATACTATTATCAATCTGAGATAAGATCAGAAGTTATGGTGCCTGAAGTCTCACAGGTGTTGTAGATGCAAAAAAGCAGGAGGTTATCATGAGAGTTGCAACAATTTCAAAATACAGTACAGCTACGTATCAGCTTGGTCTCCTCACAAGCAGTTTACAGGATGCCAACAATGTTATGAGCACACAGAAAGTTATAAATACTCTTTCTGATGACCCTCTGGGTCTGACTCAGACTCTTGATTTAAAGGAATCAATTAAAAGTCTTGAACAGATAGACACCAATGTTGCCATGGGGCAGAGCTGGCTGACTGGCACGGAGACCGCTCTTGACAGCGTAAGCGACCTGATACTCTCTGTAAAGACAGATGTCTTGAAACTTGCCAATGCCTCTGTCAACTCTGACAATCGTCAGGATGCCATAGAAAACATCAAAAATATCATGGAGCAGCTTGTAAGTCTTGGTAACACTCAGGTCAATGGCGATTACATCTTCAGCGGGAACAGTACTGATGTGACTCCACTGGAATATGATTCAGATTCAACGCCTCCAAGCGTTTCATATGCAGGAGACAGTACTGCTTTTAAAATCAGATCTGATAAAAATGCGGAAATTGCTGTTGGCAGTGTCGGTTCAGAGGTGTTCTGGGAAGATGAAGTGGCTATTAACTCTACTAATAACACAATTTCCTTTAAAGAAGATCCAGGACATGGATCTGATTATATCAAAACAGTTACAGCAACTATTCCTGATGGAGAGTATGATACTGAGACTCTCAGACAGACTATTGAGGACGAGCTTAACCAAGCATCTTCAGAAGATGGTTACGGGGTTACTTATGTGGTTGGATATGATGAGGAGGCAAAGCAGTTTTCGATTGTTGAGGATGGCTCCTATGAAGGTTATATGAGCACAGAATTTCTGTGGGGTACAGGGGATTCCACTAGTACTGCCACTATTACTAACGAGGCTTATATAGATGAATTGACATCTGGTGGTACTGTAGTGCTAGATGATATTGACGTTACTGTAAACGACAGTGATGCAATAAATCTCAGTGATGAATCTGAAACATTCAAATTGACCAGAGAGTGGGATGAAACCTCTGGTAACTACTACTGGGGACTTCAGAACGGCAGTGGCGTTGCCATACCTGCAACAATTACTGCGACAGGCAGTGATGTGGAGGTGACTTATGAATCTAATGACGGTACAGTGCCATTAAAGATAGTTGGTAATGCTGATGGAGTTGAAATTTTTTTTGACGACGATGCTACGGCAGATGTCAGTATAACATTCGGTTCCTCTGTAAGTGAAGATGATTATGTAGAGTTTACCATTAATCCTGAAACAGTTACTGAAGTTGAGGATACATCGTTAGGTCATGAAATAGGTTTTGTTGGAGAAAATATGATTTCAGCTCCGATCACTTCAGATCTTGCTGTGACTACAGATATCTCTCCACCAAATACTCCGCTGACCATAGACAGCACTAACAACAAGGTTGACTTTCAGGAGGTTATTGGAGATTCCACTTATACATTAACAGCCTCTATAAAAGAGAAAGATTATACAAGTTATGATGAACTTGCTTCTGAGATAGAGAAATCAATGGAGGCAGAATCGTTTGAAAATGGTAACAGCATAGACTATTCTGTTTCATGGGATTCAACATCACAGAAGTTTACAATAAAAGAAAATGGCACTGAACTTGACGAACTGAACATGTTGTGGCAATCTGGAGAAAATGCTCCGGTAAGCAGCGGAGGGAGTGGTGAAAGCATAGGATCCATTCTTGGCTTTGAAGCTTCTGATGATACCAAATCTGCCTTGAAAAGTAATGAATCTGTTGAGTGGGGCATATTCAATACATTGAGTGACTTGATCGGATATCTCGAAAATAACGACGTTGACGGCATAGAGAGAACTATCGGCAGGCTTGATAGCAGCTACAGCTATATAACATCAGTTACTACAGATATAGGGATGAAATCAAGCAGACTGCAGACAAGAAGCTCCATTACTTCTGAGATGAATCTCAATCTGACTGAAAGGCTCTCCAGCATTGAAGATGCGGATATTGTTGAAGCGATTATGAATCTCACCTCAATCGAGTCTGCCTATGAGGCTGCTCTGAGTTCTACATCCAAGATCATGCAAACAAGCCTCATGGATTATATATGAAATCTAGATTACCGTAAACTCTTATGGTTAATATTCTCTGGCAGTTATTGCAGTATTATCTTTAGGAGAATACCAGTCTCCTGACTATTTTCAGGAAATAAGGATACTTCACGTGCTTGTTTTAACCAGAAAAGTGGAAGAGCAGATTAAAATCGGAGATAATATTACCGTAAAAGTTCTTGATGTTGACGGCGGGAGTGTCAGAATAGGAATTGATGCACCAAAGGATATTGTAATTCTCAGAATGGAAGTGTTTGAGCAGGTACGTAAGGAGAACATCGAGTCAGCAGCTAAAGAGGTTATTGAAGTGACAGATGCAGTGGAAATGCTTAAGGAGAGGTTCAAGAATCTGAAGTGATTCCAGACAGGAAATTTATAAGTCAGGGAATGGAGATATATACAATAATATGAAAGTTGAAACTGTAAAGTTTGGAGATCTTTATGTTGATGAAGAGACTGTGATAACAATGCCGGAAGGACTTCCAGGGTTCCCAGGATTCAGCCGTTTTGTACTTATTGAGCGTCTGGATACTGCCCCGTTCTGCTGGTTACAGTCTGTTGAACAGCCCAATCTCAATCTTGTCATGATGAATCCTTTTTTCTTTATGCCGGACTATAATCCTGAGTTGGAGACAATCATTCAGATAAGAAAATGGGAGGGGATAAAGAGTGATGATTTGCAGGTTTTTGTGGTTGTAAATATACTTGAAGATGATGGTAATAAAAGAGTTACAGCCAACCTGATAGGACCTATTGTGGTGAATAAAATAACAAAAGAAGCTGTCCAGTTTGTTTTTTCAAATTCACAATACTCTCATCGTCATGATGTCATCAAGTCTCTTGAAGATATAGTAAGGGAGTCAATCAAAAATAATTTATCCACTTAGCCCTCAATTTATACTATTCATTTCAAGGTTAATAATTCAGCATTCTTAAATGCAAGCGTAGGATTTCTTAATATTTCTTTCAAACTATTCCGGACAGTATTCATGAAACAAAAAAATCTGACCGTATCCGCATGCATGATAGTTAAAAACGAAGAGTTGATGCTTGCACAATGCCTTAACAGCATATCCCGGCTTGTTGATGAAATTGTACTAGTAGACACTGGATCTACTGATAGAACTGTTGAAATTGCAGAAAGCTTCAATGCCACAATATATCATCACCAATGGGAAGATGATTTCAGCAGGCATAGAAATCAATCCATCAGCCATGCAACCGGAGAGTGGATCTTTGTAATAGATGCAGACGAAGAGCTGTACAACTGCGGCATGACGGAACAGGATCTGCATCAGATTCTTGATGAAGTGCCTCAAGATCAGAACGCTCTTCTTGTGACTGTTCTGGATAAAAACAGAGACAAAGAGGTGACCAACCGACGGAGACAGCCAAGGTTTTTTAGAAATAACACCGGAGTACACTACAGCGGGATTGTACATAATGCCCCTGAATACTCAGGAACAGTCGGCTATACCGATATTGAGCTCATCCATCATGGCTACTGGCTTTCAGAAGATCTCATGCAGGATAAGTTGAGGAGAAAAACCTATCTGCTTCACCGCAGAGTCCAGCTTAATCCTTGTGATTATCAGGCATATTTTTACCTGAGTCAGCTCTATATGGAGATGCGGCAGGATGAGAAATGTATTGAGTATGCAGAAAAATGTCTCAGTCTGTTAAATAAGAGAATCGATTCCACGGAAGAGCACATTGGCTTTTATCAGACTGTTTATCATATCCTGGCTCTATCTTTAATCAATAGAGAGCGTTACATAGATGCAGTCGGTATTATTCAAGAAGGACTCAAAAACAGTCCAGATCAGAGCGTGCTCTACTATGATCTGGCATGCACAGGATATTTCCTTCAGGACTATAAACTGGTGATGGAAGGCGGAGATGCTTTTTTCAAGTGTCTGGAGAAATACAGAGCCATAGCTTCATCTGTAGAAGATGCAACAGCAGACTTCATAGCCACTTTAACTTCAGAGGCGATATCTGCGCTTCAATTCTGGATGATGAAAGCCTGCCTGGCGGAAAATCAACTGGCAATATATAATAAACTGTGGAATAAGACCAGACATAACTTTTCCGGGCAACCTGAACTTTATGAAGAGATCCTATCATCTCTTGAAAAAGTCAACGCCTGGCATGATCTTAAACATGCCCTTGATTTCATAGTGATAAACTGCAGCCGTTATTCAGAATTCACCCACAAAAAGGTTCTTGAGTATTACATATATATCTTCAGGATGGCAGAGTCTTACAGAACTCTTGACAACTGTATTGAAAAATATCTGGATATGATAACGGATTATAGCCAAATGCCTCTATCTGTTATTGTTATTATTGCAGAATCAATGCTCAGGCAGAATAAAGGGAGAATTTTTCTTGAAATATCCTCTGCTGTTATCCAGCTTCATGTTACAGATCCGCCTGATAATGTCAGAAGCAGAGACGGGCTTGCACTCTCTTACAGCCTGCTTTTAAAAGATCACTGTGAAACAACCGGAGACGTTTTGCTCTCGCTCTCAATTCTCAACATTGCATGGACTCTTACCGATGATCAGAGCTACCTGAATGGTGTGGAAAGCTTAAGGAGAAACAATTATTTTTATCTCTCTGCCTCAGCTATTACAGTAAACGAAGAGGCACAAAAATCATCATCATCACTTTACCAGATAGTCCTGAAAAAGAAGATGGCATTTCTAGTCAGGCCGGGGCTTGACAGTTTTATTGGGGATATAATAACTCATCTCTCAGAAAAATATGATACCAGAAAAATCATTATCACCAGCAACAGCCAGATTGACTCTATAGTGCAGTGGGCCGATATCTGCTGGTTTGAATGGTGCGACGATCTGGTAATTCATGCCACTAAATTCGATCTTTTAAAGGGTAAAAAGGTGGTATGCAGGCTGCACAGCTACGAAGCTTTCACTGATTATCCTGCAAAAGTAAACTGGAAGAGTGTAGACCGGGTTATTTTTGTAGCTGACCATATCCGCAATATTGTAGTGGAAAATGTAAGTTCTCTTGACAGAGAAAAAACGATCGTCATTCCGAACGGAATTGATTGTACAAAATATAATTTCAGGAACAGAGAGCCTGGATTCAACATTGCATACTTAGGATATATCAATTACAAAAAAGGCCCCATGCTTCTTCTGCATCTGTTCAAAGCTATTCATGATATCGACAGCAGGTATAAACTATATATAGCTGGCACATTTCAGGATAACAGGTATATTCTCTATTTCCGTCAGATGATAGAGGAGATGGGGTTGCAGAGTGCTGTTTTTCATGACGGCTGGCAGCAAAATGTGGATAAATGGCTGGAAGATAAAAATTATATTGTCTCGACAAGTTTACTGGAAAGCCAGGCACTCTGCATTATGGAGGGGATGTCAAAAGGTATAAAACCTCTTATACACAATTTTGTCGGTGCAAGAGAGATCTACTCTGAAAAATACCTCTGGAATACAATTCCTGAATGTACGGCAATGCTTCTGAGCGACTCCTACGATTCCACTGATTACAGAGCATTTATTGAAAAGAGATATTCCATACATCAGCAGATGGGAGCTGTTATGGCAATGATTGATGGTTTGAAATAGCACACTGACCTTAAAAAGTGAATTTACAGACAGGGCTACATCCTGGATCTCGTATTATGACTATATCGTGCTAAGAGATTTGAAAAAGGTTCATTAATATTAAAGATATGAAGCAGAGTTGAAATGGAAACAGAAAGTAAGCGATATTTTAATACAGTTATCAACAGCCTGAGAAAGCAATGTCTGCTCTTTTCCATCCAGAACAATCCCTACCCTTCACTTTTCCATTCAAGTAGTGGTGGAATGGGAAGCGCTGCTGGTATTGAAAAACATGGACTTACTGCATATGCTCCACCCGCAGACACCTTACAGGGGATGGAAGAGAAGAGTTATTGCAAAAAAGAGACTTTTTCCCAGAATGGAGCACCAGTACCTGTAGTTGCAATGTCTACAACGGCATATTCACCTGGAGGCAAGCAGGAGAATACGTTTATATACACCATTGATCTTATGGGAAATATATATGGAAATGCGTTGACATCTGATGAGTCATACCAGAATATCTGCGGT
>Ga0066603_10002471_pt1 | contig 11020 bp, 8 predicted proteins | sample Higcelweek8metaG_FD_59482 | JGI IMG/M metagenome (GOLD analysis project Ga0066603, IMG submission 59482) | Freshwater pond sediment microbial communities from the University of Edinburgh, under environmental carbon perturbations - High... | ecosystem: Environmental > Aquatic > Freshwater > Pond...
CTCATATGCCTGAAAAACGATAGCAAGGTGTCGTTTTTCAGGCAATTTAATTGTATATTTCTCTGATTCTATCTCAGGCAGGAGAAGGAAAGCAGTAAAGTGAACTATCTCCGGTTGACTGAAAATATACTTCAGGACATGAAGAACCAGATTGGGATCATTTACTGTTGACACTCTTACGATATAGTGCTAAATGCAGACCTAATTTGAGCAATGAATGCTTGATATGAGTTAAGAAGAAGATATAACAGACACTAATTTAACCACGAAGGTTTTTTGCAATACAGCTGTATTGTAGATGACTTGCGTGGTTTTTTTTTGCCCGGAATTCGATACAAGGAGTTCTATGGAAGCTCTTATAAAAAAGATTGAAACCTATTGGGATCAAAGATCAAGTGGCTATTGTCAGGTTAATCTGGATGAATTAAACAGCTTTAAGAGAGATGCCTGGATGGAGTTAATAAGTGAATATTACCCTGTGGTATCCGGGGAGAAGCTAAGAGTCCTGGATGTCGGAACCGGACCTGGCTTCTTTGCACTGCTCATGGCTGATTGTGGGCACGAGGTGACAGCCATTGACTATACTGAAGCGATGCTTGAAAAAGCTGCAATAAACGCAAATAGATATAACCATCAGATTCTCTTTAAAAAAATGGACGCTCACTCCCTGGATTTTGAAGATAACATATTTGATCTGATCATTACGAGGAATCTGACCTGGAATCTTGAAAGGCCTGACAAGGTGTACCAGGAGTTCTACAGAGTCCTGGCAAAGGGTGGCAGATTATTAAATTTTGATGCCAACTGGTATCTGCACCTCCATGATCCTGAGAAAAGAGAGGGGTATGAGAGGGACAGATTAAACACCAGGAAAAATAATATGGAGGATCACTATACCTGTACTGATACAAAGGCAATGGAACAGATAGCCATGAACCTGCCGTTGAGCAGAGAGCATCGGCCGGAATGGGATACTAAAGAGCTGATTGATATCGGTTTTAGAAAAATAGTGATCGAACTCGGGATAGGAGATCGTGTGTGGAATGAGACAGAGAAGGTCAACTACTCTTCAACACCAATGTTCATGATCGGTGCAGAAAAATAGTTCTACTTGTAGTTCAGAAAAACAGTTCTACTTGTAGATAAAATAAAATATGAAAATAGGGAGTATATATAAATAATGTTGAATCTATTAAATACGTTGCAGCGAGAAAAGCGGTTGATAATATTTAAGAGAGCACTCACTCTCTGCTTGACCTCTATCCTATCTCTTTCAGTAGCAGCTTTTTCAATAGCTGGTACTGGAGATAAGAGTCCGATAAAAAAGAGTCAGCTGCTGTATGCCAGCACCAAAGATATCCGGGATATCAATCCGCACCTTTACGGCGGCGAGATGGCTGCTCAGAATATGGTTTTTGAACCGCTTGTCGTCAATAGTGATAAAGGTATTGTACCCGCTCTTGCAGAGAGGTGGGATATCTCTGAAGATGGTAAGAGATACACTTTCTATCTGAGAAAAGATGTCAGATTTACAGATGGTGCACCATTTAACTCCACGGCTGTAAAAATCAATATTGATGCGGTTGTTGCAAACTTAGAAAGACACGCCTGGCTGGAGCTGGTCAACCAGATCGACCATGGTGAAGTGGTTGATCAGTTTACCTATAAACTGGTACTTAAAAATCCATATTACCCCACGCTGGAGGAGCTTGCTTTAACCCGCCCATTCAGATTCATTTCACCTCGCTGTTTCGTTAAAAAGGGGACAAAAGATGGTGTAACGGGCTACTCAGGTACAGGCCCATGGGTGCTAAGTGAACATAAGAATAATCAATATGCTGTTTTTACAGCCAATAAGGATTACTGGGGCGCTAAACCTAAGATTGCATCGGTCAAATGGAAGGTTATGCCTGACCATCAGACCATACTTCTTGCCCTGCAAAAAGGGGAGATAGATCTGCTTTTTGGTGCTGATGGAGATATGATTGATCTTGACTCTTTCAGGGCTCTTGAAAAAGAGGGAAAATATCAGACTGCTATCAGCCCCCCGATTGCCTCCAGAGCCATTTTGCTTAACGCTCATCAACCCATCACCTCTGACCAGAAGGTGAGGAGAGCATTTCAGTATGTGGTGGACAAAAAAGCGATTGCTGAAGGGATCTTAAATGGCTCTGAGGCTGTTGCAGATACACTGTTGTCACCAAATGTTCCCTATTGCAATGTAGGGCTGACCGGATATGGGTATGATCCAGACAAGGCAAATCAGCTGTTGAGTGATGCGGGCTGGCAGATGGAGTCAGACGGATATCGCCATAAGAGTGGTCAGTTGTGTGAAGTGACAATCTACTTTAATTCAGATAATAGCCAGGAACGAACCATCAGTGAATATATGCAGAGCAATATGAAGGATGTTGGTGTCAAGCTCAAGATTGTGGGAGAAGAGAAACAGGCGTTCCTTGATCGCCAGAAGACAGGGGCGTTTGACCTGCAATACTCTCTATCGTGGGGTACCCCCTACGACCCTCAGTCCTATATATCCTCCTGGCGTATTGCGGCTCATGGCGATTATCAGGCACAACTGGGTCTTACCAGAAAAGCGTGGTTAGATGAGACCATCGGCAAAATTTTAATCGAAGCAGACAGGGCCAAACGTCAGGAGATGTACAGGGAGATTCTCACCTATATTCATGAAGAGTCTGTCTATATTCCAATTACATACTCCTGTACCAAAGCCGTGTTCACGCCAGGGCTCAAGGGGGTTACCTTCAACCCTTCTCAGTATGAGATAGCTTTTGAGAAGATGTACTTTGAGAATTAAGAACTATCTGATACAGCGTGTCATTGCCATTATTCCCATTTTAATCGGGATCTCATTTCTTGCTTTCTTTCTGATCAGCCTCAGCCCCTCCGACCCTGCTGAGGTGGCGTTAAGGGTTCAGGAGATAACGCCGACTCCGGAAGTTGTGAAGAGCATGCGATGTGAGCTGGGGCTTGATAAACCTCTTCTCATACGTTATGCGAACTGGTTGAGAGCTTCCCTGCATGGGGATTTTGGCAAGAGCTACATCAATAACAGACTTGTGATCAATGAAATAGGCAATGCAATTCCTCCCACTCTTGCCCTTGTTGCAGTAACACTGGCCATTATCAGCAGTGTGAGTATTGTGGCAGGAATCCTTTGTGCCGTGCATGAGGGAAGTGCCGGTGATATCATTTTCCGTGGCTTGATTTTCTGGATTACAGCCATGCCAAGTTTCTGGGTAGGGTTATTATTGATGTGGCTCTTTTCGGTCAAGTTCAACTGGTTCCCAACAAGCGGAATGGAGGGGTTCACTTCGGTGATACTACCAGCCGTGACTCTCTCCCTTACCTATATCTCTACCTATTTCCGTCTGATCCGTAACAATATGATTCAGAACAAACAGGAAAACTATGTGCTCTATGCCCGTTCTCTTGGATTGAAGGAGAGAACCATAACCAGACATATATTAAAGAACTCTCTGCAATCATCATTAACTGCTCTTGGTATGTCAATTCCCAAACTTATAGCAGGTACAGTTATTGTTGAGAATATCTTTGCCTGGCCAGGTATTGGAAGGCTATGTGTCTCTGCCATATTTAATCGCGATTATCCGATTATTCAGGCCTATGTGTTATTGATGGCTCTGTTATTTGTTGTATGCAGCCTGGTTGTGGATTTTTTAAGTGCGCTTCTGGATCCGCGCCTCGGTCTGGAGGTATGATATGCTCTTCTGGCAACGGATAAAATCTGATACTCTGGCAATAATATGCATTAGTATCATTCTGGCAGTTCTATTATCTGGTGTTTTTGCCCCTTTTATTGCACCTCATGATCCTCTGAAGCCGGATCTCAAAGCTAAATTTGCTCAGATAAGCCGGGAATATCCCCTGGGCACAGATCATCTTGGTCGATGCACTCTCTCACGTTTACTGTATGGTATTCGAACTACTGTTCTGCTCTCCCTGCTGACAATGGCGGCAACACTCTCTGTTGGTACTCTGTTTGGCATTGTTGCAGGTTTCGGGGGAGGAAGAGTGGATGAGACAGTGATGCGCCTGTGTGATATTCTGCTCTCCTTCCCAAGTGAAGTGATGATTCTTGCCATTGTCGGCATGCTTGGGCCTGGTCTGGCAAATGTTGTTTTTGCAAGTATTGCGGCAAAGTGGGCCTGGTATGCGCGAATGATACGTTCCACCGTGATACAGCATAAGTCTAAAAATCACATCTACTTTGCCAGGGTTTCCGGTTGCAGTTCTCTCCATATTATTCAGAAACATCTGCTTCCGGCTATTGCATGTGATATCACTGTTCTTGCAACTCTTGATACGGGCTGGGTCATTCTGAGCATTTCAGGGCTCTCTTTTCTCTCCCTTGGTGTACAGGCACCTACACCAGAGTGGGGCATGATGCTTAACGAAGCAAAAAATATCATGACAACTCACCCATGCCAGATGCTTGTACCCGGCCTGGCTATTTTAACTACAGTTGCTTCATTTAATTTTCTTGGTGACAGTATTCAGGATGCACTTGAACCTAAACGTAATTACAGTGAATCAAGAGAGAAGAGATGACTCTGCTTTCAGTCAGAGACCTGACTATTCGAGATAAACGCAACAGTGAGGTGTTGATAAACAACATCAGTTTTGAGGTTGAACCACACTCCTGTCTGGGCATTGTTGGCGAGAGTGGCAGCGGCAAGACAATTGCCTGTAAATCGATCCTGGGATTGACCAGCCCATGGTTGGAGGTCACAGGAGATGCTCAGTTTGATGGAATCAATCTGGTGACCGCCAGAGGTGAAAGGGTGCGCCATATACGTGGTAAACGTATCTGCATGGTTCTGCAGGACTCCATGACAGCTTTTAACCCATTGTACACAATGGGCTCCCAGATGGTGGAAGTCCTATGTGAGAAGAGAGCGTATCAGAAAAAAACCGCACAGGAAGAATCCGTTAAAGCTCTGTGCAGGATGCATATTCATGAACCGGAAAATGTATTGAAAAAATATGCACATCAACTATCAGGAGGCATGCTGCAACGCTGCATGATTGCACTGGCAATGGCATTGGAACCGGATATTATCATTGCAGATGAGCCGACAACAGCACTGGACTCCATCAATCAACTTGAAGTGATCAGAAATTTCAAGCTCTTGCAGGAGATCACAGGCATGGCCCTGATTTTCATCTCCCATGATCTTGCTGTTGTTCAACAGCTTGCTCAACAGCTGCTTGTAATGCAAAGAGGGGAACAGGTCGAATATGGATCTGCTGAACAGATCTTCACCACTCCACAACATGAATATACACGCCATTTAGTAAATACCAGAAGGGCATTAACCAGCTCCTTCAGGCAGGCGATGATGCCAGAGCAGGATAGAGAGTATGTTAGAAGTAAAAGATGTTTATAAAGATTATTCCAGGCAAGGCTCCATATTTGGAAAAAAAAATCAGACTATCCTGGCAGGGGTCTCATTTTGCATAAATCAGGGAAAATGCATGGGACTTGTAGGTGAAAGCGGTAGCGGCAAGAGTACCCTGAGCCGTCTGATCCTCGGGTTGGAGCAGCCCAGTTGTGGTGAAATTCTTATGGAAAATGAGACCATTGCTGACTGGAGAAAAAATCATCGCGGGCAGATGAGTGTGGTATTTCAAGATTATACAACCTCAGTCAATTCACGATTTACGGTACAAGAGGCTATTGCTGAACCACTTCTGGCTTTAAAATCAACTGATGGGCTCAGAAGTCATATTCTTGAACTTCTGGAGAGAGTTGAGTTGCCAGTCAGATTGCTGAAAAGATATCCCCATGAACTCAGTGGTGGAGAGATGCAAAGGGTCTGCCTGGCCCGCGCTATTTCGACTCAGCCACGTTTTATCCTGTTTGACGAAGCTCTCAGCTCTCTGGACGTCTATGTACAGAGTCAGATTCTAGAACTGTTATCCACACTGAAAGATCAACTCAATATGACCTACCTCTTTATCGCCCATGATCTGCAAACAGTCTCCTGGCTTTGTGATCAGGTGCTCTTTCTCCATCAGGGAAGGATTGTGGAACAACTCAACAGCAGAGAGCTTTATAAGGCTCAGAATGGTTATGCAAAGAGACTGCTTGCTTCGGTCAACCTCTTTTCCGGTAATCCGTTTTAAACTCCACAGCATGATTTCATGCTGTGGAAAGATCAGTCAGAGAGGCGGGTCAGATCAGATCCTCTATCAGTGTATTGGCTCTCTCCAGCTGCTCAGAGAGGGTCTGGGCCATCTGTTTGTAAAGCCTGAAGGCAAGTTCCGGCTCTTTTTGCTCCATGGCCTGGCGCATCTCTTCCGTGAGATGAAAAAAGTGGCCTGGCACAACTCCCTTTACAGAGAGCTTTGCCCGGTCACAGGATTTTGGACCCCACTGACCAACAATGCTTCCTACTCCCATTGTCCGCAGCCGGATGGGGGGCTTGTCTGTCTGATCCATAAAAAGGGAGATCTGCCCAGATTCGACCATGCAGATGCCTTGAGCCTCCTCCCCACTTCGGAAGAGGAACTGACCTGCCTCAATCTGTTTTCTGGTCAGGTAAGGGGCCATCTCCTCCAGGAGGGATTCAAAGAGTTCCATCTGGGAGAGGGCTTCATGCATGTCGTCATAGGTGGATTCAAAGATCTGGTCAGGTTGCCATGATGCACTGTTTTTTTCCATCTCGAAGATCTGCTCTTCGCACCACTCAAGGCCGTGGTCCAGATCCTGAAAAACAGAGATCTGCTTCTGGGTGAGCCCGGCTTTTTCAAACCTTATCTTCAATTGTGGGGTTATGCTGACAAATACCAGGGCAATGCCCTGGGCAGCAGCAAACTGGGTGATCCTCTCAAAACTGTTCATTGCAGATGAATCAAATCCATAAACCTTGGCAAAATCCAGGACAATGTATCGTATGCCCACCTCTGTCTGCCTTCTGACCTGCTCCATGATCCTGGCTCTGAGCTGGTTGGCCGTGCCAAAGAAGATAAATCCCTGGAGCTGGAGAATGAAGATCTGGTCTCCTTTTTTGTCCAGTATCCAGCGCAGGGGGGCTGCCCGCTCCACATGGCTCTGAAAATGGCTGCCAGAGGCAGCTGATTTAACGATGCTGATCCGGCTGTAGGTGACAACAAAGAGGATCACTGCAATTACAAGGCCTGCACCCACCCCTTCCATGAACCCTATAGATGCTATCACAAGGAGGATGACAATGATGAGAGCATAGTCTGCTCCTGGCAGCCTCTGCCAGCTCTCATAGAGCCACTCCCATAGCATGTCAAGGCCAACCATCACTAGTATGGCCCCGGCCAGAGGCCTGGGAAATCCAGAGAGCAGGGACGGTCCCAGGATAAAGGCTACCCCTATGATTCCTGAGGTGATGAATCCCGGTATGCGTCTCCCAGGGGCCAGCCTGAGGCAGAGGGTGGAGGCGGAAAAGGAGATATAACCAGCTGTGCTGCCGGTAAAAGAGGCCAGGGTATTGGCCAGCCCTGCTGCCGAAAGTTCTCTGTTCAGGTCAATGTCCCTTCTGGATACAACCTCCAGACCGCTGGCGTTCAGAAGCAGGGAGATGACAGAGATGATAAAGACCGAGACCATGGTCAGGGCCTGACCCAGGATCAGGTCCCATCTTACCCTGGCCAGGGCGGAGAATGGGATGGGCGACCAGAGTGCCTCTTGGGGAAAGGGGCCCAGTAACCATCCAAGTTCCTGAGCACGGGCAAATGGTGTTCCTGTGGCCTTCAGGATAACAAAGAAGAGAAGAGTTCCAGACAGAAGCATGCCGGGCAGGATCATGAAGTGAGAGTATCTTCTGATCAGCCAGTAGAGGATAAGGGCAAAAGCCATACCAGGAATCCACTTAAGGAGTGCAGCCTGAGAGAAAAGCTGGGGGATTGAGGCTATATCCATGGGAAGCCGGGTCATCACCTCAATGCCCCCTATGAGCAGAATCCACCCGATGCCAGCCAGAAATCCGCCGATGACAGGGTAGGGGATAAACCGGACAAAGTCGCCCAGTCTGAACCTGGCCATGATCATCATCAGAAGACCTGTGGAGAGGGTGGAGACCGCCAGGGTGACGACTATCGTATGGAATATTGATGCCTCGGATGCGCCAGAATCAACCATGGTGGCTGCGATACTGGCCAAGGGAAGCCCCAGAATTGCCACGGGTGCATCCTGGACACTGGCCAGAGTATTGGGATGGGAACTCTTGAGTACTGTAACCAGACAGATAATCGCAGAGCCGAACAGGAGGATACCAATGCCCCGGGACATGAAGCTTGTAAGTGCCCCGGAAAATAGCATGGCGGCAAATGAGACCTGAATACTGATCAGTATTATGGCGTTGCTGGTCCCGGCTGTCAGTGCCGGAAGCAGGATGGACGGTCTGAATATCTCAATCTGTTTTAGAAATGATATATAATGGCTCATTTTTAATCAGACAACTCCAGTATTCCGCTGTGGGCATAATCCAGACTGTAGATCCCGTTATTTTTCCAGCTGTACTCACCGTTCTCTTTCTCCACATGATAGAGCTTGTAGTATCCGAACCGGCGATCTCCGTTTGCATCCAGAGACAGCACACCGCCGACACCGCGGAATGATTTTTTCGATATATAAGCGTTGATGGTATCTGCGTCGGCTGAAGCACCGTGTGTAAGATAAGCGCAGGAGAGCAGCCAGAGCCCGTCAAATGAGCTGAGAGAACTCTCCTTGAACGATTCGGAAGGCTGAAGCGTGGAGTTGATCACATGATAAAGCGGATCAAAGTATGGGCCGTAGGGGCTGTAATCAAAGGCGGTAAAATTGACTGCGGCAGCCGTTGCAGAGGCATCTGGATCGTTGATCAACAGATTGGACATGGCCGTGCTGTCGGTTCCGAACCATTGAACGCTGTTCAATCTGCTTTCACTTCCGACCTGCTTCATGATATCCACAATCTCGTTATTGGCAACGACCAGTACGGCAGTGTGGTCACTATTTTCCAGAACACTCTCCTCTGCCTTTGTGAGCAGACTATTAAAATCACTCTGGTCTGTACTATAGGTGAGGCGGGTGATATCACCGCTGTAACTGCCTGCAACCGCATCAGCCATTTCGTTGCCGTAAGTGTCATCTCTGTTAATAATAATGAGTCGGTTGATCCCCTCTTCGGCCAGCAACAGAGAGAGAGCATCAGCCTGGTGGGTATCGTTCAGAATGAGCCGATAGAGAGTATCTTCGATGCTCAAGGAGGGAGACGATGACAATGGTGAGATAAAAATGAGACCAGAGGCATCAGCCAGGGGTTTCACCCTCTCCAGTTCCGAGCTGCCGACAGGGCCGATAATTGTTTTAATGCCCATATCGATAAGTTTCTGTGCGGCAGACTCGGCAGTTGCAGGGTCACTTGCCGTATCTTCGACCACCAGATTAATACGGAGTTCAGAACCCATATCTGAGGCATACTGGTTAAAGCTCTCTGCTGCGTGTTCCAGGATACTCTCTATCTCACCCCCTTTCTCGGCAATGCTGCCGGTAAGGGGAAGGAGGGCACCCACCTGAACGGTGCCGCCGTCCCCGGAGACTTTCCACTCAATGGTCTGAATAATGGGGGTTCCCACACCGGTATTGACATAATGCCCCAGGCATCGCCATGAATAGCTTCCACTATCATCGTACATCATGTACCGCATATACCGTGAACTCTTCATATCTCCGTTTTCATCAAGTACGCTGATGGCTCCGAAGGCGTTCCGATAGCTGCCTGCCTCATCCACAAGCGTCGTCTTAAGGGTCTCAATATCGGTCCCAACTGCCTGTTTGTAAGTCTGTGCCAGTAGCCAGAGGCAGTCCCATGTGGGAATTGCATAGGGAGAGATCTCGGCCGCCCCCTCCAGAACGGTTCCGATGTATGGCAGTGCATCCAGGGCGACATCCTTGTAACCTATTGCAAGCCCTTCCATCATTGTTTTGGCAGCAAATGCGGCAACTGAGCTATCTGCCATAAAGGTGTTGCTGCCGATAACATCCACGCTCACAAACCACTTCATGGTGGAGAGTTTGCTGTTGGATGAGATATTTTTAATCAGATCCGAGGCCCCTTGACCGTCAGCTATAAGCATGATGGCCGTCTCTTCGCTGTTTTCCGCGGTGGCAAGCTCTTCCAGATCCTTGACGGCTGCAATATAATCTGCAGAGTCGATGGCCAGGGGAACAGATCCCACCAGCTCAATAGTTGTGGATTGTAAGACTTCCTGAAGGCTCGTATAATATCCACGGCCGTAAGTATCGTTTATATATACGGTAATCAACCGGTCATATCCGTATTTATCTTTCATGATCGTGGTCAGACCGTCTATTACGCTCTTGTCGTTTGCAATCAACCTGAAGAGATTATCATCCAGGGACAACTCCGCGGAGGTGGCAGCGGGGCTCAGCAGCAGAACTGAATTCTCATTCGCATAGTCAAGAAGATTCATGCACTCTTCGCTGCTCATGGGGCCTATGACCGTATCTATTCCTGCATCATGCAGAGACGAAAGCTCCTCAAGGGCTTTTTCAGAATCGCTCTCTGTGTCTCGTATATCTATTTTAAACTTGAGCCCAGATCCCTTTAGAAAATAGTTGACCATGGGAAGGGCAACCTCCAGGGCCTTCTTAGCCCCCTGACCTGACTCGCTCCAGGTTCCAGTCAGGGAGAGCAATGCGCCGATGGTGACTGTTTTGGAATCATCTGTTTCGGATTGTGAATCGTCTGTGTCAGAGTCAGAGAAGCATCCGCTCAAGGTTAATATCAACGCAACAATCAAAGACAATAGTATCGTGTTCTGTTTCATTTTCCGCTCCTGGCACTGGTTGTATTTGAATAGATAGAAAAATGGATTTAACTAAAATAGTTACCTGTGAATGTCAAGCAAGTTGTCGCCTAAATCAGAAAAAAAGATAGGCATCCTTCACGGAAGATATCCAACTATCTGAGATTATTAATCCCAATACACTTGAAAT
>Ga0066603_10002478_pt1 | contig 11006 bp, 6 predicted proteins | sample Higcelweek8metaG_FD_59482 | JGI IMG/M metagenome (GOLD analysis project Ga0066603, IMG submission 59482) | Freshwater pond sediment microbial communities from the University of Edinburgh, under environmental carbon perturbations - High... | ecosystem: Environmental > Aquatic > Freshwater > Pond...
AAAATTTTCTCAATCCTCGCTCCGTCGAGTCTCAGAAGCCCCTTTGATAAGACTATTTCAACTTCCAACTCACAACTACCGTAGTTCGTAATCTATTGTCTTTCTATTCATATCAGCGTTTTTGACGGTGAATTTTACTCTGTCTCCGAGAGTATATCTTTTATGTGTTTTTCGCCCGCGAATGCTCATGCCTTCTTTGTCAAAAGTATAATAATCGTCTTTCAAATCGCGCATTCGAACCATACCCTCGCATTTAGTTAATTTATCTTCTACATACAAACCCCATTCGGTTACACCAGTAATTATACCATCATATTTCGCCCCGATACGAGAAGACATATATTCAACTTGTTTGTATTTGATAGATGCGCGTTCTGCTTCAGCGGATTCTTTTTCTCTGTTTGAAGCTTCTTGGCTCATCTCTTCATATTCAAACCATCTTTCTTTTGGAATAATTTTATTCTCTATGAAATCTGAAAGTAATCTGTGAACTATCACATCAGGATATCGACGAATAGGGGAAGTGAAATGCGTGTAATATTTAAATCCAAGCCCATAGTGACCAATATTTTTTGTCGAGTAAATTGCTTTCGCCATCGTGCGAATAATGGCACTGTGAATTGTGTCTTTGATAGGGCTGTGTTCAAGTTTCAAAACAAGCGCATTTATTTCTTCAGATGGAATTATTCCATTGACCAATCTGACCTTATATCCAAGCCTTTTTAAGAACGTTGCCAAATCTTTAATTTTTTCTTTGTTTGGGAAATCGTGGATTCTGTATAAGAATACTCCCTGTGTTCCATCTTTCTTTTTCGACATATGTTCCGCGACTCGTCGGTTGGCAAGAAGCATGAGCTCCTCTATGAGTTTGTTTGTGTCGCCACGTTCTTTCGTATAGACAGATATAGGCACGCCACTTTTATCTAACTTGAATTTTATTTCCTCTTGCTCAAGTGAAATAGCTCCTTCGTCAAAGCGCTTTTTCAATAGTTTTTTTGCGATGTTGTTTAATATAGAAAGTTCTTCGAAAAATACCCCCTTTTTCTCATCAAGAATTTTTTGTGCACCTTCGTACGTGAATCTTTTATCAGAATGAATTATCGTTCTGCCAAACCATTCACTGTGAATTGCTCCCGATTTATCAAGCTCAAAAATTACAGAAAAAGTTAGACGATCAACATTTGGGTTTAAACTACAAATATCATTTGAAAGTTCTTCTGGAAGCATTGGGATTGTTCTATCTACCAAGTAGACCGAAGTTCCTCGTCGACGGGCCTCACTATCTAATTCTGTTCCTAGTCTTACGTAATGAGAAACATCGGCGATGTGAATCCCGACTTCGAAATTTCCATTTGGTAGTTTCTTGAAAGATATAGCATCGTCGAAATCTTTTGCATCTTCAGGATCGATCGTGAAAGTTGTAGTTTTTCTCATGTCGCGTCTTTCTTCAATGTCTGTATCTCTAATTTTAAATTGCGAAACTTTTTGAGCTTCTTTCAAAATGTTGGGAGGAAAAGTGGAATTGAATCCTTTTTCAAGAGCGATAGCTTCCATTTCGGCATTGTGTTCCATTGGCATACCGAGGACCTTAGTTACTTCACCGATGGGCGCCTTTTTCGCATCGGTCCACTCTGTAATCGTAACGAAAACTTTTTGTCCGATTTTTGCACCCGCCAATTTATTTTGCGGAATGATAATATCTGAATACATTTTTAAATCAGAAGGAATGAGAAAGTAAGTATCGTTTTCTTTTTCAAGTATGCCGCCATAGCCCTTTTTTGAACGATTGAGTATTTTTGTTACTTCACCGCTTAATGTCCCATCTTTCCTTTTTGGGTGTAAGAGAACTACCACAGTGTCTCCATTGCAGGCTGTTCGAAGAAAATTATGCTCTATTTCTATGGTTTGATTCTCTTTGTTGATACGAACTGTTCCAGTCCCTTTGTTTGAGATACTTATGATTCCCTCGACATGTCGGTTTGAATCCTTATTTACGGCGTGTTTTTTCATACTGTGAGTATAACACAAAACTTGATTAATATATTGGGCTATGGTAATATGGCAACTATGTTAAAGATAAGATTACAAAGGGTAGGTCGCAAGAATGATTCCGCTTTTCGGGTCGTTTTGACTGACTCAAAGAATTCAGCTAAGAGTGGAAGATTTAAAGAAATTCTTGGCTCATACAATTTAAAGAAAGGAGAAGTATTATTCAAACAAGATCGCATTTCTTACTGGATGAAAAATGGAGCTCAAGTGTCTGATACAATTCACAACTTCCTTGTTCATCAAAAATTGATTGAAGGAAAGAAGAAAAATGTCTTGTCAAAGAAATCTCCAACTAAAACTAAAAAAGAACTTAAGAAATCATAATTAAAAAATCCGCTTTTAGCGGATTTTTTAATGCATGAATCTAGCGGGCAAAGGGTGCATATTAAAATTTTCTGAGTAGGTGTGGGCGCGCCGGAGCGAGGAACGAGCGGAGAGGGATAAGCGAAGAAAATTTTAATATGCACCCTTTGCTTTGTTTGCAACGAAAATGAATTTTATGATATAATCTATATTAAGCAGGTTGTAGTCGGTACACTGCAAAGATATTAAGAATAATACTATTAAGAACATATGCAAGCAGACGATAAAGCATTTTTAGAATATATAGTGAAAGCATTGGTTGATAATCCAAATGATGTGAAGATCGACCGTACAGTAGACGAAATGGGCGTACTTATAACAATGACAGTTAATGCAGCGGACATGGGTAAAATCATTGGTCGCCAAGGAAATACCGCAAAGGCAATCCGAACACTTCTAAGAGTTATAGGAATGAAGAATAATGCGCGTGTTAACCTAAAGATTAATGAACCAGAAGGCGGCAGAGTTGAGGTTCCTGCATCAGAAGTAGCACAGCCTACAATGACAGCAAGCGAGGCCTCGAAATCAGTTGATGCAGCACTCGATGATCTAAAAGGAATTTAAGATAAAATAAATAAAACGACCCCATCTGCTTTGTTGCAGTCTCCGGTTGCTCGGTCAATGTAGAATTACTACATCTTCCTCGCATCCTCAACTGCGCCTCGCATCTGAGGCCGTTTTCTTTATTTTATAAGATTCGTGGTATATTAATGTTATGAAATTTCACATTATAACTTTGTTCCCAGAGATGTTTGATTCCTATCTTAAGGAGTCTATTTTGGGGCGGGCGATTAAAGAAAAGAGGATTTCTGTCTCATTTGTAAACCCCCGCAAATTTGTGACGGGTAAATATAGAAAAGTCTGGCCAGATGGCAATATTTCAGCACAGGTAGACGACAGGCCATATGCTGGAGGCCCTGGTATGGTTATGCGAGCAGAGCCGATAATTAAAGCCGTTGAGTCTGTTACAAATAAAATATCAAAAAAGAAAAATTCACATTTTCTTGTAGTAAATTTTATCCCAAGTGCAGAAAAATTTGATACAAAAATTGCGAAAACTTTCGCAAAAAAATATACGGATATAATTATGATTTGCGGACGTTATGAAGGAATAGATGCTCGCGTAGATAAAATATTAAAGACTAAAAAATTATCAATAGGGGATTATGTTCTGACGGGGGGTGAAATTCCTGCCATGATTTTGGTTGATTCCATTTCACGCCAAACAGAAGGAGTTCTAGGTAATTTCGATTCTCGCGAAGAAGAACGTGTCTCTTCTAGTGAAGTTTACACTCGTCCCGAAGTTCTAATTTGGCCTCCTTCGTCAAAGACTACGGCGAGCCGAAGCAAAAAGTACAAGGTACCTGCAGTTTTACTCTCCGGCAACCACAAAGACATAGAAAATTGGAAAAAGTCTAAATAGAGGATAAAAACCTTGACATTTTATTACAAATAGTATAGGATACACCGCAGATTGAACTAGATTGAGTAATGGCAAATCAATCAATAACTTATTAAGTTTTTAAAGATATTTGTGTTTAAAAACCATATTGCCAACAATAATAAATAGAAAATAAAACCAGAGTTTGGTCACTCCGGCGTTTTCTCGTTTTTGTATTTCATTAATTAATCATATGAAAAAAACTGCCACACGTGAGAAGAAGTATTTTGCCCGTTATAAGAAGCCATTAATTCCGTTCCCAAATTTGATTGAAAATCAGTTAACTTCTTTTAACTGGTTGATCGAGTCTGGGTTGAAAGAAGTTTTCAAAGAGTTTTCACCAATCAACGACTATTCAGAAAAGAAATTCCAATTGGATTTCACTTCTTTTTCTTTGTCTGAACCAAAGTTTGATGAAGAATATACAAAAGTAAACAAGCTAACTTACGAAGGTGGCTTAAAAGCTCGTGTTAAACTTTTAAATAAAAGCATTGGTACTTCCAAAGAGCAAGAGATTTTCATGGCAGATGTTCCTCTAATGACCAAACATGGAACATTCATCATCAACGGAGTCGAACGTGTTATCGTTCCTCAACTCACAAGAAGTTTCGGAGTATTTTTCACTGAACAAGAATTAAAGACCAAAAGATATTTCGGAGCAAAAATAATTCCAGCCCGCGGAGTTTGGATTGAAATCGAATCAGATACTGATGGTGCTATATATGTACGTGTAGACAAGAAACGAAAATTCTCAATTGCTTCACTTCTTCGAGTTTTAGGACTTGATACTGATGAAGCTATTTTGAAGGCATTCGGAGATAACGAAGAAGTCCTAAAAGCCGTTAAGATTTCTCTCGAGAAAGACCCAGCAAAGACCGTTGCTGACTCATTCGTTGAAATATATAAACGTCTTCGTGACGGCGATTTGGCTACAGCCGAAAATGCACGTGAATTTATAAAGGTATTATTCTCGGCTGAGAGATATGACCTTTCTCCTGTTGGACGTTTCCGTTTCAACAAGCGTTTTGAAAAAAATATGGATGACAAAGAAATGGAACGCCGAACTATCTCTGCCGACGATGTTGTCACAATCATTGAGAACATTGTTTTGTTGAACAATACACCACACGCAAAGGCAGACGACATCGATCACTTGGGTCAACGTCGAGTACGTTATGTCGGAGAAATGATTCAACAAAAATTCCGTACTGGTATGGCTCAAATCAAGAGAAACATTCAAGACAGAATGTCTACTATTGATGTCGGAACAACGATGCCTATTCAAATAATCAATCAACGTCCACTTCAGGCTCGTATCAAAGAATTCTTCACAGCCAATCAACTTTCACAATTCATGAACCAAGAAAATGTCATGGCTGAGCTTGAGCACTTGCGTCGTCTTTCAGCACTTGGTCCAGGAGGTCTCACACGTGAACGTGCAGGTCTTGAAGTTCGTGACGTTCACACCTCTCACTATGGAAGAGTTTGTCCTATTCACACACCTGAAGGTCCAAACATTGGTTTGATTTTGAACCTATCTACTTATGCGAAAATAAATGAATTTGGAATTATTGAAACTCCTTACGTCAAAGTTAAGAATGGAAAGATAACTAGTGAAGTTGTTTATTTGAATGCACTTGAAGAAGAAAAGTACAACATTGCACACGCTGGAATTGATTATGATGAGAAAGGAAATATTCTTGAAGATAAAGTAGAAGCTAGATTAAAAACAAAACCAGGTATTATTTCAAAAATGGAGATTGATTTTATTGATGTGGCGACCAACCAGGCATTCTCTATTGCGACCTCAATGATTCCATTCTTAGAACACGATGAAGGTCACAGAACACTCATGGGAAGTAACATGCAGAAACAAGCATTACCATGTATCATGCCAGAAATACCACTTGTCGCTACAGGAATGGAAGAACTCGCAAGTCGAGATTCAGGGCGTCTTGTAATATCGGAAGTGAACGGAGTTGTCTCATATGTTGATGGTAAAAAAATCACAGTCAAAGATGATAAAGATAAAGACCATACATATCCACTTATCAATTTCTCACGTACAAACAATTTCTCAATGTTCCACCAGAGACCAAGTGTATCTATGGGAGACAAGATAAAGAAAGGAGATATTTTGGCAGATACAAGTACGACAGATCATGGTCAAATAGCTCTTGGCCAAAACGTTCTTGTCGGGTTCATGTCATGGGGCGGAGCCAACTACGAAGACGCTATTATTTTGTCTGAAAAGCTAGTCAAAAATAGTAAATTTACAAGTATTTATGTCACAGAGTTTATCTGTAATGTTCGTGATACAAAACTTGGACCTGAAATAACAACTCGCGATATTCCAAATGTCGGTGAAAACAAATTAAAAGATCTTGATGAGGATGGAATTATTGTTGTCGGCGCTGAAATAAAAGAAAACGATATTTTGGTTGGTAAGATTACTCCAAAAGGCGAGACAGAACTTACTCCAGAAGAAAGACTTTTGAGATCAATCTTCACTGAAAAAGCTCGTGATGTTAAAGATACATCACTACGACTTGAACATGGTAAACAAGGTAGAGTTATCGGTGTGAAGATATTCTCACGTGATCAAGGGCACAATCTTGAGTCAGGTATTATAAAGAGAATTGTTGTTGAAATCGCACAACTAAGAAATATTTCTGTCGGAGACAAACTCGCTGGACGTCACGGTAACAAAGGTGTCATCTCAGTTATTTTACCAGAAGAAGAAATGCCATTCATGGCTGATGGTACACCTATCGATATTATTCTAACCCCACTCGGTGTTCCATCTCGTATGAACCTCGGGCAGATTCTTGAAATGCATTTGGGTTATGCCGCAAATACTCTTGGTTATCAAGCGATTGTTCCACCATTCTCATCTGCAACTGTTCCAGAAATTAAAGCCGAACTCGTAAAGTCTGGATTACCAGAAAGTGGAAAGGTTACATTATATGATGGCCGTACAGGCGATGCATTCGACCAAGATATTGCTATCGGTTATATGTACATGCTCAAATTGCACCACATGGTTGAAGACAAACTTCACATGCGTTCAATCGGACCATACTCTCTCATTACTCAGCAACCACTAGGAGGTAAAGCTCAAGGTGGAGGACAACGTTTCGGAGAAATGGAGGTCTGGGCTCTTGAAGGTCATGGTGCTGCTTACACACTTCGTGAAATGTTAACAATTAAGTCTGATGATATCATTGGTCGTTCACAGACATTTGACGCCATTATTAAGGGTCACACAATTGGTGAACCAAATGTTCCAGCATCATTTAACGTATTGCTAAATTACCTAAGAGGTCTAGCGTTAGATGTTGAACTCAAAAAGTTAGGGAACGATTAATAGCTAAAAATATCTAATATATGAAAACAATTGATACAACAAACTTTGATTCTATAACATTGAAACTTGCCTCACCGGAGACTATTATTGAATGGTCTTATGGAGAAGTGACAAAGCCAGAAACTATAAATTATAGAACTGGACGTTCAGAACGTTCAGGTCTATTCGATGAAAGAATATTTGGTCCAGAAAAAGACTATGAATGTTACTGTGGAAAATATCGAAGGATTAGATATAAAGATATTATCTGTGAAAAATGTGGAGTTGAAGTTACTCGCTCTATTGTTCGTCGTGAAAGAATGGGTCATATTGAACTTTCAAGTCCAGTTGCTCATATCTGGTTCTTGCGCGGAGTTCCTTCACGTATGTCAGTTCTTCTCAATATCCCAGTAAGTGATCTTGAAAAGGTCATATATTTCGCAGGTTACATAATCACAAATATTTATGCTGAAGAAAAGGAATCAATCATAAAAAATCTTGAGAGCGAATTCAAAGCAAAACTTAAGAGTACAAATGATGAAGCCGAAAAAGAAAAATTAAAAGAACTTCTCACAAATACCAAGAGAGAAATAAATGAAATCGTTCCAGGAAAAGTTCTCAACGAAATCGCTTATCACCACTTTGGTCTAAAATACGGAAGTTGTTTTGAAGCAAGTATTGGAGCTGAGGCAATTTTTACTCTTTTCAAAAACATGGATTTGGGCAAATTGAAAGCTGAAACTGAAAGAATGCTTCCAAAAGTCTCAAGTATTGATAAAGAAAAACTTGAGAAGAGATTGTCACTTCTACGCTCAATGATACACTCAGGTATTCGTCCAGAATGGATGTTCCTGACCGTTATTCCAGTTATACCACCAGCACTTCGTCCAATGGTGGCTCTTGATGGTGGAAGACATGCTACATCAGATCTCAACGATTTATATCGTCGTGTGATAAATAGAAACAATCGTTTGAAAAAGTTGAAAGAAATTGGTGCACCTGATGTTATCTTGCGTAACGAAAAACGTATCTTGCAAGAAGCGGTTGATGCTCTTATTGATAATTCAATCGCAAAACAAAATGACTCTCAAGCAATTTCTTCTTCACAAAAACGCGCGCTCAAATCTCTTTCTGATAATCTAAAATCAAAACAAGGATTGTTCCGTCAGAATTTGCTCGGTAAACGTGTGGACTATTCAGGCCGTTCTGTTATCGTGGTTGGCCCTCAGCTAAAACTCAATCAATGTGGTCTTCCAAAACACATGGCACTTGAACTTTTCAAACCATTCGTAATTTCTAAAATTCTTGAAACAGAACTTGCTTTCAACATCCGTGGAGCAAATCGTCTTATAGAAGAAGGAATTCCAGAGGTTTGGGCAATACTCGAAGAGGTGACTCAAGGTAAATATGTGCTTCTAAACCGTGCTCCTACGCTTCACCGTCTTGGTATTCAAGCTTTCAACCCTATCTTAATTGAAGGAAATGCTATTCAAGTCCATCCACTTGTCTGTGCCGGATTCAACGCTGACTTCGATGGAGACCAAATGGCCGTCTATGTTCCACTTGGAGATATGGCTCAAACAGAAGCAAAAGAGTTTATGGCTTCAAATAAAAACTTGCTTAAACCTCAAGATGGTTCTCCAATAATATTGCCTAAAATGGATATCGTTCTCGGCTGTTACTGGATGACAAAATCAGTTGATGGTGAAAAAGGGGAAGGAATGGCTTTCTCAAATCCAAACCAAGCAATTACAGCTTTTGATTTAGGGGCTATTACTTTCCGCGCAAAAATAAAAGTTATAGGAGGAGAAAAATCAAAATACAGAATATTTAATGAAAAGCCTTTTGAAACGACAGTAGGGAGATTGTTCTTCAATAGTATATTCCCTGAAGATTTTCCATACATGAACGAAGAGATAAATATTAAAAGAATGTCTTTGCTTGTAGATGAATTAATTAGTCACTATGGTATTGATGAAACTCCAAAAGTTTTGGATAAAATTAAAGATTTCGGTTACAAATATGCTACGTATTCAGGAGTAACTTGGGGAATCGATAATCTTATAGTTCCAGAAGGGAAAAAAGATATTGTTGCGAAATTTAGGAAAGAAGAGGAAGTTGTTCGTGAACAATTTGCAGATGGACTTCTTTCAGAAAATGAACAATATCAGAAAGTTATTGAGATATGGGAACATGCTAAAAAAGAGATTGAAAAAATAATTCCAGCCACTCTTGATCCAAGAAGCTCAACATACGACCTTATAACTTCTGGAGCTCGAGGAAGTATGGGAAGTTTGATACAGATGTGTGGAATGAAAGGTTTGATTGTGAATACTTCAGGTGATACTTTGGATTTCCCAATTATCCCATCATATATCGAAGGCTTGTCGCCACTTGAATACTTCATTACAACTCACGGTTCACGTAAAGGAGCAGCCGATACCGCGCTCAATACTGCAAAGGCTGGATATTTGACACGTCGTCTAGTTGATGTGGCTCAAGATGTAGTAGTTACTGAAGAAGATTGTGGAACAAAAAATGGAAAGAAAATTGTCGCTGTTGATGGAGTATTTGCAAAATACATACACGGAAGGATTTTGCTTGCAGATATAAAAGATAATGACGGAAAAGTATTGTACAAGAAGGGGACATTAATAACCAAAGAAGATGCCCGTGCACTTGAGAAGGCTGGAATCAAAGAAGCATTCGTCCGTACTCCACTTTCTTGTGAGACAGTACACGGAATTTGTCGAAATTGTTATGGTCTTGATTTAGGACGCAATTGCATGATTGGTCTTGGACAAGCAGTAGGAATTATTGCTGCGCAAGCTATCGGAGAACCTGGAACTCAGCTTACACTTCGTACATTCCACGCCGGTGGAGTTGCGACTGTCGATATTACGACTGGTCTTCCTCGTGTTGAAGAAATATTTGAAAGACGTATTCCTAAAAATCCTGCTCTTATATCAGTTTCCGATGGAGAAGTTGTTGATATTGTAGATAATGGAAAAGATAAATTCATCAAAGTACTTTCTGATCTTAAAGTTGATAATAAAGCAGGAGGTAAGAATGGCAATGAAGTAGAATATACTGTTCCACCACGACGTCAGATTGCCGTTAAGATTGGTGCAAAGGTGAAAAAAGGAGATCTTCTAACCGATGGGTCTGCCGACATAAATGAAATAGTTAAATATGGAGGTAAAGAAGCGGCTGAAGAATATATTGTAGATGAAATAAACAAGGTTTATGATTTACAGAGTGCTTCAATCTCAAGAAAACATATTGAAATAATTATTCGCCAAATGTTCTCACGTAAACGAATTAAAGACGCTGGCGATACTACTTTCTCACCAGGAGAAATCGTAGAGACAATTGAATTAATTGAAGAAAATAATCGTATCGAAGAAGAAGGAAATGGCAAAAAAGCTGAAGCTTCTACAATTGTTCTAGGTATCACTGAAGTGTCATTGACGACTAAGAGTTGGTTATCTGCTGCGTCATTCCAAAATACAAATAGAGTTTTGATCAATAATGCGATTCGTGGAGGAATTGACAATCTAAGAGGCCTAAAAGAAAATGTTATTATCGGTAATCTTATACCAGCCGGAACAGGATTTGGTGTAAAACGTGCCGAAGTAGTAGAAGAAGATAAAAATGATTCTGGTCAATAGGTCATAATAATTAGTTTACAAAAGAATAAATATGCACTCACCTGTGGATAAAATTAAAGAGAGACTGTCCATTGTCGATGTCATTTCTTCATACCTAACTGTTGAAAAAGCTGGCAAAAACTACAAAGCCAAATGC
>Ga0066603_10002486_pt1 | contig 10966 bp, 13 predicted proteins | sample Higcelweek8metaG_FD_59482 | JGI IMG/M metagenome (GOLD analysis project Ga0066603, IMG submission 59482) | Freshwater pond sediment microbial communities from the University of Edinburgh, under environmental carbon perturbations - High... | ecosystem: Environmental > Aquatic > Freshwater > Pond...
GCGCCATGGTTTATTACCCAAGCTTTCAAATGTAGTAACAGAGTTTTTAAATGGGCTAGGAAATTGGGCTACCCCGGCTGGTCAAAGGTGGGTATGGAGGCAAGCAATGGTTTCAGCGGACTTTGATAAATCGGATTTTGGTAACTTTGCAGCATCTTCTGGGACACTTGATCTATCAAGTATAGTACCTGCGGATTGTGAGGTTGTTTGGGTTGTTATGTATTTACAACCCATTTATGGTGCTACTAATAAAATAAACCTTCTTGTAAAAGAACAGATAACTACCGGGGGTTATTCTTTAGTACAAATGCCAGCTACCATATCTGGTGATCAGGATCAAAGAGTTTTCCATTTTATGATGGGTTTATCAGCAACAAAAACTGTATACTGGCAGGTTAATCAAGGTACACCTTCTACACATGTGGACATACTAAGCTTTCAATTGAGTGCTTGGCAAAGTGCTCTTTAAGCGAAATGTTCTTTGGCTTCTTCGACCCAGTAGTGGATTTCTTTTCGTAGGTCATTAATAAAACTAATGGACTCTTTATTGGGTTCCAAATCTAAATACTCGGCAATTAAATTGGCGGGTATTTTAGTGTTTGGGTTAGACATCCTATCCATTATATATGGTGGTGGGTTTAATTCTAATTCTAAAACTAAGAAGGCATCATCACATAGGTTATTTTTAAGATAAAGTAATGCCATTTCTAAAAACAAATCATGAGATGATATTTCTGTTTTATCTGGGATTATATTAGCTATACTTGCATCATAATCATCCAAGTGTAACATGTTAATCTCATTGGCATATATATTACTTTCAGCATAGGCTTTACGTAGCATTCTGAATTTAAAAGTAACCAGGGAATTTATTAATCTCCCTTTTAATTGACCAGGGGTGACTTCTCCATAATACTTATTGAAGACCCAAATAAACTTATCATCGAACCATGACAGGATAATATCAGATGTTACCCCATACCTTCGGGCATCTATCTGATAAGTTAAAGTTTTTCTGAGCTGTTCGGTTTCTTTGTAAAGTTGGTTAAAGAGGTTAACATCATAACCTTCTTTCATAGGTTTTAGACGATGGATTTCCATAATACCGATTTGATTATACAAAAACAAATATAATATAAAGGATTATTAAATAAAAATTTTTAGGGTATTATTTATTAACAACCCACTAGAAACGGGGAATTACTATTAATACTATTATAATATATTGCATAAACATATTAGGGATGGGAGATATTAAGTTCAAGTTTACTACGGAATTTCAGTTTGAACTATTAAGGTATACAGCATTAGATAGAGATGGTTATAAAGCTTTAGAATTCTATGATGATACCTATTTTACTTTAACAGAACATGCTGTACTAGCTTTCACCTTTAAAAGGTACTATAAAAAACATAAGAAAATACCTGGTCCCATAATATTTATGGAAGAATTACTTAAGGTGTTTGATTTAAGAGAGTTCGTAAATAACCTAACAGATGCTGATAGGAAAGAAATAAAAAATCTAGCCCATAAACTATATGAAGGTACAATAAGAGATGGGGATGATATTTTAAGTAATGCAGAAAAATTCGCACAGTTCGTAGAAATAAAGGATGTAGTTGAAGGCGTTAATTTGCTTGACTATAATCAGTATGAAAGTTTTTCAAAGAAAGTACAAAAAGCGATTTCCCCAAAGTTGAAAGCTCTGGAAGAGCGTGGTAATTTTTTGATGGGTGATGTTAAATATAGGCAGTTTAAAAGGCAAGATAGTAGTCCTATAGTTCCAACGCCCTTTAAACAGATTAATAATTTAACTAATGCCGGGGGTTATGTTAGAGGTAGTATTTTAGTTGTATTGGATAAGGCTAAGCATTTTAAAACTGGGTTACTTATTAATATTGCTAGAGGTTACCTTAAGAGACTCAATATATTGGTTATAGATTTAGATAATGGTAATGATGAGTGGATGATTAGGCTAGAACAATCTATTATGAGTAAAACTAAGAAAGAGATATTATCCGGTGATCATGATAAGGCTATTCAAGCTCATTTTAGAAAGAGAAAGAGGATGAAGGATAAAGAACTTGTAATTAAAAGAATGCCTTCTCTTATAACTACTGCAAATGATATTGATAGTTATTTAAACTATTTGTATACTGAGTTTGGGTTAAGGATAGATATACTTATAATAGATTATATTGCGAAAATGGGTTGTATTTCCGGTAAAGAATCACTTCATGAACGAATTGGTGAAGCTTATATAGATATTGCTAACTTAGCCATGAAGCATAATATTGCCCATGTATGGACTGCCCAACATGTTACCAGAGAAGCTTCTAAGTTGAGGTTAACCAAGAAATATGATTCTACAGATATTGCAGGGGCAATGGATATATCTAGACATGTTCAGGCTATATTTGGATTAAATAGGACAATAGATGAGGAGGAAGAACATCTATTAAGGATGGAGATCGTGGACCAGAGAGACGGGGTTTCTCATGGTAGAGCTATATTTCATGTAGATTTTGATCGTCAAGTCTTACAAGAATTAAGAGGGGAAACATTATCCACATATTATCAAAAGAATAAGGGTTCACTTGAAGATATAGATAAGGGTAATAATGATGCTCCAAAAACCTTTAGAAAAAAATCATCAGACTTATAATAATGTTGAATAGTTTAGCTAAGAATAAGATTTATGAATATGTAACCAGAAACCTTGGTATGCGAGATTATGTAAGGGGTTGGTTAAAAGGTACTTGTCCATCATGCAATAGAGAAGGTAAGTATGGGGTTAATTTAGGTACAAATAGGACAAATTGTTTTGTCTGTGGATATCACCCATCTCCTATTAATTTGGTAGTGGATCAAGAAAATCTATCATCTACTCACGATGCCTGGATATTTTTAAAAACTTATGAGGGGTTAGAATATTTAGAACCAGTTATTGAGAGGATAGAAACTTCTAATGTTATATTACCAGAAGGATATGTTAATATTAAATTAGGGGATAGTAGATTATCCCATATTATGAGGGGGTATGTTAAACGTAGGGGATTTGATATAGATGAGGTAGCTCTTAAAGGATGGGGTTATTGTAGAAGTGGGGAGCATTTTGGGTATTTAATTTTACCATTTTATATGGGTGGCAAACTGGTATATTATAATGGAAGATTGGTAGTTGGTAGTGGTCCTAAATATATAAACCCCACCATTGAACAATTCGGTACGGGAAAATCTCTTATACTATATAATGCAGATGCCTTAGCTATATATGATGATATCTATTTAGTTGAAGGTTTAATAAATGCTGAAACTTTGGGGGATAATGCTTTGGCATCTGGGGGTAAAGCAGTGGCAGATTACCAGATATCCATGATTATCAAGTCTCAGGTATCTAAGATAACCGTTGTATTGGACCCTGATGCCATAAATAATTCTATTAAGGTTTGTATGCAGATGGCTTTCCATAAACAGATTAGATTAGTTACTTGGGAAGGTGAGCAAGATATAAATGATATCGGAAAGGAAGAGGCTTTTAATAGAATAGAGACTTCTCCATGGCTTAGTTATAACGATCTACTAAAACTCAAACATGAAAAGGGAGCCTAGCTTACATATTACTAAATCAAAGTTACTAGAGATCCTGGATGATTTATCTAGTGAACAAAGGCATGGTGTAACCTATACTACAGATATGATGGTAGCTAAAATTTTTCATAGGGCTAAACCTTATTCATTATCTACCAGAACAGTAACTGTAAGTAATCAGAGATTGGAAAGGAAAGCTACTAAGCTGTTAAATAGTTCAAGGTCAGATGCTGATCTCTTTGCCCAACTGGTTTATGCAATCCGAAAGAAGAGAAAGCACCGTGGTATTTCCCAGATCAAACCAGGTAGTAAAGATTGGGAAATCCTTAAGAGTGTTACAGCATCTGCCTTGGACTTTTGTAATGAGTTTGAAATAACCCGAAGAGAGGGTTTTATACAATATATTGAGATTGGGTTAACTAAAATGCCAAAGTTTAACTTGCCTAGATTTGTTAACCTTTATGAAAGTATTTGTGAAATATACAATGCCTCTGAGGAAATCCTTAAAGATGATGACCCAGTTAATACTAAATTACTATATGATTGCTATACCAGTTATATTGCAGATCAAACGGGTATATTAGATAGGATGGAGAATACTCCAGAAAAGTATGTATGGTTTTCAAGGGCTAGAAAATTGGCAAATGAATTAAATGTTCCAATAGAGGTATTTGTTAAGGCCCAATTTGAGGCTTTGGACTTTGCCAAGGGTATACCACACCCAACACAGTTGGTAGGAGAAAAAGCTATAGAACGGGTAAATAGGTATACTTTTAAAAGGAAGGTTAATAATTATAAGTCAGATGATGGTATAAGAAGGTCAAATTTAAAAGGTATATTTAATCAATGATTAAAATCGAGTTAAATAATAACAAAATACATCTTACTGGTGATTTGAAAATTGTTAATAAGGTTTATGCTGATATGAAGGTTAGGCATCCTAACCAGTGGTATCTTAGACCTTATATGAAGAAGGGGTGGGATGGTAAGATTGAATATTTATCAGATCGGGGTTATGCTAAAACTGGTTTATTACCTATGATTACTAACCTTATAGACAAATATGAAGGGTGTTATACCATAGAGGATTTTCGTACTGAATTGGAATTTAATGAGATACCATTGGAGATAGGGGATTTTAAATCAAGAGATTATCAAGTAGAGGCTGTAGAAAATATAGTTTATAACCAGATACAAGATATACCCTTTCAACAGGGGATTATAGGAGCTGCCACTAATGCAGGTAAAACCCTGATAGCAGCTATGATATATAAATCCTTTCCTAAAGCTAAGTGTTTAATATTAATAAATAATACAGACCTATACCAACAATTTTTAGATGACATGCCTAAGATGTTTGGTGATGATTGGGGTTACATGCAGGGGCATAAAATAAAATGGTCAGATATAATGGTATGTATGACACCCACTCTTAGGAATAATTTGGACGTCTTTTCAAGAAAGCTAGCTACTTACAATATGGTAATCTTTGATGAATGTCATTTGATTACTAGCAAAACAAACAAAAAGGTAGTTACCTCATTATATAATACAGTTATAAGGGTAGGACTATCTGGTACTCCTTTTAATCATAAAGACCCTACTAAGAATATGGAAGTTAGGGCATTCTTTGGTGATGAGGTTTATAAGATAAAAAATATAGAACTTATGGAGATGGGTTATTCTACTCCTATAGTTATTAAAATAGTTAAAGGTAATACAACAATTAAATTTAAGGGGGATTATGATGAAGAGTATAGGCAAGGGGTTACACTTAATGAAGAAAGAGAAAATACCCTTGTGGGAAGACTTAGATTTTATCTCACAAGAGACCAATACCCGATACTGGTTGTCGGTAGATACCACGAACATGTCGAAAGATTATACAGCCGTATCTATGCTGAATTTGGCAGCAGGTACAATATTAAGTACATACATCATAAAATAAAAGACAGAAAAGAAATCCTTGATTTATTTAAGGATGGTAAAGTTGATATCCTTGTGGCCAGTCTCATTATTAAACTGGGCCAAAATATGCCAAGAATAAAATGTATGATAAATGCAGCCTCGGGGGATTCAGCCATTAATGCTCTTCAATTAATAGGTAGGGCTATAAGGGTACATAAAACAAAGAAGAAGGTTTATTATGAGGACTTCTGGGATGAGGGGGCTTATTTGAAAAGACATAGTAAACATAGATTAAGGTATTATAAAACTGAGGGTTTCAAAGTGATAGAACTATATAAAGAAACCTGAGATTTACAAAACTACTATTATATTAAAATATAATAAACATGGAAAGAGAGCCCAGGGAGGATATTAATAAAGAGGATCACGATTTATTACAACCATTAAATGTATTAACCCTTGGTTCAGGAGATGATCCATGCTTTGGTAAGTTGCATGACTTGAAAGCTACTGAGTGTATGGAATGTGGGGACTCTGAATTTTGTGCAATAGTAATGGCTCAGAACTTACATAGCAAAAGGGTGGTTCTTGAAACAAATCAAAGGTTTAAAGATATAGAAGAATCAGATAAACAAATTATGGGATTAAAAAAGAAGGCAAAGGAGTTAATACTTGAAGCTAAAGAGAATGGTTCTCCACGTATGAAAACCATCTTAGTTATATCCCGGAAACTAAATTTAACCAAAGATATTGTTAAACAACTTTATGATGAAAATTAATAATTAATAACATGGATATAAGAGATATCAGAGAGGACGTTCACTATCCAGGTAATAGTGCCTTCTCAGATTTATTTGCATTACAGAAAATATTAATCAATCATTATGTTGGTATTGAAGGCTTACCACAGTACCCCATAGATATTAATACCAAGAAGAGCCAAGACCTTGTAAAGGATTTCACTGGTCGTATTATAGAAGAACTCGGGGAGGGTTTTGAATCTTATGAATTAATGTTGAATATGTTTCATCATGGCCAGGATGATTCAGCCAGTTTAATACCTCACCTACAGAATTTCAATGAGGAAGTTTCAGATGCTATTCATTTTTGGTTGGAGTTAATGATATTCTCAGGATTTGAAACTACCCATTTAAGGAAGTGGTTAGAGGATGATTGGGAAGTTGCTTTTAAGAATCCCGATTTACTTGGTGAATATATGAATCTTGGTGCATATCTGGTAGAGAATGCTATGCCTTTAAAATCTTTACCAAAGAGGATGGCCTTAAAGGATTCTGATCTTAAGGATGAGTTTCTTAGGGGTGGTAGAAAACTTAGTAATGTTATGTTTAATATCATGAAACAATATCTCTGGGATATAACTTATTATCTTCAGATGGCTAGGAATACCCTTAAGAATAAGCCCTGGAAACAAACCCACATGATGACTGATACAAACCAATATCAGTTTGCTCTTAAGAAAGCCAGTTATGCTTTATTCTCCTTCTTATACTTTGCGGGATTTACCAAGGAATCTATTTTTGTAATCTACTACAAGAAAAACAAAGTAAACCAGTTCAGAATCAAATCCAAATATTAGAATGGTTCATTCTACACATGCCACTAGCCAGGAAGCCTGGGAATGGATTAATGAATGGTTAGCTTTACATGAGGAAGATGTAAGAGCTAAGGGTGGAATGAGAAGTGGACCACAGATGATTTCTTATGATCATTTCATGGAGATAAACAAAGCTTGGGTTGATCCCGAGTTTGACTTTGGGAAAATGTTTGGGTATAAAGTTCAGAAATGGACTAAGCTTATTTCCAATTATATTGATTTTGATTTTCTGGATATTGCTAAGAGCCAGATTTTAGAGAAGGAAGTTAAAAAGACTCAATCATATAATGTGGCTTATAAATTCTCCAATAATCAATCATCGGGTCATGCTTGCTTATTAACTCTGGTATTTCAAAGGAAAGCAACTCAGGATAATCCCATAGTTATAATGAACATTAGATCATCAGAGGTAACAAAAAGATTGTTGATGGATTTTTTATTGGTTGAGAGAATCATAACCTATATCTATGGTCCTAAGCATGGTGCAAGTCTTAAGGTATTCTGTTCTAATATGTATTTATCTGGAGAAGCCTTTACCATGTATAATTCTTATAAGCCATTAAAACCATTGCTTGAGGGAAATGAGACAGCTATGGCTAAAAGGATTGTCCAGATTTTGGATAAGTTTGAAAAACCAGAGGCATTACAAATGACATTCAAGGTTCATTTACGGGCAGTAAAAAGGTTGCATGGTATTGCTATTAACCCATTACTGGCTAAGAACTTATTACTATTCCCTGGTCAGGTCATAACAGAAAAGAAACTTTTGAAAAAATTAAAACCTTAGTACTATTTAAAATAAAATCAAATGTTAAGAAGAGGGTTTTTAAAAATGTTAGGAATAGGCGTTACTTCTGCAATAATAACTCCTATGCTTATTCCTAAAGCTCCATTATCAGAGGGTGATCCCATGGCTTTTTCAGAAGATGATTGGGATGCTATTTTAACTCCTTTAAGGAATAATTACCCTGGTGGAGATATTTATGTTTCATTGCATAATTCTATTCCAAGTAAAGGTGGTAATGAGATAGAATATACTGGGTATAAAAGAGCAGTATTAAAGCGAGATCAAATTTATTGGGATGTAAAGGGGGATGAAGAACATTTTTGGGTAACCAATGCCAAAGATATAGAGTTTGGTCAGTGTAGTGGGGGTAATGTTAAAGCAACCCATTTCGGGATTATCATGGATGATGGGTTAATATATGAGGGCGAATTAAGTAGGCCATTATCCATAGGTTTGGGAATTACTCCCACATTCTTAGTTGGTGCTCTTTGCATAGAAGAAGATAATTTATCATAAATCATAATAATATGAAATACAAAGCTATTCCAGAAGAACAACGGATATTGGTATTACCCGTTGAAGGGCCAGAAATGGTTGGTCATATAATAATACCGGAATCAGTCAGGAAAGATAATGGCAAACCAAAAACGGGTCATGTGGTAGAAGTTGGCGAAGGTAGTAAGGATCGGCCAATGAAGTATCACAAGGGTCAATTGGTGGTATTCAGCCAGTATTCAGGGTCAGAGATTGAACTTGATTTGGGTGATGGACCAAATACCTACATTATCATGCAACAAATGGACGTTTGGATGAAACTTGAGGAGATAGAGTAATGAGAGTCTATGCTGATTGTTATGAATTAATGTCCGAAATTTTCCGTGAAGTATGGGAGATGGGACATATAGCTGTACCTAACTCAATGCAGAATAAGGTAGTAACTGGTAATGATCTTTTCGTAACAAAGGAGATAACCAGTTATCAGTATTGTTTAACTAATCTCTTTAAGATTGAATACCTATTTTTGGCTGATCCCAATGCTATTAAGTGGGCTAATGCAGAGTTTGAGGAGAGAGTTGCTGCCTATCTGGTTAATCCGGGTACAGCCTGGGAATTAAGAAAAACAGTATGGGAGGAGTTTCTTAATGAGGATGGTAAGTTTGATTATACCTATAATGAAAGAATGAGGCATCAGTTACCTACTATAATTGATGAACTTCTCAGAAACCCAGATACTAGGCAGGCCATAGTATCTGTTTATGATACTCATAAAGATCTCAGTGGGGTAGGTGGTACCAAGAGAATACCATGTTCACTTAATTACCAGTTCCTATATCGTAATGGTAGATTAAACATTATTTACAACCAAAGAAGTGCGGATGTGGTTACTCACTTTGGTAATGATGTATACCTGGCTTGGAAATTGATGGAATACGTAGCTGAGAAATGTGGATACAGGAAAGGTTATCTATTTCATAATATAGGGTCTTTACATTCTTATAAAAAGGACTGGCCTAGACTTAAACAATGCGTTGAAGATATAAAAATTTGAACCATGAAAATCATTAATGCTACTTTCCAGATTTTAACTCCATTGAGTGGAAGTCAAATTACCCAGGCTATTGAGAATGCGGGTAGAACTTGTTACCAAAGTTTCGAAGCAGTAAGTCCTGGTTCAGATGAAAGATTTATTGCCATGATTTTAAAAAGAGGTCATGAATCTGTTCTTGAGCACCAGTCTATCAGTGTAAGATTCATAAATGATAGAGGGGTATCCCATGAAGAGGTTAGGCATAGGATAGCATCTTTTAGTCAAGAGTCTACCAGGTTTATTAATTATACCAAAGAGAATAAAGGTGGTCAATGTACATTTATTGATATAAAACAACACCTTAAAAATCCTGGAGTAAGTTTTGATATTTGGTTTAACCACATGATTGCTTGCGAAGTGGCTTACAAAGCTATGATTGATGCCGGAGAACCACCAGAATTGGCTAGGTCAGTTCTCCCTAATTCTTTGAAAACCGAGGTTGTAATAACTGCAAACCTAAGGGAATGGAGAACAATCTTTAAACAAAGAACTCAGAAACCAGCTCACCCTCAAATGAGAGAGGTGATGGTTCCTTTGTTAGAGGTTTTTAAAGAAGCTATACCTATAGTATTTGATGATATATTTGCATACTACGAATGACACTACAATTCTTTTTTCAGAATGCTTGGCGTTGGGTATCGGGTCTTCCTGATGAAGATTTTAAGATACCAACAAAAAATATTGAGGTAACAGAGTGGTCTACTGAGTTTGAGAAATTACAAAGAAATCGGCTTATCATGGGTGGTGTTAGATATGGTAGGTTAGGCTCAGAAAATAAACCAAACTGGGATAGAGTACCAGGTATGTTAAAGTATATAAAAGAATATCAAGATACAGGTAATACAGAATGCCTGGTAGATGTGGCAAATTATTGTATGTTAGAATTTGTCGAGGGTAAACACCCAAATAAGCATTTTCATTCCACTGATGATAGTGATCATGTTAAATCCATATAGGTATAAATTAGTTGAAAATCTTGAGGAGCTATACCAGTTAATAGCATATTGCAAACAAACTGGTTATTGCTCCTCAGATTTTGAAACCAGTGGGACTAATGCCATGTATCCAGGTTCTTACCCTACTATTCTGGGAGTATCATTTCAACCTGGTAGTTCTTGGATAATCCCTTTAGGTCATAAAGAAAGCCCTTTCGAGGATAATTATGTCTGGGTGTTACAAGAATTTGGTAAGGAAGTAATAGAAAACCCAAACATAGTTAAGATAGGGCAGAATATTAAATTTGAAATGAACTGGTGGAGAAAGTATGGTATTATAATGAGGGGAAGAGTATTTGATACCATGCTTGCCAAATATTTATTGGATGAGGAAAGACCACATGATTTAAAAAGCTTAGTAGGTAGGTTCATACCAGAGTATGATGGGTATGATTTACCTAATCAACCAGGAGATAAAGCCACTACTTCTGATTTAATAAGATTTTGGTCTAATGTACCACTTTCAAAACTATGCCCTTAT
>Ga0066603_10002492_pt1 | contig 10957 bp, 8 predicted proteins | sample Higcelweek8metaG_FD_59482 | JGI IMG/M metagenome (GOLD analysis project Ga0066603, IMG submission 59482) | Freshwater pond sediment microbial communities from the University of Edinburgh, under environmental carbon perturbations - High... | ecosystem: Environmental > Aquatic > Freshwater > Pond...
TTTACTTTTTGTTTTAATATCACTGACAAAAAGGTTAGTATCATTAAGTAAATCTTCATGTGCATCATCGGGATAGCGTTCTTCGGATATGGTAAAGTCTAAATCATCTGGTTTGATTTCATCGATGGAACTATAAGTTTGGGGTTTTGGGTTTAAAATAGCATCATCAAATTTAAGTTTGATACCCATGGTAGCTTCAGGAACAGGCGTGTCATTAATAATCATGTTAAAGTTATTTTCAGTTTTTTCTTCAGAAACTAACGAGGGCGCATAGTCTGTATCGTAAAGAGAGGGCTCTTCTGTAAAACCTACAGTTTGTACAAATGTAGTATCTTGTGAAACTATTTCAACCTGTGGGTTAAGTGATTCTGGCTCTATTTGATGCATAGTATCTAGTTGCGTATTGCTTTGGAGTTCTTTTTTAAAAGGTGCATTACTAAGCTCAATACAAAAGCAAGTATTAGCGCCATTTATTTCTTTGTTAAGGAAAATTTCATTGATACTAAGTGAGGTCTCAACTTCCTTGCCATTTTTTGTCTTGATAAGAACTTTTCGATTGGGTGTCCCACTGTGTAATGTGTAGTCTATCCATGAAAAATTTTGGAATTTGAAGATATATCCTGGTTTATTGACAAAAAGATCTGCAAAATCGTTGTGATAGTTTTTAAATTCTTCCATATCCTCGTACCCTAGAAGATACAACTCTTGGTTTCCCAGCCCTAAAAAAACACCACTTTTGTCATAAAGTATCAAGCGAGATCCTTTGATTTGCATAAGGTTTCGTCTAAAAAAGTTAATTTTAACTAACTTATACTTAATATTAACCTATTTTTTTAAGAAATTAAATATATTAAATCCGTTTTTTTTACCTAAAGCAAGTTCGAATTCTTCTAGCGAAGCACCGTAAATATTTTCAAAAGAACCAAAATAAAGTAGCAGTTTTTTAATAGAAGCTGGTCCGATTCCTTCGACTTTGAGTAGCTCAGGACTCATGTCTTTTTCTCTTTTTTTATTTTGGTGGTAAGTAATAGCAAAGCGATGTGCTTCATCTCGAAGCCGTTGTATAAATTGTAATCTTTTATCTGAAGGGGGAAGGATAAAAGACTGATTTTTGTTGTAGAGGATATCGTGAGCGCTTCCTTTGGCTCGATGTGCTTTGGCGTCTATTTTTTCTTTGGCAATGGCTAAAATATCTATATATACACCATGATTTTTTAGAAGATTTTTTGCCAGCTTCAACAGCGTCTCTCCTCCATCTAAAATCCATAAATCAGGAGCAGAAACTTTGTCAAAATCTTTAATTCTTCGCTCCAACATCTCCTTCATTTGCGCATATTCATCTTTGCCATTTAAAGCATATCTTCTATAACTTTCTTTAGCAAAGCCATCTTCCCAGACGATCATCGCACCCACAGGCGTATCCCCTCCAAAATGAGAGTTATCAAAGACTTCAATGCGTCTTGGAAGCTGTGAGAGGTCAAAAAGAGTCTGCAAGTTTTCATACAATGCATCTTTATTTTTTGAAAGAGTTTGGAAGAGAATCTCTTTGGCATTTTGCATCGCAATATTGACAAGGTAGAGCTTTTCCCCTCGCTTAGGTGTGTTAATCGTCATCTTTTGCCCAAATTTTTCACTTAAAAAGAGTTCCATCTCTTCTTGTTCACTAAAGTTTTCTGCTACTAAAATATGGGAACAAAACGATTGATTCATCGGATTGTAAAATTCAAAAATAGCTCTTTTATAAAGTTCATCTTTTTCAAATCCATAGCTGTTATGCAAAGTTGAACTTGAGGTGGAAACGATTTTACCATCGCGGATAAAAAGTCGCATAATGGTAGCGACTTTACCCTCTAAATCTATCGCAAATACATCATAATTTTCAAGTTTTAAAAGCTCCACATGCGTTACATGTAAAGCATTCTTGATAGCGTTGATGATATCGCGAAGCTTACCTGCTTCTTCAAAGTTGAGCTTTTCGGAGGCATTTTCCATTTTGTGCGCAAGGATGGAAAGCAGGATTTTTTGATTTTGCAATGCGCCCAGAGCTTCTTGAACAATTTTACCATAAGTGAGTTCATCTATTTTTCCCTCACACGGAGCAAGGCATCGTTTAATTTGGTAAAACAAACACGCTTTTTTCCCTTTGATGCAACTTCTTTTTTGCACCAGTGGAAAGGCTAGATAGAGAGCTTCAAGTAATGATTTTGCTGAACTAGAAAGTGGACCAAAGTATTTTATATTTTTATCATTGATGATTTTTCTCGTGATTTCAAACCGTGGAAATGCTTCTTTAGTGTTAATGCAAATGTAGGGATAAGTTTTATCATCGCGAAGTAAAATATTGTATTTTGGTCTGAGTTGTTTAATGAGTGAATTTTCAAGAATAAGTGCATCATGTTCACTTTGAACGACAATATATTCTACTTTTACGACTTCATGTATCATCTTACAAAGGCGAGGGGATAGTGTTGGGGCTGGAGAAAGCGGTTCGCTAAAACGAAAGTAACTTTTGACCCTATTCTTAATGACTTTTGCTTTTCCTACATATAAAAGCATTCCATTAAGGTCAAAAAATTGGTAGATACCTGCACTTTGAGGTGCATTTTGAAGTTGTTGTTTTAGCATTTTTGAGACTGAATTTCTTTTCTAATATCTTCAAAAAGGGTTCGTAGTTTCGAATCATTGCAACTGTTTTCAAACATGCCCTCTGCTCTTTCTTTATAAAAAATGTCGGAGTTTTGAGTTTGTGCTATTTCTTCAGTTGGCAGTTTGTTGGTAACAAAACATTGAATATCTTTTACATGTAAGCATTCACACTCTGGAAAATGGAGGAAAATTTGGCTTAATAGACTCTTTATCAAACTCCGTTTATAATTAAACTCCATTTTTGCACTTGGATGATTAAAGACAAAAAAGAGTGTCTCATCTTTGGTGTAGAGAAAACGAACCATATGGGTAAAGTTTTTAGGTAGCAAACTGAGCAACTTGTCGTAGCAACGCATTTGCTCATATTTTTTCATAGAAGGGTGTTTTACCAAATGAGAAATTATATTTTTAGCATCTTTCATGTGCTCATTATAGCATGTTTAGGCTTTACACTTTTAGGATGTGGTTTTAAGGGAGATCCTGTTTATAAAGATGCACCCGTAAAAGAAAAAAAATCTTCACCCTTTTCTACTAAAGAGCATTAAGAATGAAAACATCGTATGATGTTCTCATTATTGGTACAGGGATTGCGGGGCTTCAAACAGCGCTTAATTTGCCAAAATCGCTGAGTATTCTTATCGTTTCCAAAGATTATGCGTGGGAATGCAATACTTTCTATGCACAAGGTGGCGTTGCCGTTGCTGTGGATGAAACAGATATTGCTTTACATGTAAAGGATACACTAGAAGCTGGAGCAGGACACTGTAATAAAGAAGCGGTTGAAGTTTTGTGCTCGAATGGACCTTTAGCAATACAAAGACTCATCGATATGGGTTTTGAGTTTGACAAAGACGAAAAAGGTCAGCTTCTTTACACCAAAGAAGCAGCTCATAGTAGAAATCGTATTTTACATGCAGGAGGCGATGCCACGGGCAGATATATCCATCTTTTTATGATGGAACAGCTCTCTTGCCCCATTCTTTACAATACACAAGTCACAGATTTATTGATTGATGATGGTGTATGTTATGGTGTGCGAGTGTTGCATGCGGAACACATTTTTAACATATATGCCAAAAAAGTCGTCATTGCTAGCGGTGGCGTGGGCTCACTTTACGAATACCATACCAATGCAAGAACCATTAGTGCAGATATGCAAGGTATTTGCCTTAGTCACGGCATAGCACTTGGCGATATGGAAATGATGCAGTTCCATCCTACGGCTTTTGTCTTGGGCAATGCGGTACGAAAACAACTTTTGAGTGAATCTTTGCGAGGAGAGGGTGCCAAAGTTGTGGATGAAGATGGTCGGCGATTTGTTTATGACTATGATGCAAGGGGTGAACTTGCTCCTCGGGATATCGTTGCTCGTGCAATATTTGATTATAAACAAAAGAGTGGTAAAGAAGTTTATTTGGACTTAAGTGCCTTTGAAGAAGCACATTTTAAACAAAGATTTCCAAGTATCTATTTCAATATGAAAAATATAGGCTACGACTTACCACGACAAAAAATCCCTATCTCTCCAGCTTTTCATTATGCGATGGGCGGCATTAAAACCGATTTAGAGGGAAAAATTGTAGGCGTTAAAGACCTCTATGCTGTTGGTGAGGCAGCCAATACGGGAGTCCATGGGGCCAATCGTTTAGCAAGTAATTCTTTGCTTGAAGGATTAGTCTTTTCTTATAATGTAGCACAAGATATCATTAAAACAATCCATCCATCAAAGGTGCACAAAGATTTTAGTGAGGTTGAAGATATTTTAATTAAAGAAAATGACAAAGAGCTTAAAAATGAGCTCCGAAATTTGATGTGGTATTATGCTGGCATTGTGCGAGAAGAAAAAAATTTAGTAAAAGCATTGAAACGCGTAGAAGAAATGTTAGAATTGCCTATTGGTAAACTTTTGAAATTAAGACTTTTAGTTTCAAAAGAGATTATTCTAAGTGCACTTAAACGAAAAGCGTCTTTAGGCGCACACTATATCAAGGAGGATGTGAGTTGATGAAAATAGTTTTATTAATTTTGTTTTTGGCTTCTAGTATTTGGGCATCAAGTGGTCAAGATTTAACGACAACATGGGTAGGAATACTCTCTTTGGTTCTCTTTTTGGCTGGCTACTATATCATTGCCGCAGAGGAGAAATATCATATTAATAAAGCAAAACCAGCATTATTTGTAGGTACAGGTATCTTCATTCTAATAGGCTTCTATAATGTCATCAATGGGCTTGATTCTAAGCCTTTGACGCATGAAGTTGAGTTATTGATTTTGGAAATTGCTCAAATTTTCTTCTTTTTACTCGTAGCAATGACCTATATTGAGGTCATGGTTGAACGAAGAGTTTTTGAGGCACTCAAGTATAATTTAGTTTCAAAGGGCTATTCGTATAAAAAGCTTTTTTGGCTCACGGGAACATTAGCATTTTTTATTAGCCCCGTGGCAGACAACTTGACCACAGCACTTATTCTCTCAACAGTCTTATTTACTATAGAAAAAAAAGATAAAACATTTTTGGTTCCCGGAGCCATTAATATTGTAGTAGGCGCAAATGCTGGTGGCGCATGGAGCCCTTTTGGCGATATCACTACACTCATGCCTTGGATCGCAGGAAAAGCACAGTTTTTTGATTTTTTTGCTCTTTTCCCTGCATCTTTCTTAGGATGGTTGTTAACGGGATGGTTACTTTCCTTTGCAGTTCCAAACGATAAACCTCATTTTGATGTTGCTACAGAAGAAAAAGTAACGATTCGCAAAGGTGGAAAGCCAGTTATTTATTTAGGTGCCTTTACCATTTTTTGTGCTGTTTTGTGCCAGCAACTCTTTCATATTCCTCCTATGTGGGGTATGATGTTTGGTTTTTCATTGCTAAAGCTTTATGCTTTTAGATTGAAACGCACTTCTGAAGAAGAGTTAAAAACTTTTATAGCCGTCAGTAAAATAGAACACGATACACTTCTATTTTTCTTTGGTATTTTAGCTGCCGTTGGCGGTTTGCATTATTTGGGATTTTTAGATTCCGCAGTCAAACTTTATGATAGTGCAGGTGCTACCACAGTTAATATTGGGGTAGGTTTTCTCTCAGCCTTTATTGACAATGTGCCTGTCATGAGTGCTGTACTAAAAGCAAGTCCCACGATGGGACTTGACCAGTGGCTTTTGGTCACAATGACTGCTGGAATTGGAGGTAGTTTGATTAGTTTTGGTTCAGCTGCAGGGGTTGGTGTCATGGGAAAACTTAGAGGTATTTATACTTTTGGTTCGCATATGAAATATGCTTGGACTGTTCTTGCGGGATATATCGTTTCGTTAGTGATTTGGTATGTACAATTTGAAATACTTGGTTTATATTAGAAAATAAAGGAAAAAAATGAAACATGTTCCCATTTTGGTGCTAGATTTTGGCTCTCAATATACGCAATTAATTGCGCGAAAATTAAGAGAGAGTGGTGTGTATTGTGAGATTGTGCCCTATAATGAGAAGATAGAGGATATTAAGAAAAGAACGCCTAAGGGGATTATCCTTAGTGGTGGTCCTGCATCTGTGTATGCAAAAGGTTCTTATCACCCAGATGAAGCTGTTTATAATTTGGGTTTACCCATCCTTGGTATTTGTTATGGAATGCAACTTCTTACCCAGTATTTTGGAGGAAGTGTTATTCCTGCAACGCATCAAGAATATGGTAAGGCTGAGCTCAAATTTGAAAATGACCATGGGATTTTCAAAGATACCAAATGTGGACAAATTGTATGGATGAGTCATGGGGATAAAGTAGATACTTTACCAAATGGATTTGACAAAATTGCGTATAGTGAAAATTCACCCTATGCAGCTATTGCGGATGAAAGTCGCCACATTTATGCTTTTCAGTTTCACCCAGAAGTGTATCATAGTGAACAAGGTACAAAGCTTTTAAAGAATTTTGCAAAATATATTTGTGGATGTGAAAGTACTTGGAATATGGGCTCATTTGCAAAAGAACAAATCGCTAAAATCCAAAAACAAGTAGGTGATAAAAAAGTGCTTTGTGGTGTAAGTGGTGGCGTGGATAGTTCAGTTGTTGCAACACTCCTTGCAGAGGCTATTGGGGACAAATTGGTATCTGTTTTTGTGGACAATGGTTTACTTCGTGCCAATGAGAGAGCCCAAGTTGAAGCAATGTTCAAAAGTAGAAATGTACCTTTGATTACGATTGATGCGAGTGAAAAGTTTTTGGGAAGACTTGAGGGAATTACGGACCCTGAGCAAAAACGCAAGATTATTGGTGAAACTTTCATCGAGGTTTTTGATGAAGAAGCCAAAAAACATGATGGAATTCAGTTTTTAGCACAAGGTACACTCTATACCGATGTCATCGAATCCGTTTCTGTCAAAGGGCCTTCAAAAACGATTAAATCACACCACAATGTTGGAGGTTTACCTGATTGGATGACTTTTGAACTTATCGAGCCTTTGCGAGAAATTTTTAAAGATGAGGTACGCATTTTAGGAGCAGAATTGGGGCTTCCTAAAGACATGCTTGGTCGTCACCCTTTCCCAGGACCTGGTCTTGCGATTCGTATTATGGGTGAAGTGACTAAAGAAGATTTAGTATTGCTAAGAGCTTCTGATGTCATCATGCTTGAAGAGCTTCGCGCTACGGGATATTATGATAAAACTTGGCAAGCATTCACCGTACTTTTAAATGTTAAAAGTGTCGGTGTTATGGGCGATAATCGAACTTACGATAACACCATTTGTGTAAGAATAGTCGATGCAACAGATGGTATGACGGCAACTTTTGCACATATTCCTCATGCAATACTTGAAAATATTAGCAGACGCATCATCAATGAAGTTGCAGGCATTAATCGCGTGGTCTATGACATCTCTTCAAAGCCACCTGCAACGATAGAATGGGAATAAAATAAATGATCTACCTCTTTAGTGACAAAGCTTACGCAGGGGTAGAACATCTTCCTTTGATAGAAATATCGTTTTACGATAAACCTTTATACCTTGATGATGTTGATGCTATTATCTTCACATCCAAAAATAGTGTTGAAGCATTAGATAGATTACATGTAAAGTGGCAAGACAAAGAATCCTACGCTATAGGTGAGGGAACTGCCACTTACATTTCCTCTCAAAAGGGCAATCTTGTCTATACGGCTAAACGCTCTTATGGTGAAGATTTTGCACATGAGATTGCGCCTTTACTCAAAGGTAAAAAAGTTTTTTTTCCCAGAGCTAAAGAGGTCATTTCTCCTCTTTTTAAGATATTGCTTTCGCACGGTGTTGCTATCCATGAAACTATTGTTTATGAGACTACATGTAAAGAGTATGACAAGCAACACTCCCCCGTTAAAAATGCGATATTGATTTTTACATCACCTTCTACAGTGGAGTGTTTTTTGAAAAATTTTACTTGGGATGAGAGCTATACTGCTATCTCAATCGGTCAAAAAACAGCCTCCGCATTGCCTTTACATGTAAAGAATATTATCTCTCCCATACAAACTATCGAACACTGTATAAAAATCGCAAAAGCAAATTAGAAGCTAAACTTTCCTATAATTTGTGCTACTTGCCTGGGTGAAGCGACAACCGTTTTCATGAGGGTCCAACGAATAGTATATGTGGAACGCGTACAGTTTCGGTGTGTCTGTGGTTTTGTTTGAGCTTCTAGCGAAGTGAGAGATTGCAGCCTAAAGAAAAGGTCGATTCTGCTGAAGTTGGCTTATTAGGGCCGCTTCTATCTCGGAACGCCCACCTGGGTACTTAAAACGATGGAGAAATAGTTGATGAATGTGATGGTAATTGGAAGTGGTGGAAGAGAGTATTCTATCGGATTGGCGCTCAAAAAAGATAAAAATGTTGAAAAGTTATTTTTTGCACCCGGTAATGGTGCGACGACCCGTTTGGGTGAAAATGTTTCTTTTGAAGATTTTGAAAACCTTGCACTTTTCGCAAAAGAAAATCACATAGAACTTACCATTGTTGGCCCTGAAACAGCTTTGGTTGAGGGTGTCGTTGATGTTTTTAAAGCGCACGGCTTAGTGATTTTTGGAGCCTCTAAATCAGCTGCAAGACTTGAGGGCTCAAAAGTTTTTATGAAAAACTTTCTTTCCCGCTATAACATTCCAACGGCTGCCTATATCGAAACCTGTGATTATCAAAAAGCAAGCGATTTTATTGAAACGCTCAGTCTCCCAATCGTAGTTAAAGCAGATGGATTGTGTGCAGGTAAGGGTGTCATTATCGCGCAAAGTAAAGAAGAAGCTAGAAGTGCAGTTCAAGATATGCTCAGTGGCAAAAGTTTTGGCGATGCAGGCACTAGCGTTGTAGTGGAAGAATTTTTAGATGGTTATGAGCTTTCACTCTTTGTGATTTGTGATGGGCAGGATTACAAAGTTTTACCAGCAGCCCAAGACCATAAACGACTTCTCGATAATGATGAAGGTCCAAATACGGGAGGCATGGGGGCTTATGCACCAACGCCACTCATTGATGATACGCTTTATCTTAAAGTGGAAGAACGCGTCATTCGCCCTACACTTGAGGGAATGAAAAAGGAAAATGCTCCGTTTGAGGGTGTACTTTTTATCGGTTTGATGATAGTCAAAAATGAGCCAATAGTGCTTGAATACAATGTGCGTTTTGGCGACCCTGAATGTGAGATTTTGATGCCTCTTTTAAAAACACCACTGTGTGAACTTTTGTACAATGCTTCCACGCGCAACCTTAAAAATCAAAAAATAGAATTTTACAACCAATACGCCGTTGCTGTGGTCATGGCCAGTGAAAATTACCCTTATGGCAATTCTAAACCCTCCGAAATTATCGTCGATAAAAATGCCCTTGAAGGCTTGGAACATACGCATATTTCTTATGCAGGGGTTACGCTAGAAGATGATAAACTCTATGCAACTGGAGGACGCGTTTTACTCTGTGTTGGTGTTGGTGAGAGTATTAAAGAGGCAAGAGATAGAGCGTATATGCTTTGCGGACAAGTACACTTTGCTGGGAAACACTTTAGACAAGACATTGCTTATCAGGCATTAGCGCATGACTAACGAAGAGTTAATTGACAAGTTTGAAACAGAAAACATTACACTAGCTCCCTTGCAAAAGAGAGCATTAGCTTATTTTATTGATGAGATATTGGTTTCTGTGTTATTTGCTTTAATATATCTAGACCAATTGCCCGAGAATGTCAGTACAGAAGAAACTATTAATATCATCAATAGCCTTTTTATGTATGTAGTGTTACTCAAGGTAGTGTATCAAACTTTTTTTGTATGGATGTACGGTGCAACCATAGGGCGAATATTTTTAAAAATCAGGGTCATTTCTACGGTTGATTTAGAAAACCCTTCATTTTTGTGGTCTTTGAGCAGAGCTTCTTTTAGAATTATTAGTGAGTCACTGTTTTATTTAGGATTTTTATGGGCAGTATTAAACCCCAAAAGAGAGACATGGCATGATAAAGTTGCAAATACATTGGTCGTCAATGCTCAGTAGAGTTTTTTTCTTATTTCTTATCCTTTTTGGAAGTGTAAATGCCAAAGAAAAGGCGCAAGATGTTGAGGTCTTAGCTCAAAATGTTACCAAAGAAGGTAATCTTGTACATGCTGTTGGTAATGTGGTTTTATACAGCCCAAAATATCTTATCACAGCAGATGAAGCCTATTATGATTATGAGACCAGTGATGTGGAACTCATCGGTAATATCACAATCCTTGAAGGCATTAGTTATGCGTCACGCAGTGGGCATACTAATCTTAATCTTAAAACAGATAAGGGTGATTCGACTCCACTTTTTTTCTTTGATGAAAGCTCTAATGTTTGGTTGAAATGTGAAAATGCTATCATTGACCCACAAACCTATATCACCCAAAAATCTGTTGTTTCTAGCTGTAATGCACAAGACCCAGATTGGAAAATAGCGTTTAGTTCAGGAGAGTTTGATAAAGAAAATAAATGGCTACATCTTTATAACCCCATTTTCTATGCGGATGATATTCCTCTCTTTTATCTTCCCTATTTCTCTTTTTCGACGGATAAAACAAGAAGAACAGGCTTGTTAAAGCCAGAGATTGGATTTGGAAGTACAGAGGGGCTGTATTATAGACAACCTATCTATTATGCTCCTGAAAAAGATTGGGATTTGGAAGTTGATCCACAAATTCGAACCAATCGAGGTGAAGGTATTCACTCAACTTTTAGATTTGCTGATTCGGCATATTCTAAAGGGGAATTTAGTACAGGTTATTTTAGTGAACATTCAGACTACGCGCAAGAGAAAAGTTTACGCAATGACAATCATTA
>Ga0066603_10002498_pt1 | contig 10942 bp, 13 predicted proteins | sample Higcelweek8metaG_FD_59482 | JGI IMG/M metagenome (GOLD analysis project Ga0066603, IMG submission 59482) | Freshwater pond sediment microbial communities from the University of Edinburgh, under environmental carbon perturbations - High... | ecosystem: Environmental > Aquatic > Freshwater > Pond...
GCTCATCCGGTTAGAGCAACTGCCTTTTAAGCAGTAGGTGCTGGGTCCGAGTCCCAGGCGCCTCACCATTTCCACTATTTTTTGTTTTAAACTTTTTCTTTTCTATTTTATCTCTATCTGGTACCTTGCATTGCACGGTACTGTGTGATATATTGTTCTAGATATATGATAAATATACAGTTTAAAAAAGGTGTCCTAAGCATGTTAGTACTATCTCTTTTAAAAAGTAGACCATATTACGGGTACGAACTTGTTCAAAAAATTTCTAAAACAATTGAAATATCAGAAGGAACAATATACCCATTACTTAGAAGACTTAAAAAAGAAAACGTTGTTAATACATACCTAGAAGAATCAGAAGAAGGCGCACCAAGAAAATATTACAAACTAACTAAAGAAGGAGAAACGAAATTAAAAGAATCCTTAAACGAATGGAACCTATTCTATGAAGATGTAAATAATTTGTTAGAAAGCAAAGATGAATAAAAAAGAATTTATGGATAATCTCAAAAGAGAATTAAAAGGGATTAAAAAAGATGAATTAGAAGATATCATAGATGACTACGAAGAGCACTTTGAAGAAGCAAAAAAAAGAGGAGAAACTGAAGAAGAAGTATCAAAAGAACTCGGTACACCAAAAGACATAGCAAAAGAACTTAATGCATATGCTGTATTAGAAAAAGCAGAAAACAATTTTTCATTTGAAAATGCAATGAAAGTTATCGCTGCTTTTTTTAGTCTTGGACTTTTTAACTTACTCTTCATACCTCCATATCTCTTTGTTGTAATGTGTCTTGTTGGTATGGGCTTTCTTTCAATAGGGATAGTATTTGGTGGTGTAGGAGGTTTTGCTCTATTGATATTAGCTGCAATAACAGGGATAGATGCAATATCAATAACAGATAATGTCTCAATGATATTTCTTGGTTCTTTCCTTGCAATTGGAGGTGGAGTACTTTTAGGAATACTGGATTTCTTCGCTATTAGATCTTTCTACAAATTCACAATAAAGTACATAAAGATGAACATTAGCTTAATTAAAGACAAAGATTAATTTTATATAAATATTATTTATTAAAAAATATGATTACTTTAAAAAATACAACAAAAACATTCGAATTGAATGGAACTAGGATAGAGATCCTAAAAGGAGTTGATCTAGAAATAGGAGATGATGAGTTTGTAGCTTTAATGGGACCTTCTGGTTCTGGTAAATCTACATTGTTAGGTATCTTAGCAGGTATCGATACTCCTACTTCAGGTGAGATTATTATGCAAGGTGAGAATCTTTCAAAAATGACAGAAGACCAACTTGCTGTATTTAGAAACAAAAATGTTGGAATTGTATTTCAAGCATATAACTTAATTCCAAGTCTAAGTGCTATTGAGAATGTAAAAGCACCATTGTTTGCAGGAAAAAACAAATATACATCTAAAGAGATTGATGAAAAAGCTAGAAAGATGCTCGCATTGGTTGGTTTAGGAGAAAGAGAAAAACATCGACCAAGTGAAATGTCTGGTGGAGAACAACAAAGAGTTGCTATTGCTAGAGCATTAATAAATGAACCTCACATATTAATAGCAGATGAGCCAACAGGTAATCTTGATAGTAAGACTGGTGAAAAGGTTTTAGACCTTATACAAAAGATAAACAAGGAGATGCAATTAACAATTATTATGGCTACTCACAGTAAGGAGATAGCTAAGCTAGCAGGTAGAACTATAAATATTGCTGACGGGAGGATCGAAGATGAAAAATAAAGCAGAATTCTTTTGGCAAAAAACAAAATCTTCATTAAAACATCTAGGTGTTGTTGCAATTATAATCTCACTATCTGTTATGTTCTCTTCTTTGTGCATTATGTCTTTAATTTCATTGTCCGATGCTCTCGCTATTGGAATGGAAGGTGAACCAAGAGAACAATTAGGAGGAGATGTTAAAGTTATCCTTGATCCAGAATTTTCTGATGAGATGGATGCAAAGTTAAAGCAACTTAGTGAAAAGAATGTTGTAACAAAATATGCATCTTTAGATGCTGCATCTCAGACATATGTATTGTATAAATCTGATACATTTAGCCAAGAATATATTAACTTGGTTGGATATAACGACGAATCATACCCTTTGGACAATGTAATGAGTTTTGTATCTGGTAAAAAAGATATTAAAATCTTAAGCACAGAGAAAGAAGGAGTTGTTTTGTCTGAAATATTAGCTAAGAGTAATAATATAAAAATTGGAGATACAATTACTCTTGTCTCAATAGATCTCTACAAACAGCAAAATTTCAAGGTCGTAGATTTGATATCTGCAGATTATGCAGGAAGTATGTATTCTGTTTTCATTAATAGTGAAAAATTAAAAACACTAGAGAATATTACAAGTAGAATGTACTACATAGATGGTAATCAGGAAGAAATTAAGGCAAGCATTTCAGAAATTGCTGATCCAGATATCAATGTAAGTACTTTTGATGAGTTTGTTAAACATAATACAGAGAGTAATCGATCATTTCTTCTTTTCATTCGAGGTGTAAGTATTTTGGGTTTGTTTATTGGTAGCTTTGGTATTGCTAGTGCAATTAAAGTTATTGTTAACAAGAGAAAAAGAGAAATTGGAATATTAAAAGCTATCGGTTATCTAGAAAGTGACATTATCAAGATGCTTTTGGCAGAAGTTGCTGTTATCTCAGTTGTAGGATCTTTCGTTGGAGTTTTGCTTGGATATGCATTCTTCTATTACTTAGTTAGTATTCTCACATCAGGTGGAAATATTAATTTAATGATTGGAACAAACTTCAATCTAGTTGCTGGAGCTTTAGCATTTGGAGTAAGTATTGTTTCTTCTATACTTTTTGCATATCTCTCTATTAAAGATATGTCTGGCACGAAACCAGTATATGCTCTAAAAGATATGGACTATGTTAAAACAAACAAAGAAAAAAGAATGTCCGTTTACAGATTCTTGTTAATAGGAGTAATCTTCTCTGGAATAAGTGTATTTTTAGCACAATCTGTTCTTTATGGTATTGGTGCTGTTCTTCTTGTTTCCGTTGCAATTCTTCTTTTCTCTTTACTATTCCGTTTCATATTTTTCTTGATTCTAAAGATCCCTGTTAAGACACACAATGAAATTGAATTGTCATGGATAAACCTAAGATTTAGTTATCGCAAGATAATATTTTCAATGGTTGCAATCTTTGCAGGCATGGTAGCAGTTAACTTAATTGGCACTTTGGTATATTCAACAAAGCAGGTATACCAGAATAAATATACGGAAGTAGATGCTGACATTAATTTAGTAACTGATCGTTTAAATCCTAAGGACAACATTATCTTAGATTCTATTAACAGTCTTGATGTTATTGAAGACTCTGTTGTTATGTACAAGACTAAGGTCAAACCAGACAATGATTTTACTCCAAGAGAAATCATTGGTGTTGATATCTCAAAGGTCAGCTATTATTACAAAGTAACTGAAGGTTCTACGGATGGAGTTGTTTTACCTAAAGAGTTAAAAGAGCAATCCATATATAACTTAGGAGATAATTTGAAAGTTGAATATATGGGTACGATTGTCACTTTACCAATAACTGGTTTTTACGAGACCGATTACAATTCAAATATTAGCATGTTGGTATATCCTTCTAGTGCGAATTTTGTATCTGCAGATTTCTTTAAGGAGAATTTCAAAGAAAACTACATAGAAGAAGTTTGGATCTCAACAAAGAAAGAGAATGAAGATATTGTGTTAGAGAAAATATCGAATACTCCAAACCTCATAATTACTAGTTCGAAGAGAATGGAAGATTTAATAAATAGCTCTATAAATATATTGATAAACTTCTCAACAAGTGTTGCATCTCTTGCTTTGCTTGCAGGTATTATACTCATCATCACAATTACTGTTTTAGATGTGGTATCAAGAAGAAGAGATTTCGCAATATACAAAGTAGTAGGGTTTAAGCAGAAGGAAGTATTCTCTATTGTTCTGCTTGAATATGGAATAATGACATTTTTAACAGCTTCATTTGCTACATTGGTAGTGTATCTTTTTACCATATTTATGAATAAATATGGTTATGATCTATTTCAGATAAGTGAGAAGATAACATTTGACTTGAAAGGAAGCCTTATGTGGAATGTTGGTCTGATTGCATTGATTCTAGTTCTTGTTTTTAGTGTTTCTAAGAGAACATTGCAGGTAAAGCCAAGTGAAGTTTTAAGATATGAATAGATAGTGTATACTTTCTAAACTATGAAAGTAAAAGTATCAAAGAAAGTAATTTTGGCAATATCTATACCAGCTATACTACTTTTATGTGTAGCTGGTTACTTCCTTTTTTTCAATAAAGAAAAAACAGGTTTGCTTAAGTCAGACAAAGGCTCTGTTATTGAAATGGTATATCCATCACCAAATACAGAAGTAAGTTGTGAATTCGAAATAGTCGGTAAGGTTCCAAATACATGGTTTAAAGAGGGTAGTTTCTTTGTTGATATTAAAGCTGATGGAAAGGATGTTTTGTCTACAGTTGCTTTTTCAGAGGATGACTGGCTAACTGATGGTTTGAAAACATTCTATGCAACTGTTGTTTGTAAGAATGGTTGTGTAGGTAATGGTGAAATTATTCTTAACAGTAAGGGAGAAGATAAATTTACGATTCCTGTTTCTTTTAGTACATCATGTGCTGCTCAGTTGGAGAAGAGTAATTTAACAGTATTCTATGGAAACTCAAAAAAAGATAATGATTCTCTTAGTTGTGATACCACATATCCACTTAAAAGAAGTATTCCAAAAACTGTTGGTATTGGTAGGGCAGCATTAGAGGTTCTTTTCCTTGATCCAATAGATAGTGAAAAAGAAGAAGGATATTTTTCTTCTTTACCTGATGATATGAAACTGAACTTTTTGAGAGTTTCAGACGGAGTTGCATATGTAGACCTATTTTCTGAATTGATCAATGGTATTACTGATGAGTGTAGTATTACTAGAATTAAATCTCAAATCTCGAATACTTTAAAAGAAATGGTTAATGTGAATGATGTAATTATAAGGGTAAACGGAGAATTACTGTAAGAGATCAAGCTCTCCACCAAGTCTCCAATATGATATCCCTTGTATACCGTATTCTTTTGCTATTTCTCTTCTCAAACCCACACCCTCTTTGTTTTGAAAATACATCTCGCATGTTTTAGTACCATTCACACAAGAGAATTTTGCATATCCTTCTCCGATATCTTCTTTGAAGGAAGAAGTAATGGTTGGAGTATCAATGATATTTTTTACACTAGTATATGTCAAAGCTTCTGTTTTTGTATCTACCCATTCATATCCATACAGATGTACACCAAGATATATTTTTTCTTTTGGAATCTTTTCTACAGCATAATCCAATATCTGCTCTATCCAAGATATTGGTCCAATTGGTCCAGGTTTTGAAGAAGTAGAAAGAGTATAGTCATATGCCATTATTTTCACCCTATCAGCTATTTCACCAATCTCTCCGTAATCTTGTACCAATACTGTCTCTTTGTGATCTGTATATTCAGCATCTTCCCATTGTGCAAAAACAGTAACCGAAAGAATCTTTCCTCTAGATGTTAATTCTGACTTTAATTCTTTCAAGTATTCTAGGTAAATATCTCTGTATTTACTCTCTATTTGTTCAAAGTCTAAATCTATACCATCAAAATCATATTTCTCTATTTCTGCAATCAATGAAGATATATTACTTTTGTATGAAGAAGAGTCTTTAAGCAAATTCGCGATACTAGCATAGTCATATGATCCAACGGTTGGTATTACAGAAATACTATTTGTTTTAGCAGCACTTTGCAGTTCCTTAATACTTGCTTTTGCTACATTTCTACTTTCTAAGGAACCATCTTTGTTAATTGTATACAAAACTGGATTTACTTCATCAAGAATGCTGATGTTTTTTCTTAGGCTTGTTAATCCTGTATCAAAAGCCCAGTTAGGTATCCATCCAGATTCGAGCAATTCAGTATCTTCTTCTTCCACGACAATCTCTTCTTGCTGTTCTTCCTCTGTTTGCTTTTCTTCTGTGACAATTTGTTCTGGAGTATCTGTATTAGACTCAATGGGAGTGTTCTTCTTTTGGGTTAGGAAATATATTGATGTTGTAATCAATGATAGGCCAAGGAATATTCCAAATATGGAAAGCAGTTTTAGTATTTTCATCTCTTAATTATATCTTACTTGTATCAAGTATCAATCTTCCTAAATCTTTTTCTAACGCAAATGCTAAGTTAATGATTGTTTGTTCTCCAAAATGTTTTCCAATGAACTGAATACCAGTAGGCATATTTTCTGAAAGACCAGATGGTATTGTAATACCGGGTAATCCTGCTTCTGAGCTACCTTCTGCTAAGACATCAGCTATTTCCCCAAAGAGAGGATTCTCTGCATCTTTGTCTGTTAGTGCTATTGATGGTGTAGTAGGAGCTACGATTGCATCATATTTAGAGAGTATGTTGTCTAAGTCTTCTTTGATTAACTGTCTAACCTGCTCTGATTTCCTGAAATATTCATCTGCATATCCAGCTGAAAGTGAGAATGTACCTGTCATTACTCTTCGTTTTGCTTCCGGACCAAAACCTTCTCCTCGAGTTGATTCATAGAGTTCTTTTATATTTCCATTTTTACTTCCTTCTAATCCAAATCGCGTACCATCATATCTTGCAAGGTTTGAAGATACTTCACTTCTACAAGTTATTGTATATACAGCTATTCCAAATTTAGGATCCATGACACTAACTTCTTCTACAGTTACTCCTTTTTTCTTTAGTATCTCTATACTGTTCAAGAAGTTTTTTCTCACACCATCTTCAAGCTGTAGCTCTAGAAATTCTTTTGGTAGGGCAACTTTCATATTTTTTACAGAATCAGGATCTAAGTTCTTGTAGTAGTCCGGAGCTATTGATTTTGATGATGTGAAATCGTTTGAATCGTGACCAGCAATTATGGAGAGTAAGTACGCTGCATCTTCTACATTTTTAGCTATTGGTCCTGGACAATCTAATGATGATCCCATTGCAAGTACACCATATCTTGATACTCTTCCATATGTTGGCTTGATACCGACTAACCCACACCATGAAGAAGGTAGTCTAATGGAGCCTGCTGTTTCTGTTCCTAGAGTTCCTGTGCAGAGGTCTGCAGCTAGAGCTGATGCTGAACCACCACTTGATCCTCCTGGAAGTGTTTCTAGATTCCAGGGGTTTCTAGAGGGTCCATAGTATGAGGTAGCTGTACCTGATCCATGGCAGAATTGATCCTGATTTGTTTTACCAAGAAGGATTGCCTCTTCATCTAAAATCTTTTGTATTACAGTTGCATTGTATACTGGCATATATCCATCTAGTACATGAGATGCACATGTTGTAAGTATGTCTTTTGTAGAAAATACATCTTTAACAGCGATTGGAATTCCTGCAAGTTTCTTGTCTTTGTATTTCTCAAAGTTGTTGTCAAATTCTTTTGCTTTGGAAATGGAAAGCTCTTCGTTTACTGTTATGAATGAATTCAATTTTGAATCTAGTTCATCAATTCTTTTTAGGTAGTAGTTAACTATCTCAAGAGCAGAAATTTCTTTTTTGAGAAGTTTTTCTTTTAGTTCAGTTATTGTTAGATTCATGATGTTTGTATTCTATCAAAAACACCAGTAAATGAGAATCGAAATGAGTAAAGTTATTAGGGTTCCAAGCATAGTTTGTGTTAGTGTGTGTTTTCCCAGTATTATTCTAGACCAAGCTATGAATGGAGTGAAGAGAAAAAGGAGTAGTAGATATGGAGAATTGAAGAGGTATATTAGTGTTACAAAGAGAAGTGTTGCATATGTAAGGTGTCCTGATATTTTCCAAAAGATTGTTATGAAGGAAACGATAGTAGAGACTAGGAAAATATTTAGAGATATTGTTGAGAGTGTTGAAATGTTTAGTGTTGATATTGCTAAATATGCAATCCCAAAGAGTATGGAAAGTGTAAAAAAATATGGAGGTCTTTCTTTTCTGTTTGTAAGTTCATAATCTGTTATCCACCCTAATTTTTTGAATATGATGTAGGGAAGTATTGGAATGAGTATGTATGCAAATGTGTATATGAGTTTTTCTTGTAGTGTTGCAGGTGAGTATATTATCGATACTAGTGGTGTTAGTATCATTGTTAGGAAGCCATTTGAGATCTCTGATATTATTCTGGCAATTTTCTTCTTGAGCATTGTTAATTGTAACTCAAAAAGTGAAGAATGACAAAAATATTTATTCAGATTTTACTATATACCCTGGATCTGAGATTCCCTCAGTGAATATATCTTCAGATGTATCCAATGGATATCCTTCATCTAATTCAGAAGCAGATATTAGTATCATATTCAGTATTGTAACTATCAAGAAAAATATTTTCATATGTGATTATATCTCTGTACCAACATTTTTACAATTGAGAAGCATACTCTGTCTTTTTCGTGCTTTTAAATATTGGTAGTATTCCAATTAGGATGTTTAGTATCCAATGGTTTGTACACAACCATACTTCATTACATCCGCAACCAATTTTGTTAATTACAAAGAAAGATATTACAGAGAGAAGAATAGATATTGTTAACTTCACAAATGGTTTGTCAAAGAATGAACTATTAATATATATCAAGACAGTAGTAAGAAATAATTGTATGACTAGGGGCAACCACCACAATGTTTTCTCAGAACAAACATTTGCAGAGTCATCTTCTCCCAACACTGAGAGATTTTCACTATCCTTGTTTGATGTATCAATTAGGTTTTCTCCACCTCCAATTCCTAAAGCCTCTAAAGCTGAATCAAAAATGTTGTTTTTCTTTGTTGTCTCATCCTGAGCTCCCTCAACATCTCCTGTGTCTGATGAAACTGATGAACCCCATTCTGATTCAATGACCAGATCGAAGGACAATTTCTGATTCATTAAGGAGTTGTTTGTCTCTTTGTCTAGATGTAATGAAATTGTTCTTGTAACTTCTGTTTCTGGTTTAAGATCAGCTATCAATATTCTCTTTGATGTAAGAAACTTTGAGAGGGTATTGCTATATATTTTTTCTGATATCTCTGTAGTGATTTTGTCTCCAAGTTTGGATTCAGTTCCTTTTCCTTTTAGATATATTTTGCATGGGTTCTCACTATCTTTGTTTTTAATATATATTTCTCTTTTCTCTGTGCTGTCAGGTAAAAATGATTCAAGAGAAAAGAGTGGGTTTGTGTTTTTTTGTATAACGGGCTTTTGATCACCATAGCAGGTAATTTCTACGTCGGCAGCTTTGGCAACTAGTGGAGAAAAAGAAAGGAAGAGAATCGAAAGTAGTATTTTAACACCTATTTTTTTATTCATTGTTTAATATTTTCTCAACTATATTTTCTTCTATGGATAAGGGATTCTTTAAAGGTAGAACTATTGGTAATGGATTTATTACTTTTACATGTATGTCTTCTTTATCGAAAAATCCATAGTTTTGTATTCCTGAGTATTGGCCTGCATGGTTTCTAACTACGAAGTCTAGTTCCATGCCTGCTGTTTCTTCTAAATCTTCTTTTGATATCTCTAATGTAAAGTATATTTTGTTAGATTCTTTAGGCTTTTGTTTCAGGTAATCAATTGCTTCAAGTTTGTCTAATGGTCCTTTGTAGATTGTTTCTATCTCATCTAATGTAGCTACTACATTTATCTTTGAAGCTAATTCCTCATTTGTTATTTTTACGGCTTGGAAGCTATTTGCTGTAGTTAATTGCCCAATGTTCGTTAGCACAAAAGAAAAACTTTGTGGATCTTTGTATGAAAGATATATTGTAACTGGTTGTTCGAATTCTGATTCTATTTCTGAATCTAGTGTTGTTGCTGAGAAAGTATTGTTTGATGATGTATGTTTGTTGAAGAATACAGCATATGTTAAAGAAGGTAGAAGAAAGAGAGTAATAGTTGTGAGTATTACTGTTTTAAATTTCATCTTTTTTGTTTTTAGATTTTGATATTAATTTCTTAGTTTCTTCTTTTATGATATTCATTTCAGATGCAGCTATGATTATGCTTGGAACTATGATCATGAGGATGAATCCTGTTGGTTGTTTTGCGAAATTTGCTAGGTATCCAATTAACGGTATGGAGAATATGACTTTACCAAGCACTTGGCTTTCTTGTGATAGGTCTGCATCTTCAGATTCGTTTGCATCTCCTTTTGTTCTAAAAGATGTAGTATCTTCTTCAATTTTTTCAACTACACGGTGAGTATATGATTGTGATGGATCGTTTTGCATTTGTACTGTTATGACATCTTGTAAGTTGTAATCTGTTTCTTGGTGTACAGTTACGATACTTCCTGTGTGTATGGATGGTTCCATAGAGCCAGACATTACTATGTAGAAGTTGTATCCAGGTACTATTTTGTATGTTGTGAGAAGTATGAATGTAGCAGAGAGGAGTAGTAGTACAAAGAGTATGTTATATATTACTTTTAGGGCTATTTTTAGTTTTTCCATTATTTATATTTTCAATTTTATATACTCATCATACTCTCCATTAAGAGAGTATGTGAGGATACAAACTATTCATTAAACCCAGGATTATCAACCTGTGTCGCATGAATTACCAAGTTAAATGTTGTTGATTTACCTTGTAATGCATTCCCAGCTGTTACTGGAAGTGTAAATGTAAATCTTGTACATCCTGCTTGTCCAACACTTAAGTTAAGATAACTTGTTGGAATCATGGTAAGGCCTGAAAGTGGATCTCCATCTGGAGCTGCTGTGAATGGTCCAAAAACTGGATCTGCTGGTACTGGATATTTTTGCCATATCTGAGTACCCATACACAATGCATCATCTTCCATTCTTACATTAAGTGTATTGAATAGTGCACCATTATCACCTGCAAATTGAGCTGACCATGCATATTTTA
>Ga0066603_10002503_pt1 | contig 10925 bp, 10 predicted proteins | sample Higcelweek8metaG_FD_59482 | JGI IMG/M metagenome (GOLD analysis project Ga0066603, IMG submission 59482) | Freshwater pond sediment microbial communities from the University of Edinburgh, under environmental carbon perturbations - High... | ecosystem: Environmental > Aquatic > Freshwater > Pond...
CCATTTCCCTCATGGCTCCCTGCTCGTCGAAAAAATGAAACGGTCCGAAAATCGCATCCTCTTCCTTAAGCTCGAATTTGCTCAGTTCTTCGAGTCCCTCCCGACAGAGAATATCGTCGTGGCAAAGATGAAAAATGTGTCCCGAAAGTTGAAATCCCTGAAGCCATTTGTCGATTTTTGTACTGTGCCGGACCGCGCTCATCATCCGGTCATGGCGGATCCAGTGAATCTTATCGGACTGAAAGTCGCGGATAACGGAAACATCCTGTTCCTGAAGTTCGGAATAATTGAACGAAATGTAGACGCCGTCGAAAAAGTCAAGATTCGCCTTGACGGATTCCCAGCATTCCCGCCAGTAACCGCCTCCCTTGTATACCGGAATCAAAAGGGAAAGTTTCATTTCCCTGTTTTCTCCAAAGCATGAGACAGTTCATCGGTCAACCCATCGAGAGAGGTGTATTTCGGACGATAGCCGATTCCCTCGGCAAAATGACAACCGGAGCAATACACACGGCTTGTGGCATTGGGAGAAACAGGCATAATCTCGTCGGCAAAATCGACCTGGAGGTTGAATTTTTCCGAAAAGGCTTTTAATATTTCCATTTTAGAGACAGGCGCTGCGCTGTAGGCGTCTAATGCCCTGTTAATGGATTCCTGGTTCATGCAAAGAAGAACCAGATTGTACAAATCGTCAGGGGCAATGTAATCTCTTACAAGATCGTTTTTCCGGGTAGTCAGTGGGGTTTTTTCCAGAAGCGCCTTGAGAATGTCCGTCATCAGATACCCGGAATCGGGGTCGGCAAAACGGCTGAAGTAAGCAAAAATCCGCAAATCCACGATATTCAGGCGGGACAGGGATCGGTGTTTTGCCTCCGAATACAGTTTTGCAACCGCGTAATAGTCGGGAACACCGATTTTATTCGGGTTGATGCTGTAACAGGAATTCTCATCTGTCGCATTTTGAAGATTCCGCCCATACAATGCTCCGCTGGAAAATGTTACATAAAAGGCCTCTTCGTTCACTTTCCGGAGATAGTCAAGCGCCAGATTGTCGAACTGCTCCAGCACGGTAAACCAGAGATTGTAATTCTCCTTGAGAACCTCCGGAGTTCCGGCACCGACACAGTTGACAATCACATCATAAGCACCATCCGCAAAGTCGTCATAGCCTTCTTTCAGCTGGATATTCCCGGAAAGGTTGTTGGTGCGCAGAAAGTTTTTCATTCTTTCCCCCGAACGCCCAAACCAGCTCAAGGAAACCTCCCTGTCCGTCAGGAATCGGCTGATCAGGCCCTCTCCCACATGCGATGTTCCTCCAAGAAATGCAATTTTTTTCATTTGCTTCCGATTCCTGATTCAACCGTTTCCGATAATCGGTGATGATGAAAATCCACCTTTTTTTCAGAGCGGATACGATTCGATCATCTTTCCATATCGTTTTTCCATATTGTGCGAATTTTCCGGCAGATTCAATTTGAGACCGCGTTTTGCAACAAAAAAATATGCCACGGCATAAGTGGGCAGAACTAGTTCGATAATGTGTCTGAATTTTTTCAACATCTGAAGGAAATTCCCGCTACACTATTCCCATCTCAGCGAATCATATCGTCTTCCGTATAAATTTCCTTCCAGGAGACCGGCAGCTGTTTTCCATAGGTCGGCACGAGATATTTGTCGATGAACGGACGGCTTTCGGCAACCAGGCAGGTTCCCATGTGCTTCCCGAACCACTTGATGCGCATTCCTCGCTCTATAATGTCTTTCAGTGGTTCCTCGAAAAAGTTCCCGATGGATGTCTGCATATAGGGACACGGCATCACATCCCCGTATTTCGTGACGGAAATCATGCGTTTAACGGCGATACAGCCGAGATCCAGCCCGTACGACGGGGTCAGGTGAGTGAACACGTTATACTTCTTTTCGAGCACGTCCCGCATATACGCCATGTCTTCCTTCGTGACCAGATTTTCGAAATGCCCTTCCCAGGCCCCGACCGGTTTTGCATATGTGACGAACGTGCCGATTCCCTTGTCTTTCGCGAACTCCAGATAGCGGATGAACTCCTCCGAATGAATGCGGTCATGAGTCACGACCGTGGACAGGATAATGTTCAGCCCCGCCTTGAGGGAGGCGTCGATCGCACGCATGGCGTGGGCATGAGCCCCCGGAGCGCGCCGGAAAGAATCGTGCTCTTCCGGGTCCAGGCTGTCCAAACTCAACTGGATCTTGTCCACCCCGATCTTTTTCAGATGTTCGGCCCGGGCCTCGTCCAGAAACCATCCGTTCGTATCGCTGACAATATAAAAACGACGCGGATCAATGGCTTCCACGAGCTGGTCGAAATCAGGAAACACCAGCGGCTCGCCTCCGGTGATCACAAAATTGGCCAGTCCCAGTTCGTCCGCCTGACGTGCCAGTTCCCGGACATCATCTATTTTGAAGAACCGCCCCTTGCGTTTCCCCTGGAAATGTTTGATCGAACAATGTTCACAGCGGAAGTTGCACCGGTAGTCATATTGGAACTGAATGATGGCAATACTTTCATGCCGCGCCACCTTTTCGGAGAATTTCATGACCTTTTCATATACACGCGGTTTTTCCGACTGAAGCCGGTTTCGTTTATTCGTCTCATCGGAATTCAAGTTGTCTGACATTTTTCATCTCCGAAAATAAGGTTGTTGAAACATACTTCATCCCCGCGGACTTTTCAACTGGATCGCGGCAGGAATGACAGGATCATCCAGACGGCGTCCGTTGCAGTAATCGCACGTGGAAAGATATTGAGTGCTGTAAACGAAATCCTTGATTTTTTCCCTCACCCCGGACTCCTCGTCGAGGATGACATAGTCGGAGGGCGAGGGAGGAACAGCATGAAGGGCGTCCGCATTGGCGGCAAACGGGCATCGGTACAATTTGCCGTGCATGATGGTAAACAGATTTTTGGCACAGCAGTTTTTGAAGCATTCCTGGAGCTCCTCCGGACTCCTGGAGTGCTTTCCAATGTCGGAACACGCCGTCCAGTTGCCAGCCGGAGAACGCAGATAATTGATGTGCTGTTTCTTCAGTTCGCGTTCCATCTTATCAATATTGCGGGAAAGCGAACCATAATCGGTGATGATGAAAAGAATTTTGGTGCAATCCATGGAATCCAGTTCTGAAAAATCGGGGCAGATGGTTCCATTGGTGAAAATCACGGTTTTCTTGACCTTCTCTTTGGCATTGACATAGGCGATAATCCGAGCCCAGTCTTTGTTCATGAACGGTTCCCCTCCAATAATCCGGAACTCGTTAATGCTGTCTACAGAGGAGCAGACAAGATCGACGGAACGGAAAATACCGGAGCTGGCAAGATCCGCCGGATGGCGGTAATACTGCATCAGGTTGGAACAGTCACGGCATTTCAGGGAACAGCGCTCCGTGATGACAAGGTCAATGCTGTGGAAAAATATCCGGTCTGGATAGACATAGCTTTCATGGCTGAGAATGCAGGTGGTAACCACATAATTCACAAACTCCGCGGGCTTGGAATAATGATGCGCAAACAGGTCCAGGCTTTTCAGGATATCCGATGCCGCGTAAATATGTTCATATCCGTATCCGGCAAGCTGTTCAACAATATCCTGAATGTCGATGACCGCGACCAGGAAAACCGCGTCCGGGAAACGGACTTTCATCTCCCGCGCATAGAAGACCTCCAGCCCCGCAAATGGAGCCGAAGTCTTATTCCGGTTATTGTCGCAAAAAGCTTTCACTTCCAGCTTTTTTTCCCGGCACGCGTACAGAAGGGCCTCCCCGACAACCCCGGCACCGAAAATGAATACCGGTCCGGTTTCCTTTTGCAATTCCTGAAAAGAATATTTTACCGCAATCTTGCTTTTGTTTTCGGACATAGGCTTCAGTATCCCTTCTTCGCATACCGTTTCCGGGCTTTATATTTACATACAACCAGAATGGGAACAATCCATCTCCTCCGCATCAGCGCAGGAAGAATCCGACTGCCGCCTTCAGGACATTTATAGTAAGGAATGGCTTGTTTCACTTCCGGCCTGTACAGCAGCTTTGCAATCGAACCATACACATAGATGAAATTCCGGAAGTTCAAGGAACAGCAGAGACGGACCATGAGTATAATCGAAAGGTTAACCAGACAATGTTCGGCTTCATTGACATATTCGCTCTTATTTTTGCATCGCAGATAGTCTTTTGCCTTTTCAAGCATTTTCAAGTGCGCCAGCAGTTGATCAAAATCCCGGGACAGCTGCATGGACATGCTCCGGAAATGGCTGTGAATCCGATGCATGTAAACCGTGTGTTTGAGCATCAGCATGGAATTCGCATATTTCAGATATTCAAAATTGAACGACACATCCTCAAAAGTATGAAGCGTTTCATCGAATCGGAGATTATTTCCCACGACAATGGAACTCTTCAAAAGACGGCCCCAGGTAAACGCAAACGTCAGATTTTTGTTGGATGCATTCAGGTAACGGACAGCCTCGGCAAAAATTCCCGCCTCATCCAGCAGGAGCCGCTCCTCCGGAAGGCCCATTACGGATTCTTGAGTTCCGTTTTCGGAAACCCGGCAGAACTCCCCAAGAATAATGTCGGCATTCGTCTCGGCATATCCTTTGAAAAGAACTTCCAAAGAGTCATCAGACAGCCAATCATCCGCATCCAGAAAGAAAATCGTCTGTCCGCGAATCTGATTCAACCCGTGGTTTCTGGCTGCCGCCGGCCCGGAATTTACAATATGAAAAGTCCGGATCCGCGGATCGTCCAACGCAAAGTCATCACAAATTTTTCCGGAGGAATCTCGTGAACCGTCATCAACAAGAATCACTTCAAAATGCTGAAAGGTTTGCGCCAGGACACTTTTCAGGCAATCCGCCAAATATTCTTCTGCGTTGAATACGGGAATGACAATGCTGACATCCGGCGACGCTTCCATGAAAACAGGTGAATCTTTTATATCTGACACATCAACCGTTTTTCCCATACACCATCCTTATGCAGGTGGATCATGTTATATGCTTCTTTTCTGAATCCCGCTGTCTTTCCGAACCCATTCCGGCTGGAGCCGATCCTTTTTTGCCGGGTTCACCGGAATTCGATTTACCCGGCTCCTTCCATCTTTGAAAACAGGGCTGGTAAAACTTACATCCCTGCCACGGGTTTTTCAAATGAATTTTTTGTAAATGGAATGCACCCGCAGAAGATTCTCCGGCGGTTTTTCAAACCACGCATACTGCCTCGCTTTCGGAATCCCGGTTTCATACCGCAGCAATGTCGGCGGAGCCGAGGTCAGATTACAGCGGTAAAGAAGAGAAATAAAATGGTTGCGAAAGGGCAGCTCCGGCAGAATGAATTCATTCACGGAAAGGATTTCCGGCTCGAATTCCACCGTGGCTTTCAGTTCCAGCCGAGCCACTTCGGCAATCCGGTGCGCCACCGGCTCTTCAAAACGGATAATTCCCCCGGGAATGTGCCAGCCGGCTGGAAACCATGAATCCGCACGCCACGTCAGAAGCGTACGTCCGCGCAGGTCTTTGATCAGGAGATCCACATTGATCATCGGCGTCAGGCGCGTAAGAGTTCGGAAAACCTCCTCGGGAAGCCCGGAACTTGCATCACCCGCCGCCTGCTCCACGATCTCCAGCGCATCCTTAAGAATCATGGAATTATCTCCAGCCGCTGTTCCCGGAGAACGGCAATCCGTATCCTGTTTCCGAACTTCGACCGGAGAATACGGACTACTTCATCGGAATACGCCGCGCACATGACCAGAATCCCATCGGGCGTATCCTGTTCGAGACATTCCGGAGGAACAATCGGAATATGGGTTGCATGGGTAAATTTTCCCTGTTTCATCGGAGCCGAATCCACCACATAGGCAATTCTTCCGGCAAGTTCCATCATGGACAGCACGGCCAGCGCCTGATGCCCCGCCCCCCAGACGGCCGTAACACGATTCCCGGCAAGAAAACAGTCCATCTCCTGCCGTAGTTTTTCCAGAGGCCCCGTGAATGAACGGAAATCGGAAACCGGACGCTTCCGCACCGTGGCAGAAAGAATGTAGCGGTGCCAGACCGGACAGCACTCCAGCAATTCAAACCCATTGCCTTCCAGAGTATTACGGAGCGTTTCCATGGTGAAATAATACAGATGGTCTCTCGTAAATTCCATAATCAGCCGTTCCTGAAGAATCATGTCGAAATTCGGGACTTCCACCAAGCCGACTCCGTCAGGAGCCAGATTCGCACGGACGGTACGCAGCATCGAGGGAATGTCCGGAATATGTTCCAGCCAGTTGAGAATGAAAAAGGCATCGAACGGCCGGTTTTCCAGAAGCTCGTCTCCCTTCTCAAAAAAAACGCATTCGGCGTTCAAATGCCTTTCATGACACTTCGCAATGGAACCGGGCGATCCCTCCACGCCAAAGACAGAGGCTCCGCCCGCCTGCATCAGTTCCATGTATTCCCCGCCTCCGCAGCCGACTTCCAGAATTTTCTTCCCGACCAGAGAATACTTCTTCAGCCATCCGGAAAACTGTTTCAGCCGGAACTCCTTCATTTCAGTGGAATAAGCAACGGCGCGGATGACTTCCCGGAAATATGGAACCGGCTCATTGGCCAGCTGGACCACGCCACAGGCGGAACATTGGCGCAGTTCCAAATCCACGCCATGATCCGAAGACAGGCTATCCTTCGTCGGAAAATTCTGTGCCGCACCGGGCATGTTCTTCAAAGAAAGAAGCTTCTCCGGATGCAATGGCTGACGGCAGATCCTGCAAAGGTTCATTTGCCCTCCCCGAGAACCGATTCCAATTCTTCCCGAGGCAGGAATGGAGTCAGATCCTCCATCGGTTTCGAGATCATCTGTCCGTCCGGCAACGCTTCAGACGCCAGCCGGGGTTCGCTCGGCACATTCGGATCAAGCATCACTTCGCAGACCACGGTCCCCTTCCTTTTCAGCACGGTCCGGACTTGCTCTTCCAGATGCAGAGGATTCTCGATCTTCATGTATTTCAAACGATATGCTCCGGCAATCCGTTTCAGATCAGGAAGAGTCAAGCCGCTTTCCGGATGACAGGCCACAAAGTGTCCTGCAAACCGGCCTTTCTGCATGTTGTAAATGGATCCGTATCCGTTGTTGTTCAGCACGAAAAGCTTGATGGGAAGGTTCAGCCGGTGAAGCGTTTCCAATTCCTGAATATTATGCTGAAGTCCGCCGTCACCAATGACACAGACCGTCCGTTTGCCCGATGCAATACATCCGCCAATTGCCGCAGGAAGCCCGAAGCCCATCGACCCCAACCCCGGAGTATTGTGAATTCGCAGACCTTTCCTCACCGGAACAGCCTGCATGGTAACCTCCGCGCAAGCACCTGAGCTTCCGGGGATCAGAAGATCGCCTTCTCCAAGCAAATCGCCGAAAACTTTCGTCAGGTGGTACAGATTCACCCGTTCCCGCGTCTCATCGCAATACCGGGGAAGAATGACGGGATAGCGTTTCTGCCATTCCTTCGCGCGGGCCAGAAATTCGCCGCAGTCAAGACGTCCGGGGCATTCCGCCAACATGGCCCGGATCAATTTTCCGGCATCCATCGGATATTTCCCGGCGAAGGCGATATCCAGCTTCTCTATTTCATGAATGTCTATATCCACCATCAAGCGTTTGGCTTTCGGTGCAAAGTGAGGTGCGTTGAACCCCGTTTGGCAAAGGTCAAGCCGGGTCCCGAGAATCAGAATGCAGTCACAAGTCTGCTGAACAAAGTTCGCGCCACGCTGCGCCACAATACCGGGACGACCGACAAACAGGGGATGTGTTTCTTCCAGAAAGTCAGCGGCTTTCCAGCTAGTCAGAACGGGAATTCCAAGGATCTCCACCAGCTTCAGAAATTCGGGAACCGCATTCGCAGTGCGCACACCGTTTCCAACATATACGCAGGGACGCCGGGCAACCCGGAGAACCCCCAGAATCTCTCTGGCCGCGGCGGTATAGTCTATGTTTGCCTCGGGAACGGGCTTGAAAGCGGGAAGCATATCCGGATCGACAGTGGCTCCCTGAACATCCAGCGGAAGATCCAGCCAAACCGGGCCCCGGCGTCCGGTACACGCCAGATGAACTGCTTTTTCCAGTTCCAGCCGGATCGTCCCCGGGTCCTTGACGCACTTCGCATATTTCGTGACCGGCTGCACGATGGACTCAATGTCCACTTCCTGAATCCCCATCTGGCGGATTCCTTTTCCGGTCATCATATCTTCACCCTTGGCCTGTCCGGAAAGCACCAGAAGCGGGGTGGAATCGATCCAGGCTCCGGCAACACCGGTCACGGCATTGGTTGAACCGGGCCCGGCGGTCACAAGCGCCACGCCTAGTGAGTTCCGGTCCTGCGCATAGGCTTCCGCCGCAATTACAGATGCCTGTTCATGCAAGTTGCACACGAAACAGAGTTTCGGATTTTTCCCCAGAGAATCAACCAGATGCATGCATCCGCCTCCGGGCAACATGAAAACCGTATCGACGCCCGTGTGATCGGCCAGCCATTGAAAAATATAATCGGATACCTTCATCATCATAATTTCATTCTCCTGGGTTCAGTTGAGCAATCCGTTCCAGAAAGGTCCAGACCGGAAGCGTATTGTTTTCATTCCACGGGGCGGGAAACAGAAATGCCGAGGCTCCCGCTTTCACTGTTTCGATCACATGAAGCGGGGAATCGTCGATCAGGATCGCATCTCTGCCGATCCGGGACATTGCCTCCGCTTTCGAAGAAAAAAGCTGGGATTCCATTGGAAAGTCCGGCCGGGGGGAAGGCACAAAAAGACAATTCTGAATCCACGGCCCGAAATAAGTCAGAACCCAGTCGGCGGACGGTCCGGCAAACCGGATCGGAACCGCGCTGAGGACCAGATGGCGGAACCGGGCTCCGCACGTCCGGAAAAAAATCATGATTTCTTCTCTAGGCGGCTGGCGGTAATGCCCCCCCGCCCGATAAGCATCCAGAGAGGCCAGATATTCTTTCCGGGAGAGCCCCATAATGCGGTCCGGAGGATTTTCCGTGAGGGCGGAAAAAGGGATATTCCGCCCGGTTCCGGCATTTTCTACGGACAACCAGAACCGCAGCAGTTCGTTCAGGACATCATCCACATCCCAGACAAGGAGCGGACGGGAATCATTAGCATAGGGGTGGCTCATACTCCTTTGGTGATCCAGTCGCTGTAGAAAGTCATATAGGTTTTCCGCTGTTCCGCCGGAGAAATATGGGAATCTTCATAGATGGAATCGTTCTTGAAATGAGTGGTGGAAATTTCTTCCAGAACGGTGCCGGTATCAGAAGCAAAATCGTGTGCCACGCCGCGTTCGATCACAATAAGATCTCCCGCATGGAAGGTCTTCCGGATTCCGTTCAGGGTCAGGATGGCCGTTCCATACAATACATGGAACGTCTCTTCTTTTTTGATGTGCGTATGCGTGGGGTTGCGTTGGCCGGGCAACACGAGAATGATTTTCTTGCAGTATTCTCGATTGATGCATGTGATAATCGCACAGCCGGTTTCATAGAATTTGTCGATCCCGTAATGGTGGGAAATTTCAAATTCAAGTTTGTCCTGAAGCGGAAGATTGGCTTTCTTGATGAGAGAACAAAGATCTCGGATGATTTTCAGGACCTTATCGGAAATATTTTGGCTGTCAATCTTGGATTTTTCCAGCGCCGCATTGGCAGGAAGATCACACTTTGCGGTCAGGGTCAGGTACTTGGAAATGTCGTTGGCCCGGAACTGGTTGTCCTGACAGGGAATTGCATAAAAAATATTGTCTGCCCGGATAAGTTCCCCCGCCTTGACGGCATTCCGCAGGAATGCGCCGCGCTGAAGTCCGCGGAGATCAGCGGCTTCCTTGGGAGAAATATCGCGGCGGCGGTCGACGACTCCGCACATGGCACGGGCTTCGACGATGGCCGCAAGCCAGGCACGGACCTGATCCGGGGAGGAGGAATAAGCGTTTAGAGGATACTTTTCCGTCGGCAGCCCGACGTGCCGTTCCAGAATGACCGCCCCTTTGGCCGTGGCAAGCATGACCGGAAGGAAATTGTCCGGGCGTTCATGGGTGGAAAATCCAACCGGCACGCCCGGATAACGTTTTTTGAAGAAATCAATCTGGTTGAGTTCCAATTCGTTATCCGGCGTCGGATAGGAGCCGACACAGTGCATCAGGCAGAAACGGATTTCCCGGTGTTCCAGAAAGGTCACGACCCTGTCGATGTCCTGAAGTTCCGCACCTGCCGTGGAGATAACTATCGGAAGGCCTGTTTTCACAGCCTTCTCCAACAACGGCCAGTCATTGAAGGAACAACTGGCGATTTTCAGAAAATTGAATTCATGCCGGACCACCCGGTCCACGGAAACCTCGTCGAACGGCGTGCACATGGAAAGGAATCCCTGTTCCGCGGCCGTTTTTTTGAGGTCCTGAAACTGCTTTTCCGAAAGACGGGTCTCGGAAAAACGCTTGATGTATTTGATGTCCATGCGCCCCTGATAATCGGGATGAATGAAAGTATCGAGTTCGCGGTATTGGAACTTCAAGGCGAACCGGAACGCGGGAAAGTCCTTCGCCACCGCCCCAAACACGCGGATCAGTTTTTTCCCATGTTCCACATCACCCATGTGGTTATTGGCAAGTTCAAAAATAATCAAATCCTGAAATAAAGCTTCTTTCCCCATGGTTCACTTCTCTCCTTTTCTTTCGCAGAATATCCTGATGGTTTGTATCATATAGTCCAGTTTTTCTTTGCTCATTCCGGGATACAGGCCGATCCAGAAGGCGTCGTTCATGATCCTGTCCGTATTCGTAAGCTCGCCCGCGATCCGGTAGTCGATTCCTTCCGTCAGCGACTCGAAACACGGATGTTTCGTCAGGTTGCC
>Ga0066603_10002507_pt1 | contig 10916 bp, 10 predicted proteins | sample Higcelweek8metaG_FD_59482 | JGI IMG/M metagenome (GOLD analysis project Ga0066603, IMG submission 59482) | Freshwater pond sediment microbial communities from the University of Edinburgh, under environmental carbon perturbations - High... | ecosystem: Environmental > Aquatic > Freshwater > Pond...
CAAGAAAATTATCCTTAATAGCGGTTCTTTAAAAAAATGGCCCCGAATGCTCCCTAACGGTTGGCGGTATGTTTAGTGCCGCCGTCCGTGTGTTTTGTTGTTAATTGTTTTTTTCTCTGTTGAATCATTTTTGTCTTGTTAGCACTGTAAGCGGCATTAAATATGACCGCATGTTAGGCTTTGTTTTTTATTTGTATTTATATCTAGTTGTATTTTTATTTCCAATTTTTTCTATTATTCCGTTTTTAACCGCATAATTCAAATCTCTGCTTGCAGTTGCTGAAGAAATTTCTCTAAAATTCTTCAAGTATTCTTTTCGGGAAAATAATTCGTTTTTTGCGATTGGCATGAACAAATTAATCCTATCATTATTTGTTAGGCTTACATTTTGGATTTTTAATAATTCTTCGAGAGATTCAAGTATTATTTCGAGCATGAATTCAATGAAAACTGTCGATTCACCGGTATTGTCGGATTTTCCGAGTGTTTCATAATACCGTTCCTGTCTTTCTTTAATCAAAGCCTCTATTGGCAAAAACTCAAAAACAGGATAAGAGTCCTTTAAAATTAGCGTTTGCCACAATCTCCCCATTCTACCGTTCCCATCCATAAAAGGGTGAATAAATTCCATTTCATAGTGGAAAACACAACTTTTTATCAAAACTAAATCTTCATCTTTTTTTAAATAGTCAAACAAATCATTCATTAATGGTTTAAGCATTTCGCTTGGTGGGGCGATATGGGCGACTTCGGAACCTTTAACAATTCCAACCGATTTACTTCTCAGTTTTCCGGCCGATTCAATAAGCCCGTTCATTAACAATCCATGTGCTTCGCAGAATGATTCAAATTTGTAAGGGTTCAATTTGTCAAGATAGTCATAAACAGCGATCGCGTTTTTAACTTCTATAATGTCTTTTTTAGGCCCAATCACTTTTTTGTTTTCCAGAATTGCGGTTATTTGTTCAATTGTCAAAGTATTCCCTTCAATTTCGAGCGATGAATGGATTGTCTTGATCCTGTTTTTTTTCCTTAATTCTGTTGGAGGTTTATTTAAGTGCGCAGAATTTATTTCTCCAATTTTTTCAGAAATCGAAGCGACCAGGTTTAAAATCTTTCCAGTTATTTTATATGGTGGTTTCATTTAGTAAAATATTGATAGTATCATATGATAGTATCAAAGATAGTGATTTATTTATAAATCCAAGTATCTATCTAATTTTCAGCCATTCAAAAATAAAGCCTAACGGTTGGTGTATGAAGCGTTGGGCATTTCGAAGCACTTTCCTGTCAAACCGCTACAAATTTTATTAAATGTAACACCCTTATAATTAGCACTATCCGCCCAATGATTTATACACTTTGTTACCGCCTGGTGTTCTGTATTTCTGACCAACAATCCACTGTCATTATTCAGTTTATTTGGCATTATTATACTTTTTTCTGTCGGATTGTGTGTCTTCGTTTTTTATTTTCTAAATGTCGGCAAATTTTTTAAATAATCTCACACTGTGTGTTGGCTTTGCAAGCTCTTTGCAAAAGCTTTGGTTGAAGCATTGGCTCGCGGGGCTTTGGCAATGTGCTTGCAATTGTAGTGATTAATACATAAAATTTAATGTTTAACTCGTAAGTTTAAAATATCTTCTCAATATCGAACAAGACAAATAACCGTTGTATTTTTTCCCTCCATTGGCTTGGGTATAGTTCTTTGACCGTATTCTCAAAAAGGTATTTATTATTGTAAATTTCAGTAAAAAGAAACCACTTCACTTTCAAATTTTCTTCCTGAGAATTTTTATCAGTAAAATCAGCCGATTCGAGATACAAAATAATATTTCTCAAAATTGCCTTGTACAACTTTACCTTTGTCCGAAAATAATAATGAATGACCGATTTATTGACATTGGCGGTTTCAGCAACTTGTTGAAGTTTGGTTCCATGAAAACCATATTTCAAAAAGACTTTTTTTGCTGCTTCATGAATTTTTTGTTCCGTGTTTAAAATAGTTGGTTTCATTTATTCTTGCTTGTTAAAACCGTAATTTTTCTGTCATTATTCCAAACCGAAGCACATCGAGCCGATGGTTGAAATACATGTTGTAATAATCGGAACCATGATAATATTGAACGAAAAGACCAATGTCTTCCAGGAATTTGGGATGATAGTAAAAAGTCAGGCTCAGGTTTAGCCTTTCAACAGAGAAAGTTTCAAGGTTATTGTAATCGCCAAACATCCAGGTTGTTTCTCCTTTAATTGAAATATTTGGCTTTTGTGAATCATGTTGATTTTTATTTGATGCCAGTTTAAATATTGAAAATGAGTTGTGCCAGCGATACTGACTGTAAATTCCCTCCAGTTCTTCCTGAATAAAACCTTTGGGATGAATTTCAAATGAAGTCTTAAAAAACTGATATGCATTAAACCGGGTATTAATATTGGTTTTAATCAACCCCAATTCTATAAAATTAGTAGCAAAATTTCCCGATTTCAGGTTTAAGCTTCCATCTTCCAGAAAAAAATCATTGTCCTGTCCGTTGGAATGATGACCAACACGTCCGTACAAACTTAAATTCTGCGAATTTGCTTTTTCGTTTAACAAATAATATAAGGTGAGTTGTGGCATATAACTGGGTGTTCGTACCGGAAGCGATTCTTCCTGATACATTCGAATAATAATTTGTGGCGTAAGAACTCCCATTAAACGAGAGTTCTTACTTTGCCTTAAATAAAAATTCGGTATTACATTTCCTTCAAACCAAAGGGGTTCAATATTCCCAATATCGGTTGGAAAGGTAATGTAACTGTTACCCTGATTTACCTGTGAAATTAAAGGCAAATCGTTTTTTTGAATGCTGTTATCTTCCTGACTTTGAGCAGAAAAAGTTAACAAAACGATTGCCAGAATTAAATAATACGCTTTCCTCATTTTTATAGATATATTATTTTAACATCTATTTTTTTATTGCCTGACAAATTAAAAGAGGCTTTTTTAAATGCTGGTCTATTTGTTAAACCAATGGACTGATAATTTGAAAAACCTATTCCTTCTTTTGGAAGAATAATCCCTTTTTTTATTTTCCCGTCTTCATCCTCATCATGTAAAATATTTACTGCATATTACCCGGGCGGAAGATTTTCGAATGTTATTTCGGAAGTTCCATCTATAATTTTTGCGGTAAGTTTCCGAAAGTATTTTTCATAGTGTTCATCAGGAAAGGAGTTTGAATTATCATAGAGTGCAAATTGAACAACACCATTTGAATTTCGCAAATCTTTTACCGCAACAGTCAATGGATAAGTAGTTTCCTCTTTAATATGAAATGAAGAAAACAACATGATTGTCAACTGAAGTTGTATGAATACGATTGTTTTTCCCATTTTATTTCCTTTTTGTTTTGTCGATTCTTTCCTTGATAGAATCGACCACATAATAAACTACAGGAACCAAAAACACGGTCAGAATTAAGGACGAAAGCAATCCGCCAATAATTACCCACGCCAGTCCGTTTTTCCATTCGCTGGCAGTTCCCTGAGCAAGTGCAATGGGTAACATTCCGATTGCCATAGCAAGCGTTGTCATTAAAATGGGGCGCATCCGTTCTTTCCCGGCAATAATCAGCGCTTCCTTAAAGTGCTTACCTTGAGCTTTTAACTGGTTGGTAAAATCAACAATCAGAATGGCATTTTTCGTTACCAATCCCATTAACATTATCAATCCTAAAAGGGCAAATAAAGTAATGTCGTTGGCCGTAAGATTCAAAGCCAGAAACGCGCCAATTGCCGACACCGGAATTCCAAATAGCGCAACAAACGGATAAATAAAACTATCGTACAAGGCTACCATAATCAGGTAGATAAGAATAAACGAAATCAGCAAAACCGAGCCAAGTGCGCCAAAACTGTCATTTTGTGTTTTAATGTCGGCTCCCCATGAAAGTTTTACATTTTCGGGTAGCGGTTGGACATCGAGATATGCAATTACCTCATCCGCCAATGTTCCCGAGGGCCTTCCAAACGATTCGGCAGTTAACGTTACGGAGGCTTGCCTGTCGAGACGTTCGAGCAGCGATGGCGAATTATCTTGTACAACTTCTGCAAATTGAGAAATTTCAACTGGCAAATTCATTGGATTTACAATGGTCAGATTTTGTACATCTTCAAAGTTTTTGCGGTTAAATTCGTCGAGCCAAATGCGCACCGGATATTCTGTGCCATTTTCGGTAAGTGTAGCATCTTCGTTTCCGGTAAAGGCAGTGCGTAAATTCAAACCCACATACGCGGTATTTAGTCCCAGCCGCTGCATTTTATCCTTATCAGGAATCACTTTGTACTCCGGATTTCCTTCCACTACTGAAAGTTGCACATTGTCGGCTCCTGGAATTTGCTCGATAACTGCCTGCAGTTCTTCCGATGCTTCCATAACTTCATCGAGATTTGCTCCGCTTAATGTAATTTTTATTGGCGCCGATTTTGGCAACAAACCAATTACTGCCATCGAAAAATTAATCCCTGCAAACTCCGATTCCAGCTCGTTGCGCAGCAATTTCATAAATGCCTCGGTTTTAATATCTCTTTCGCTTTCTGGTTTTAGCTGAATAGTAAATTCCGATTTATTGGTTGAACCAACACCCAAACTCCCGATTCCGGTACTGGGACCTGCAATATTGCTGAAAAGTGTTGCAACTTCATTATGCTGAAGAATGTAATTTTCGACTTGTTGCGAAACAATATTATTTTGCTGAACGGTAATGGTTTTATCAAATTCAAGGTTCAAACGAAATTTCCCCTGGTCTCCGGTTGACATCATTTCTTTCCCGATGATTCCCTGTTTCATCATTCCTCCGGTAAAAACGAACAATGCAAGTACAATTCCTGTAAATATCAATTTGTGGCTCAGAACCCATTTTAACAACGAACCATACCATTGAATAAACGACTGAAGCTGGCGCTCGAACCAAAGTAAAAAACGGTTAAAAATGTTTGTTGGTTTCAGGTCTTCTTTTTCTCCAATTCGCGATGCCAGCCAGGGTGTTAAAGTAAAACCTGCCAACAAACTGGTTAGGGTTGAAGTAATTACAACTACCGCGAATTGTTTGAGCATATCGGCAATAAAAACCTGTAAAAACAAAATAGGGAGAAATACTACAACATCGACCAAAGTAATGGAGAGCGCCGAAAAACCAATTTCCATTCGACCGTCCATTGCGGCGGTTCTTTTTTCCTTGCCCATGTCCAGATGTCGCTGTATATTTTCGAGTACCACAATGGCATCATCCACTAATATTCCAATAATCAGCGACATGGCCAGCAATGTCATTAAGTTTAAAGTATAACCCAAAAGCCACATTACTGCAAAAGCAGTTACCAGCGAAGTTGGAATGGAAATAAGTACAATCAACGAATTCCGGTAGCTTCTCAAAAACAACAACATAACAATTGACACCAAAATAACGGCAAGAATCAAATCGTGAACCACCGATTCTACAGCGGCAATAGTATTGTCGGTAGAGTCGTCGGCGATTATAAATTTTACTCCGGACTCTGGGTTTTGCTCTTCGATGTGTTGCAGTTTTTCGCGTACCAACTCCGAAACATCCACAGCATTGGCATCGCCTTGCTTTTTCAGTAACAAACCAATTCCGTTGTTTCCGTTATAGCGACTAACTGAAGCAATTTCTTTTACGCCGTCGGTAACAGTCGCTAAATCTTTTACATACACCGGACTTCCGGGGAAAGGCATGGCTATTTGTACATTCATTATATCGCCAACAGTGGCAAACTTGCCGGTTAATCGAACTGAATTATTTTCTTTTTCAGTCTGCACTTTTCCGGCTGGCAAATCCAGACCAGAGCGGTTAATTGATTCAACAACCTGCGAAAGTGAAATGCGGTAAAGTCTTAATTTATCCTGGTCAACCTTTACCTGTATTTCGCGCTCTTCGCCACCCAAAAGTGTAATTTCTGCCACCCCTTTTAATTGCTGAATTTGTGGAAGAAAATCATCTTTCATCTTCTGATAGAACTCAGTTTCAGGCAAATTACTGGTAGCGCTTATAGAAATAATGGGCAAATCGTTTGGCGAAACCTTACTCATTACCGGACTTTGAATATCGGCGGGCAAATCTTTGCGGATATTATCGATAAAACGTTGAGCATCCTGCATGGCGTTGTCAACATTTGTCCCGTATTTCAGATTGGCAATAATTACCGAAGCATTGGGCATCGACTTTGTTTCCAAAAAATCGACTCCTTCAAGATTCGAAAGAGCATCTTCAATTTTTCTTGAAACCGAAGTTTCTACTTCTTGTGGTTCGGCTCCCGGATACATAGTTTTTATTACCACCACCGGCTGGTTAAAATCGGGCAATAATTCATAGCTCAGATTTTTGTAGCCAATAATTCCGAGAAGTGCAAACACACTAAAAAGAACGATAATGAGCGATGGCCGTTTTATTGAAATTTCTGTAATATTCATTTTCTGTTTTATTTAAGAATTACATTGGCACCGTCAAACAAATTGATAAAACCGTTGGTCACAATTTCATCGCCTTCATTTAAACCATTTGCTACCACCACTTTATTTCCAATTCGTTCCGAAATCGTAATGTTTGTTAAAATGGCTTTTCCATTTTTTATGCTATAAACTTTTGGTTGAATGGTTGTCCCCACCAGCGCCGATGCCGGAATTATAATTTGCGCAGTCTGGCTGTCACTTTTCAAGTTCACCTTCCCGAACATTCCCGATTTTATTTTTAAATCGCCAGTATTTATAACTTCTAATTGAATCGGATAGCTGTTCCCCATATTTGCTTTGCTTCCTACCAGCGTAATTTTTCCGGTCTGCAAGATATCAGGATATACATCAACTGAAACAGAACAAATTTGCCCTTCATTAAATTTGGATAAATTGTTCTCCGGTACATTCACAGTGAATTTAAGTTTCGAAATATCAGTGATTTGCAGCAGCGGCATTCCGGGAGCAGCAAAAGCACCTTCTTCGGTCATTTTTGCGGTAACAATTCCACTAAAGGGTGCGCGAACTGTGGTTTTGCTGATTTGCTCCTGAATGGTAGCTTTTTGCACCCTGGCCGATTTTAATCCCAGTTCCGCTTTTTCCAATTGAACTCCCTGAATTGCGTCGGCTTTTGCTAAAACAGTAAATCTTTTAACGTCAGTTTCCAATCCTTCAATTTGTAGTTCAATGGTTTGCAACTGAAGTTTCAGCAACGAATTATCGAGCTGAATTAAAGTTTGTCCTTTTTGTATAGAACTTCCCAAATTAACGGGTACTGCAACAACTTTCCCCTGAATATCAGCGCTTATTTTGCTTTCTTTATTCGGTTCAAAATTTCCGGGATAAACAAACACATTCTCCGATTTCTCCGATTTTATCGTAAGTGTTTGAACTCCAATTGGTTTTTCTTTGTCGTATTGAAATACCCTGTTTTGGGCAGTCTCCTTATTGGTTTTTAATTTATAAACTGTAAAAGCCACTAAAACAAGCGCCAGAACGATATAAATAATCTTTTTTAACATGATTGTATTTTTTAATTTTTTAATGAAATATTTCCGGTTAATTTTTTCAATTCCAAATCTGCTTTCAGATAATCTATTATTGCATTCACCTGGCTCTGCTGGGCTTCGCGAAGTGCATTGTCAGCCAATAAAATTTCTGTGAGATTTGCAGTTCCTTCTTTTTGCTGCAAAATCATTTCGTCATAAACCGTTTTGGCAAGATTTATCTGACTGGTGGTGTTTTTAATTGTTTGTTGTGTTACCAACCTTTTTCTTGTGGCGTTTTCAATAAGCATATTATTCTGGTCGGCCACATTTTCAATTTGTAATTGACTGTTTTGTAATTCTATTTTCTTTTGATTGATTTTTCGTTTGGTAACAGTTCCATTAAAAATTGGCACTGAAACTTGCAAACCCGCAAAACTGGATGGAAAAAATTTAAGGAAATCGTTGGGTTTTTCATCATAACCAAATCCGGTTTGCCCGTAACTTCCGTACAACGAAACAGAAGGTAAACGCGAATTTCTCAGACTGCCGAGTTCACTCGAAAGCAGTTTGTTTTGTGCAAAAGCAATTTGCAAATCGACAGGTTGCTTCACTAAATAATCACGGGCGGGTTTGTTTAAAATTTCATTTTCAATTTCGAGGTTTTGTTGTAACGAAATACCCATCGAAAATTTAAGAGCATTCAGCACCTGTTCCAGATTGCTTTCAATCAAATGGCTTTGTGTTATTAACTGTTCCATTTGTAAAGCCACTTTTGAAACATCGCTTTTTTTAATCATTTGTTGGGCATAAAGCAATTGAAGGTTTTCATGCAGTTTTTTCGTGTTCTCTAAATTACCTTCCATAAATTGTTGTTGTTCTACCAAAATCTGCGCGTTGTAATAAAGGTTCGAGATTTCAAAAAAGACTTGTTCTTCTGTTTTTTTATACTGAAGTTCGCTTAAATCGGAAGCAATTTTTGTGGTTTGAATTGCCCCGTAAACCTGCGGATTATACAGTGGAACTGCCATTTGAATGTTGGTACTTATATTGTGTGGCACTCCCATTTGCATTTCCTTAAATTGTCCTTCGGGGCCACCAAAAGCCGACTGTGGCATAAGTTGATACGGTAAATCAGTAAAATATTTATAATCGGCATTCAAACTGATTTTAGGAATCAAATTGGCTTTTGCTTCCTTTTCTTTTTCGATGCCAATTTCAATACTGTTTCTGCTCATTTGCAGGTTTTTGTTATAAACTTGCGCGGTGTCAATACATTGCTGCAATGACCAGATTTGAGCTTGTCCCGTCATTGTGACTGCAATTATTAGCAGAGTCAACAATAATATTCTCCGTATGTGAATATTCACCAACATTTTGTTTGAAATTCTTTTAGTTTTCATTTTTATTTTAATCGTTTATAATTTTTAGTGTTTTCATTTCAAGTATTACCTCATGAATTCGTTGTTCATCTTTCATAAAGTGACGAAAACCGGATAATATTTTACTCACCAAAACTTTGGTTGAAATCGTTGTTTTAAAAGAGTTTTCATTTTTCCCTTTATTAATTACCGAAGTCAGATAATTTTCCGCATTATTTCGAATCCGTAAAAATGAATTCTTTATACTTTCATCTCGGTTTTTCAGTTTTTTATCAAATATTATATCGAGGTAATAGGGTTTTTGCAAAAACAGAAAATACAGCTTTTTGAACAGGATTTTCATTTCAGCGGCCGGCGTTTCAGTAGTGCGAGCAAATTCTGATATTAATTCATTTATATCGATTTCAAAATCCAAAAGAAGCAATAAAAGAATATCATCATCTTTTGTGAACTGTTTTAGAAGCTGGCTTTTATCAACCATTAGTTTGTTAGCCAAATTATGAACTGTAAGTTCCTTTACTCCGGAATTCATAATTATTCCGGCAGCTTTTTCAATTATTTCTATGTTTTGTCTTTCCATGATTGTATTTGCGTAAGTGAATGTTTACTAACAATTGAGTTCCAAAAAAAACTCACAAGCAAATCGTGAGCTTTTCTTATTCAGAAAACTTTTTACAATAATTTTGCTTGCGCTATTGGTTTAGGTGCTTTTACTACTAAAATACGGGCAAGATTTATTGAGTTGTTGTACAAACAATGAACAATCCCTTTCGGACTTTCAACCAAACTGTCGGCTTGAATTTCTGTTTTTTCTTTTCCAACAAGAATTTCCGGGGTTCCTTCCAACACGTAGAAAAAAACATCAACCGGGGTAATGTGTGGTTTTAGTGCTTCGCCGGGTTGCAAAGTTATGTGCATGGCTTGTGCAGAATCTTTGTCGTATAATTTTCGAACATCCACTTTGTGAGGAGTTTCTTCAATTTTGGTCTCGATTACTTTTCTGATTTCCATTATTCTATATTTTGTTAGTTACTAATATTTTTATCGAATTCGAAAGTTCATTCCCTTTTTCAGTCAGGTTAAAAGCATAGTTCGACATGTGCCATTGTTTTACAAATAAACGCAGTGAGCCCATTATAACAACCGCCAAATGTTCGGCTCCAACATCGGCTCTGAGTTTGCCTTTTTCCTGACCCGATTTAATTATTTGAGTTAGTGTATCAAAGTTATTATTCATAATTTCTGATACTTTCTCCATTAATATTGCTTCGTTCCGAAAAAGCTCTTCCGAAAAAATAACAGCTACCAACGATGGCGAAGCTGAGAAAATTTTAAACTGATTAAACAGTAAATGATTTATTTTTGTTAATGCATCTCCGTCAGCATTTAACTCGGAAGCAAAAAGACGCTCTGTATTTTCTTTGAAAAAATTAAGGATGGCAACTAAAATTTGAATTTTGTTTTCATAGTGCCGGTAAATTGCCGATTCCGAGAATCCTATTTTTTTTGCCAGGTTTTTAATTGTGAGTCCCTGAATTCCGCTTTCTGCAATTAAATGGAGCGAAACATCAATTATTTCTTTTTGTCTGTCGGTTAATTCTTCAGTCATTTTCAATCTATAATATACGTTAGTGAATATTCACTTTGCAAATATAAATCATTTAAAATGAATATTCCAAATAATTTTAATTTATTCTGTATGTTGGCTATTTCGGTCGAACCGTGCCACGCTTTTCGGTCAAACAGTGCCACTTTGAAAGATGTTGCAATAATACAAAATAATTTAGATTTCGTTTTTTAAAACACCTTTTCTCAAGGATTCACCTTTAAGGTCTATCCTATGTGATGAGTTGACTATCCTGTCCAATATAGCGTCCGCGATAGTTCCTTCCCCTATAATATCGTACCAAACAGATACCGGGATCTGGGACGATACGATTGTGGACATTTTATTGTAGCGGTCATCAATGATATCCATTAAAATTTCACGGGAGTGGTTATCAAAGGCCTGTAGCCCAAAATCATCCAATATCA
>Ga0066603_10002514_pt1 | contig 10892 bp, 5 predicted proteins | sample Higcelweek8metaG_FD_59482 | JGI IMG/M metagenome (GOLD analysis project Ga0066603, IMG submission 59482) | Freshwater pond sediment microbial communities from the University of Edinburgh, under environmental carbon perturbations - High... | ecosystem: Environmental > Aquatic > Freshwater > Pond...
CCGATCAGCCCCCCCCTGCCAAGCTCTCTGTCCCAGACATCCTGGCGAAAGGATCTCATGGCAGGACGACCTTTTGAACTCACCTTCTCCTGAGGAGTCTTGGCCCTTATAAGGCTCCACTCTGACCGTTTGGAGAGCCTGTCAAAGAGTTCCTTTTTTTCAATCTTCTGCAAAAAAATCTGAAGGTTTGTGCAGAGCCAGTCCCAGTCAACATCTGTTATCGGGACAAGTTTCGCGTCGTTCTGACTGAAACCTGTGGCATCTCCTCTGCAAAAGACCTTGCCACCCACCATTCCAACAAGGGGGCGATATCCAAGGATGCTCTCGTTGTAGCTTGTGTTAAAACCACACACCACAGCAACTCCTCCGGCCATGAACTCTCCAAAGTAGTCACCAGCAGCCCCGAGAACCCACAGCTCCGGTGGATCAAATCTCGGGTTATGCTTGGTCATGGTCATGCCTCTTGCCCCTATATTGCCACCAATATAGACCTTCCCCTGAGCACCGCCGTTCATGGCACCGTTGGATGCATTGCCATGGACAACGATATGGGCACCGGCATTGAGCCAGCCAATGTCATCAGAGGCAGGACCCATAACCTCAATTTCAGTGTTGGGGTACCCCAGTGAACCTGTTCGCTGGCCAGAGTGTCCCTGAATGCGGATTTTGATCTTTTCGTCTCCGCCCCTCCAGAGTCGTCCGCCAATGCCATGCTGGCCATAGGCGTTGACCTCAATGGCTCTGTGTCCCTGCTCCACGGCATTCTGGATCATCTCTTCAAGTACCCGGGAGGGTATCCGTTTCTCCCCCGTTTTTCCGGGAATATTTATGTAAAATGTATTGCTATTCATGAAACACTCCTAATTAACTGCATACCAGATCTTGAGAAATATCTGATATTGAGATGGAAATTAGCTCCAGCCATACCTTTGAAATCTCCTAAACCACATACTTGATATTGAGACGCTGCGCCACCTGATAGTCATCAATACCAAGAGCATCAGACATGCCGATGGGAAGAGAGGTGGAGCGTCCCAGAGGGGCGACAATTTTTTTGAGTTCAATATCAAATGAGACAAAGAGATCTACTATCCGCTGCGCCACATCTTCTGGATTGAGCCTGCGGTAGAGTCTTGGATCCTGAGAGGTTATACCCTTTGGGCAGACCCCGGTATTACACATATTGCACCTGTCGGTTTCAGTACCAATACATCCTGCTGCCGCCTGCATCACATATTTTCCAATCTGAACACCGCTTGCACCAAGCATGATCAAAGCTGCGGCATTTGCTGCAAGGTTGCCGTTCTTGCCAATACCACCTCCTGCAAAGATTGGTATCTCATTTTGCTTTCCAAGGCGAACCAGATTGAGATAGTTGTCTCTGATGCATGAGGCGATAGGGTGTCCCATATGATCCATTGAGACAGAGTAGGCAGCGCCTGTACCTCCATCCTCACCATCAATGGCAAGACCTGAGGCATAGTCGTTTCTTGTAAGATTGTTAAGTACGGCAAGAGATGTGGAAGATGCTGATATCTTGGGATATACTGGCACCCTGAACCCCCAAGCCATGGACATTGAGATGATCATTTTGGCCACAGACTCCTCAATTGAGTACTGGGTCTGGTGGGTTGGCGGACTTGGAAGGCTTACCCCCTGTGGCACACCCCTTATGGCGGCAATGAGCTTATTGACCTTATGCCACATCAGAAGCCCACCATCTCCAGGTTTTGCACCCTGACCATATTTGATCTCAATGGCACAAGGATCCTCTTTCATGTGGGGAATTGCATGGATAATCTCATCCCAGCCAAAATAGCCACTGGCAATCTGGAGAATTACATACTTCATGAACCTGCTTCTGAGAAGCCTTGGAGGGCATCCACCTTCACCTGTGGATATTCTTACCGGCATACCCAGCTCTTCGTTCAGGTATGCAACTCCCATCTGGAGCCCCTCCCACATGGTGGGAGAGAGCGCGCCAAAGGACATGCCTCCGATGATAAGAGGGTAGATCTCCCTGACAGGTGGAATCCAGCCGTTGTTTCTCAGACGGCTCATGTTCTCCTTGGGAGGCAGAATCCTTCCAAGCAGGGTACGAAGCTCAAATTCGTGGCGGCCAGCATCCAGTGCCGGGTCGGTGAGCATGGATATTCTTATGAACTTGATCCGGTCAAGCAGAGAGTCTGTGGAGTTTCTCCTCCCCCCTCTTTTTCTGGGCTCTCCATCCTGATTGATATGGAAACGGTACCTGTCAGTTCCTGGGTTTCTTCTTGGTTCTATAGCATCATTCGGGCATACCATGGAGCACATGGCACATCCGATACATGCCTCTTCAATGGAGGTGTGCTGGCGGATTCCGTAGTATGTCTCAAAGGGTGACAGGGGCCGTTCTGCCGGATTTACAGAATTGATCTGGTTCGACAGGCTCTCTTTATCAGAGGCGCTCTCATTGTTAGATGAGTTGATCGAATCAGATCTGCTAGAAAGTTTAAGCAGTCTGGACGGATTCATGGAGTCAGCCAGATTTCTTTTTCTGAAGACAGAGAGCGTGATGGCCTGAACAGGGCAGACTGCCGTACACTGCCCGCAAAGGGTACACCGATCCTTTTTCCAGTGAATCTGCCAGGGCAGGTCACTTAAACTTAAAGAGGATGGTTTTATGATTCTGTTTGATGACATAGGGTTATCTCCTGAAGGCCCGAACTAAAGAGCAAGGTTTAATGGTTCTGTTTGGCGACATATTCTTACCTCCTGACGGTCTGGGCCTACAATTGCTGTATCAAGATGCATGGGTTGTATATCTCTGCTTTTGTCTCTGTCTGAAATAACCGCATCCAGTCCGCATATTTCCGAAGAGAAGGCAAACATGCCAGGCCTTCCACCGACAACTCCGGGCCTGAGCTTTTTTCTATCCTGTGCCATGAAAACTGTGTTATCAGGAAGCGATCCGATGACGCAGTTGGGGCCGTCAATGATCAGCTGCCTGCACGATTTTTTAAGATGCTTGAGAAAAACAGCATCCGGGTGGGTATCAAGATCCTTCTCCTGAAGAGGGGTTATTACATGCTTGTAGGCATCAAGTCCAAGCCCCAGACCTGAAATTGTATAGTGCAGAATGTGGGCAAAAACCTCAGAGTCTGACTCATAGCCGGTATAACCTGGGAAATCTCTGGTAGAGAGAAAATCCTTGATTGGGATAAAGGCGGTATTTTCACCGTTGGTCATGGTTGAATAGCCTTTGATAAAAAATGGGTGACAGGCATACAGATTTATGGCGTAATTGGTATTCTGCCTTCCCTGGGCCATTATGGTTCTGGCCTTGAGATCCTTTCTGTCAAGTCCAAGGTAGCGGGCAATCTCTAATGGGTCTCCTAGCTCTTTGATCATGATTGTATCCGGCCAGAAGGAGAAGACGATCATATCCCGTTTCTCTTCACCCATTTCACGGATCTTCAGGCGGGTCATCATGAGGCGTGTGGCCATCTCATTCTCATTAAGCCCATCCCATGAGTCAGGGTATTCATAGGCACGCAGAAGGTAGAGACCTCTTCTTGGAACACCCTCCATTCCTATTTTTGGAACCTTGATGCTCATCTTGTACTTGGTCATGAACCCCTGTTCCATCATGAAAAAATCAAGTTTCCTTATCCCCTCTTCACTGAAAATGCCTGACAGGATGGGGGCATCCTTCATCTCTTCAAAGGGGCCACCCAGATCACGAAGCAGAAGCCCGACACCGGAACCATCATGACCCTCTTTCATAACGTTAAGGGCTTTTATGGCTTCCATTGGAGACACAGGGTCTTTGCTTGTAAGTGCAAACAGACGGCACATTCTCTTTTTCTCCTTGTTATTTTCAATCGTTTGAGCAATATATAATTTTAAAAAATGATATATAAAGCTGATTAATATATGCAGAAAATCATACTTTTTCAATATATTTTTAAAACCTATTATTGGAAGAGAATCAACATTGAAAAATATCTGCAATAATGTAAATATCACACTCTTGCCAACAGACAGAGTGAATATGACACAATACCTGGAAATAAGATGAATATCAAACAGTTACCAAAACGTATGGCAGACCATGTTAACAACAGAGTTGAGGAGTTTTTTCACACCCTTGAGCAGAGGAGTTTGACATTACCCAGAAACAGCCCTGCCATAAGGAAGCTTGAAGAGGTGATGCTCTTCAGTGAATTTGTGGCTTCCACTCTGATAAAGAATCCTGCAATCTTTCTGGATCTGCTCGAATCTGGAGATCTTGAACGTTCATACCATGATGGTGAATACAGGCTCAAGATTGAGAGAGAGATGGGGAGCGTCTGTGACGAAAGAGCGCTTAAATCTCTGCTTGGCAGAGTACGAGAGCGCGAAATGGTGAGAATTGCCTGGCAGGATCTAACGGCAACAGTACCTCTGGAAGAGACTTTAAAAGATTTATCTGGTCTTGCCGAGGCATGTGTTGACAAAGCAATCACCTTTATCTATGATAAACTTTGTTTTACATGCGGAACACCCCTTGATGGCCGTGGTAATGTTCAGAAAATCGTTGTTCTTGGAATGGGAAAGCTTGGCGCTGGTGAGTTGAACTTCTCCTCAGATATTGATCTGATCTTTGCCTACCCCGAAGATAGCCTCTTTCAAGGAGATCACAGATCAGATGAAACTGACAGCAATGGCTCTTTAAAATGGGGAGAGAATCCGTTAAAAGAGCAGAACAGATTCAATACCACAGGAGAATTTTTCACAAGAATGTGCAAAAATTTTTTAAAGGTGTTTGATTCATCAATGGGCAGTGAGATGCTCTTTCGTGTGGATACCCGGTTACGTCCCTTTGGCGCCAATGGCCCTATTGCCATGAGTTTTTACACCATGGAAGAGTACTACCAGACCCAGGGACGGGAGTGGGAGCGTTATGCCCTCATAAAAGCCCGCCCGATTGCTGGAGATATTGATGCAGGTTACACCCTGCTGAAAATTCTCAACCCCTTTGTTTACAGAAGATATTTTGATTATGGCTCTTTTGACGCCTTACGTGAGATGAAAAAAAAGATTGCCCTTCAGGTAAAGGATAAGAGGTTTAAAAACAACATCAAACTTGGTGCTGGTGGTATCCGCGAAATCGAGTTCTTTGGTCAGGTGTTTCAGCTGATCAGAGGTGGCGTTGAACCTGAATTTCAGGAACTCAAAATTCTCGAGGTACTCAAACTGCTTGTGAAGCGTAGCTGTATTGATGCTCAAACAGGAGAGGAGCTTGCAACAGCGTACTGTTTTCTGCGCAGAGTTGAACACAGACTGCAAGAGTACAGTGACCGCCAGACTCATGATCTGCCTGAACGGGAGGAGGAGAAACTGCGCCTTGCCCTCTCAATGGGATTTGCTCAACTATCTGATCTTTTGGCAGACCAGGGTGATCTGTCTGCTAATGATGATTCTTATGATAATATTGATGATCTTACCTGTGCAGCTCAAAGAGAGTTCTATTCGCTTCTAAATGGACATATGACAAGAGTTCATGAACATTTCAGTAACCTCTTTGCTTCTGAGAGTGGGGAAAAACCTGAAGATGAAAGTGATGATCTCAGATATATCTGGCAGAACATCAATGACCCCCAGTTTAACACTGCCGGATACCGAGTGCCGGGTTTTGAAGATTCTTCCCGTATCAGGGAACTCTTGAGAACCGTTGCAGAACATCCCAATACCAGACACCTCACCAGCAACGGCAGAAAACGGCTGGATCGCCTTATCCCACTTCTGATTCATAGAGTGGTTGAGAATATGAAGCCGGAAATTGAGAAAGGGTCGGAAACTGCAAAGAGCAGCAGTGGTGATATTAAACTGGAGAGTGAGAGGTCAGGAGATTATCAGAAACCGGAAACAGTACTTCAACGCCTGCTGGATCTTGTGACTACAATTGAGAGACGAACCTGCTATCTCTCTCTGCTGATCGAAAAGCCCCAGGCTTTGGACCATCTTGCCAACCTTGCATCAAAAAGCCCATGGATCATCTCTTTTTTATCCCTCCACCCAGCTCTGCTGGATGAACTGCTGGCTCCTGAAACTCTCTATACACCTCCTGACAGGGCAGAGATGGAGAGAGAGATCATGCGCCGCATGGCTCAGATTCCTCAGGAAAATTTTGAATTTCAACTGGAGGAGCTCTGCATCTTTAAACAGGTGATGACCCTAAGAGTTGCTGCTGCCGATCTGAGCGGTAACTATCCTCTGATGAAGGTGAGCGACCGTCTGACAGAGATTGCTGAAACTGTCATGAACAGAGTAATTGAGATCTCCTGGCACCATACTGTTCAAAAATATGGTCTCCCATCGGGGCTTGCTGTGGACTCATGCACAGATCCTGCCTATTACAGTGCTGTCTCTGCCGTGCTCTCACTATCATCATCTTACTCAGCTGCGTCATCCTCTCAATTCTGCTCTCCAGGGTTTGCAGCCATTGCCTACGGTAAACTTGGTGGAATTGAGCTTGGCTACAGATCTGATCTTGACATGGTCTTTATCCACTCAGGAGGTGACGGATATACAGAAGGGGGGCCAAGAACCATTGAAAACATCCGCTTCTACACCTTTCTTGGACAGAGAATCATCAGCGCTCTGACCCTGCACACCCAGGCAGGCAAGCTCTATGATGCAGACATGCGCCTGAGGCCAAGTGGTCAGTCCGGCATGATTGTAAGCCACATTGACTCATTCAATGACTATATAAACAATGAGGCATGGACATGGGAGCATCAGGCCATTATCCGGGCACGCCCCATTGGCGGTGACCCTGCTCTTCAGCAGAGGTTCAACGAAATACGGAAGAGAATTCTGAGTATAAAAAGAGAGCCTGAACTGCTGAAAAAAGAGGTCAGAGAGATGAGAGAACGGATGAGAAAGGAGCACTTGAAGTCTGAAAGAGAGGCTCTGAAGGCTGCTCAGAGATCCATTGATCATGATTCTCACATGTTTGATCTCAAGCAGGGCAGAGGTGGCATCATAGACATTGAGTTTCTGGTTCAATATCTTGTGCTGCAAAATTCGTCTGACTATCCATCACTGACTAAGTGGACAGATAATGTGCGTCTTCTTGACACCCTTGCAAATGAGAATATTCTCACCTCAGAAGAGGCAACAGAGCTTAAACGAGGATATCTGAAGCTGCGTCAGACAGGTCACCATCTCAATCTGCAGGAGCGGGAGAAGAGCATTCCGATTGAGGCGTTCAAAGAGGAGGCTGATGCCATTGCTGAGATATTTGACAGGTTTCTCTATGATATGGATACACGGTAATAACCTCCATCATATGGAATATATAATAACAAGTAGGAATAAATCAATAATTTCAAGGAGAAGAGAATAATGAGTTCAAAACAGTGGGAAACCCCTTTCTGGCCGGAAGGCGTAGCACATGATGTTTCAGGTTATAACTATCCGTTAACTGAACTGCTTGACAACTCTGCCCGTAAATATCCTGATAAGGTATATACAATATTCAACGACGCCCAAAGAACGTTTGCCCAGGTAAAAGATACAGCAGACAGAATCGCCAATTTTCTGGCAGGACAGGGTATCAGACAGGGTGATAAGGTTGCCATTTTTCTTCCAAATCTTCCGCACTTCCCGGAGATTTTCTTTGGCATTCTAAAGGCTGGGGCTGTTGCTGTTAACTGCAATCCGGTCTATACACCAGCAGAGCTGAATCACCAGCTTTCTGACTCTGGAGCAAAGATGGTCTTCTGCATGGATCACCCTGTTTTTTACAGCAGTGCAGTTGCGGCCATCAAAGATACTGATGTTCAAAGCGTTGTGATCTGCAATATAAAATCCTACCTGCCAAAGCTCAAAGGGTTGATCGGCGGTCTGCTTGGTAAAATTCCAAAGGCACCCAAACATGAGCCGGGACACTTCATGTTTGATGACATTGTGGCATCGTCTGCACCAACACCCCCCTCAATCAAGGTGAACCCTGGTGAAGATACAGCGCTTATGCTCTACACTGGCGGTACAACAGGGGTTCCCAAGGGTGCAGAGCTGACCCATATCAATTTCACATATGAGATGGCAGCAGCTCTGGAGTATCTGAAAATAACCCATGAGCCAGGAGGCAAACCTGAAATAATCCGTTGTGGCGGTTTCCATAGATTTCTTGGCATCCTGCCCTGGTATCATGTCTTCGGCATCTGCACTACCATGCTTCTGGCGGCAAAGACTGGAAGCAGTATCATATGTGTTCCAGACCCCAGAGCAGGAACTCCTCCTTTTACAGAAGTGCTTAAACTTGTCCAGAAACACAAACCCACTTTCATGCATGCAGTACCCACTATTTTTGTGGCATTTACTAACCATGCACTTGTAAATAACTATGATCTCTCTTCCCTGATTGGCTGTTTTTCTGGTGGAGCCCCCCTTCCACCAGAGGTGTGTCGGCAGTTTGAGGAGAAGACGGGCTCCATAATATTTGAAGGTTACGGTCTGACAGAGACATCCCCTGTTGTATGCGCCAATCCACCACTGAAGGAGACCCGCAAAATAGGTTCAATCGGCTTTCCAATCCCAGGCACTGATGTAAAGATTCTTGACATTGAAACAGGTAAAACAGAGCTTGCCAGAGGTGAGGATGGTGAGATTGCAGTTTGCGGTCCACAGGTCATGAAGGGGTACTGGAAACGGCCAGATGCAAATGAGGAGGTCTTCAGAGAGATAGAGGGTAACCGCTACTTTCTTACAGGAGATATTGGACACATTGACAAGGATGGGTATATCACCATCACAGACCGCAAAAAAGATATGATCATTGTAAGTGGTTTCAACGTCTATCCAAGAGATGTGGAAGACACCATTTATACCCATCCGGAAGTGGAGCTTGTTGCAGTGGTTGGACTGCCTGACGAGAGAAGCGGTGAGAAGGTAAAAGCGTATATCAAACTCAAAGTAGGTGCCACAGTTACTAACGAAGAGATGCAGCAGTTCTGCAAAGATAAGATGGCAGGGTACAAACGCCCCAGAATCATTGAGTTCAGAGATAACATTCCTGTATCCAATGTTGGTAAGGTTCTCAGAAGGGAGTTGAGAGACGAAGAGAAGGCAAAAAGGAGTAGTTAATATAGTAACGTGTGGATTTGCTGCTAATAGCAACCGGCTCACTGCATATAACAAGGAGGAGGCTGATACTCTCCTCCTTGTACTGGCATTTTAAGGAGGAGAAGCTGTACATCTACCAACAGAACTATCCAAAGCCACTTCTTTCTTTATCACAAATTTGATAACCATTTGTATTTAAAGGTTAAAACATACTTTTGATGGCAGAATATCCGCAATATATCCATTAAGTGTACTCTGTTATCATCCATTTATATAATCTATATGTATTTCTCTCTCCACTTAAATTATCAATTTGCATCTTCCCTTTTTTATATCTATTTTCAAACAAATTCAACTCTAACTCCCAATACTATATTTAAGTTTATTTGCGGATGATATAATTATGAGACCAAGACATGACAGAGATAAAGAGCAGATCAGCACAAACATAATGGGGGAGTTGGTAAATAATAGACAGTCAACCATGAACGTGAAGTTGACCCAGAATGTGAAGGGGGCAGGCTGAGCCTCCAAACTGTCTCCAGGGGATCTGGAGAGAGCACTGTGCGGACTCTCTTTTCCTGTAGATGAAAATGTGCTCATTGGCATTGGGACTGCTGACGATGCTGGTGTTTACAGGATATCAGAAGAGCTTGCCCTGATTCAGACGGTTGATTTCTTCACCCCTATTGTTGATGACCCGTTTGACTTTGGCCGGATTGCTGCGGCAAATGCCCTCTCTGATGTCTATGCAATGGGAGGAGTTCCAAAAACTGCCATGAATCTTGTGGCATTCCCCTTACAGAAGCTGGGTGGAGAGGTCTTACGGGAGGTGCTGTCAGGCGGCATTGAGAAACTTAAGGAGTCTGGTACAGTGCTTCTTGGTGGACACAGCATTGAGGATGACGAGTTTAAATATGGCCTTTCTGTGACCGGGTTTGTCCACCCCAGGAAGATACTTGCCAATCAGGGGCTCAAAGATGGAGATTGCCTTATTCTCACCAAACCATTGGGTACAGGTATTCTAAATACTGCTGTCAAAGGGGGGCTGGCATCTCTTGCCACCATTGAGATGGCTGTGCGGATCATGGCAATGCTTAATAAATATGCTGCTGAAGTAATGTCCCATTTCCCCATTACAGCATGCACTGATGTGACAGGCTTTGGCCTGCTTGGCCATCTTGCAGAGATGATCTCAGGCACAGGTAGTAGGGTGATGATTCAATCTGATCTTGTACCGATACTGCCGGAAACAGTAGAATTTGCATCAATGGGATTTGTCCCTTCAGGTGCCCATAGGAACCGGGCTTTCAGAAAGGATATGGTGAATCTCAAAGCAGGTGTCTCCCCGGTTATGAGAGATATTCTGTTTGACCCTCAGACTTCAGGAGGTCTTCTGATGGGGTGCCCTGAAGGTGAGGCTCAGAGTCTTGTAACAAGGCTTATTGATAACGGGGTTGAAGGGGCTGCTATTATTGGTCAGGTTTTCGAGCCTGATATCAATGGAGACCGAAAAAGGATCATTACAGTAGAGTAGTTAAAAAAAATCGTAAAATAGATTTCATGCCCTGATGGGCTACCCAGGATTGAAATTGAAAAAAAAGGATACAATATATGTCTGAAATATTTGATGCACGCGGGTTGTCTTGTCCAGCTCCTGTTTTAATGGCAAAAAAAGCACTGGAGAAGTCACATCTTCAGGAGATCAACATTGTTGTTGATAATGAAGCCTCTATGGAGAACGTCTCACGCTTTTTAACATCCAGATCATTTACTGTTGAAGTTGTTCCTCAAGGTGG
>Ga0066603_10002536_pt1 | contig 10817 bp, 18 predicted proteins | sample Higcelweek8metaG_FD_59482 | JGI IMG/M metagenome (GOLD analysis project Ga0066603, IMG submission 59482) | Freshwater pond sediment microbial communities from the University of Edinburgh, under environmental carbon perturbations - High... | ecosystem: Environmental > Aquatic > Freshwater > Pond...
AATTTTCTGTCCATACTAAGTTATCTTTCCACATAGAAGAATCATCCCATTGATAGTCTGTATTAATAACAGTTATACCGTATCTAGTTAAAGGAAATGCTATACTAACAGTCTCCTCCGTCCAAATCCAAGTATCTTCCCATATTCTATCATCCATCCAGATATGTACACTATTAGATGTAGTAGTGCCATCTGGAGTTAATATCCAGACTAATACTCTGTTACCATCCCCTCCACCATTAAGTATATCCCTTTTAGGAAATCTATAACCCTTCATAGAATTAATTATAAAAACACATTAAACTTCCAGAAGTAACATGTATATTATATATACCGCTAGGAAGTTCCATACCAGCTAATAAATCAGTTGGAAAGTCTCCTCCTAAAGGACTTAACTTAGAACTTTCTGCTGTAAATCCTGTTATGTCAGTTAAAGCATAACACCAAGTCATTTCTAATCCTACTGGGGAATCTTTACCAGCAGTTACTATAATTTGCCCACCATCTCCAAAAGATGATTTGGTTAAATTATTTATAGAATTTGTTAAATATCTTCCATCCATATTACTTTGTTTTACTTATTGGTTTATTTCTTTGTATCTTTTCAGTTTCAATATTATGTCTAATTTTTTCTCCAATATCCTTACTTTTAAGAGCATAGTCTTGATCTAACTTCTGTTTTTGTAATTTTATCTTCTCAAATTCAGCTTCATCTTGTTCAGTATATTGTCCCTCTTTTCCAATTAGAGCTATCTGTAATTTAGTTTCATTATTTTGATCTATTTCATATTTCCTGATATATTGATCAAACTCTACCTGAAGTTGTCTAATTTGCTCAGCCCTTTCTTGCATCTCAGCCTGTTGTTGAGCTATCTTTTCCTGAGATTGTATTTGTTGTTGTTGTGCTTGCTGAACTTGTTGTTGTTTTCTCTGAATATCCCCTTCAATTTTACGTTGAATATCAGTAAGACTTGAATCTGTCATAATTTTCAATATAGTATCTGGAAGTACAGTTTCATTCTGTGACCAAGCTTGAGCAACTTGTTTTAATTCTTGTCTTAATCCCCCACTATCTAAATCACTTTCAATAAATAAACTATGATCTTTATTATAGAAATCATCCCCTACTACATCAAGTATTCTATGAATACCATCATTAGTAATAAACTGTATCTTCTTATTATTTCCTCTTAATGCTATTTTGCAACATTCCAATAAAGCTTCTGCACATCTAATTTTATCATCATCTTGAGATGCGTATAATTCTGCTGTAATATGGCTAGATTGAGTTACTGACCTTTCAACTCCTCCTACAGTCTCTCTATTAGACACCTCTCCTAATCTTTGTGGGGAAATACCTACCATAGTAGACATTGTATTTGTTATCCATTGAAGGAGATCTATATATAATTTGATAGAGGCACTTAAATCTAAACTCATACTAGAACTAGTACTTTGCATATTACCTGCTAATTTACCAGTTGCTGCACCCTTCTTTCCCTCAGCAAAACTATCCTCAAAGGAAATATTTTCATTTCTTAAAATAGTAAGATATTGTTCTGGACTCCACTTTGCAGGAATCTTAGCAACATCTATTCTTAGAACCTCCCCAATATTATTAGATATTAATTTCATATTTCTATCTGAAATAACATCATACAGATATTGATAGGGTTTCATTTTGTCAAGTAAACTGTATGGTTTCCTTCTATTAGAAGTCATAATTGTCCCTACAAATCCACTAAAACCTTTTGATATATTATTTAATCTACCTTGTGTAGGTTTAGGTCTCATTCTAACATAAACTTTCTGTCCTATCTTAGTACCTTCCCACCATTCACAAGGCCATAATTCTGTAACTTCTTCTCCTAATTCTTTTCTGATAACATAATTCTCTGATCTATAATCAAATCTTTCTTCACCAGTTTCAGGATCATAAGACTTAACTTTTAATACTTTTCTTTTACTTCTCCAATTAACACGAAGTACTCTTATATTACCATCAGCATCTACATAATTGCCTTGAGATAGTCCCTCATTATAAGCAAAGGCTAGATATCCTTCCATAGTCTCCTGTGGAATAATCATTCCTCCTTGATTAATATCTTCTATACTAATATATTGATCATTCTGAGTAGCATCACTCCATTGGCCTGTGGCCCCTCCTTCAAAAGTAAGAGATAAATTCTCTAGATATTCTAAATCTTTAGTAGATAAATCTTCATAGAAAGTATCTTGTATTCTACCGGGACTCCAGTAATCATCTATAATAATAATATCAGAATCTTCTATTTTATATGAACCAGAAGTTCTATAAGTAGTAACCATTTCAGGTCTAAGAATCTCCATAGAAGGTTCATTATTATATACATCAAAGTAGTATATACTTTCTCCTACAAGTAACTTATCTTTAAATCCTCTTAATAACTTAGACTTAAATTCTACTTCTCTCATATAGTGCTGTAGAATCCAGTTATCTTGTAGTTCTTGTAAATCGGATATATTATAATTGAGATAAGATTGCATTCTCTGAACTTCTTGTTGTTCAGATTGTGGATCTGGAAATTCCTTCTGAATATATTCTAATAACATTTGTTTAGCAGCTTCAGTCTTTTCTTCTTCTATAGAAGATATAGCTTCCTGATTAATAGCTCTAACACTTAATTCATATTTTCTATTAGCCTCCTCTCCTACAAGTACATCTATAACATTATTAACTAATGGAAAGTGTGGTATTTGATTAGGAAGATATACATTTTGTTTTTCATAAGGATTTAAGAATCTCTTAATTTCTGAAAGATATACTCTTCCTCCATATAAATCTATATTTATTTTCTTTTGGAGATAACTCTTCCTAACAGATCTATTATACAACTTTGTATTTCTATCTGCAAAATCTAAATGTTGTTTCCTCCACGCTTTATCTTTAGCTTTAAGACTTTTCTTTTGTGAAGGCCATTTTATTCCAATTGGTATTGATGTAGCTTCATCCATATAGTACAAAAATAAGAATTAATTTTTAATATTAAAATTTAACCATTCACTCTGTTTGCCTTGACCATAACTAAAAGAACCTGTCATATATTGATTAAAATAATCATCTTCTGCAAAGTTAGATTCTTCTTCCTTAGAAGTGTATATTTGATTAAATTTTTTATATTCTTCATTTAAAATTAAACACATTCCAGCCCCCGAAACTCTATCATAGTTACCATTTATATTCCAATCAATTAACTCTTCTAAATATGGAATAGATCTTATTGTATGTAGATTTAATCTATTGGTAATCTGATTACCTTCACTGTCAAATTCTTGAAATATTCCAGCAGCTTCTTTAATTAGATAATCCCTTATTAACCTTCTAGCATAGGAGTTAATATCTGGGGTGGCTCTTGTACCTTTAATTGTATTACCATAACCATGTTTCATCATTTCTTTATCTACTAAAAAACTAGGATTATCACATAAAAGATGAGTACAGTTCTTTTGGGTAAAATATACATATAAACCTTTTAAGTTGTTCTCATAATTTGCTTTAGCATTATAAAATACTAAAAGTCTCCTACATATCTCATAAAAATCATCTGCAAACTTTGGTCTACCTGTATACTCTGCTACAAAATACTGTTGAAATGTGTCAAATATCCATATATTTCCGAGAGAAGTACCTGAATCAGAATCTATTGGATCTATTCCCGCGATATATCTTCTATCCATTATACCCACAGAATCCTTTTTAGGCATTTCAAATATTTCAATAGCACCTTCTTTTAAATCTGCACTTTTAAGTCTATATGTTCTAAGAGGCATTCTATCTGATGTTGCAGGAGACCATTTTATTTCCCCTTGAGAATTGGCAATTAAATCTCCCACATAATGTGACTTGAAAAATTGTACTCCCTGTGCTTTAATAGAATCTAGATGCTCTTTAATATCTGCTACTGGAAATAATGTACCTTCCTTCATCATTATAGCTTCTGCAATAGAAATAGCATGTTCAGCTATATGACTTGTTAAAGAATTAGGATCTGAAGAATTGTACTTAACTTTCCATCTATCATACATTATATGAGATAATGCACCTATAACATCAGAGTTTCCATTATGATCATAATATCCCTCCATATTAAAAACCTCTGGGGAAAAGAAAATACAGTTAGTATTACCGATTGTACCTTTATCATATATATTTGGTATGCCATATACTCTATATCCATCAGGATGATATATCATTTCTTCTGCTCCTGAAAAGTTGCTATCTGCCTCACCACCAGTACCATAGCATATTTGTATTCCATATGCTACAGGCCCAATTTCAGTAGAAGGTCTATTAGTATTCCAAGCACTAAGAAAGTTTGGAAACTTACCAAACTCTTCATATAAAATTAAGTTACAACCTTTTCCCCTAGCTTTACCGCTATTATCCTTCATAGAAATACCTGTTACTTCATTCTTTCTACCTCTCTCAAAACCATCTTTAGTAACATATCCAGATCTCCACTCCATTGTATTCCAAGTGGCTTTTATAATGGACTTACTCCATCCTGTAAAATCAGAACAATGTGTAATAATATCAACAAATTTATTTATAATTCCATCTTTTACTAGGTATTCTTTTTCCCAAGCTAAGGCTAAACATCTTATTTTTTCTTGAGAAGAAATTGATTCTCCAAGAACAAATCTTTTAGCCAACATAGAACCACCTTTATAGGAATATCCCCTACGTCTAGCTTTAATTACAGCCCCATGTAATCCTTGGAAAAAAGTATCTTTATAATGTCTTGCTTGATATAAGTAATGATAATATAAATAATCACCATCATATACATCTGGAAAGTCAAAGACTCTTTCTTTTACTTCTCCGGTAGAGTCTTTAACAATCTTCATAATAGGACTATAATTTAAATAAAAATAATAATCTCCAGAAATCCATTCTCCAGTATTAGGATTAATAACTCTTGTTAAACATTTAATAGCTTCATCTCTCCAAAATAAAGCCCAAGCAGATTTTTTATGTGTACTCTTAATAGCATCAGTATACCTACCATCCTTTTGAAATTTTATTGCAGGTTTACGAAAATAATCCATATCTTCTAATATATGAAGATTTGATAAATCTACTATTACAGTACCATCTTCATTTTTATCACAATCTTTAATTCTTTTTCTATCTGGACTTATAAAGTTTTGTATATATTTATAATCAAATATAGCCTCTTTTACCTTGTTAAAAGCTTCTTTTGGTAGTAAAGGTTCAATTTCATCTAAAGGTGTCTGAAATTCATTATACATCGTCTATACCATCCTCCCAAACAGCTAACTCTTTATTACCTCTAATTTGTTTTTCTAAATTAGACTGTTCCTCCATAACTCTTAATTCAATTTCTTTTAAAGTAGCAAGAAGTTTTGGTATTTGTGTTGTAGTATCCACTACTTTTTTCATATCAAAAACTAATCTACCATTATCATCAGTTTTTGTAAAATCTATATCTTCTAAAAAGTCAGATAATTTGGTAACTACTTTTTTAGTTTTTTCTAAAAGTACTGTACTAACTGTTTTAACTAGTTCTTTATAAAAACTTATAGACTCTTTAACTTTATTATCTAATTTCCATTTATCAGGTAATGATACAATATTTAATATCTCTTTTAATTTTACATCTTCTTCTATTATAGAAGAGAAATCTGATTTATAATCACACCATAACCATACAAAAGCTAATTCTGCTTTAGCAACTTCCTTATTTTTAGATTTGTCTCTATCTACTAAAACTTTAAAGGGCTTCAACTCAAATATTATTGGATCAAATTGAGGAAGTCCTGTTTCTGCATTATATTCAAACAACTGCATCTATTATATTTTAGTTAATTCTCATTTCATCCCAACCCACTTTACCTTCTTGTATTAATCTTTTTATATTAGATTGTTTACTACTTAGTCTAGATTGCCCAGATTTAACTTCTAAAAATACTACTTCATCTTCTTTAAATATAATATAATCTATAGGCATTCCAATAAAATGTGCTTCTTTAGGATCATACTTAAAATCCTTTAAAAATGGGGCTAAATTTTCAGAGATTTGTCCGAGTCTTACCTCAGATGATTTCTTCTGAGAAAGTAATTTGATATATTTATCCTCACTTAGTTGTAGTTTATTTAGTAAAATTTTATTAGTTCTACCAATTATAATAATTACTACTACTGCTAAGAATAACATACATAAAATAATAAGACATAAATATATATTCATAATTAGTATTTAATTAGCGGAGGACTAGAGAATTGAACTCTAACTGCTTTTACACAGAACAACTTAGCAGGTTGCCGTAACAAACCAATATTTACCTACCCTCCATTGAGTTTTTATAATATCCCCAGAACTCTAACTGTGTGCACCTACGTTTGCAATCTTTCGTACTAATTACTTAGTATTAGACATCTTCGATATCGTGTACTTTGATCTTATATCTTTAACTTGGTTACGTTATTTTTATAAGAGGCTTTACCAAGTATAATGTGGGTTAGGAGAGATTTGAACTCCCAGTGTTTCTTATGTTACAGATTTACAGTCTGCTCGCTTCAGCCATTTGCATACCAACCCAATTAAACATTCCACTAAATCCTAGGTCTTACAGATATAGGAATGTTAGACTATTAATACTATTAATAGTGATGAGACCTATTAATAATTATAACCTTTCAAAAGTTTTACCTGAATCTGTCATAATAAAATAGGAGAATATTTTATTTTCAGAGTCCTCTTCAATAAAAAAATAATTTTCTGCACAAACTAATCCTTTTATTTCTTTGATATCAGTTTTAGGAAATCTTTTTTTCATTTCCTCATTAAATTCATTAGTAATACCCTTCTTTAATATAGAATAAGCAGTTCCTAACGCATAATTTGTAATAACTTGTTGAAAAGGAGAATTAATATCATCCCTAGTTTCTTCAATAATTCTAAGTGCAAACATAATATATTTATTTATTTATATTTTGGCTACTCTTTTAAAGATTTTCACCATCCTCTTTGTTATTAATATTTTCTCATTGTAGAAGTAAATCTATTCATATCACTCTTAATAATTACTTCTAAATTCTCTTCTAATTGGCTAATATCTGTAAATGTTTTACTTATAGTCTTAGTCATTCTAGTTTTTACTCCTTCTTTATTAGGTCTTTCATAAGACCCTCTAATAATAAAATCAGTATCATAATCCCAAAATATTCTATATATATGAGATGTATAGAAATAAGGATTATTACAAATATCAGTTCTAGGAATTTGATATTCATATACTCCTTCTGTATCTGTAGAATAAGATTGTTTTACAAATCCTAAATCTAATATTTGTTGTTCAGTTATCATTCAATATATTTAAAATTAACTGCAAAATCTGTTAAATTTCCAAAATGAGTTATATATTTATACTCTATCTCAGGAAAGAATACAAATCTTTCTCGCTTTAATATAGAAACGATCTTATCTTTTAACTCTTCTATATTAATATCCTCTATTTTCTTCCAATAATAATTAGTAAGATTATGTCTTGTAAATTCTTCTTTACCAAAGTGACATAATTTACCTTTTATTTTATGGCTAGTTGTTCTATATTCTTGTATCATAACAGATATCTTTTAATGTCTTTAGAAGATCTCCACCATCTTCTATTTCATTATTATATAGTTCTGGTTCATTCCTTTTAACACAATCTTCACACCAAAAAATTCCTTTTTCTCCCTTTGGATTTATTCTCATAAAAGGTTTATCGAATACAGAACAATTACAATTTGCACATTTCATAAGATTAATAATTTAAAGGGGGAAATTAAATCCCCCATTGATTACTTTCCAATCTCCACTTCAAAGTCATCGCTGACTGGTTTCTCTGCTATGATATAGAGAACACCATCTTCTACAAAAACTGTTAGATTATCTTCTTTTAATTTAAAGTCAATTTCAAAATATAACTTTGAATATTTTACAAATGTACAATTTTTAAATGAAATTTCCAAAACATTCTTTTTAACACTAGCTTTACAGTCTTCATCTTTAATTCCCGGAACAGGAATCTGGAATTCTAGCTTAGTATCATCTTCTACAATGTTATAAAATTTATTACCTTCTTCAATCCAAGGAAATACATAATTCATTACTTCTTCTTCCATATTAATTAAATTTATTTAAATTTGTTACAATCTTACTTTTATCAATAGCCTCTTCTTTAGGTAATTTCCAAGGCATAATATCATACTTGTTAATTGCTATTACTTCTATTCCATCCATCATATATACAGGAATCTCTACTAAATCATCATATCCTATAATAGTATCTAAATTATCAGGTTGACTAGGATCTTTAGCTACTTTAGAGTTCTTACTTACTTTTTTAGTAAACTTGGACCAGTTAATATAAACCTTATCCCCAACTTCTATCTCAGTAATAGTCTTACTGATTGCCAAAACTTCTTGTTCTTGTAATATCTGAGCATTGTCTAATAATACAATACCTCCATTAGTTCTTTCTGTCTTATTTGCAGTGATAATCATTGTATCACCTAAAGGAATTTGTCTAATCATCTATTGTTATTTATATAATTTAAAGTTCATTATAAAATTCTAAGGAATTATTCTTGTGTTCAATATCATTATTATTTAAATATTTAATTCTATCTAAAATATGTTGTTTAAATTCTTCTACTTCTGTTTTAGAACTTATAAGAATTTCCTTTTCTTCCAATATATCAAAATTATGAAATTTATTAGGGTATTCTATATCTAGTAAATAAAAGTTACAATCAATCCTAAAATTACTACAAATTATATTTACATCATAAATTGTATAATCTTTACTAAGTTTTTCTATACAAATTCCAAAAGTTTTTAAACATGTAGTTATCCCATGTTCATCATACTTTGTATAACAATGTATTTGTTCACCACAAATTTCGACAGTTGGTTTGTACCACCAATCTTCAAGTAGGGAAGTAATTTGCCCTATTAATAAATCTTTATTCATTATTTATATTATTTATATAATTATCTATGTAACTTATCATTTTATTATAAAAGTTTAAAGTTTTATCTTTATATTCATCTGGTACTTCATTATCTTCCAGATATTTAATTCTATCCATCACACATTGAATTAAATCTTCTATGTGTTTAGCTTCAGAGAATTCCATTTATTTTTTTAAATCTTTTTGTTGATGTAAATAGTTTGCATAATCCCGGAATATTAAAATTCTTTTTAGCTTTTTCAAATTGTTCTAAGTCCATATCAGCAAATTCAGTACTTTCTACAGTATTTTTTATAAACTCATACATACTATCTACTGCATTTTCAACATCGGATTCCTCAACTTTACAGTAGTTTGCAGTATTAGTAATATTGTTTTGAATTGGAATATCTTTAATCATTTAATTCTACTCTAAATATTAATGTAAAATCTTTAAAATCTTTAGTCAAATTAGGTATGAATTGAGGCTTGATTGTATTTTTTAATAGTACACCCTTCTTCCTTAGTCCAGAGATCAAATTTGGCAATCTAGTTGGGTTATCAAACTGCAATTTCTTTTCTAATTCCTTCTTAATTTTTTGACTAAATAAATATTCATTCAATAATTCTTCATCAGTTATTTTACCAGATAATTCATGTCTCTTCTGTAGTATAAGTGCAAATACCCTTATCTCTTCATTAGTAAGAGAATGAAGTGCCTTAGTAAGTTTTAACCAAGCTTCAAATGCTTCAGTTTTATCTTTTACTTTTATATTTGCATTTATAATATTATCTTTCATAACCAAGTTACCATTTTCTTAAATTCTTTATTTGGGATACTCATATAATTATTTCCATAAGTATTTATAAATTTATCTTCCCATTCAACAAAGCTTGATCTTGCACTTTCAATACTTCCACAAATTTTACAAACATCTACCTCTTCAATATCATCTTTTATTATAGATAATGATAGACAATTTTTGCAGTAAAAAATAGGTTCATTGTTATATTCTTTCTTAGTCATTTTGTTTCATTTTAGGAATAGTATAGTAAGTCTTTACTCCGCAACAATTCTTAATTTTCCTTTTTGATCCGCAACTACATAACTCATTTCTATAAACTTTTCTTTTAAAAGGAATATTCTTATCTTCTTTCTCAGTACAAGTTTTTATATCAGAATTTTTATAGTCTTCCCTATACCAAGGTTGATATCCTTCTGGATGTATTAACTTCCAATACAACTTAGGATTCTTTGCTCTAATAGAAGCTAATAAAGCTTGTTTAGTATTTTCAACATCTTGCTGGTGTTTAATTTCATCTACTGTAGGTAGAGAACTGCTAAATTCTTCATTAACAACTTCCTCTACAACCTGTGCATCTTCTATTTCTGTCATATTAATTATTTTTTACATATATTATTAGAACCTGTCATATAAGTAGTCATACCTTCTGCTGGTATTAACTCCATATCTTTGTTACAATAGTAACATCTCTTAGCACTATCTACTACTTGACTATTCTCTACTCTAATAGTAGTATCTTTAGTTACAATATTATTATAACTTCTACAATCTGTATTTATACATTTATACTTTGGCATCTTTTATATTATTTGGTGTTACCCTATTTCTAATTAAATAATGTATTGTATCTTCCCAGTCCTTTCTATCTACAATTACATGTTCACTATCTAATCCTAACATTTGAGATAAATATGTATGTGATTCTAAAAAACTTAATCCCATTATTCTGCCGGGTTTATAACCTAAAGCTTTATTTATTTTATCCGGTACAGACAGATTAGGATCATTCA
>Ga0066603_10002537_pt1 | contig 10813 bp, 4 predicted proteins | sample Higcelweek8metaG_FD_59482 | JGI IMG/M metagenome (GOLD analysis project Ga0066603, IMG submission 59482) | Freshwater pond sediment microbial communities from the University of Edinburgh, under environmental carbon perturbations - High... | ecosystem: Environmental > Aquatic > Freshwater > Pond...
CAGAGCTTTTAAATACTCTTGATCTGAAAGAGAGAGATTACAAGTCCCGGTTTCTTGTTAAAACAGGAAACATCATGAAGCCTGTTTTAACAGATGATGTTGCATATTTTTATATAGAGAATCAGCTTGTTTTTATTGTTGACAAGAGTGCCAGAAAGTTTCTGGTGGAGTACAGTCTTGATGATCTTGAGAAGAGTCTTGACCCGTCCAGGTTCTTCAGGATAAACCGCCAGATGATAATATCTCTTACATCAGTCAGTACAATTCACTCCTATTTTAATGGCAGGCTGAAACTTGATCTGACTCCTGATTTCAGTCCGGAAGTTCTTGTAAGCCGCTTGAAGGTTGCTGATTTTAAGAGCTGGCTTGATAGATAGAGACTCTTTAGGTTGAGATATCTGTATTACTTGGTGTTCGAATTTTTTGTACAATACTTAAACAAAGGTTTAAAAAAAGAAACGCCCCCATAAGGGGCGTCGGGTCAACGATGCTATCGTTGAGGGTGCTAATAGTTATTAATATATAGGTGACATTATCAAAGATCAAGCTGAATCTGATGAAACAAAGAGCAGGACTATAGTTTACATTTTGAGAGGGACATCCATTACAACAAGGATTGAAACCAATCTGGACAAACAGGCACTGGGTGCATATCATTCCCTGTTCCCTTTTCAAGACAGTCATCTTATGTTTTAAAGACTGGCATGAAAAGATGATGATCTTCCGCCGATATTTTGATAATACAATGTTGCCTTTTGAGGTGCAGTGATTTTTACGGTTCATTAAGGAGTGATTGGGTTATCAATCTTTAACAACTCGAACATCGAGATTACAGGGTTCTACTGGTTATAGAAATTTATGAATCTATTCAAGATGAACTGCACAGGCTCCTCAGAGAGCAGTGGCAGAAATCCATTTCAGAAATTGGGGGTGGCCAGACAGCTTCTCCATCTTTTCCTCTCAAAACAGAGCCTTAGCAAAAAAATGTTCATTATGACCCTCTCAAGCAATCTGGTGGGGCTTATTTTTGCAGGCATTTTTTTTATTACCAATGATTTTAATATAATGAGATCAACCATAAACTATACAGCATCATCTCTTACAGCTATGGTTGAAACCCATATCAAGTCACCTCTCTACTTTAATGATCCTGATGCTGTAAAAAAGACCTTGAACTCTCTGGAAGAGAACAGCGATATCCTTGCAGCAGGGGTATATAATGAGCAGGGCAAGCTTTTTGCAGCCTATATCAGAACAGGATCTGGTACAGAGAAGATAACCATAGATCAACTTCAGAGGTGGAAGTTTCTGCCAGATGGTCTGAACCATCGTGGCAAACATATTGAATCCAGTACAGCCATTGTATTCAACGGGAAAATAGCTGGCCATCTGTTGATCATTATTGGTAAAGGTAAGTTCATGGAACTTATCCGGTGGTACATCCTATATAATATTGTCATTCTCCTTGCAACAGGAGGACTGGTATATTTTATCTCATCAAGATTCATGAAAATTATCATCTCTCCAATCACCTCGCTTACCCATGCGGTAAAGGTTATAGCAAAGGAGAAGAATTTTTCACTCAGAGTACCATGTTATACCAACTCCACAGATGAGATACACTGCATGATTCAGGCATTCAACCAGATGATCAGCGAAATTCAGTTAAGAGATGTTGAGCTTGAAAATCACAAATCCATTCTTGAGCAGAAGGTCGCTCAGAGGACACACAGTCTTCAGGATCTGAACCATGAACTCATGATATCCAAAGAGAGGGCAGATGTTGCAAACAGGGCAAAGAGCGCCTTTCTTGCCAGCATGAGTCATGAACTCAGAACGCCTCTCAACGCAATTCTGGGTTATACCCAGATCATGGAGCGCAATGGTAACCTTGAAGAGAAAGAACTCAATCAGCTCAGAATCATAAGCCAGAGTGGAGAGCACCTTCTTGTCATGATCAACGACATTCTGGATCTGTCAAAAATCGAGGCTGGCAAGATGGAGATAAACCGTGTTGAATTTTCCCTCTCCGGCCTTCTGGATACTACATCGGCAATTACCAAGATCAAGGCAAAAAAGAAGAGGATCAGTTTCACCCTCAGGGCATCTGAAGATCTGCCACAATGGGTTGTTGGTGATGAGGTGAGAATCCGCCAGGTGCTGTTCAATATTCTGGATAATGCAGTTAAATTTACAAAAACTGGTGGAGTTGAGTATATTGTGAGACCTGATAGAGACTCTCCACTGAACTCAGGTGGATGGATCAGTTTTGAGATAAAGGATACAGGAACAGGAATTGATGAAGATGCCCTTGAAAGAATATTCTACCCATTTGAGCAGGCAGGTAATGCAAGTTACAGCAACCAGGGGACAGGGCTTGGACTTGCCATATCAAAGAGGCTTGTAAGGCTTATGGGAAGCGACCTCACTGTAAAATCAACTCCAGGAGAGGGGAGTCTGTTCAGCTTTTCGATCCACCTTCCTCAGACAATCGGCAAAGAGATAAACCTCCCCTCTGTCAGACATATTACTGCAATTGCCAATAAGAATTTTCATATACTTGTAGCAGATGATAACCTCAACAACAGAGAGATTCTAAGAGGTGCTCTTGAACCTCTTGGATTCCATCTGCATATGGCAGACAATGGAAAAGAGTGTATCAAAACAGCTCTGGAGAAGAGACCGGATGTGATTCTGATGGATCTGATGATGCCACAAATGGATGGTTTCAAGGCAGTTGAGTATATCCGAAAAAATCCTGATCTCAAGGGGGTAGTTGTGATTGGTATATCTGCAAGTGTGGTCAACAACTCAAGAGAGAGAAGCCTCAGAGCAGGATGTGATGAGTTTCTGACAAAACCTGTAAGTCTCAGCTCCCTCTTTACAGTGATCTCAAAATACAGAAAGATTGACTGGATATATGAAGATAAGAAAGATGGAGGGGCTAATTACCCCTGTGCAGAAGAATTTTCATGTGGAGATATATCTGCCTTGGAAACAGGAGATGACCCGAGAGGTCTCTCTTCTGACCAGAGAGTCATCATTGCAGATAAGATCAGAAACCTGGACGCTCTTTTGCAGTTTGCAGAACAAGGAGATATAGCAGGTATTCATAAGTGGGTACAAACTCTTGAAGTGACAGATTCCAATCATGATGGTAGTGTGGTCTCTCTCTTTAAAAACAGAGTCTGTGAATTTGCAGAGAACTTTATGATTGATGAGATAGTCATGCTGGTAGAGACGGTTAAAGAAACGGAGCAGATAAGATGATTCAGAGCGAATCAAGCCAGAACATAAGTAGAACAGAAGGTGAAAACAGAGTATTGATCGTAGATGACAATCCCACCAATCTGAAGGTGCTGTTTGAATATCTGACCGGAGAGAAGGGGTATAAGATCTTTGTTGCAAAAAGTGGCAGAGAGGCGCTTCAGAGGAGTATCCACGCACAACCGGATATTGTACTTCTGGATATCATGATGCCGGAGATGGATGGATATGAGACCTGCCAGAGATTAAAAGAGAACCAGGAGACCAGAGATATCCCGGTCATCTTTCTGACCGCGTTTGCAGATACCGATAGTAAAGTGAGAGCCTTTAACCACGGAGCAGTTGATTTTATTGTCAAGCCATTTAACCAGCAGGAGGTGCTGGCAAGAATCAGAACGCATCTGACCATATCAAGGCAGCAGAAGGAGCTTGAAATGGCAAACAGCGCTCTTGCGCGTACAAACATTGCGCTTGCAAAGGCCAATGCATCCAAAGACAAACTCTTTTCAATTGTTGCCCATGACATGAGAAACAAACTGTTTGGCCTTACTGGCAGCATTGAGATGATGGAATCCTTTTTCAGCAATCTCAATGAGGAGGAGAAACAGCTCCACATCAGAAATATCTCCAAGGCTGCACAGCAGATGTATAAGCTCTTTGAAAATCTCTTTACCTGGGCAAGGGTGCAGACAGGAGGCATTGAGGTGGTGACTGAAAAGCTCAATGTTGGAAAGAGTGCTTATGAGACCATTGAGTTCTTCAAAGCAGATGCAGATGCAAAAGGGGTTGAGCTTGTATCTGATATAGAGGATGGGTGCGATGTCATGTATGATAAGAACATGCTTGCATTCATCCTGAGAAACCTTGTCCACAATGCCATCAAATACTGTGAAACCGGTAAATCAGTTACCATCTCATGCCAGCAGGAGAGTGACTACCACAGGATCTCTGTCACAGATAATGGCATTGGTATGAAAAAAGAGGTATGTGATGCTATTTTTGATGTGGGTACAAGATCGTCAAGACCTGGTACCCGCAAAGAGGGGGGCAGTGGACTCGGGCTGATAGTGGCCAGAGAGTTTGCAGAACTCAACAGTGGTAAGCTCACAATTGAATCAACAGAGAATGTCGGCACAAAGGTGATCTTATCCCTTCCAGCATCAAAAGGGGTCTGTGTTAAAGATTGGTGATATCTTCCGGCCACACCCCTCTCTGTGCAACTGCGCTCTGCATTTTTACATAAAACTTTTTCCACAGCAGCTGCCTGGTCCGGCACAGCCGGATCTCTCTCCAGGAGAGGAGCCACAACATGAGGTATCTCCACGTCCAGGAGCGCTGTTCTTTACAGGCCCGGAGAGCGAAGAGTGGGCAGAGATGAGTTTTTTCATATTCATGCCACCGCAATATCTGCATATGGGCAGTTGATCCGCACCAGCAATCAGAAGTTCGCTGAGTTTACCACAGTCAGTACATTCATAATCAAATAATGGCATTGCATCTCTCCTTCAAATTTCAAATTAAGATCGGATTTTCTCTCACATATCTTCAGCAATGGAGACAGTTCTGTCGCCAAGCATATTGACATAGCTTCCCATCTCATTGTCATACCAGCCATATATGACAGTCTGGGTCACAGGGACATGAATCGTTGTGGTGTTGAGAGTGGCAATAATACTCTGATCAAGCCCTGGAACTGCCGCCAGATCAATGTTCACCTCAGCGGTTCTGGTATGGGTTTCGTGCCCCTCAATGGTGGCGGCAGCTCTGGGGTTTCCAATCAAATCGCATGAGACATTCTGCTTGTCTGTGTAGTGCAGATATCCCCTTGGATCATTTTTTGCTGCCTGCCTGTAGATATCATTGATGAAATCTCTCCGTACAGGCTGCCCCTGAATATCCTCCTGAAGGTTGAGCACAAGAATGACAAGAGAGCCAGTGCTTGTTGGAATCCTTACTGACTCTGCAATGAATCCTATCTTCTGCATTTCAGGGATAACAAGAGCCAGAGCCTTGGCAGCCCCTGTTGATGTGAGAATAATGTTATTCAGGATACTTCGATTCTTTCTGAGGTCTGTCTTGCCAGCACCGGGAAGGCGATCAAGCACTTGCTGGGAGCCTGTTGCAGCATGGATAGTGGCCATTGAGGCAGAGAGGATCTTCTTCTGCCCAAGTACATCCAGAACAGGTTTCATCATATGGGCAAGACAGTTGGTGGTGCATGAGGCATTTGAGATGATAAGATGTTTTCTTGGATCATACATATGGTCATTGATCCCCATAACTGTTGTTATGACATCTTCAGGCATGGCACCTTTGAGATCCATACCCTTATCCTTGAGCTTGAACGGAGCTGAGACAACCACCTTCTGTGCGCCTGCTCTGAGGTGGCCCCTGACAGAGCCTCTGGGGTCATCAGCAGGCTGGGAAGGGTCAAGGAACTGTCCTGTGGTATCCACAACAAGAGATACAGAGTTCTCCTTCCATTTTATCTGTGAAGGGTTTCTGGCCTCTCTTAAAAACTTCACCCTTGTACCATCCACCATCATGGTACCCTCAGCCTCGTCAAGATCGCTTATGACAGAGGTACCATTGCAGCCGTGAAGGTAGGTGGAGAGTCGCCCATAGGTGGAGTCCCGCTCCATATAGTGAGCAATATCCTCCATTCCGCCTCCAACGTTTCTGCCCACATTTATGACAAGCTCATCAAACTCTCTTCTGTTGATGTGGTGCCATGCTGTGAGCTTGCCGATCCGTCCAAACCCATTGATTCCAAGTTTTTTTCTGCTTCCTTCAGATTCCATCTCTTTATCCTTTAATTGAGTATCGTATGTGTGGGGAAAAGCCGTTCTAATCTTCTCATCCCGACCACCATAAACATGAGTATCGTATATGGGGGAAAATCCCCTCTGTGCTTACCATAGATGATAAAAGGCAAAACAGAAGAGGGGATCTTCTGCCCCCTACAATTGATTAACAATAGGCAGTTCACCCTTGAACACAGATCCTTCATGGCCGTCCATGCTTAAGAAATCACCTGAACAGAGGGTGGTACTGTCAATAATACACCTCTTATCAATCTCATGGCACACCATGCTGCGGTAGCCCACAACACAGGTTTTGTCAAGTCTGTAGGCCACAATTGAGGCGTGAGAGGTCATCCCTCCCCTTGCGGTGAGAAGACCATCAGCAGCGTGAATTTCACGGATATCATCAGGCACTGTATCATTTCTCACCAGTATGAGAGAGGTGGCAGGTTCAAGTTTACGCCACCTCTTTATCTCCTCAAGGGTGAAGACCAGCCGTCCACTCATCGCCCCACCGCTTACACCTATGCCATTGCCCATATACCGCTCCGCCTCAGTGGCAGATACCTTTGCAGCAGTATCAAATTCAGGTCGACTTTTCCGTTCCCTGATCCCGAGATCCCTGGACTGAAGAATATGGAGATCCTGAAGTTCCGGCCCCTCAAAGGTGAATTCAATCTCCTGGGGGCTCCATCTGCGCTTCTCAACAAGCTCTGCTGCCCAGCCCATAAGCCCCTGATATATTGCCGGGAAATGGGTCTCCAGAGTGGTATCAGTGTTACGCATCTCTCTCTCCTGCTGAGCAACAGATATGGGAAAAGTATTTACAAGCCCTGCCACCACATCCTCTCCCTGGCTTCCACGGGTAAAATCTCCCCACAGGCTGATCTGATCGCGTGGAGAGCGGGGGTCGTGGGTGAGCACCACACCGGTTCCTGAGCTGTGAGAGATATTACCGAACACCATCTGCTGAACAGTAACTGATGTACCCCAATCCTGAGAGAGTCCTATGATTCTGCGGTATGCCCGTGCCCGTGGTGCATCCCAGGAGTCAAATACCATCTTGATGGCGTTGAGCAGCTGGTTAAACGGGCTTGAGTTGATGGTAAAACCTGACTGTATGATATGCTCTTTGTAGGCAATGGCCACACTCTTCATCTGCTCTCCTGTGAAATCTTTTTTGTACGGTATCCCCCACCTATTTTTGTGATGAGTTATGATTGCGTCAAAAGCATCCCGTTTTAACCCTTTGGCCATGCCAAAACATTGAAGAAAACGGCGGTAGTTATCCCATGCAAGCCATGCATTGCCGCTCTTCTTTGCAATACCTGCTGCAATCTCCTCATTAATACCAACATCAATAAATGTGTCCATCATTCCTGGCTGAGAGATCACTGAGCCGCTCCTGACTGAGAGCAGAAGAGAGTTTGATGGGTCCCCAAACCGTTTTCCTGTGGATCTCTCAAGCCTGTGAAGCTCAAGTTTCACCTGCTCCCTGAAGTTGTAACGGGCAGGCTGGTAGTAGTCAATAAGTTCACGATACCGGAATGCCTCAGTAGTTATGATAAAGCCAGGAGGCACGGGAAGCCCGCAGGAGGAGAGGGTCATGAGATTATTGCCCTTATTTCCAAGATCCATGGCACCAAGAACCCATGGCTGAGGGTCGTTAAGGGAAGTTACTATCTTTTTGGGGTCATACATCAGAAGCTTCTGAAGGTGCTCAGATGGCAGCCCCTGTGCCTGATGAAAGAGGGTTGCCTGGATTCTTGTCAGAAAGTTATCCAGCTGCTGCAACCCCAGAGATGATGACATTCTGTCCCGGAAAAAAATTTCAGCAACCCTGTTATTTATCTCATAGCTATCTCTGTATTCTGCACTGTACCTCTCCAGAATAGATCTGGCTGGCATCTTTTCCAGCACGCGGTTGAGGTTCTCCTGATGGGTTGTATGAAAGTAGTCATTGATTATATTCTTAACAGCCTTGTTAAGCGCCTGAAATATGTCAAGATACTGGGTGAATGTAAATCCTTGCACTCCAAGAGAGTGGGTTAAGAGATCCATCTGGAACTCATATTCAGTTGAGGTGATTCCATCCAGTTTAAGGGCTGTGTAAAACATCTGAAGCCTGTTTCTGATCTTGTGAACCGTCTCCCTTGTGATCAGTGTGAGATCAAGCTCCTCAATAAGCTTCTCAAAAAGAGGGTTAACCATTGATTCCAGACGGAATGTAAGCCCCAGAGCATCAAATTTACGTTCATGGTAACTGCCGTACAGAGATGGAATATCAGTATTGACATGTCTCTTTTTAAAGATATCCTCTTTTGCCTCATATCTCTTCTCTGAAAGCAGCTCCTTTTTCAGAAGGCCAAGGTAGTTCAGAAGCTGCTGAAGTTTCCATTTCACCTTTGAGTTCGGTTTCTCCTGCTCTGCAATAGCATCTTTGAGCTTGTCCAGGTGCGGAATGTAGGCGGTGTTGACAAGTTCCAGATACTTGTTGATCTCAGTAAATGCCGGGGTGTATTTCTGATAGAGAAGCTTGTAAAGGGTGATCAGACACATCACCCTCTCATGGTCACTGTGTGACACTTCAGAGGCAGGGTTTCTCTCCAGAAGTGCCTTTATCTCTCTGCCAGGCATGTTAAGCAGAGCAGCCGGAAAATCAAAACCGTTCTGAACAAGGTAGTTCATCTCTGAATTGACACCATCAATAAACTTACCAGTTGAACTGATCTGCTCCATGAAATCTGCAGGAACATATGGAATGAGCCATTTTTTTTCGCGTGTCAGCCAGTAATTGAATATTGCCTCGGTCATGGCAATAATGCGGTTGCTGCTCTCCACATGAATACGTTTTCTATAAAAATGGATAAGAGTATCTTTTCTGTGACATATCTCATCCAGCTGAGTGGATGTGTCGCGGATAGCGCCTTCTGCACCGATCTCATTAAAATAGACAGGAAAGAGGCGGGATAGCTGTTTGACCAGGTTATATACAGGTTCCACAGGGCTGTTCAGCAGCTTTGTAACCTCACGCGGAAAGAGATCTGTATCTTTAACCAGCACACCATATACCGAAAGGTAGATGATAAGATGGGAGATAAGACGGATAGACCACGCTGGATTCATGGCAATAAGGCTGATCCATACCCGCAGATTCTTGATATGCGCTGTATTGTCCCTGAGCTGCCAGTCTCTGCCGACTCCATGTACCATGGGAATCTGAAATCCAGCATCAATGACACACTCCAGAAAAAAGTGGACAAGGGCTCTCTCTCCAGTGTTGTAAACCCCTTTGCCCATATTCAGAATAGAGTCAAAGATGGTCTCAGGAAACTGTTCTGACCGAAGTTTGAGTATTGTAAATGTCTGACGGATAAGCTGCTGAAGGTATGGAGTGTTCTCCACACCAATAAGCCATCTGAGAGTGTTGTTTATATCCTGAAATGTGGCCATGTGAATCATGCAGAGTCCGGGAATATTGAGGATATGAAATAGAAACAGAACTTTCCAGTGGTTACCCTGACGGCTTGTGGCTCCAGCTTCAAGAAGCTTTGATGGCATGGTCTTATAAAGTTCTATGATATCATTGTTCTCAAGAAACCTTGTCAGCTCAATTGTGATGGGCAATGAGGTTCGGTTATCCTCATATCTCTTTCTGAGAGCAGAGAGTCTGCCAAGTTCATGAGCTATCCGTTCATGGGATATATGGACAAAAAGGGATTTCACCCTCTCTGGCAGTTCACTGCTTCTATTCCGGTCAGTAACCATCTTCTCAATCTCCTGCTCAAACCAGAAAAGAGGATCATTTTCGCTAAGCCAGCTTCTGTATGCTGTTTCATGATACCGGAACATGAGCAGGTTGATAGCTTCCCAGTCAAGATCGTGGATTTTTGAGCCTTCTGTTAATTTTATGAGCTGTGCAACTATCTTCTTCAACCTGTAATAACTCTGTGAAAAGAGAAGCAGAGTTTCATTACTGCTCTCTCCAATACGTCTGAAGGTCTCATTCAGAGCTGGTACCATGGCATCAAAATTTCCGGCTGACTCTTTTATGATCTTCTGGAGAAACTGCATAAGGTAATCAACAGCTTCAGCCTCTATTGCAGTTCTGGCAAGTGATTGGCCTGTCTGGAACCAGCCTGTGCCTCTACTTACCGACCTATCCTTCTGATTTGCTTCAATGGCATCGTGAAAGATGTTGAGAAACAGGGCTATAACCTCTCCTGCACAGGGGTGGGATATCAGCATGTGAAGATGGTCAAAGGCATATCTGCGGGCATCGGAGATAATGAACTGCCAGTCCCTCATAGGGTTGGAAAGCTCTTTCAGAAAGGTTACCAGCTCCTGATGCAGCCCCGGATACCTCTCAAACAGGTTGAGGATGACCTTATACTTCTGATCTATCTCAACATCCACTCTTGTCTCTTCCAGATTAACCTTTAATGCCTGTGACCTGATTTCCAAAACTGAAACCTCTGCGCTTATGTTTTCAGACCTCTACAGAGTCTGCTTTATTTTCAATCATACCAAAAATATCAAACAGAAGATGCTTTATTTTTAGTGCTAAAATAGTTATATGTCAAGCTGGGTAGTATTTTTGAAATTCTGATATATACTTTACATTCAAAATAAATTCTGATTCTCATCTTTGTCTGAATCAGGATATTCAGGATGAAAAGATGTACAGGATACAAATCCTTATTCATCCTGTAAATCCTGGCCATCCTGATTCAGACAGATGC
>Ga0066603_10002541_pt1 | contig 10786 bp, 10 predicted proteins | sample Higcelweek8metaG_FD_59482 | JGI IMG/M metagenome (GOLD analysis project Ga0066603, IMG submission 59482) | Freshwater pond sediment microbial communities from the University of Edinburgh, under environmental carbon perturbations - High... | ecosystem: Environmental > Aquatic > Freshwater > Pond...
ATGGAAGTTCATGGCAGAACTTAAAAACGCTTTTACGGAATCAAACCTTCCCTTTGAAGTCGACGTGCTGGACTGGAATACGATACCGGAAAATTTCAGGCAGAATATCGGAAAGAAGTTTGAGGTGGTGCAGGAGGGAAAGCCGACAAGCGACATTTGAAGTTTAGTTTACTTTTGCTTAACGTGTGAATTATAAAACACCACTGTGATATTTTTTTAAGATTTTCTGTTAAAATTCCACTATTATACTATAATGTGTCTGATTAATTTGAAAATGATGATATTAATAGTATCTATGGTTGAAATATCATTAGAATAAAAGAATGGCTGCAAAGAACCGCCTCTTTTAACAGTTTTTAATACTTTCAACATTATATATATTAATGTTAAATATTTGACATGCTCTGTAATTCATTTATTATCAGTTGCATACACTTCAAATTATTCTTATTTGTGCTCCGGGTTTTGAATAACATACTTGAAAGTTGTTTATTTTCTGTTATTTCACATACTACTATTAAAATAAACAGCAGCAGTTACACTATTATTAAAAGATATAATTTTACGGGAACTAATGAATGTCAAAAAATAAATTACAATTTACAAACAGCTTTTTATCAGGACTTATTATCCTTGCCGCTTATTTTGTATTAAACGCACAGAATTGCCTTGAAACCACCCCGCTTACCGCAATGACTGTGAGTAATTCTATCTGTAAAGTTTCAATCGACTCGGCATCTTCACAGATCAACTTTTCAATTGATACAAACAATACTCTTTGCGATAACACTCCACAGGACTCTGCAATTTCATCAGATGCACAGGAAAATGAATTCCAGCAGGATCTCAACACTCTATTTTCAAATGATTTTAATGCTGAGGATACTTTTGCATGGAGTACATCCAGAATTAATTCAGGTCATTTTGAGCCAAAAGACTGGAATGATACCGCAAGACTTTCACTGATTGACAGTTTGCAGGGTAAATCTTATGTTCATCCGTTTAAAAACATTGTTACATCAAATTTCGGACAGCGCGGTGTGATGTGGCATTACGGCATTGATTTACGTCTTGCAAAAGGAGATACTGTCAGGGCGGCCTTTGATGGTGTTGTAAGGGTTAAACAATATGACCGACGCGGTTACGGCACCGTGGTTGTTGTGCGACATGCAAACGGGCTTGAAACCATATATGGCCATTTGTCAAAAACAGATCTGCTGCCTTTTTCAAAAGTCAAAGCCGGGGATATGATCGGCCTGGGCGGCAACACCGGGAGATCCACCGGAAGCCATTTACATTTCGAGATACGTTACTATGGACAGCCGTTTGACCCAAACTTGATAATTGACTTTGAAAATTACACGCTTAAATCTGATACACTTACATTAACTAAAGCGAATTTTGACTATCTTATTGAACTGGCAAAAACAAAATGGCATACAATCCGTAAAGGCGAAACACTGGGTCACATTGCAATGCACTACCGTACATCTGTGGCCAAACTATGCTGCCTCAATAAAATTTCCAGGAAAACAATTCTTCGCCCGGGAAAAAAGATTATTGTATATACTGCCAAACGTACAGATAATAAACTGACATTACAGACCAGATCTGCAGATTCTGAATCTTAGAAGATTTATTTTTAATGCAATACTTGTAATCAGTCAGATACTTAAGTGAGCAAAGATAAGAGAAAAACGCAGGTAGTTTTTCATTAAAACAAATACCTGCGGATCTATTTCATATTACTTTTTGTTTGGAGTAGTAGGGGCATTTGGTTTTCTCTGGCGTTTCTTTCCAAAAGAGCCTTTGAAAATTTTACCTTTTGTTGTGCGGGCATCTCCTCTTCCCATCATTTCCTCCATTTTTCAAGATTTATTAAATTTGTTAATTATTTTTCATTCTACATTTAGATACAATAAATAAATAGTATCGTGAATTTATTACCTGCTAAAATAGTTTCCGTCGTCTGAAATAGAAAGAAAAAGTCTCAGTTTGACCCTTTAATTCAGATAAATAATCAGTTTGTGATTAAAACTATTATTATTAATCCTGATCAGCTGTTTTTTTCATAACTGAGAGCGGCGGATTAAAATATCCAAGCTGCAGATCAGGATATTTGTCTCTAAGATGTGCAACCCACGCTTTCATTCCAATTTTTTGTCCGTGGTCATCTCCGGACAGATCCGCTTTATCTATATAATACTCAGGATCAATATTGAGGTTTCTGGTCTGAATCATATTGAGCTTAACTTTTTCAATCAGCTTTTCCAGTGCGTCAATTTCATTTTCTGTATCTGTAAACCCTGAAAATGTAAGGTAATTTACTGATGTCCATATTCCAAATTTTCGTGCAATGCCAAGCGACTCCACTACATCACTGAAGGAATAATTCTTCGGTCTGTAATAGGCATTGTAATATTTTTCGCGTACAGAGCTCATACTTACACGCATACTGTCAAGACCTGTTCTGCACAGTTTTTCGACCATGTCAGGCCGGCTTGCATTTGTATTTACATTTATTATTCCGCGTTTTGTAATCTTTCTTATCTGTATGATTGCCTCTGCAATCAATTCGCCCTCAAGAAGCGGCTCCCCTTCGCAGCCCTGGCCGAAACTTGCCACAGGTCTTGGCGCATTCTGAAGATGCGGTGCGACAAACTCAACAATCTCATCAACTGTAGGTGTAAAGCATATCCGGTCATGTGATGCCACAAAGCCGCTTGATTTATCCTGAAGTGATATACAGCCAAGACAGGCGCTGTTGCAGGTCCTGCTTGTCGGAATCGGGCACTCCCATCTTCCCATGATAAAATTCCTGGCAGCCGGACAGCCGTATCTGAGCACACAATCATTTACAAGATGCTCGACAAGTCTGTTTCCTGGAAATTGAGAGGGCATTCTGCGGGCTTTTTTACAAATAAGATCGTTATCGAAGTTTTCGTAGTCCTGACGCTTATCGCTGTCAATCCTCATTCCTGCGGTGTAAACCGATGTTCCATTCCACCCGGCTGCAGTATAACAATAAAGAGGCAATGCAGGAGCGTTTTCTTCTGTCTTATATGAGCTGCGGTAAATCTGAAGATATGCCGGCGACATGAATGCCCCGACAGCTTCAATTTCAACTCCCTGATATTTATCGAGGACAACATACTTCTGTGTTTTGGAGTCATACCCGACAGGTTTACGCCCGGGAAGTCTGAAAAGATCACTTCCTGCAGGTATCGGAATCAGTTCATCCGATGACGGAACCACTACTTTGTCAAGAGTTGTGCCGGTCATGAGAAGCTCGGGAATCTCAAAGAAATTTCCCTCTTTGTCACTTACCAGAAGACAGGGGATTTTCTGCTTATTTTTACTCATAATGACTGCTTCTGCTATTTGCCGAAAAACCTGAAATATTCGGGCAGTCTCTGTATATCATTAAATGTTACATACAGGAACAGGAGCATAAAAAATGCGATCGCGATTTTATTAAAAACCATCTGGGTCTTGATTGACAATGGTCTTCTCCTGACAGCTTCAAACAGGAGGAACAGAAGCATTCCTCCGTCTGTTATCACAAGCGGCATAAGATTAAGCACCGCAAGGTTGATGCCTACAAGTCCCATAAAATCAAGTATGGGTGAAAGTCCCTGAAGAGCCATGCCTCCTGACATTGGAATGATCCCTACCGGCCCTGCAAGCTGCTTTGCGCTTACCTCACGGGATACAAGCTTTGCAACTACATCAAAGATCATCGTTGTATATTCCCAGCTTTTTTCAATACCCTTATTATATGCATTTACAATAGGATACTTCACAATCCGCTTTTCTCCTTCGTCAACCATTATACCTATAAGGTTTCGCTTCGAATCCGCATCGTATTCAGGACTGGCGGCAAGAGTCACACGCGAACCGCTGCGGCCTGCGACAATTGATAATGGCGTTTTACTGATACTGTCATACTCTTTGATGAACGTAAGCACCTGAAACCATGAGTGTACCTGATGACCATTAATGGAGACAATAGTATCACCTTTCAATATTCCTGCACGCTGCGCGGGCGAAGAGGAATTTGTCATCTTTACTATTGCAGGTAAAGGCGGCAGTATTCCGCCGGTATGATCCTTTGGAATCAGCTCATCAGATTTTTTCATTGTCATTTTAGCACTTGTCAATTGACCGTCGCGTACATACGAAACAGAGTACTCTCTTGCCTGAAGTGCAAAAATCAAGTTTATATCATCCCAGTTCCGCATTGTCTTATTATTAATTGTGACAATACTGTCACCGGCAATAATCCCGGCACCGGCAGCAATTGACTGTTCGGTAACAGCACCGACAATCGGACGTTCAAGATATAACGGTTCTTCCACTCCCCAGATATACATAAACCAGAGCATTGCAAAAGCAGTTATAAAATTGGCCACAGGTCCTGCTGCTGCAACAAGTGCCCGCTGCCAGACAGGTTTTGACGTAAACTCATCAGAGGCACCCCTTGTTTCATCCTCGGGATTCTCACCGGCCATTTTAACATATCCGCCAAAAGGTATTGCACTGATACGGTATTCAGTACCCCGAAACTCTTTTTTCAGTAGAGGTGTACCAAAGCCTATCGAGAATGCCAGCACGCGGATTCCGCATAATTTTGCAACAATAAAATGACCCAGTTCGTGAATGAGTACAAGTACACCAAGCACTATCAGTCCAAGTGCAACAAGCAGAATTTTATTAAAAATCATCGCAAGTGAAAATGTCAATTATTACCTTCTTGATAGATATTTATTAAGGATTGTCAATCTGACAGAACGATCTGTCTCTTCAATTATTTCAAGGTTATCCGCAGGATGAACCTGATGATTATCTAATGCAAATGCAACCAGACCGGGAATATCATTAAAAGCGATTTTGTTTTCAAGAAATGCTTCAACAGCAACCTCATTTGCAGCATTGACAACTACAGGTGCGGTTCCTCCTGCAGTTCCGGCATCAATGCATAATTTCAGACAGGGAAAGCGATCAAGGTCCGGATCGAAAAAGTCAAGTTGACGGATCTGAGGCAGCGAAAGCCGTTTTCCATGCATAGGAAGTCTTTCCGGATAAGAAAGTGCATATTGAATGGGTAATTCCATATCAGGTAAACCAAGCTGTGCAAGAATTGCTCCATCATGGAACTCGACAAGTGAATGAATGATCGATTGAGGATGAATCCATACACGCAACTGTTTATAGGGAAGTTTGAACAGATGATGAGCCTCGATAACTTCAAACCCTTTATTCATAAGCGTTGCAGAATCGATTGTGATTTTCTTTCCCATTGACCAGGTGGGATGATTCAGAGCATCGGCAGGTGTAATTGAAAGAAAATCCTCTTTGGAACGATTTCTAAATGGGCCGCCTGATGCCGTAAGTATGAGTGATTCAATTGTTGAATCCTTTACACCTGCAAGACATTGAAGTATGGCACTATGCTCACTGTCAACAGGAACAAGTGAACCGTACCCCTGATTCAGAAGGCTTGTTATATATTCACCGCCGACAACAAGTGATTCCTTATTAGCAAGCGCAACCTTTTTATTTCGTTTCAATGCCGCGATAGTGGACCGTAAACCTGCAGCCCCGACAATTGCATTGAGAAGAATATCATAGTCGGTATCATTTACTAATGATTCAAGACCGGATTCACCGCAATAAACTTTAATTGAATCACCAAAACGGTCAGTAATTTTTTTAGCGTCTGCCGGATCGGATATATATACCGATGACGGTGAGAATTCTATTATCTGATCAATAAGCCGGTCAACGTTTCGACTTGCAGCCATTCCGGAAACCGAAAAACTGTCTTTAAATCTTCTTACACATTGAATCGTTGAAGTACCAATCGAACCGGTTGATCCGAGAAGCAATATTTTTTGTAAACTCATTACCTGTTATCCAAAAAAACGATTTATAAGCCAGGCAAATAATGATATGACTGGAACTGTAAAAAAGACACTATCAAATCTGTCAAGTATTCCACCATGTCCTGGAATCATATCTGATGCGTCCTTTACTTGAAAATATCTTTTCATAAGAGAAACCAGAAGATCACCGACCTGGGCAAAAACTCCAATTAATACACCAAGTGCAACGCCTGTCCATCCGGGATATACCGGATTTCCCAGAAAGTGCCATCCGATACTTACTACGATTACGGAAGAAACAAACCCGCCGACAGCTCCCTCAACAGTTTTTCTCGGACTTATGCTGCTGAAATGTGTTTTCCCCCATAATGAGCCCACAAAATAAGCTCCTGTATCGCACATAAAAATTGCAGCAATAACAGTAATTATTCCAAGTTGTGAAAGCATTGGGGTCGAGGGACTTAAAAACAGTGACTGAAATGGATCACGATATAGATAGAACATTGAAATCATCGCAATATACAAAAACGCTGTTCCGCTGAAATGCAGACTTGCACGAACCCATCGTCCCTGATTTGAATTCCTGCCCCAGATAAAAGTCTCAAGTGCAACAAGCATCAGCAGAATGTAAATGCCAAGATTTGATGGCAGGTTTGTATTGTCAAAAAAGAAAAGGATCTGCAGTGACAACCATATATAACTCAGCCAGAAAGCGTTTTTCTGATAGCTTGGTTTGAGCATGTTGGTATACTCGAAACACGCAAGAAATGTGAGAACCGATGCAAGTATCTGACCGGGAAAAACAACCGCAAATGAACGGGGAACTATAGAAAGTGTTGAATTAATAAGCCACCATCCAAGCGGACCTGCCCATAAAACGAATAGGATTCGTTTTGGAAGATTTGAAAATGCCGCCATTACTCTTTAACCTTTCCAAACCTGCGGTCACGTCTGGTAAAATCTTCCAGAGCAGCGACAAGGCACTCTTTGTTAAAATCCGGCCACAGTACATCTGTTATGTAAATCTCAGCGTATGCTGACTGCCAGAGTAAAAAATTACTGATTCTGAAATCCCCGCCGGTCCGAATAATCAGTTCAGGATCAGGGATATCTTTTGTGTACATAAATGAGCTGAATTTTTTCTCGTCAAGCGTATCAACAAGTGTTGGATTCTCAATTGCGGAACGGGCAAAAGTCTTTGCTGCATTGACAATTTCTGATCTGCCGCCATAGCTTATTGCAAGAATCAGAGTCAAACCGGTATTAGCTTTTGTTTCTTCAATGCCAAGTAAAAGTTCATTGCGGGTTTTAGGCGGAAGCTTGGATATATCACCAATGGTCATAAGACGTACATTATTATCATTGAGATTTTTTATTTCCTTGCGGGTCATCTCTACAAGAAGATCCATAAGCATGGAGACTTCCATTGATGGACGCCCCCAGTTTTCTGCTGAAAACACATAGGTTGTAAGATAAGAAATATCAAGTTCTCCACATGCCCTGACAATTTCACGTGTGGCAATTGTCCCTGCTCGATGCCCGGCGGTACGCGGAAGTCCCCGCTGTTTTGCCCAGCGTCCATTTCCATCCATGATTATTCCAACATGACTTGGTGTTTTCATCTATTTCTCTATCATTTGCAAATATCAATATAATCTGTTCGCATAATTTTTTAATATACATGATGCTCTTATTGGATATAAAAAAAGAGCCCCGATATCGGGGCTCTTTTTTCGTAAAAACTACTGAACTTTTAAACTTCCATTATCTCTTTTTCTTTTTGAACAAGCAGGTCATCAACGGTTTTGATATACTTGTCTGTAATTTTCTGAATATCATCCTGACCTTTTTTTGCATCATCCTGAGTGACTAACTTATCTTTTTCAGCTTTTTTAAGTTTCTCATTGGAATCACGCCTCACATTACGCACACCAACCTTGCTCTCTTCACCAATGATTTTGCATTTTTTAAACAGATCTTTTCTTCGTTCCTCAGACAGAGGAGGAATCGGCAACCTGATAATGTTTCCATCATTCTGGGGATTAAGTCCGAGATCCGATGCCTGAATCGCTCTTTCAATCTCTTTAAGCATGGTTTTTTCCCATGGCTGAACAATAACCATTCTTGCATCTGGTATGGAAATATTCGCGACCTGATTAATCGGCATTGGCGATCCGTAATAATCCGCAGTGATACCATCAAGAAGTGCAGGAGATGCTCTTCCAGTGCGGATTCTCGAAAGATCTTTTTTTAAACTATCAATAGCTTTCTGCATCCGCTGATTTGTTTCAACTAATATTGGTTCCAGTCCGCTCATTCTATTCCTCCGGTTGTTACCGTTGTACCAACAGGGTGACCCTGTACGCAACGTCGAAGATTTCCTTTTTCAAGCAGTTTAAATACGATTATTTCAATAGCATATTCCTGACAAAAAGAAAATGCGGTTGCATCCATTACTTTCAATTGCTTTGCAAGCGCATCAGCGTGTGTAATAGTTTCAAAACGTACCGCATCTGGATTCTTTGCCGGATCACTATCATATACACCATCAACCTTTGTTGCTTTCATAAGCACATCAGCATTGATTTCAGCACATCTGAGTGCTGCCGCAGTATCGGTAGTAAAGAAAGGATTTCCAGTTCCACCCGCAATTATAACAACAAAACCCATTTTCATGTATTCTATTGCAAGATCCGGTGTAAAGTACTCACCAGCTTTGTCACAGTGAACTGCAGTTAAAACCTTTGCCGGGATTTCTCTTGATTCAAGATATTCTTTTATTGCAATGGAATTTATTACAGTGCCAAGCATTCCCATTGTGTCTCCGGCAACACGGGAAACACCCTCTGCTGTAGAACCCCTGATAAAATTACCAGCACCGATTACAATTCCAATCTCAACGCCGTCCTGATAAATTTCCGCAATATCATCAGCAACCTGACCTGTAATCACAGGATCAATTCCAAAACCCTTACTTCCGGCGATCGCCTCACCGGAAAGTTTCAGGAGTACTCTTTTGTATTTTGTTGCCATAATATAAAATTACTCTTCAGCACCAAGTTCAATACGGACAAAAGTTAATACTTTTATTTTAGTATTCAGTTCTTTTTCGGTTTCCTTGATTCTTTCAGTAACTGTAATCTCGGGGTTTTTGATAAACTGCTGACCGACCAGAGTAACTTCCTGGAAGAATTTTGTCAGTTTACCTTCAACGATCTTGTCCCAGATTTTCTCAGGTTTACCGGATGTTTTCACCTGTGCTGCATAAATTTCTTTTTCTTTCGCAATAACCTCTGCACTTACAGCATCCGCATCTGTAGCCATTGGCTTTGATGCAGCAACCTGCATTGCAATGTCTTTTCCAAGTGCAGCCATCCCCTCTGTGTCAAGCCCTGATTCAGCAGCGAGCTTTACAACAACACCAATTTTCCCATTACCGTGATTGTAGCTGAAAAGACGCTCGTTTGCAGATGAAACATCGACTTTGGCATATCTGCGAAATGCGATATTTTCTCCGATTTTACCGATAAGTTCGGTAACCCGTGCATCTACAGTGATGTTTCCGATTACCGGAGAAACAATATTCTTCGCAGCTGTGATATCTGATGGTTTTTTCTCAATAAGAAGTTTACCAAGATCACTAACAAATTTTATGAAATCTTCATTTCTTGCAACAAAATCAGTCTCAGAGTTTACTTCATAGACAACCGCAGCTTTTGAGTCGGTAATGATAGTGACAATACCCTCTTTTGCAATTTTATCCGCACGCTTTGCAGCAGTTATCTGTCCCTGTTTTCGAAGGTTTTCAATTGCTGCAGCCATATCGCCGTTTGCATCTATCAAAGCCTGCTTGCAGATCATCATACCAAGCCCGGTTTTTTCCCTGAGCTCTTTTACCTGTGATGCAGTTATTTCCATTTGTATATACTCCTTAAAAAATATTTTTTTAATGAAAAAAGAATGGAGACGTACTACCCCCATTCTTAAAAAAATACTACCATATTATCAAGCCAGTACAGGGCTCTGGTTTTTACTCTTCTTCTGTAAACTTCACAACTTTCTTATGAACAACACGACGCTTTGGTGTTTTCGAATCTTCAGATTCTTCTTCGCCTTCATCATTTGCAATTCGTGCCTTTTCTACACGGGCTGTCTCAGCAGCAATTTCTTCAGCGCTGATTTTATCACTTACTGCAAGAACAGCATCAGCAACAGCTCTTGTAATAAGCTGTACAGATTTGATTGCATCATCATTTCCCGGAATCGGGAAATCAACGCAATCAGGATCACAGTTTGTATCAACAATCGCACCGATAGGTATATGAAGCCGGCGGCCTTCAGAAATCGCAATATGTTCTTTTATTGTATCAACAACAAAAATAATTGCAGGAAGTTTTCTCATATTTCTGATACCTTCGAGCACTGCAAGAAGCTTTTCTTTGCGTTTACCAAGGAGAAGACGTTCTTTTTTTGTAAGACCTTCGATAGTACCATCTTTTTCCATTGACTCAATTTTGTCAAGTTTAGAAATACTCTGACGAATTGTCTGGAAATTGGTAAGCATGCCACCGAGCCAGCGCTCAGTTACATAGGGCATATTGCAACGGGTTGCTTCTTCTCTGATACAATCACGAAGCTGTTTTTTTGTTCCAACGAAAAGAACTCTGCCGCCGCGTGAGACTTCTTTTTTTACTTTGTCAATAAGTTTTTCAACATTGATAAGAGTCTTGTTCAGATCTATTATATAAATGCCGTTTTTCGGGCAAAGAATAAAACGCTTCATCTTCGGGTTCCAGCGTTTTGTCTGATGGCCGAAGTGGGTTCCTGCTTCGAGAAGGTCTTGAACTGTAAGTTCTGAAGACATAAGTAGCTCCTTAAATGTAGGTTGGGTTAAACATCCA
>Ga0066603_10002552_pt1 | contig 10754 bp, 6 predicted proteins | sample Higcelweek8metaG_FD_59482 | JGI IMG/M metagenome (GOLD analysis project Ga0066603, IMG submission 59482) | Freshwater pond sediment microbial communities from the University of Edinburgh, under environmental carbon perturbations - High... | ecosystem: Environmental > Aquatic > Freshwater > Pond...
AAGACTCTACTGTATATCCGGGAAGATTTCTATATTGTATCTGATGAAATTGTATTTTTTTTCCGCTAAATACTATTTTACAAGATTGCTTGTAAGGAATTGGCAAATAACAATAATATCCACCGACTTCATTTCCACAAACAGGTTTCAAAAATGGATATACTTTACCCGAAAACAAATCGATGAAACGCAAAGTTAATCGGGGAAGCTTTTCTCCATCAAAATAAAATGAGATAGTATCGTCAGTTGGTGTTGGAGTCCATATACGATTAATAACACCCGGACCTTTTAAATCGGCTAAAACCAGTTTACCGTCTTTTTCTTTTGTTAAATAGGAGTATCTACCTGAAAAACCATCATCATTACCACCTGATGGTTGATAACTTGAAATTTGTTCCACTATATATCCTGTTCTGTAGACAGGTAACAAATCTACCCGTTTTAACAATTCAACTTCTGACAGCCAGTCAAATTGTTTGTTTTCCTTTTTGTTGAAAGCGTATGAACTTTCAAAAGTAAAAATGATCTGTAGTATAACAAAAACCACTAAATAACACTTATTTATCATAACATCATTTTTATAATATAAAAACACTTTAACCTTCAAACAACAGATATATTTAGGAGAGATACTTCTGCATCATCATTGCAGTTAATTCTTGTTTTTGGCCAGGATACTCTTCGAAGTAGGTTCCTCCAACATGGTAACATGCAAGTCCACCTGATACTGTTCCCCATTGTGCAGCATTTAGAAGAGACAAAGGTTGGTTGTTGTCAATTATTTGATTTATAATTGAAGCAATAACTCCACCAGCAAAATTATCACCACATCCGGTTGTATCTCCTTTCAGATGAGGATTCATTATAAAGTCATCTGCAATCCACGAACATATCTCCAATTGAGTATCAACAGAAGCAAATACAATTCCTGATGAAAAAATATAACTTGGTTCACAACCTTTGGTTATAATAAAAGCATCACTACCATTTGCTTTAAAAAATTCAATCACTTTATCAAAATCCACTTTTCCACTAATATGTTTTGATTCTTCATAATCCATTATTAACAAATCTATAAGTGGCAAACTTTGTAAAGTATCGCCTAGAGGCCAAGGATTATCCGGATTTCTCTTTTCGTTGGGAAAGTCATACACAGTATTAACTATTGTTCTTGCACCCAAACTTTTAGCTTTAACCAACAGATTTGTTAATTCAGCATGAATTTGTGGAACAAGCGCTGTTCCACCAAATACAATCATGTCGGCTTTCCAAAAATTACCGTCCAAACAATCTGACGAAAATTGCGCGGCACATCCGATATTATTAATAAATGTACGTTCACCTCTTCCATTATTAAAGTTTGGATCTGATAATACATCAGTATATGGAGTATCTCCCTCAAAAACTTCATAATGCTCCATATTCAAGGATAATTTATTTAACAATTTTGTCATGGCGCTTCCTTTTTCATCGTTCCCCAGTGCCCCGTAATACTGCATTCCAACTTTGCGATTATACAAAAGTTGCGATGCTGCAATAAAACTTACCAAAGCAGGACCACCGATATTAAATGTATCATATTGCTTCGATCCAGTAATTTCATCTAATATCTTCCTGAAAGGTTTTTTTGAGAATTTTTCAAGTTCCTCTGTAAATACCAATTTTCCGGGAGTCAGCCCACCATCACCGGTTTCAAGAGATTTATATTTATGAAATGCGGGAGATGAAAAATTAACGTTATTATAAAGAAAATCTCCTAATCCACAACCAGTTACTGACACAATGATTCTTTCTTTGTCCATTCAGATATATTTACTGTAGTCACTTGATAATAAATAAAGTGGTAATTCATCCTCTTCAATTTGAGGAAAACGCCCTATTTTCTCATAAAAAAAATTATCATTTGTGTCATCGTTCACAGTACTTACTTCGCCTACCATTACGGGAGCATCAACTCCATAAAAACGATGATAAACACCTGACTCCATGCACACACTTTGTCCTGGTTTCAACTGGATGAAAGTCCCTGGTTCCAAAATACGTACTTCACTATCAATTTTTATTTCAAATGCTTTATCTGAAAAAGTACCATCAGGATTTGAATTATAAAACTCAATCTCAAGAATACCACCTCCACGATTAATAATGTCTTCCATTTTAAGTTGATGGAAATGCATAGGTGTCTCCTGCCCTACTCCAACTATCATGATTTTTTCGCAATAACTCTTTTTATCTTTATCAACATTTCCATTACGAATAGTAAAAAGTAATAATCCTCTTTTATTAAAATTATTACTCCCAAAATCGGTTAAATCCCAGCCAAGATTATTATCGATAATCTCGGAACAGGTTTCATATTTTCCTTTCCAATCCGCAGGACTATTAACAGCCCATTGGGGTAGATAGAATTTATTTTCTGCAAAGAAATCTAATGCCGACAGCATTAATGTGTTTATTTCACTTCGTTTCATTGTGTTTTAATTATTGCCTTGTAATTTCATTTAATTGAAACTATAAAAGCAGATTGTTTTCATTTAATTTCTAATAACTTTTTATCCATTTTAAGTGCTTCTTTAAAAATCAATTCGTATATTTCTTTATCAAAACCGCAAATTTCAGTTAAAATACTTTCTATACCATTCTTCATGTAATTATTGACAAAATCTACATCATCATTCTTCCTGTTACCTTGCTCGTCAGTTGCCCTAAAATGACAACCAGAAACCAGTGCATTTAATATCAGGTCGTAAGGTAGGTCAAGCTCAATTGCCAAATGGATAGCTCCAGCCAATCTGTCCTGAGCACTCAATTTTCGTTTCAAGTCACATCCGACGCGGTAAATGGTGTCTCCTAATGCTTTGTTTTGAAATCTTAAAATCAAATCATCAATATGTTCTATCAACGCTTCTTTTTTGAATTCTTCAGGATATTTTTTCATCAAAACATCAGCTGCCTGTATCATCGTTTTTCTTACTAATACTTTAACCGCTGGAACTGCCAATGCATCGTATAGAAAAATAAAGTTCGGATTGAATAAATAACCTAAGTAAGCTGTGGTTGCGTGTCCTAAATTATGAATAAAAAGTTTGCGATCTACCCATGCATTGATATTCTCTTTGGGAAATAGTCCGTCAACAGGAGGAACTGCATTTTTAAACCCTTTTTTGTCGAGTATTAAATTATTATACGGCTCTGCAAATACTTGTAAGATATCTGCATCCATATCTTTTTTTAACATAATGGGAACCATCTTTCCAATACTTGTTTCAACCAAACCGACTAACAGATCTATCGGATAGTCTTCGGGTAAATACATTAATAATTCCCGTTTAAAGTATCCTGAAGCATTTCGAAGATTTTCTGCAATTATAATATCCAATGGCCAATGGCCATATTTGTGCATACGCGCCATCAATCCTTTCGCTATCAAAGAAATAGCACTGGGAAGTCCGTTTTGTCCAATGGAAACTGCAAGAATATCTGCATCTTCAATTTCTGAGATTACTGCTTGTTCATCCCCACTATAAACTCCACGAACATTCTCTATAACAAGCACTTCACTTTTCATCCCTTTAATAATAACAGGATAAGATTTTCTATTATTTAAAGCATCAATAACCGGTTTGAAAACATCAACAAAAACAACTTCATATCCTCCGCGACTAAACAATTGACCAATGAAGGACCGACCAATTTTTCCAGCTCCAAATAATACTAATTTAGGTCTTTCATTCTTAAATGAAACATCACCACAACTTACTTTCGTATGTATCATAAAAAACAAGTATTTAAATTTATTACATGTAGGTTATTAGTGGCACACAAGATTGGGCCACAAAATCCATAAACTCCTACAATTTAATATGCAAGAAACAACTATTCGATGCTAATAGGTATTGATTTTATGACATTCTCGGATGAAAAAGCAACATGGACATAATATTTATCCTTTTCCAACACCCAACCATTTTTTCCATCATCATAGAAGGCCAAACTTTTAGTAGGAATTTCAATACATATTTTTTGACTCTCTTTAGGACTCAAACTTACTTTTTTAAACCCTTTAAGTTCTTTTATTGGTCGCATTAATGATGGAGATTCTTGAGAAACATAAATCTGAACAACCTCTGACCCTAATAAATATCCTAAATTTTTAATATCAAATAAAACCTTAATGGTATCGTTGACCCCATATTCCTTTTTATTGGTTTTTACATTACTAAGACCAAAATTAGTATAAGATAACCCATGGCCAAAAGGAAATTGAGGTTTAATTCTTTTTGCATCAAACCAACGATAACCTACTAAAATATCATCCTTATATGTTACAGTACCGTTGACACCCGGATAAGAAGATTCATCATGAGCATGTGCTCCACTATCTTCTAATTTTACTGGAAATGAGAAGGGCAATTTACCTGATGGATTAACTTCACCAGAAATTATATTAGCCAAAGCATCACCTGCAACTGAGCCCAGATACCATGATTGAATGATGGACGAAGCCTTATTTATCCATGGCATAGCATATGCATTTCCGGAAATCAGAACAATGCCTACTTTTTTGTTAATACTCAACAATGATTCAATGAGTCTGTTTTGATTAAATGGCAAATCATAACTCAATCTGTCAGCTGCTTCAGTATCTTGATTCTTGTCTTTATTAAGACCTCCAATATAGATAACTACATCAGCAAGTCCTGCCATTTCAACTGCTTTACTTATTAAAGAATCTTGAGTTGATGCCTTTTGACATAGGGCTGGATCTGAAGAATAACCTAATGTATGAGAGATAACATCTTTGCCATATTTATTTGAGAGAGCTTTCAAGGGTGTGATCTCTTTTTTTACTTTTAATTCTGAAGAGCCCCCGCCAACAGTTAATATTTTAGTTGCATTTTCTCCGACAATTAATATCTTTTTGTATTGACCTTTTTTTATTGGGAATAAGTTAGTTTTATTTTTCAGCAGCACTACACCTTCCTCAGCAATCTGTTGTGACACCGCAAAATGTTCTTTTGTCGAAAATGAGCCAAAAGGTCTGTTCCTGTTCATGCTCGTTCTAAAATGTAACCTAAGTATTCTTCTTACTTTATCGTCCAAAACTTCTACAGGTATTTCTCCACTTCTCAACATATTTAAAAAAGGTTCAGCCAAGTAAAAATTATTATAGGCATTCTTATATTGAGTTAAACTTCCCATCTCAATATCTAATCCGTTTAGAGCTGCTTTTTTAGTATTATTCACTGATCCCCAGTCGCTAATTACTGCACCATCGAAACCCCAGTTCTTTTTTAAAATCTGATTTAACAATAAATCATTTTGATTACAATAATCTCCTCTGAATTTATTATAAGCACCCATTATACTCCAAACCTTCCCTTCCTGAACTCCAGTTTTAAAAGCAGGAAGGTAAATTTCGTGAAGCGCCCTGTCACTAACCTCAACATTTATTGTAAGTCTTTTATCCTCTTGATTATTCAATGCAAAATGTTTGAGACAAGCTGCAACTCCATTCATCTGAATTCCTTTAATATATGGTACTACTAATCTTGAAGATAGATAAGGATCTTCTCCCATATATTCAAAGTTTCTTCCATTCATTGGAGTTCTGTAAATATTTACACCGGGTCCTAATAATACATCTTTTCCCCGGTAACGAGCTTCTTCTCCCAATGCTTTTCCGTAAGAAAAAGACAAATCCGGATTAAAAGAAGCCGCGAGACATGTCAGTGCCGGAAAAGCAGTACAAGAATCATTGGTCCAATCGGCTTGTTCCCAACTATCCCATTTTATTTCCATCCTTATACCATGAGGCCCGTCACTCATCTTTAATTCAGGAATACCTAGTTCCGGATTACCATTAGAGCTAAATCTGGATTGAGCATGACACATGGCAACTTTCTCTTCAATTGACATTAACGACAGTGCGTGTTCTATCCTCTCCTCGATTGTTTTGGTTTCATTCAGATAAATAGGAATATTGATCTGACTGTAAACATCAACAAAAAAAACGGCAAAAAAAACTATAATATAAGTCAATCTATGTCTTTTTTCTTGATAAAATAATTCAACACTAATTTTTCTTTCTGCTATGCTCATAAGGTAATTATGCTAATATACAATTATTACTTTTTTATGTTTAACCAAGTTTCTTATTAATCATTTCTTGTAGGGAGATTATCATCAATCAACAGCATTCTGAGGTGGAAAATTCAATAATTTATCTTTAGCAACAAATTCATCCAATGTGAAGGATTCTCCCGATAAAAATTTAATTCTTTTGACTATAGACATTCTACTGGGAGCATTATAATATTTGATATTGTTAATCATACAGCTATTTGGCTCCGGTCTAAAAACATCTTTACTATAATAAAAAGCTCCTTCAACAGATCTTACATATTTATAGGTATCAGGATATTTGATTTTCAATTCTCTCCATTTCACTTTTTCGGGATCATTTGTTAAATCAATATTGGCAAACATGCCTCCTTCAATCCCTTTTACCAAAGTTGATTTGTCTGCCTTCGCCGTAGCATCAGTACCATTAATGCTTTGATTTGCATGGCTAACATATTCATCACCCAATTTTGAAAATCCGTGTCCTCCGGCTTCATGCAAAATTATATTCTCAAATTGTTTATTAAACGCCGAAGAAGATGGAGTTATCGGACATAGGGCTATTGCCCTACCTTGAATCCAGAAATGGCAGTAACCAGCCATTCTCGTAGCATTAACCATTACCACGACCAAAGTTTTATCAATATTCTCACAACCTGGAGCTTTTTTTGAGTATTCCCAACATAAATTATTATTTGTCGTCATATAAGTGCTACTACTTGATGTACCATCATAAGAAACATTGAATTTGGTGTCTTTCAGCCCTGAAGTCATTGTTTCATGATCAGCTCCGCGTTGATTTGATTCTCCAAACACAGTATAAAAATTAAAATACTCCCGATAAGTCAAGTAAGGCTCAGTTAAAAAGAAAGCTTCCATTGCTCTTTTAGCTGATAATTCATATTTTCCCCCTACAACCAAATCTTCTTTTATAAAACCATCACCTAATATCACGATATTTACACCCAATCCTCTGGTAGCTTTTTGTAATTGCAAAACCTCACCGTCGACATAAATTGTTTTTACTGGGGATAAATCTCCTGTAGTAAAAGAATTTATATTACTAAATGAACTTTTCTTATCAGCTTCAATGGTTTCAACCTTCCAAAAATAGGTTGTTAAAGAATTCAGCGAATCTAAATATTCAAAACTTTTATCATTTGATACTTTAATGATCCAGTTTTCATTGCTTGTTGTATCAGAAGATAAATATAGTTTATATGTCAAGACTGCATTAAGCGGATTATCAATTTCCCATAAGAAATTTACTGGAAGTTGAATGTCTGTCGTTTTATCATTCGGGGCAATTAGTGTAGCTTTTGGACTTATTGGCTCTTCTCCAAGTGAACCTGTTGTAAATGAGCGTATCTCGCTGACAGATTTTAAATTATCCTCATTAATTACCTCAACTTTCCAATAATAAATAGTAAAACTGGTAAAACCTTCTGAAATTTCAAGTTCTTTTTCTACTGTTGAATAAAATGACCAGTTTTCATTATCAGTCGTATCAGAAGAAAAATATAATTTGTATGATAAATCTTCATTTTCAGGATTATCAACATCCCATGAAAAAATAACAGGTAAAGTTATATTTGATTCGTTATTTGTCGGGGCTATTAGAATCGCTTTATTTGGAGGAACATTTTTTCCTTCATAGGGATCACAACTTCCGACAAACAGAATAATCAGAAATAAAAAAAGATATTTTGACACGTTCATGATATGAAATTAATATATACAGGACATCCTGAAAATAATACTATTGATATAATAAAATGAAAGTCGAAGTAAATCAAGGAATATTACCCCGACTTTCATAATGCAAGCATCCTATTTCACTATTACTTTATAAGCTTTTCCATTTGCTTCAATAAAATACAGACCATTATGTTTTAGATCAATGGTTTGTGCTCCTGTATCGATATTCTTTTTCAGCATTAACGCACCAACACTATTATAAACAGCAATCGTTACCGGGTTTTCACTTTCAACAATTAAACGATTATTACCTGATTCATATACTTTTATTCCTTTATCAATCGTTTCATTAATAGCATTTGGTATTTGATTTACTTTCATAACTGCTACAACTTCCTCTGTTGTTAATGCCCTGTTGTATACACGAAATTCGTCCATCATTCCTTTAAAAATAAGTCGTTGCGTTGGAACTATATAGGTAGCATTTGCCGGAACTGAATCCAATCCCTCAGCAAGACCATCATAATAATACATATTACCTCCACCACCTCTTCGTAGCATAATACCACCATCAGCCGAAGCAACCTCGATAACATCTTCATTCTGAATTTGTTTTTGAGCAACTAATTCTCCATTCACAAAGAGCTTTGTCATATGTGTCGAAAACTCCGACACAACTGCATAATGATACCATTTACTCCAGATGATTGTATTTGGTGCTGTTATAATATCTCCCGGATTTGTTGTCAGTGCTGCAAACTTACCATCTTTCAAGCGTGCTAAAGTTTGAGTTTCCGCATTGGGTGTCACCTGAGCTGCACGGTGGTCATATGCTAGAAATTGGAAATCTTTGTGTCCGGGAACAGTTACACCATTAACATCTGTAAATTCAGTGTCTTCAATGTATATCCAAAGTGCAATTGTATAATCGCCCTTTCCTCTATTAAAAACACCGGCTTTTGTTAAAACATGTCCTGGAACGTTTGCTTCTGATGTCATTACCTTTCTAAAACTTAAACCGGCAGCATCAGATATATCCATGTAATTAAATCCTTTAGTTCCACTGCCTCTGTTTGTCGGATTATTTCCTAACCCGGACATATCTTTTGGAGGTTCAGATGTGTTATTGGGGACTACATTGTTGATTGATGTTTCCATATCAAAATAAGTAACTAAACCACTTGATATGTCCTGAGCAGAAAGTGTCCATGTTGTTGTGAACATTAAAAGAATTAAAAGTAAAGCTTTCGTTTTCATAAATCTTGTGTATTAAATTATTATATAGAGTTTAATTAATTTATTATCTTGTTAGTTAGTACTAATGGTATATTCACCTGGCGATAAATTTATTATATATGTATGTTTAGTTTCCGTTAAAATATCATCAGAATATTTTTTCTGACCATTAATTTTAATCATATTATCAGCTTGTTTTGATAGTTCAACAATTGCAGACGTGTTAGCAGGAATAACTATATGATATATTACCTCTTTATTTGACCTGCGCCATTCCGACGTTATTTTTCCGTTAACAGCATGATAGGAAGCTTTCACAAATTGCAAATCATCATCTAATTTGGGGCTGATCTTAATTTTCTTAAAACCAGGACATTCGTCAATATAATTTATTCCTGCCAAAGTTTTTATCATCCAGGCAGAGATTTCACCAAGAAAAACATGATTTAATGATGCAGAACCATCCTCCTTCCACGTTTCCCATAAAGTCGTTGCGCCTTTTTTGTCAATCCACCATCCCCATGAGGGAAGTTCTTTCTTGGATGCAATCTTATATGATACGTCGTGAAAACCGTACGTCGAAAGTACATTTAAGACTGACTGACTACCGAATAATCCAAAATCCAGAAAATAATCGTTTTCCCTGATAATTTGAGCTAACACTGATGCAACTTTCTTTTCTTCACCAGATGGCACAATGCCACCATATAAAGCATATGCCAGAGCAGTCTGACTTCCATTAGCATAGGTAAAATCTTCGGGACGGTAATATTTCTTATTTATTTCATTTTTTATATTTTGAGCCAGGTCTGAATACACCTTTGATTCAGCTTCATCATTATTAATGCGGGCTGAAACCGCTGTTAATCGAGCCATCATATAATAGCAAACGGAAGAAGTAAATTCAACTGGCGTATTTGTTTTGTAATAACTCCAATCCCATAAACGAAAATTGAGAAGATTATTTTTCGCTTTATTCCCTACATAGGTCATATATTTTTTTTGATAGGGATAAGATTCTTTGCAAATTGTTGAATCTCCGTAAAACATCATAATTTTATATGGCATAACAAATAAAGCCATATCCCATGCCGGATTTCCTCCCGGATATCCCCAGCCGCCCGTAGGAACAATGTCGGGAATCTCTCCCGATTCTTTTTGAACATCATAAAAATCCCGAATCCACTTCTCGTAAAAAGTAATACCATCGAAATTGAAAAGTCCAAAATCCATGGCCACATGAGCATCGGCAGTCCATCCATTTTTTTCACGCGTTGGACAATCTGTCGGAATACTATGTAAATTACTTATATACGAATTTTTAGTTGCATTATAAATTTTATTCAGTAAATCATTTGAACAGCTAAAACTCCCAACTGGTGTCAAATCCGTATGGACGACCAGTCCTTCGATTGATTGAATATCCATTTCAATGGGTCTATCTGCAAGTACCTCAACATACTGAAAACCATGATAGGTAAATCTTGGCGTATATTCTTCAACACCTTCTCCTTTTAAAATATAAATATCTGTTTGAAAATCTTCGGCTACATGTTGTGGAGAGAAGAAGTAATCAATATTTGACATATCAAGTGTTCCATCTTCATACAATTTTTCAGCATGTCGCATTCTGATCTTTGTTCCTTTTTGACCTTTGCATTTTAAACGACATACACCTGCAATATTTCTTCCTAAGT
>Ga0066603_10002567_pt1 | contig 10706 bp, 11 predicted proteins | sample Higcelweek8metaG_FD_59482 | JGI IMG/M metagenome (GOLD analysis project Ga0066603, IMG submission 59482) | Freshwater pond sediment microbial communities from the University of Edinburgh, under environmental carbon perturbations - High... | ecosystem: Environmental > Aquatic > Freshwater > Pond...
GCGCCCAATATGAATATCAGGAGGGTATATAATGTGAGACCTTTAATGAATTTAAAGAAGTTCTTTTTCATGACACTAAAGATAAGGCTTTAAAAATTAGCAACAAATGCAAAAAAGCGCTGTTTCAGTATCTATTCTTTCTGGTTTTTATTCATTTTACAATTTCCTGAAAAAATGGCCCCAGGTTCAATCATAATTTGCCCTGTAACAATATCGCCCGAAAACAATGCAGTCGATTTGAGTGAGAGTAATTCATCAACGACAATCCGCCCTTTTATTTCACCCTCAACTTCAGCTGATTTGCACTGAATATCGCCTTCGATTTTTCCGTTAGCACCTATAATTAGTCGCCCCTTAGTAACCATATTACCTAAAAGCATTCCATCAATACGAATATCCGACTCCGTGTTAATATCGCCGGTAACATTGGTTGTTGAAGAAATAAGATTGACTGCCCCCAGAATATTTTCAACTAATTTTGCCATATACATAATATTAAGGTTAGCAAATTTAATAAAATCCGCACATCATCTCAATAGATATGCAAATTTCATTCATCAATACGGGCAATGAAATGATAAAAAAATCCTGCACTGACAGGATTTTTACAATACATTTTTACGAATCGTGTTATGCAGTAACCTCTTTTTCGATTGCTAATTTACCCCTGTAATATCCGCATTCAGGACAAACAGTATGATATTTAACAGATGCACCGCAATTTGAGCATGACGCAATTGTTGCAGGTGTTAATTTATCGTGTGTTCTGCGTTTATCTCTTCTTGTACTCGAAACTTTGTGCTTTGGATGTGCCATTTCTTCCTTACTTTATTTGTTATCTAATAATTTTTTTAATTCATTCCACCGTTCATCAGCGGGTTCCTCAGTTTCAATTGAATTCTCTTCAATCAGGTACTCACTTAATTTATTGATCATTTCAGGGTTGCATAAACTTTGCCCATTTTTATCAACGGGATGCACATGTTTTATTGGTAGCCCCAAAATAACAAGTTCGTAAAGAAACTGTGCAATGTTTATTTGGTGTTCCTCGAATGAAATAACAATTATTTCATCGCTCATCTCTTCCTCCTCAAGTCCAAATTTGACAAATAACTTACTTTTGTTATTTACCTTTTGATCGTACAGGTCCAGACATCGATCACACAACAATTCAACAGTACCTTTAACAGTAAAATCAAGAATCATTAAAGTTGATTGCTTGGTAAGAAGCACTTTGGCTTTTAACGATCCCTTTTTGACATCACTGTCTTCGAACTTTTCAAAGAACTTATCATCCAATTCAAAATCAAACTGATGACTTCCTTCTTTCAGTCCCTTAAAAGCAATTTCATATTTTGAAAGATATTTCACTGCCATTTAAAAAGTTTTGCAAAAGTATAAAAATTTAGCAAACAGATATATATTTAAAACTTATTTTAAAAAGATGGTTAGTGATTATTCTTCTTTTTCAATTTGAAAAAATAGATAAGTGACACAACCGACCCAATTAAAAACAACGTAATAAACACTACCACTGATAAATAAAGTATGAATTTCCATGTTTCAACACCATCCTGAAATCCTTTTGAAAGGAAAATGGTAAATGCAAAAACATCACAAAATGCAATGATAACAATAGATACAATATTTAATTGCAGCAATGTCTTTATATTAATCTGTGTAAAAAAATTATTCATTCCGATGAAAGTTTAAACGTCCTACTTTTTTAAAATAATCCTGAAAATTGTCGCTTTATTTGGTTCTGATGATTTCAGGTAGATTTTACCTTTGTGAAAAATCTCAATGATTCGTTTCGAAAGTGATAAACCAAGTCCCCAGCCCCGCTTTTTGGTCGTAAACCCAGGTTGAAAAACGGTTTTAAATTTAGACTTTGGAATTCCCTTCCCATTATCGGTCACTTCAATCATGACATCTTTTTCCGTTTGGGTTACGTCGATTGAAATAATTCCGGAATTGTTTTCGATGGCATCGACCGAATTTCTGACAAGGTTTTCGATGACCCAACTAAAAAGCGAAGAAGAAAGAGGAATGTATAATTTCATCGATTCATCGAACGTATAGCGGAGCTCAATCTTTTTGGAAATCCTGGTTTTCAAGTACAAAATAGAGTTAAGCAAAACTTCATACAGGTTTTCTGGATAAAGTTCCGGGTTTGAACCAATTTTTGAAAACCGTTCGGCAATTTTCTCCAACCGCTCTGTGTCTATCGCTAACTCGGTAATTATCTTAGAATCGGTATTTTCTTCCTTTAAGATCTCAACCCATGCCATCAACGATGAAATAGGAGTGCCCAATTGATGAGCCGTTTCTTTAGCCATTCCAATCCAAACAAGGTTCTGCTCTGTTTTTCGTGCTGAACTAAAAGCCACGTAGGCAACAAAGATGAACAATATGATTACACCCATCTGAAAAACAGGATAATACTTCAACTTAACCAACAACGATGATTCTTTGTAATAGAGTTTTTGCTCAACGCCTCCCCCCAACATGATTATAATAGGTTTTTGATGCGCTTCCATTTTTTTAAGCTCGCGCTTCAAAATTTTTTCTTTGTTTTTGGGGCTATAATTGATATTCTTGTCAATGATGATTTCTCCCTGCTGATCAATCACAATAATTGGCACTGTAGTATTGGTACTAGTTACCTGGTTAATAAAAAGATAGACTTCACTACCCAGATCTTCGGGGGTAACCAGAAGCTTCAATGCCTCGGCAAGGTGTTCCACTTTTATGCGCTCTTCCTTCGAAACCTGATTTACAAGTTTATTTGTATAAAGCAGCGAACCAATTCCGATCAGAATGGCAATGATAAAAATGATCTGCTTCCAGCGACGTTTTTTAAAATAAATATCCAACGTTTCTAAAATTAGGTTGATGAATTAAATATTCTTCATAAAGTAATCAGAATAAAAAGATTACTGTTTTATCTCATTTACTTTTATAAACTTCTTTACCGTTTCAATAATCCCTTCGGCATCAAATCCACATTCATGATAAAGCTCTTCAGGTTTGCCATGTTCTACAAAATAATCTTTAACCCCCAGTGTTTCAATCTTTACAAGGTAGTTATTCCGGTTTGCAAATTCAGTAATAGCGCTTCCCATTCCTCCATTTATGACACCATCTTCTACGGTGATGATCGTTTTAAATTTCGAGCAGATCGAATGGAGCAGCTCTTCATCAATGGGTTTTAGAAACCTTAAATCGTAATGCGCAATTGAAACCCTATCACCAAGTTGGGTTATAGCATCGGCAGCAAAATTTCCCGTGTGTCCAAACGAAACAATGGCAATATCGTTTCCTTCTTTCAAAATCCGCCCCTTGCCTACTTCAATCTCTTCAAATTCAGTATGCCATTTTTTCATAACTCCCCTACCTCTGGGATATCGGATAATAAAGGGACCCGGCAGATTTTTTTGAGCTGTAAACATCATGTTTCTCAACTCCTTCTCATTCATTGGTGAAGCGATAATTAGGTTTGGTATACAACGCAAAAAGGCCAGGTCGAACACACCGTGATGGGTAGCTCCGTCGGCTCCAACCAAACCTCCACGGTCGAGGCAAAATATCACTTTTAATTTTTGAATGGCAACATCGTGAATTATTTGGTCATAAGCTCGTTGCGTGAATGATGAATAAATATTGCAAAAAGGAACCAGCCCAGCTGAAGCAAGTCCGGCAGCGAATGTAGCAGCATGTTGTTCAGCTATCCCAACATCAAAAACTCTGTCAGGCATCTCCTTTTGCATAATGTTTAACGAGCAACCTGAAAGCATGGCCGGTGTTATTCCAACAATCTTTGTATTCAACCGGGCCAATTCAAGAATTGTTTCACCAAAAACATTCTGATAAAGGGGAGGTTCATCGCCATTAGTCGTTTTTACCTGTATCCCGGTTAACTTATCAAATTTTCCCGGAGCATGAAAAAGGGTTTGGTTGTTTTCAGCAGGAAAGTAACCTTTCCCTTTTACTGTTATAATGTGCAATAATTTTGGCCCCGGTATTTTTTTCAATCGCCGGAGAAGGATTACCAATTGCTCGACATTGTGCCCATCAACCGGCCCAAAATATCTGATATTTAGCGCTTCAAACAAGTTGCTTTGTTTGAGGAAAAACGATTTAGTAGAATACTCGATTTTTTGAAAAGCTTTTCGGGTTTTGCGCCCAAACCATCTGAAATGGCCTAAAGAATCCCAAATTTTGTTTCTCAGTTTATTATAGACATCCGAAGTTGAAATTTTGACCAAATAATTATTGATCCCCCCAACATTCGGGTCAATAGCCATATTGTTGTCGTTAAGGATAATGAGTATATCCGGATTGTCAACACTTGCATTGTTCAAAGCTTCAAATGCCATACCTCCAGTTAAAGCCCCATCGCCGATAATGGCCACAATCTTTTTATCATCACCTTGTAGCTTTGAAGCAACGGCCATACCCAAAGCGGCCGAAATTGACGTGGAGGAATGGCCTGCTCCGAAAGAATCGTATTCACTTTCCCGGGGGTTTGGAAATCCGCTGATCCCTCTATATTTTCTATTCGTATTGAATTGATCGCGCCGACCGGTTAATACTTTGTGCCCATAAGCTTGATGCCCCACATCCCACACCAAAGGATCAAAGGGGGTATTAAAAACATAATGCAAAGCAACCGTCAATTCAACGACACCTAAGCTGGCACCAAAATGTCCAGGATTTTCGGAGAGTTCGTCGATCAGAAAACACCTTAATTCCTGACAAACTCTTTCCAATTCGCTTAAGGGCAATTTTCTAAGATCATAAGGTGAGTCGATTTGATCTAATAACTTAAAACGCGATTCTGCCATCTCATTTTGTAATATTGGAATGCTAATATACAATTTAGCATGGTTCTTTGTTTAATATTTTTCCTTTTCGACTGATCTAAAATTTTCATTTATTTCTGGTTGAATAGAGTTCCAGATTCTTACAACAATTTTTATACTCATTAAAATAATCGCCAATTATTTTTTGTTTTTCATTGCCACAAAATATTTTTGTACAAATTAGGGTTATAACGTATATATTGCGGAATCATTTCATCTGATAGTAACATTTAATAATCGCTTTATGAATAAAATTAAAAAAGTAGCAATTGGAACATTCATGGCTCTGTTTATGATGGTGTCATGCGTTCCGGTGAAGCAATTCACTGAATTGAAATCCAAAGCTGAAACATATCAGAAAAATAACGATCAATTAAAAGAAGAAAACCGGAAATTAACGGTCGATGTCAATGAATTGGATGGCAAGGTATTGTCGCTTCAAAAGAGATATTTCGATTTGGAGACCGAATATAATAAGTTGAAAGAAGGACAACAAAACCTTCAAGATCAGAACGAAGCACTGCTTAAAGCCCAAAAGGAATATGAGTCACTGATCAGCAAGTTAAAAGAAGGAAGTTCCGATGAAATTTCAAAACTGCTAACTGAATTGCAAACCATGCAGGGGAATCTTCAAGAACGCGAAAACCGTGTGAAGGCAGCTGAAGAAGAGGTAAAAGCGCAAGAACTGAAGGTAAAGGAAGCCCAGGATTTATATAATCAACAACAAGCACAATTGGTAGAATTACAGGCCGCACTGAACAGTCAGAAGGAGGCGATGGATGCTCTTAAAGGAAAACTGGGTCAGGCATTGCGGGGATTTTACGATCAGGGACTAACGGTTCACGAAAAAAATGGGAAGATTTATGTTTCACTGGAAGAAAAACTTTTATTCCAAACAGGTAGTTACTCTGTTGATCCCAAGGGACAAGAGGCCATTAAGGAACTAAGTAAAGTATTGGCCAATAATAAAGATATCAATATTATGGTTGAAGGACATACCGACGATGTTCCGCTGACCGGTACCGGTCAGATTAAAGACAACTGGGACTTGAGCGTTATGCGCGCAACTGCGGTATGCCGAATCCTCTTAAGCAACGCATCGATCGATCCTAAACGAATTACAACTTCTGGCCGTAGCCAATATATTCCGCTCGATGCCGCTAAAACTGCCGAAGCCAGAAAGAAAAACAGGCGGACTGAAATTATTCTTACACCCAACATAAGCGAGGTGCTGAAATTAATACAGTCGAATTAAGAAAGTAGTATTCTTCAAAATGAGGCTTTATAAACAGCCTCATTTTGAAATTATATTGTTTACTCAATTAAATAATTGTACAAATATCCGTCAGGACTTCCGACCAGCAAATTAAAATTTGACTCGTCACTATTCACGAATCCAATATTGAATTCTGAACTACCTTCGAGCGGTAATCCTGAATGCAGAGTCCCATCTGTATTAAAAAGAAATATTTTACCAGCTGTTGAACAGGTAATACCAATCTTTTTATCATTTTTCGAAAACTTGTAAACACTTGGTTTATCGGTTATTCCACAATCGATTCTCTGATTGAACAAAATGGCTCCACTGTTTTTCTGCAAGATAATCTGATCGCCCTGAACAAAAAGGTATTCCATTTCGTCGTCGCCATCAACATTGGCTGCCAGAAAATAATGCGAATCATCCAACCCATTAAGTTCAATAGTCTCGTGCGTACCATCAAAATATGTACGTTGTATTTTCCCGTTAGAATCGGTAGTTACCAACCGGGGTTCATGCGAGGATGTGCGTTTTTCAAGATAGATTGTATTTTTTGCCGAATGTTGAAATACATAGTCGGTTTGAACCCGAATGTTCCCTTTCCGGTCAAAAATATAGTCTTTCATCAGATCGGTTGCAACGATATAATCTTTGCCCTCAAGGGCAAAATGCTGGATTGGCTGATAAACAATATGATCGGTTTTAGATGGTTCCCAACCCTCAAGCAACTTGCCATCAGACTCATAAGCACAAATCTGTTGATCTTCAAATGCTACAAAAAACCGGTAATTTTTGTTGTTCTCATAATCAAAAACTGAAACTCCGTTGGTTGCCTTAACACTGAAATTGACAGGGAAATTTTCAATATCCTTTCCATTTCTGTCAACAACAAAAAGTTTTTCTTCCGTATTAAATACCAGTTGATACTCTCCGTTCTTTTTGAGATCGATCAAATGAATTTCACCCAATACGGGCGATCCTACATTGATTTGCCAAACAATCCGCCCAACATTGTTAAGCAGGCTCACGTTGTTTTTAAAATCAACAACAATGATCTCATTATTCTGCGAATCGTATTTATTTTCAATGATTAACGGCTTTTTAACCACCAACGATGAGAGATGGCTCTGCCAAACAGTTTTTGGTTTTATCCTCAACTCGGGGTTATAATACATACAGGCATTGTTGTAGATCATGTTACCCGAAGAGCTTACCTGCCAGGCAATGTACTTGAATTTTCCAAACTCACTATTGAATAAAATATCGTTTGAAATATCCTTGCTGAAAAAGAGATCTGCTTCAGAATAAGCAAGGGAAGAATTGCAGAAGAAGGTGTAATTGTTATTTGAAGTCAGCCCAGCCTGAAATTCAATATACTCGTTATCAGCATTAAGGGTTTCTCCTAAAACGTTTGATAAAATGGTCTTCCCTAAACCTGAATAGGAATCAGAGAAGATGAGATAGTTCTCGTAAACCGTGAACCAGCAGGTCTTTACATTGGGAAAAAGGTTTCCAAACAACAATGCTGGCATATTTTCGACCGGAAATTTAAATATTCGGATGTTGATTTGATTGTCAATTTTATAATCTTTTACGAATTCGTTGGCATTCTTTTTCGTTGGTTTAAAATAAGCCCCCTGAAATGCTTCCAATTTATTAAGCGAATAACTTCCGCTTTTTGTTTTAATGGTCAATACCTTACACTGCTCAGTCATAGGCTGATCGAAACGAATGGATGATACTGCAATTTCCTTATCGAAAATGTCGATAAAAAGATCCTTCAGGTTGAATCCGGTTGCTTTTTCAATTTCTTTAAGCTGATTCTGATTTTGCGAATTAATATCCGTATTATTCAGGTAGCTGTAATAATCGTTTAAAAAACCCTCAATATCAGAGAGATAAAAACCCGAGAAAAAATCAATCGATGAAGGCAAAACACGTTCAATTCTTGAGATCCCTGGTTGCTGGTGCAACAAAATATTCGCGAAATAATTGTTTTGAGAGTCTCCGTTTGAAAATCCACTGATAAAAATCTTTTCGTTTTTGATGGTCGCATCAAGTTCGGTCCATCCTGAATAGTTTTTCATCAACAGTACCTTCTTTTTCATTTGTTCAGACAATAAATCAGAAAAAATCTCCGGTGACTGAAAATGGTTGATAAAGATGTTGATCTCTGCTTGTTTGTTGATGGTTTTGAGAAGCGGGGCCAATTCAGAATTCTCTTCTTTAGCGTTTGAATCAAGTTGACGGATGGCTTCTTCAACCAAAAGGGCTTTTGAACTGAAAATCAAAAATCCATGATGAAAAGCATACGCAAATTTTAAATCATTCCCCGTATCCGATGTCAATTCATAAAGCGATACTTTATTAAACTTTCTCTTTTGGGCCCGAAGATGGTTGCTTTTAGAAAATCCTTGAAGAAAATTTTCAGCAATACCTTGTTCTCCATTGATATTCAGAGGCATTATAACTAAACTGTTCACTTCGCTATTCCCTCCGGGGTGAAACGAAACCACAATCTCTTTTCCATTGATTATCCGCTTAACCTCAGTGTTCGTATTCATCATTGAATCAATAAAAAGAATTCCGTCCTGAATGGATTTCACTTTCTCAATATTTCCCAACAATTTCCACCATTCATTTTTTTCATCGAGTACCTGTTGAAGTTTAACAAAATCGTTAATCTTTATGAATACCGGAGATGAAGGCGGGACTGCAACGATCGCTGATGTATTTGAAAATTTCTTGGGGGTACATGAAATAAAAAGGAAGGTGAAAAATAAAACTCCCAAAATCGACAGGTACAATCTTTTAAGAATTCTTTTGGCCATCATAGCTCGCTTTAGCTTAAACAATTCAATTTTACTTCTCAAATTTAATATTATAAAACGGAAGTCGTTCCTGTAAAGTCCTTTTGTTTATTCCATTTTTATTCACTAAAAAATCAAAGCGAGTCAACCTGCAAATAATTTTGCAAGTTGAAAACTGAATCTATATCCTGTGCTTATTGTTTCTTCACTTCGGAAGAATCAACAATTTTATAAAGTTTATCGGCTTTTCTGATCTTTGCCGGGACATGGATCGAACATCGTTCCCCTTTTAATGCTTTTTCAACAGGACCAAGGTCTCCTCTTATTTCCTCAACAGTTGTTTCGACAACACCCGTTGTTGGTCCGATAATGAGAATATGATCACCAACTTTTAATTCAAGGGTTTCAATTTTGAATTCAGCAACCTGAATATTAGAGAAATAATTCAGGTTTTTTCCTAAAAAGACTTTCCGTTTGTTCGCTGTTGATCCATAATTATGACTCCATTCACCCAATCGCTGCCCCAAATAATAACCATCCCAGAAACCCCGGTTAAATACATCGGCCAAACGGGTATCCCAAGCGGCAATTTTTTCATCGGTAAATTCATCATTGATATAGGCATCGACCGCTTCATGGTAGCATTCAACCACTGTTTTTACATATTCCGGAGAGCGAGCCCTGCCTTCAATTTTCAAAATGGTTACACCTGAATCCAAAATTTTATTTAAAAAATGAATTGTTTTTAAATCCTTGGGCGACATGATGTATTCATTGTCAATTTCCAACTCAAACCCGGTATCTTTTTCGGTCACAATATATCCCTGACGGCATTTTTGCATACAACTTCCCCTGTTGGCCGAAGTATTTGTTTCATGAAGGCTGAGGTAACATTTCCCTGATACTGCCATACACAATGCGCCGTGAATGAAGATCTCCGTTTGAACAAGTTCGCCGCCGGGGCCTTTAATTTGCTGTTCCTTTATTTGTCTGTTGATCTCCCAAATTCGTCCGATATTCATCTCCCTTGCCAGTACAACAACATCGGCAAATTGAGCAAAAAACTTAAGCGCTTCAATGTTCGTAACATTCAACTGGGTCGAAATGTGGACCTCAACACCAATTTTCCTGGCATACATAATTGCAGCCATATCGGAAGCAATTATTGCAGTTACACCAGCTTCTTTGGCTGTATTAATAAGATCTTCCAACTTATTCAGCTCGTTGTCAAAGACAATGGTATTGACTGTTAGATATGATTTTACATTGCTCTCGGAGGCGATGGATGTAATAGTATGCAAATCGGATACAGTAAAATTATGCGATGATCGGGCCCTCATGTTCAAATCTCCAACACCAAAATAAACCGATCCGGCTCCAGCCTGTATTGCAGCTCTAAGCGATTCATAAGAACCAACTGGCGCCATTATTTCAATTTTTCTTTTTTCCTGCATCCAAAAAAATTTAGGGTACAAAAATAGAGAATTTCAATCTCTTTGTATTTGTTTAATTTGATTTAAATATCTTCCAAAAAAAACTAAAAGTTTTTTTAAATATCCTTTTATATCACTATTCGCACTATTATTGCGTATTGAAAAAAGTAATTCGCCCGACATAAGTTTACCTATGTTATGTGCTGAACAAAATAAATTTAAACTGCATTATACCAATACGATGTACCGGATAATAATCATCTTTCTTATAGGGCTTATCCCTTTCATTCTGAATGGGCAGACTCAAACCACGAATTCAAGCATTTCGTTAAAAGATTCT
>Ga0066603_10002578_pt1 | contig 10680 bp, 7 predicted proteins | sample Higcelweek8metaG_FD_59482 | JGI IMG/M metagenome (GOLD analysis project Ga0066603, IMG submission 59482) | Freshwater pond sediment microbial communities from the University of Edinburgh, under environmental carbon perturbations - High... | ecosystem: Environmental > Aquatic > Freshwater > Pond...
ATTTTTTGAAAGTAGCTTACACTTATCTTGAAGTGCACTCAAAAAAATGAGAGTATGAATATTAATCTATTTGAAACAGATTAATATTTTAAATAGCTGCATGCCCTGACGGGCACAACTAGAAATGAAAGCCTGACTGATAAGAGCCATCTGAAAAGATTTTCACATGAAAAACTGTAAAACAGGGAGTAGGTAAGCTATGAAAAAAAGATTGGTAATGGTTGGATGCTGCATTCTCATGATAGGGTGTGGAGGTAAAACCATACAAAGAGATGAACAGGGACGAGCGGCTCTTGCACCGTGCGGTATCACTCCCAACTGTGTCTCTTCTCAGAACAGACCGGGTAAAAATAGGATAGAGCCATTTGTTATCAACTCTTCTGTCAATGAGGCGATGAAAAAGCTTAAAACCATTATTTCAGATATGCCAGGATCAACTCTCATAGAGGAGGAACCACACTACCTCTATGTTCAATTTAAAAGCAAACTATTTGGTTTTATTGATGATGTTGAATTCCTTGCAGATGAGAAGGCAGGACAGATCTATGTCCGATCCGCGTCACGTGTCGGGCTATCTGATTTTGGAGTAAACAGAAGGCGTATTGAAAAGATACGCTTTGAGTATAACCATTAGGGATATGGGATAAAAACCTGCCTACCCTCATACCCGAATGGTTCTTAAGGTCAAAAGCTAATCTATTCAAAAAAGGAGCAGAACAATGAAAAAAGAAAAAGTGCCCCTGAAATTCTTCTTATTTGTAATTTTGTTTCTATTTTGTGGATCTTCTGCAATCTCTCAGCCAATTACCCTAGTGACCCTCGGAGACAGTCTCACTGCCGGAGATGGAGGTAATGAGGGGAGAGGAGCTTCTGCTGACCCGCAAGCTCCACTCCTCTCCATCTCTTCAGGCAGCAGCCACGGATCAATTGATGTGAACATGGGCGAATCTCTCCCCATATCAGTATCAATGGATGCTGGAGATATGCTGAATAAAGCTGGAGACTGGTGGATTATTTATGTGACACCGGATAAGAGAATATTTTCGCTTACAGATCAACTTCTCTGGAGAGAGGGGCTTGCCCAGATTCTATCCATCCCGATGGTCTCCTTTAACTCTATCCCCCTCTTTTCTATAGCCTTCACACTGCCTGGTATCTACACCTTCTATTTTGCAATTGATGATAAACCTGACGGAATACCCGAAGCCCCTATCTGGCTTGACGGAATCACTGTTCAGGTGAGTGACTCCTCCACAGACCCTACAACCACAAGATTGATGCCGCAGAATCTACTCTATCAGGGGGCATTCCTGTTTCCTGAAGGGGATGAGTGGGCATACAGCGGCCATGCCCTTGCCTGGTATCCAGATGGAGACCCGGCAGCCACAGATGATATCTATCCTGGCTCGCTCTATACAGCAGCCCACGCCAATTATGGATATGTTGGTGAGATATCCATACCTGCACCTGTAAAAGCAGAGGCAATAACAGCTCTTCCAAGGGCTCAGGTGATCCACTCCCCTGCTGATATCACTGGAGGCTGGAAGGATAACTGCACATTTGACCCTGAGTGTATATACAGGGAGGTGGATGGGCTCTCCTATCTTCCCAATATCGACAAAGTGGCCTGGAATCTGAGAGACTGGTACAATGTCACAGGATTTGATCAGGACTCACTTGGATGGAGCAACACTGACATGAGCGACCCGCAGGGGGTGTGGCATATAGGCCCCCGAAACTCTGAAAATGATCTGTTTCATAACGCCAAGACAAGCAACTATCTATTCAATGCGCCACAATCCTTTGCTGCAAAGTGGCTTGATGGCAAATGGCTCATTGCAGGAAGTTCCAGGGAGGCAGGAGCACTTGGTGGATCACAGGGGCCAACGCTCTTTGCTCTTGCACCATGGGAAGATGGCAATCCCCCTGCCCCCTCATCAAACCTGGATGCGCTGGCACTGCTCTACTATCCTGAAAACTACGACTGTGTATGGGATGCTGATGTGTGTGCATATCCAGGCTACAGCGCAGCTGACCACTGGAACGGTGGAGCATGGATAGATGGAGCTGCCGGAACAGCTATACTGATCACAGGCAGAAAGGGGCTTGGAGAGAGCTGCTACGGAACCCCTGAAGAGTGCGGTAACGACACCTGTGTAACCTCAAAAGGTTACCATGCCTACCCTTATCAGCCTCAGATTCTCTTTTATGATCCAGAAGATCTCAAGGCTGTACTTGCAGGTACCACCAACCCATGGAAGGTTGTGCCATATCATGTCATGAGCCTTGAGGATATCACCTACAATGGAGGGTGTGCGGTGATCGGTGCTGCTGCACTTGATCCTGACAATGGCTATCTCTATATCACTGAAAAGGAGATCGATGCAGGAGATGATGGCATTTGGGGTGGAACTGTTGTCCATGTGTGGAAAGTTCAATAGCCAGAGAGAGAGTCCTGCTAGATTTCAGCAGGACTCGGCACAGAACCGGGTGAGACCCAGAAGCCATGCAGGGCCAGCAATTGTAGTTCCGTAAAAGATCGCTGGTCTATCTCCTATGAACTGCTCCACAGTTCCATTTACAATGGTCGATCCTGTAACAAGCAGAAGATCACACCACTTTATCGCATCAGCAGTTGATTCTGGCCCCTCTACAGTTATGTTGAATTGGCTCTTTCCAATATTTTCCGGATCAAGATCAATAAGTCTCATGGTAAAAGATTGTGACAGGAGCTGGGCCATCCTCGGTTGGAAACCGATCTGGGTTATCCTTGCATTTTTATGGTTCTCTTTAACGTAATCAAGGAGTGCTGCTGCACATGTAACTGGCTGTTCATCCTTGCAGTGGATGGTTCTGTCAATCAGGTTGAGGTGTCGGCAGACCGAATTTACTGCTGCAACAAAAACAGCTCTTCTATAGTTATTGTCAAGAGGCATCTTAAGTATATCATCAAGAGTTCCACTGAAATCACCAGCACGGTCAGTAAAAGCCTGGCCAAAACTGCCTTTGAAATCTGCCTGCATCAATTTCTCTTTCCCCTTCTGTATGGGGTAATCATCTGCATCAGGATTACCAATAGCCTCTTGAGGCGACAGTGCTCTTGCGTTTATGGTTATAGCCTCATTCAACAGACCGTGTCTGCGCCACAGATTTTCTGTTTTATCTTTTAATAGTGTGTAAATATCAGCCATACTCTCCTCTTATATCTATCCTGCTTTTCAATATTACTGTACTTGAAGTCAATCCGATGAAATGATCATAGGCTCATTAACAGATAAGGTCAAGGATATTTATTGTGTGGTAAAACCACGCTCTGTAGAACGGGCACTTGCACCTTTGAACAAGTAATATATCCTATTGAAAATACTAAATAAATCTATTGACATCAACAAGGTAAAAGTGTAAATAAGTGGCAACCTTACCATTAATATGGTAAAGAGTAGTGATCCGGCACTGCTACCTTATTTCCGGGATCCCTTCTACAAAGGTTATATAGATGAAGATTAAGCAATATGTCAGAAAAAATGTTGGACAGATTATCACTGTTTTGCTTATTTTGTCATTTCTTGTGTTGTTCTTCTGGGATATGATCTTCATCACCATTTATCCCGGCCATGTGGGGGTTCTTTTCAGACGCTTTTTTCATAAAGGGACGGTTACTGAAAGGTTCTACCCTGAGGGCATCAATATTATCTGGCCGTGGAATGAGATGTATATCTACGATACCCGAATCCAGGAGAAAAAGCAGGTGGTCGATGTTTTGAGTAAGAACGGACTCACCATTCAGGTGAATGTTTCCGTGCGCTATTACATAGACAAGGAAAAAGCACCGCTTATTCACCAGAAGATAGGTCCGGATTACGAGATCAAGATCATTATCCCCTCTACCATCTCCTCGGTCAGGGAGGTTGTGGGAGAATATCTTCCAGAACAACTCTACACAACGCAACGGTATGTGATTCAGGATCAACTGCTCATTGAAGTGATTGAGGAAACAGGACGCATCCCCATTATTTACGATGCTGTGATTGTGGAAAATATCAAGCTTCCTGACCTCATCAACAGGGCAATTGAGGAAAAATTAAACCAGCAGCAGCAATATCTGGCATACCAGTACAAGATCCAGCAGGCGGAAGCCGAGATTACCCGAAAAAAACACGAGGCTATCGGCATTCGGCAATATCAGAATATCGTATCGGAGAGCCTTTCTCCTGATATTTTAAAATGGAGGGGGATCATGGCAACCATTGAACTGGCCAACTCTCCCAACACCAAGGTCATTGTAGTGGGAAGTGGCGAAGGAGGGCTGCCGATAATCTTCAATGCGGAGGAAGCCCTTAATCCATCTTCGCCCCTCCCCTTGGCGGATTCGGCTCCAGGCCCAGAGGATTTGCAAAGTAGAACGTCAGGCTTGGTTGACTCAATCCCGGAATCAGGCACGCAAAGAGACGAAGTGGGGATTGAATCTATTTTCCAGGAAAAATAGATTCAAAAGCCAAAAACCAAAAATCGTGTATTAAAAACAGAGGCGGGAGGCTATTATGGTAGTAAAAGCTGATGAAAAGCTTGAAGCAAAAGCTGATGAGAAAGCTGAAAAAAAAGTTGAAGAAAAGGTCGAAGAGAGTATTGTGGTCGAAGAGAGTATTGTGGAAACAGACAAACTTACAGAATCCAAAAGGATTATCAAGAATCGGGTGATAGCATCTGTGGCGTTAGGCCTGATTCCTCTGCCCCTGGTAGATGTGGTGGGCCTTACAAGCATTCAGCTGGAGATGGTAGCAAGGCTTGCCAGACTCTACGACATTCCGTTTCGCAGAAATGTTGGCAAATCAATTATCGCCAGTCTTCTTGGCAGCACCCTTCCCGTCTCCATGATGCCCGGAGCATTTTCGCTCGTGAAAGCCATTCCCCTCATCGGATGGACCACTGGTGCCGTCACTATTAGCGTTCTTGGCGGTGCCGCCACTTACGCCATCGGCAGGGTTTTTGTCCAGCATTTCGAAGCTGGCGGAACCCTCCTCAATTTTGATCCCGAGGAGATGAAGGCCTACTTTGCCCAACAGTTCGAGGAGGGTAAAAAGGTTACTTCCGCAGCCAGAAAGTAGTTCCGGAGGATCTGTGTTAAAGCGGCTGGCACTATTTAGTGCCTGAACGAAAACTGGTGTTTGAACGAAAACTTGCCTAATATGCAAGACACAAAAAATGCAGATTACAACCTTAGCAACCTTAAGTTTGTGAGAATTGTATATTTTTTGTAACGCCGCAGAGGCGTGAGTTTACGTTCAAACACTAAATAGTGTTTGAACGTAAAGGTGCCCAAAGGTGAATAATAAATGGCTCTTAAGGTTGTTAAGACAGTCATAGAATTTTTTAATAGATTTTCTAGGGCACCAAAGGTAAAAATTTCTCTTTTCAGCCTTATATCAGGCATAACATATGCCTTGGCACTCGCTTCGATCAACTCCACCATACAGCACGTTTCCGCCGGGAACGATTCTCTGAAAGTCCATCTTCTGGTGATGTTCGTTCTCTCCTGCCTGATCCATGTACTCTTCAAGAGGCGCTCCGTGAACATGGGGACAGTTGCTGCGGAGAATCTCATACGAAACGTCAAGGTGGATATCACCGGAAAGATACGGAACAGTGAACTCCCGTTTATCGAAAAGATCGGAAAAGGTACCCTCTACACCCGCCTGACCGAGAGTACGGATGCCATCTCCCAGGGAGCCCCTCCTCTGTTTCTGATGATGGAGTCGATCTTCTCCCTTCTGGCCATTTTCTGTTATATTGCCTATCTTTCCGTTGTGAGTCTTGTAATGATTACGGTCGTAGGCGCAGTGCTCTATTTTGCATATTCGAGATACATTGCCGCAGCTACGGGAAAACTCAACAGATCCGATGCCAAGGAGGCACAACTGTTTGACTGTGTTAACGACATCCTGTACGGCTTCAAAGAGATACGGATAAATTATAAGAAAAACAACGACCTTTTCTCAGATATTCAGTCGATATCCGAAGAATCTGCAGGACAGAAAACAGAGGCTTCAATTGCCCTTGACAACAGCATGGTTTTAATGATGTCATCCTATTTTATTATCGTGATAGGCACAATTTTTATCCTCCCCGTTTTAGGCGTAACTCAAAAGGAGACCATCACATCCCTTGTCTCTTCCATGCTGTTTCTATGGGGTCCCATAGTGATGATTTTCATGCTCTCAAGGCAATTTACCATGCTTGTAATCGCCATTAGACATCTTAATGAACTTGATGCAATGTTCGAGGATATCAAGCCGGAATATCCAGGGCTGGCACCTGTCCCGGGCGTTTTTACCGAAATTTCCCTGAATGGCGTTGAATATTGTTACAGAAACAGTGACGGGGAGCCCCTGTTCAGGATCGGTCCGATCAATTTTTCATTCAAGAAAGGGGAGATTGTTTTTATAACGGGCGGAAACGGAAGTGGAAAATCCACTCTCATGAAACTTTTAACCGGTTTGTACTATCCCGAGCCCGGCGGCGCCATTACTCTGGAAAAAGAGAGAATAGCAGATGGAATATATCAAAGATACAGAGAACTCTTTGCAACTATTTTTACCGATTTCCATATTTTTGAAAAGCTATACGGCCTGGAAAACATTGATGAGACAACGGTGAATGATCTTCTGCGCAGAATGGAGATCGACCATAAGACGAAATATGTTGAAGATAAATTTACAAATATACTGCTCTCCACAGGGCAACGCAAAAGAGTTGCATATATATCGGCAGTTCTGGAGGAGAAACAGATTTATGTTTTTGATGAGTGGGCTGCGGATCAGGATCCTGAGTTCAGGAAGAAATTTTACACTCTCTTTCTGGAAGATATGCGCACCATGGGGAAAACAGTAATTGCGGTCTCCCACGATGATCAATATTTCCATACCGCGGATCGGATTGTGAAAATGGATGAAGGAAAAAGCTTGGCGGTATGAAAGAGATTCTAAACTTTATAAACAAATATACCACCGATACCTCGAAGAAGAGTATCCTCGCACATGCCACCATTGCAGGGGTTTCATACGCCTTTATCCTGAAGACGGTAAACGACTGCATCGGAGGGGATAAAATATTCTCTGACCCGCTCCATTTTCTGACCATTTTTTTGCTCTCTGTTCTGCATATCCATTCCAAAAAGATCTATATGAACTCCACATCCGTACTTACCGGAGAAGTCGTTAGAGATGTCCGAATTGATATTATTGAGAAAATCCGTTTCACTGAACTCAGGTTTATCGAAAGCGTTGGCAAGAGCGAAATTTACAGCCTGCTGACTGAGGAGACAGGGGTTCTCTTCAGGACGGCTCCCACTTTAATCATGGCTATTGAAGGAATCGTCTCCTTTGTGTCGATTTTTGTATATATGATGTATCTATCCTTTAAGGGCGCAATACTCATGATCCTTCTGATGGCTATGGCCGTTGCCGCCTATTCCATTGCCTTTATCCCGGTCAGAAAGAAAATGATACTTGCCAAACAGAAGGAGACAGCGCTTCTCGACAGGCTCAACGACGTTCTGGCCGGTTTTAAAGAGATCAAGATTAATCAGGCAAAAAATGAAGCCCTTTATAAGGACTACAAAGAGGTTGCCGGAGAAGCCGAAGAGCTGAAAAGCAACGCCATGATGACACTCAATGATACATTTTTGCTGATAAATATTGCCTTTTTATCTCTGATCGGCGTGATTGTTTTCCTGCTCCCCCTGACTGATGTTATTGACAACAAACACGTCGTCGGCCTTGCCTCCTCGCTGCTTTTCCTATGGGGCCCCATGATGATGGCGATCAGCATAATGCCTCAGTATCTCTCTGTCTCTGTCTCAATTATGAATATTGAAAGATTAAACAGACTCATTGATGAGTTTGAATTGCATATACCTGATACGGTGCCAGAGCCCCCCGACTTCCAATCTATAGCCCTCGAATCTCTTAAATTCAGTTATGCAGGAAAAAACGGTGAAATCCTGTTTCAGATGGGGCCTGTCAGCTTCTCTTTAAAAAAAGGCGAGGTTGTTTATATCGTCGGCGGAAACGGCAGCGGAAAATCCACGCTCATGAAGCTTATCACAGGCCTTTATTATCCGGATACCGGTACCGTCTCCATAAACGGAAGGGTGATCTCCCAAGAGGATTTTACCTCTTACAGGGAACTCTTTTCAACTGTGTTCACCGATTTTTATATATTCAGGAAGCTTTACGGGCTTGAAGATGTTGATGCTGATAAGGTGAACGCTCTTTTGAGGAGAATGGGTCTTGCGCAAAAGACAGCATACTCAGATAAAAAATTTTCCAATACTAACCTTTCCACTGGTCAGCGCAAGCGTCTGGCCTATATTACAGGTCTGCTGGAAGATAAACAGATATATCTCTTTGACGAATGGGCTGCTGATCAGGACCCGGAATTCAGAAAACAATTTTACACCAAGTTCATAAATGATATGAGAACTATGGGAAAAACGGTTGTTGCCGTATCTCATGATGATAGATATTTCCATACGGCAGACAGAATCATAAAAATGGCGGAAGGGAAAATAGTGTCAGATACCTTACACAGTGTCTGAACGGAAATAACTGTTTCGCGGTGTATGAATGATAGGGAGAAAAAATGTCATTTGAATCGAAATCCAGTAAGACCGACATTGCAGTTATCGGCATGGCATGCAGGTTTCCAGGGGCACCCGATTATAACGCGTTCTGGGACAACCTGAAAAATGGCGTAAATTCCATTAAAGAGGTGCCGCCTGAACGTTGGAAAATAGAGAGATATTATTCGTCCGACCCCAAAAAACCAAATAAAAGCATCAGTAAATGGTACGGACTTATTGAGGCGTTTGACAAGTTTGATAACCGGTTTTTCAATATCTCTCCGGGCGAGGCCCGGTATATGGATCCCCAGCAGCGGCTTCTGCTGGAAGAGTCCTGGCATTGCATAGAAGATTCGGGAGTGCCATTAACGGAACTTCAAGAAAAGAGGACGGATGTGTACGTGGGGAAAGCGGACTGGGATTATATCCTGAATGCTCTCTCCTGTGATATCAATATCCATACTGTGCTCGGCAACCACAGCAGTTTGTCGGCAAACAGGATCTCCTATGTACTGGGGTTGAAGGGTGCAAGCCTGACCCTTGATACTGCCTGCTCATCATCTCTATTTGCCGCTGAAAAGGCCAGGGAAGCCCTTCTCTCCCTGTCAGCCGAGTATGCGCTGGTGGCAAGTGCCTGCGTGCATTGTCACCCCCTCAAATACATCGGCTTTTCCAAGGCCAACATCGTAAGCCCGGACGGACAGTGCAAAACCTTTGACAAGGATGCCAACGGCTTTGTTCTGGGAGATGGTGTCGGGGTTCTGCTGTTACAGCGGCTTGATCACGCCGTCAGGAAGAAAAGGCATATTTACGGCATTATCAAGGGGGTGGCGACCAATCACGGTGGAAGCGGCGTCACCATCAGCTCGCCGCAGATAGCAGCCCAGGCCGAGGTGTTGGCAGCAGCATATAAACAGTCAGGCTGCTCTCCTGACTCAATCAATTATATTGAAGCCCACGGCACCGGAACCCTGATCGGAGACCCCATTGAAGTTGCTGCGCTCACAAAGGTTTTCCGGCAGCATACCGATAAAAAACAGTTCTGCAAAATAGGTTCAGTGAAAACGAACATCGGCCATACCGGTGGTTCAGCTGGCATGGCGGGCATTATAAAAGTCCTTATGATGATGCGTGCCGCAAAAATTGTGCCAAACTTGAATTTCAACACCCCCAACCCTGTTATCGATTTTGACGACTCCCCGTTCCAGGTGCCAACAGAATTATGTGACTGGGTAATTACGGATATAAAGAGCCCGTTGAGGGCGGGAGTAAGTGCTTTCGGGTTCGGCGGAGCCAATGCACATATGGTTCTGGAAGCGCATCCTTCAAACCTCAGGCCGGAAAAGAGAGACAATGGCAAGGCTCTGTTTACCCTTTCCGCCAAATCAGAACAGAGCCTGACTGCTCTGCTGGAGAGTTGGAAAGCCTTTGCCCGCAGCGATCAATTCAAGCCTCTTTCCATGGGTGACATCTGCAAAACCCTGACAACAGGCCGGGAATCGTTTCTTTTCCGTTTCGGATGTATGGCGGACAACCATGATGAACTGCTTGCCTTTTTGAATGCCGCCCCCGCCTCCTTCCACATACATGAAACTCCCTCCCTTTGCCTGCGGATCGGAGAGTTCGACTGGAAAGGCTTCGAGGATCTCAAGCCGCTTTTGAAAGAGAGTGCGCTGTTTGAACAGGAGATTGAGCAGATGGTCGCGGCCCTTGAAAGAAGAGGTGCCAAAGGGGAGGAGCTCAAGGGGCTCCGCCGTGGAAAATGGACAGCAAACCATCAGTTATACCGGTTCATGGCAGGGTATGCGTTTTTAAAATCCTTCCTTGAAACAGCCAACATTGTACCTGATCTTTTGACCGGTGAAACAGAAAACATCGGTTTCTTAACGGCGCTCACCATAAGCAAAGCTCTTGCAGTTGATGATGCACTGGCTTTTTTATCGGGCAGACTGGATGCGGCCCATGTAGTGTTGCGCAGACCTGAGATTGCGTTTTTTGACCCTGTGGCTTGCAAACCTGTCACCCCCTACCATTTTGACTCCGAATACTTAAAAGGACTT
>Ga0066603_10002579_pt1 | contig 10679 bp, 13 predicted proteins | sample Higcelweek8metaG_FD_59482 | JGI IMG/M metagenome (GOLD analysis project Ga0066603, IMG submission 59482) | Freshwater pond sediment microbial communities from the University of Edinburgh, under environmental carbon perturbations - High... | ecosystem: Environmental > Aquatic > Freshwater > Pond...
GAACATATTTAAATCAAGCTGTTGATTTACAATTTCATAAATAGCTAAAATAACAACCAGGGTTTCTATATTGAATAATAATGATATCCGATGGATTCAGAGATTCCGGAATTTTACTAAGGCAGTTCTTAGACTTACAAAATATGTTGAAAAAATGAATTTAAATGAACTTGAAGAACAGGGATTAATTCAAGCATTTGAATACACTCATGAACTGGCATGGAATACAATTAAAGATTTTTTAGAATCACGTGGTGATAAAGAGATTTATGGTTCCAAAGATGCAACCAGAGAAGCATTCAGACTTGGCCTGATCGAAAATGGTGAAATCTGGATGAATATGATTGTAAGTCGAAACCTGACATCTCACACCTACAATGAAGAAACCGCCAAAGAAATTGTTGACAACATACAAAAAAAATATCACGCTGAATTTATTACTTTACAAAAAAAGTTTCTTTCTCTGCAGGAAATCGAGCCGGTTTAAATATGTGCTTTGGTCTTGACGAAAACATAATAGCAAAAATCAGAAACATTTTTGCACACTACCCTCAGATTGAAAAAGTCATCCTGTATGGATCTCGTGCGAAAGACACATATAAAAATGGTTCTGACATTGACTTTTCGCTTATTGGAGATGCAATAGATCTTTCTATTATCAGTAAACTTCAGTGTGATCTTGACGATTTAATGCTTCCCTACACCTTTGATATTTCGATCTTTAAACAAATATCAAATGCAGATCTTGCGGATCAGATTATTAAGACTGGTGTTTGTTTTTATCCTTGAAAAGTATATTAACAAACTTTCATTAGTAAAGATTTGTGCAACCAAGAAGTTTACTAAGTATACCATCTGGATTTAATACTAATATAAATACTGTTTCAGTTCTATCAGTACTGATCAGTATTTAAAGTTACGTAATCAGTAGTACCTATTTTATCCAAGCGCGGTCCAGGTAGAAAGAAACTACTGATTTTATTAGAGTTAACATTCTATGGAACATACTCCATATTTATCCGCTTTTTATGGAATATAATCAATAATGATTAACTTTTATTCATAAGGGTTGGATTTATTTTAACTGGTAATTTAGTATTTTGACATTATTATATTTTTGTACACATTCAAGGCTCACTTAATGTCAACTGAGTATGAAGAATTATCTTTAAAGTATCATAAACTACTTAATGAATACATCCAGCTTAAGGCTGAAAATACTAAATTAAAGGCTCAGCTTCATTGTCCTCAGCCACAAGAAGCTCATCTGACCAAGACACTTCCGGAAACAGATAACCAGTCAATTAATAACTACAGTGCATCAACAAGTAAAATTGAATTGTTTTTATCACTATTTAAAGGAAGATCTGATGTTTTCGCAACCAGATGGAAAACAAAGTCGGACAAAGCAGGTTACTCTCCATCTTGTCAAAATGACTGGGAAAAGGATCTTTGTCCAAAGCCACTGAAAAGCTGTTCCAGTTTTATGCAATGCGGAAATATCCTATATAGGGATGATGCAAAAAAACAGGCTGACAAAAGGCCTTTTTCACATTTTGTCATACCAAGATTTACATCATTGCAAATACCGGAAGACAAAACAGTAAAAGAAAACAGCATTACTACTCTTTTTGCAGAAGTAATTACGAATGAATTCCGAAATCAGATGATAATTTCAGATGTAATCAGCTGCCATAACGAAGGAAGAAACTGCCTTGTTTTAACAGATAGAAAAGCGCACGTTGATCTGCTTTACTCAAATATAAAACCCACCATTCCAGATACCATCACATTGACAGGAGGAAGAGGCATATCTGAAACAAAATCCATCATGAAAACCATTACGGAAACTCCAGCAGACAGGCCACTTACCATAATAGCAACTGGTAAATTTATTGGCGAAGGTTTTGATGAACCACGATTGGATACGTTATTCCTTACCATGCCGATCTCATGGAAAGGTACACTTCAGCAATACGCCGGACGGCTTCATAGATTATATGATTCAAAAAAAGACGTTCAGATATTTGATTATATTGATATTCATGTCAAAATGCTGGAACGTATGTATCAGAAACGTCTCAACGGTTATGCATCAATTGGATATAAAGTAAAAGGATCAATAAACAATGATACGTCACCAGATTTCATATTTGACAGAAGCAGTTTTCTTCCTGTTTACAGAAACGACATCATTAATGCCACCTCAGAAATCATGATTGTGATCCCCTTTATTCGGAAAAACCGGGCCATTCAAATAGTTGACTACTGGAGAAATGACCTACATAAAAATGTTACTATGACCATTGTTACCAGACCTCTGGATAATTTCAGGGAAGTTGAACAGTCAGCAGTCAGTGAAACTGTGTCGTTTTTACAATTATCTGGAGTCAAGACAATATTTAAATCTGACATCCATCAGAAATTCGCTATTATTGACAACTGGATTGTATGGTATGGAAGTATTAATCTGTTAAGTTTTGGAAATGCGGAGGAAAGTATTATGCGATTGGAAAACACTCTAATTGCAAAGGAACTTATAAGAAACCTTGATATTTAGTGATAGTGATTTGTGACGAGTAATCGAACCCGTACACAATCTCTTTTTCATCCATTTTAAGTATGTCAATTGTTAAAGCGGCTTCTTTTACAACACAACAGAACACTCTTTCTCCAAAACAATTATGGCTTGAATAAAAACGGTTTTTATACTATCTTACATAATATGGAAATTCAAAAAGTACTAAAAATCATAAAAACTCCCAAAATAACAGAAAAGGGTATAGATCTATCGAAAAATCTCTCACCAGACGAAAGAATATCCTTGTTAGAAGATCTTCGACAGCAAATCTATTTAAACATAAAAAATGAATATCCAAGACGACTTCAAAGAGTTCTTACGATTATTAAAAAAAAATAATGTAGAATTTGTTATTGTGGGGGGATATGCCGTTGCTTTTCATGGCTATATTAGAACCACTAATGATATGGATATTTTTTTTAGAAACGCTTCAGAAAATATTAATAATATCGAAAATGCTTTAATAGACTTTGGGTTTACAAAAGGGTCTTTTAATCTGGACGAATTCTATGATCCAGGTAGTATAATAAGAATGGGAATACCACCTGTCAGAATTGAAATGATAAATACAATCAGCGGGTTAACATTCGATCAAGTCTGGAAAAATAAAGTTAGTGGTAATTATGGTGATATCCAGATTTTTTATATTGGCTTTAATGAATTGATAAAGAACAAAAAGGCTTCAGGTAGACCCAAAGATTTACTTGATATAGATGAGCTTGGTGTAAAAGAATGATGACTGTTGACCAGTGACCGGTAACAGGCAGAATGTTCTGCACGTTACTTGTAACTTTCTAAGTCACTTTCTCATTTTGACAATTACTCATTACCGTACTTTTTTCTCAGCTCCTTAACCTGCTCAATTGTCAACCCAGTATAAAGAACTATCTTTTCATCTGATTCACCGTTTCGTATCATAATTTCAGCAGAATGATAGGCTTTCTCAGTTAAGCCTTTCTGTACACCAATATCTATTCCTTCTTCCCGTCCTTCTTCCCGTCCTTCTTCTCTCGCAGTATCAAGTGAATTTTTAAGATCCCTGTAATATTTCAAACTATCCTCGTATGCATCACGTTCTGATGGAGAAAACTTCGCCACCTCTGCTACTGAAAACAGTTTCTCAAAAATCCGTTCCTGCAGTTTTACAGGACGATCTTGAAGGTCAGGAAGATTTTTGAATATATATAACCACTTGTCAAATTTATTTTCAAGTTCCTCTTCTGTCTTAACAAAATTAGGCATCTGAAGATATATGAATGTGAGTTTATCATAAAACACTTTTTTCGTTTTTGTATTTAACAACTGTACATGCGATACAACTGTTTTATCATAATCCTCATCATCAAAGGTGAAATCGAGTATTGCCACGGTATAAACTGATTTAAGTTCGTAATTCCATTTTCCCCGTTCTGCCTGCTCAACAATCGGAAATGTTGAATAGTAGATACTGCGATCCTTAAAAAAGTTCTGCTTTGTTTTCTGAAGCTCAACAATGAATTTCTGACCCATCTCATTTTCACAATAGAGGTCAAAAATCGCTTTTCTATCAACTTCGGTAGAACCAAGATTTTCAGTCTTCTTATATGTCAAATCCTTAATACACTGTTCACCTTTAAGCAGTTCATTAAGAAAATCTATAAGAAGATCTTTATTAAGCTCTTCACCAAAGATTTTCTTAAAACCAAAATCGGTAAATGGATTTATATACTTTTCTTTCATAATGAAGCCTTACATTATTAGATAAATAGCATAATTGTTCCTATAAATTACGATCTATGGTGATGTTTTTGCAATAAAAATGCTATATCGGCAGAAGAATGGTGATTGGTGACAAGTAACCGGCAGAATAAATTAAGCATTTCTTTTCTGCCAGTTACTGGTCACTCTTCACTGGTCACTTCCGTTCCTTCTTACACTTCGAATCAAACCACTTAACATTTTCATTATCTGGCTTAGTTTATCGTTAATTTCAACAGCCTTATTATTAATAAATTTAAGTTTTTCTGAAATTATCAGTTGCGTTTCCAATTCAGCACAAGAACCTTGAGAGATAAATAAGAACTGAGTAAACTCCTTATCAGTTTGCCTGGCAGCACCTTCAGCAATATTTGACGGTATAGAAACAGCAGCTCTACGCATCTGATCCACAATACCATACATTTCAGATTTCGGAAAAGAGCTGGTTAACTTATAAACCATCTCAGTCAACTCAATCGATAACTTCCATACTTCAAGATCCTTATGAGTTTTCATTCATTCCCTTTAAGAAGTAACGAGTGACGAGTAACTGGTAACAGGCATAGTGATTGGTAACCAGTGACCAGTAACGAGCAGAATGAAGGATAGTGATTGGTGACCAGTGACCAGTAACGAGTAGAATAAATCAAGTCTTTCTTTTATGCCAGTCCCTGGTAACTAATCACTTGTCACCATTTTCTGCCAGTCACTCGTCACTAGTTACTTGTTACTAAACTCGCCACTATTCCACCGGCCCAGAAAATCCTGATACGCCTTCGCGATACCCTCTTTCATTGAAACTTTATGCTTCCAACCAAGTCCATGCAGTTTTGTGCAGTCAAGAAGTTTACGAGGTGTACCATCTGGTTTTGATGTATCAAATTTAATTTCCCCTTCATATCCAACACCCTCTTTTACCATCATGGCAAGATGCTTGATCGACACCTCTTCACCTGATCCGATATTTACAATCTCACTGTCATCATAATTCTGCATCAGATAAATGCAGGCATCCGCGAGATCATCAGCATATAAAAATTCACGAAGAGCAGATCCGGTTCCCCAGATTGTCACATTAGGTGCTTTATTTATCTTAGCTTCATGAAAGCGGCGAATCAAAGCCGGCAATACATGTGAATTTTCAGGATGATAATTATCATTTGGACCAAAAAGGTTAGTCGGCATGACACTTATATAGTTTGTCCCATATTGACGGTTGTAGCTCTGACACATGACAATTCCGCTTATTTTTGCAAGCGCATAGGCTTTATTTGTCTCTTCGAGAGGACCAGTAAGTAATGAACTCTCATTCATAGGCTGAGGAGCATATTTCGGATAGATACATGATGATCCAAGAAACAAAAGCTTCTTGACATTATTCTTATGTGAAGAATTGACTATATTGCATTGAATCTGCATGTTACTGTACGCAAACTCAGCTGGGTAAGTGTTATTAGCATAAATACCACCGACTTTTGCGGCTGACAGAAAAACGTATTCCGGTTTTTCGGTTTCGAAGAATGATTCTACTGCGGCCTGGTTTTGAAGGTCCAGCTCGGCATGAGTTCGTTTTATAATGTTTATGAATCCTTGTGTTTCAAGGGTTCGAACTAAAGCGGAGCCTACAAGGCCACGATGGCCTGCGACGAATATTTTTGATGTTTTTTGCATTGTCAATTCCTGGTTATTTAATGTATTTATCGTTTATAATTTCCAACCATGTTTCATGAAAAATCTAATTGCACTTTGAATATGCCAGATAGTTTTTTTTGAAAATCCTTTTGCACTTTCCCTTTGATGGTCGTGTATGATTACTGAAGTGCAACAATAACCTGCTTTTAAGCCTGCTTTTCGAATTCGATAGCAAAGATCAACATCTTCAAAGTACAGTTTATAATTTTCATCAAATTTTCCTACTGATTCAAAAATATCTCTTTTAATAAGTAAGGCGGAACCCAGAATCCAATCTAATTCAAGATAATTGCTTTTCTCTACATCTCCTAATAATGGATGATCAATACTTTTAGAAAATAATTTTCCAAAAAACGATCTTCTAAACATTATCGATCGTAAAGTGTAAAATTTACAAAAATAGCGTTGCAATGAACCATCAGGAAACACTAATTTGGGTCCAAAAATACCATATTCTTTTTTTGACTCAGCAAAATCAAGAAGGGTTTGTAATGAATTCTCGAAAATCGCAGTATCAGGATTTAGAAAAAGCAGATATCTCCCAAGTGCATTTTCAAAACCGATATTGTTCCCGCCGGAATATCCAACGTTTCTTTCGTTTCTGATTATCTTAACAAATGACGAATACTTTTCTGCTATAGCAACACTATTGTCAACAGAGCAATTATCAACAACAATCACTTCTTTAATCAAATGATTCATCGCTTTTTCAATTGAAGTTAAACATCGATCCAAATATTTAGCAGAATTATATGTAACAATAACAATAGATATATCCATTTATTCTCTACTTATCTGTAAACGTCATTATTAAAATCATTGCAGACACTTTGATATTACTGATCTTTTAGTTTAATTTAAATACAAAGCTCATTACGAAAAGACAACACTATAAGCTTTTTGGCATTATGTCAATTTTTCTTCTATGATTAATTACTATCTTGCACAAAAAAAACATTTAAATCAATCCACAACCCTATCCATTCTTAAACAGTCAAGTAGATACATCATTTTTTCCTAAACTTTTATTAACTATTTTACAGATCAAATTGAATCACATCTAACACATTAATTCTAAAATAATTCCATGACTTTTTTTGCAAAGTTATCTTCTTCATTTTCAATATATAATTTTTCGTTTTCTATGCCTTCTGCACCTACATCTGTTGAAACCACAGGTAGGCCTGCTGCCAGATACTGTAACACTTTAATCTTTACACCTGCACCTAATCGCAAAGGTGCAATTGCAACGCTACACTTCGAAAAATAATATAGTGGATCTTCAACAAACCCTGTTACAATAATGTTTTTATTTGCTAATTTCGTGATGCGTTCCGGAGGTTCAGCTCCAATCACATATAATTTTGCGTCAGGATACCTATCAAGAATTTTTGGAAAGATACTTTCCAAAAACCACAATAATCCATCCTGGTTTTCTTTTCGATTAAAAGCTGAAAAAATGAGTACACTAAATGGTTCAATTTTTTTTCTGTCTATCTTGTAAAAACATTCATCTACCTTGGGTTGCTCAACACATATCCTGCGATCGTTTATTCCAAAAGACATTAGCAGATTTTTATCTTTTTCACATAATACTGTTATAGCATTTACAGTAGAGTACCATGTTTGTTCCCATCGTTTTATACGATTAGACTCAAGTTTAAACAACCATTTGAATAAAAATAATTGTTTATCTCTAAATCTGTCTATTGACTGAAATAAAACGTCATGAACAGTAATAGTAGAATGTGTTTCAACTGGAAACAGTGATCGGAATCCAAGTACTTCTGTAAATTCAAAATGAACATTTTCAAATTTGTTTTGTTCTTCCAACTTTGAAATAATATCCATTGCCTTTCTACTAGCCCGTACAGAAATTCGAACCGGCAATTGAAAGTTACAGAGAATAGAAAAAAATTTATTTATACTATTCAAGTATATGAAATGTACTTCCTTACACATTGCCAGTTCGTTTGAATCCATATACTTTTTTTCAAATTTATTTATAAAAGAAACCAGATATACATCATATTCAGCAGATAAATATTTTACCTTATCATAAGCAATTTTTTGTCCAGCCTGCGGAACTTTTGTAGAAGGTAAGTGTGAAGAAATAAATAATAGCTTTTTTTTCATTTTTTACAGAATGTTAAAGTACTAATTAATACACAGATCATTTATGGTAACTTGCGTGTCTTGTTGTTATTTTTTTGTAGAACCCACCATCGAGGTTGAAATGATGGCGGTCTTTTAAAAATATAAACACCTAAAAAAATCATGAGCAATTGAATAACAGGACTCATTTCAAAAATCAGCTGAGATGAGCCATAACCAAAATACATTAGTGCAAGCAACGTTGGTACAGTTGTAAAAATCTGAAAATAGATCAGAATCATCAAAATGAGTCCAATAAAACCGACATTTAAATAAATTCCAGCAAATGTATTATCAGGAATAATTGCGTTACTCACTTTATACAAAAATGCTCCGGATGTCGCAATCCCAAGCCCATTCCCAAAAAGGAAATTATTTAAATTTGAAAAAGTTTCTACAAGGATCCCGACACGTGAAAATGCAGAAATCCAAACATAGCTTCCCCTTCCAGTTATAACACCCAAATTTAATATGACTAAAGCTACACAAGCTAAAATTAAGGGTATCAACAAATACCAATATCTTATTTTTTTAATTATTACGAACAACAAATAAGCTAAGAATATCAACAATCCGATTGTGCTGTTAGACAATATCAATGATACTATTGCTAAATATTGAAACACTTTATTCTTAATTTGATTAAAAACATAATAACATAGGAGGGCAAAAGCACCCCCAATTCCCGGAACCATAAACACACCAGGATTTCTTACATTCAGACCAAATAATTTACCACTAAATATCGGTGGTGCATACACCATTTCAATCAATTGTAAAGTTAGATGAACCAGAAAAACCAACATCAATGAAGTACTTATCTTTTTTAAATCTAATTTGTTGTAAACGAAACCAACAAATATCAATAATATTGCCCAATATGCTCGAATACCCAAAAATACGACTTCAATTTTTACAAATGCGATTGAAATAAGAATTGACAGAACAAAAAAAATCGCAAACATATTAAACACTGCTAACTTTTTATTGAATATTGCAGTAACATATTTTACTGTTAAAAATAAGGAACAGACTAAAAATAAATCTTTAAACAATTTTACATAGATTGGCGATCTTACCTCGGTCCAGCTAAGAAGATCACCTGAAAGAAATGCGGAGATTTCGAAGTAAGAATTGATGGGTATGTATAAAATAAACACATTCAAAAGTGCATATAGTGCTTTATAATACGTATTTGATGGTACAGTTTGCATATTTATAATTTCATTGTGTATCTATGCATAATTTAATTTTGCAATCCGCTGCAACAGATAAAATTTATCAAATGTCTTCATTAGATTTACCAAAAGCAACTAATTGCCTTTTTGTAATGATTCAATTGTACAACACTTCTAATATTATTATTTATCCCGGATGTTACAAGCCGGGTCAATTGCGATCCTTGTGTTTTTTATTAAAATACCAAATTATTGTTATACCTGTTATTTTTACGAAACAACGAGAAAACAAAAAATCATATTCATATCGAAAACCATGAACCATAATCAATTTGATACAATAATTTATCGGATCGTTTTTTTAACACCTTCGCAGGATTTCCACCAACCACATCGAAATCACCAACATCTTTTGTGACTACAGCCCCTGGAAATACTACTGCTCCCTTACCGACTTTAACATTAGGCATAATCATACAGTTTGCAAATAAACATGCATAATCACCAATATCAACTTTACCAATTGTAACTTTGAAATATGGATCATCTATATCATGACCAGCAGTATAGATTTTACAATCATGAGCAATCGAAACATTATTTCCGATTTTAATTGATCCTCTATTGTCTAAATATACCCGAGGATTAATTGTTGTATTATTGCCAATCGTAATTCTACCAAATCCAAACAATTTAACAGGTGTATGAATAAATGACTTTTTCCCTATTTGAATCCCTACTATCCTTGCAAATTTTTTTTTAATAATAAAAAAAGGAATATAATTATAAAGGAAATTACTAAGAGCAATCACGATATTTTTTAACTGCCGAACAAATCTATTTTCTCCTATATACACTTCTATCAGTTCCTATTCCTGCTCGCAACATCTTCAACAAGAGTACACCATTCTTTAGAAAAAATCTCAAATGAAAAGTACTTTTCAACAAAGCATCGAGCTTTCTTTGAAAATTCTTCATATTTTGATAAGATCATAATTCTACGTTCAATATACTGCTTAACAGAATCATCATTCCATCCATCAATAACAAACTCGGGGATCTCTTTTTTTAGTAAATTTCCAAAACCTACATTACTCATTAAAACTGGAACACCACAAGCCATTGCCTCTAAAGGAACTAAACCAACTGATTCGAATCGGCTTGGAAATAACAACAGCTCATATTTATTATATATATTTGTCATTTTACTATTTTCAACATTACCCTTCCAAACAAGTCCATTTCCAATATTAGTATTGGAATAGCAGTCAATTTTAATACCCGCACCTGAAAGCTTTTCCAGAACATCAAACCCTTTGAGAAAATAATCTGCTCGG
>Ga0066603_10002593_pt1 | contig 10655 bp, 8 predicted proteins | sample Higcelweek8metaG_FD_59482 | JGI IMG/M metagenome (GOLD analysis project Ga0066603, IMG submission 59482) | Freshwater pond sediment microbial communities from the University of Edinburgh, under environmental carbon perturbations - High... | ecosystem: Environmental > Aquatic > Freshwater > Pond...
CCATTCGGAGATGAAAAACCAGTTCTGAATGGAACGTTAGTTGCAAACAACTGGAATAAAACCGCAGAAGGTGCTTGGGTTACCAAATGGGATTACCTCTTCCCCGGTGCACCCGAAAGTTGGTGGCACAAAGAACGCGAAGAGAAATTTACCCCGCTGCACAGGTTTAACAACGACGGGATTTTTATCGACGGTAAGTTTCTTGAATCGGTTGGCACTAAGAAAGAAGTTTCGGAAGGAACATACTTTGTTGATTACGAAACCGGTGAAATTTACATTGGTTCGGATCCTACCAATAAATTTGTTGAAATTACAGCCTTCCGCAAAGCCATTATACGTACAACGGCCGATGTTCACGGAAAAACTTCTGACGGGAAAGGCCCAATCATTCAAGGAATAACCATTACTCAATACCCCGACACAATGGTACAAATTGAAGGGTATTACCCTCAAGGCATTTCGAAAGAAACAGAACACGGAAAGGATGTTGTTGGCACTCGTTTTGAAAATTGTACTTTTTCGAAATGCTTTAGAATTGGTGTTTTTGCAATTGGCGACAGCATGGTTATGCGTAATTGCAAAATCACAGACACAAACACGGAAGGGCTATATATTGTTGCTTCGTCGGATGTACTGCTTGAAAAGAATATTTTTGCCAATAACAATATTGAACGCTGGACAGGCTTTTACCCATCGTCGGTTAAGATTTTCAACCAAACACATCGGGTAGTATGCCGCAACAATCTGATTATCGATCAGGCAAATTCGAACGGTTTATGGTACGATGTGGGCAATAAAGACGGTGTTTTCGTAAACAACTGGGTTGAAAACATTGGCAAAGTTGAAAGTTTCAAAGATAAAGATCATATTTGGTCGAATTTCAGCGGTTTCTTCTTCGAAATATCGAGCAGTGCCATTTGTGCCGGAAATGTCTTTCTTAATTGCGAACAAGGTTCGTTGGTCTTAAATAGTTCAGATGTTTCTATTTACAACAATTCGTACATCAACAGCACTGCCGGTTTTGGGCGCAACAACCGTGGCGACGATACCGATCATTTTGGTTGGCACATTAAAACAGGGCCGGGTGTAGATAGCCGCGAAAACCACGTTTTTAAGAACAACCTCTTTTATATGGAAGAATCGCTTACCCGCCCAGTATGGAATACCTGGCAGCCTGCTGAAATGTGCAAAAGGTTGAACAAATCTCCGATGTCCGACGTAAATAACAACTTATATATCGCAGAAATTAACAAAAATGATTCTTCTCTTGTTAAATGGTGCCCGGCTAACAACGAAGAGTGTTTGGCCGAAATAAAAACACCAGAGGAGTTAACTGCACTCTACCCAACATTTGAAACCGAAAGCAAATATTATCAGGGATATGCAAAGAGCATTTTTACTGGTTTCGACAGCAACGATTTCAACTTAACTGCGGCAAATACAAAGTTGGTTAAACCAGCCTCAATTCCTGAAAAAATTGCCAACGTTATGCGATTAAAGAACAAACAAACCTCATTTATTGGGGCTTACAACATCAAATAGAGTTCAAAAGCTTAATAAAACGAGCTTTAAAATCGAATAAAACGAGGACACCGAAACGTGTTCTCGTTTCTTTTTATATTCCCCATGCATTGCCGAAATCATTATAAGGTGAAATAGGTTTATTGCCGATCAAAACTTTCGAGAAAATTTTAATTATTCAATCCGATTACTGACTTTTGCAAAAAATAAAGATAAAACCAATGAGCAACGATTGGAAAGACAGGCTGGGCGTGGTATTTTCAACCAACCCTGATTTTAGTTTTGAACACAATGGCGATGATGAACCAGAAACCATTTCAGCAAATAAGCAAGATTTAAGGGTTACTCTCGATAAAAAGCAACGAAAAGGAAAATCAGTAACTCTTGTTACAGGTTTCGTTGGCAAAGAAGATGACCTAAAAGAACTTGGCAAACTTCTGAAAACCAAATGCGGCGTTGGAGGAACAGTAAAAGATGGTGAAATACTGATTCAGGGCGACTTCCGTGCAAAGGTGCTCGATATATTGAAAAAAGAAGGCTACAAAGCTAAACAAACAGGTGGATAGCACATTGCACTTAATCAATTAGTATCTGACTTCCTGTATAGTTGTAGCTCACGGTTGCCTTGCAATGCTTCACCAAATAGGCAAATTTATCGACCCCGGTACAATGGCATGTGTTCACCTCTTCAACAGCTATATTGTTGAAATAGTTGGCGATATGCTCAACTACCTGAAGTTCGTCTTTCTTAGTGTGAAAACCTCCAATTATCCGCTCAACAGGGAGCCCAAAATGTTGCCGTGCTGTTTCGCAAATATTGCTTATCCCGTTGTGTGAGCAGCTGCTAATGATTATTAGTTTCCCTTTGTTTTTGATGCACAGAAACAATTCATCATCAAACAAATCGGAACTCTTTGTTCCGTTGTTTTCAACAAGAAAACCCTTCTTATGGCTATCAACAGGAAAGAAGGAATGAATAGACGGGAAGATGAAAAGATTAGGCACAATCTCCAATAAATCATCGATATACTGAAAACGACTACTGCAAAAATCGATGTCAGGATTGTGGCCAATATACCATTCGCCATTAAACTTAGGCAATGTTGATTCTTTCTTCAAAATAATCTCAGCCCTCGTGTTTTTCGCCATAAAGGGAATTAAGCCGCCAATGTGGTCGTGATGCCCATGGCTGATTATCAGATAATCAACAGCGGAGATATCAACACCCAACCGTTCAGCATTATGCAGAAAATTACTACTGAGACCTGTATCTAAAAGAATCTTTTTATCGCCCAGTTCAATATAGATCGATAACCCATGCTCACCAATAAAGCCTGTTGAAGTAACAAGATTTTCAATAAGAGTTACAATCTTTATCATTACAAATCAACAAATTAATGAGTTAAGCAACCTTCATGGTATTCGGCCAGAATGCCTTTCACCTGAGTGGGTGATACTCGGCCATGAACCTTTTCGCCAACCATTACAACCGGAGCCAAACCACAAGCACCAACACAACGTAACGCACTGATAGAGAACTTTCCATCGGCAGTGGTCTCTCCCACTTCAATCTTCAATTGGCGTTTAAATTCATCTAAAACCTGCTCACCGCCACGCACATAACAGGCTGTACCCATACAAATCGAAATTGGATGTTCGCCCTGAGGTTTCATTGTAAAAAAAGAATAGAAAGTTACTACTCCGTAAATTTTAGCTACCGACATATTTAACTCTCTACCAATTAATTCCTGAACTTCGGCTGGCAGATATCCAAACTTATGCTGAACTTGATGCAAAACATTGATTAGTTCGCCTTCTTCGTTGTTAAAACTTGCGCAAACCTCTTTAATCATGTCAATTGCATACTCTGATAATCTTATTTTAGGCATAACTCTTCTTATTTGGGTTAATCTTCTTTTTCAAATTTTGTACTACGGTCGAAATATCCGGTATGCAACAAATGATGCGCTTTTTCGCTCATTGGTGCGCCAAGGAACTCTTCGTACAATTTAACGATGTAAGGGTTTTCGTGCGACTTACGCAAAGTTTTCATTGAATCTTCGCTGTATAAAGCCAACTGACGATCTTTCAACACTTCAGAATTACCATGATGATAAGGTTGACCTCCGCCACCAATGCAACCACCTGGGCACGACATGATTTCGATAGCGTGAAAGTGCGACTTGCCCGATTTAATGTCTTCGAGCAACTGGCGAGCATTGCCTAAACCGTGAGCAATACCAATTCTGATAGGTAAACCGTCGAAATCTATTGTTGCCTCCCGAACACCTTCCATTCCGCGCAACTCAGCAAAATCGACCTTTTTCAATGGTTTCTTAGTATGAAGCTCGTAAGCTGTTCTAACAGCAGCCTCAATTACCCCACCGGTTGTTCCAAATATTACGCTTGCCCCAGTCGATTCGCCCAATGGACGGTCGAAATCTTCGTCAGGTAAAGCGTTGAAATCGATATTTGCTAATTTGATAAGCGCTGCGAGTTCGCGGGTGGTAAGGGCAAAGTCGACATCTGGATTTCCGTCAACACTAAACTCTTCGCGGCTACATTCGTATTTCTTTGCTACACATGGCATGATAGAAACCACAACAAGATCTTTCCTATCAATTTTCTGTTTTTCAGCAAAATACGATTTAGCAATTGAACCAAACATTTGCTGTGGCGATTTGGCCGATGAAGGAATATCAATCATTGTTGGAAACTGATGTTCGAAAAACTTCACCCAAGCCGGACAGCAAGAAGTAAGGATAGGCAACTTAACCGTTGTGTCGCCTTCGAGATGGCGCGACAGGCGTGAAAGTAGCTCAGTTCCCTCTTCCATAATGGTGAGGTCGGCAGCGAAATCGGTATCGAAAACAAAATCGAATCCAAGGCGACGTAAAGCTGCGGCCATTTTACCAGTAACAAGTGTCCCGGCAGACAAACCAAATTCTTCGCCAAGAGCAGCCCTTACAGCTGGTGCGGTTTGAACAATCACCGTTTTAGAAGGATCGGCCAAAGCCCTGATTACAGCCGGAGAATGATTTACCTCGGTTAAAGCACCTGTTGGGCATACAGCCACACACTGTCCGCAATAGGTACAAGCCGAATGTTCGAGGTTTTGCTCAAAGGCAGGAGAAACAACAGCATTAAAGCCACGATTAATAGCCGAAAGCACGCCAACAGTCTGAACCTCATTGCACATCATTTCGCAACGGCGGCACATGATGCACTTGTCCATATCGCGGATAATTGCCGGCGAAGTGTCTTCTCTGTAGGTAGACTTTTCGCCTTCGTAATGAATTTTGCGAATGCCCATATCGTGAGCAAGTTGTTGCAATTCGCACTCACCCGCCTTTGCACAGGTAAGACATTCATAGGGATGATCGGAAATAATAAGCTCAGTAACTGTTCGTCGGGCATTTATTACTCGCATAGAGTGAGTATCAATCAACATTCCGTTTTCGGCTTCGGTTACGCAGGCCGGAGCTAAATTTCGACGACCTTTAACTTCAACTACGCACACACGGCACCCTCCCGGACGGTTTTCAATGCCCATGTGATCGAGCTTCATGTGGCAAAGTGTTGGAATATGAACCCCAATAGTACGAGCAGCATCAAGAATTGTAGTTCCCTTTGCAACTTCAATTTCTTTATTATCGATAGTTAATTTTATCTTGTCCATTTCTTATTGCTGAATATCATTATATTATGCTGATAGCTTTGAACTTGCACTTTTCGTGACAAATACCACACTTGATACAGATTGACTGATTGATGTAATGTGGCATTTTCTTTTCGCCAGAGATTGCACCAACCGGACAATTTCTAGAACAGAGTGTACAGCCAGTACAAGATTCAGCATCAATCAGATAAGACATCATAGATTTACATTGCCCTGCCGGACATTTATGATCTTTAACGTGAGCAACATATTCGTCGTAGAAATTGTCGAGAGTAGATAACACAGGGTTAGGAGAAGTCTGCCCAAGCCCGCAAAGTGCTGTATCTTTGATCGTATTTGAAAGCATTCGCAGTCGTTCTAAATCGACCATTGTGCCATTACCTTCTGTAATTCGGGTCAGGATCTCGTGCAACCGTTTATTTCCGATACGGCAAGGAGTACATTTGCCACACGATTCGTCGAGGGTAAACTCGAGGTAAAAACGCGCAATAGAAACCATACAGTCGTCTTCATCAAGCACAATCATACCACCCGATCCCATCATAGAACCCGCGGCAATCAGGTTATCGTAGTCAATTGGGGTATCGAGGTGCTTCACAGTAAGGCAACCACCCGAAGGGCCACCTGTTTGAACAGCTTTAAACTTTTTACCATTGCGAATACCTCCGCCAATATCGTAAATAACTTCGCGTAGCGTAGTCCCCATTGGCACTTCAATCAATCCAACGTTATTCACCTTTCCGGCCAAAGCAAAGACCTTTGTACCTTTCGATTTTTCGGAACCAATGCTACTAAACCACTCGGCACCCTTACTTATGATGACCGGAACGTTGGCAAAAGTCTCAACATTGTTCACGTTTGTAGGTTTTCCCAGATAACCAGAAACAGATGGGAATGGTGGTTTGAAAGTTGGTTCTCCGCGCAAACCTTCCATTGAGTGGATAAGAGCAGTTTCTTCGCCACAAACAAAAGCGCCCGCACCGTACCGCAACTCAAGATCAAAGTTAAAACCCGAACTAAGTATATCATTTCCCAGCAAACCATACTCACGAGCCTGATCAATAGCAACCCTTAACCTCTTGATTGCTAAAGGATATTCAGCCCTAATATAAACAAGCCCTTTATCAGCACCAATACAGTAACCACAAATTGCCATTGCCTCAATTACAGAGTGCGGATCGCCTTCAAGGATTGAACGATCCATAAAAGCTCCTGGATCACCTTCGTCGGCATTGCACACCACATATTTCTGATCGCTAACAGATTTCGAAGTAATTTCCCATTTCAACCCGGTAGGAAAACCGCCACCACCGCGCCCACGAAGCCCTGAGTCTTTAATTATTTTTATTGCCTGTTCGGGAGTCATCTCTGAAAGAACTTTTCCAAGCGAAGCATAACCATCGCGGGCAATAAACTCTTCAATATTCTCGGGGTTAATGAACCCGCAATTGCGAAGGGCAATTCGAACCTGTTTTTTGTAGAAGTCGATGTTAGCAGTACTAGTTACCTTGTAGTCGTTTTTGGGGTTGACATACAAAAGCCTTTTCAAAGGACGTCCCTTAATAATGTGTTCATTTACAATATCTTTCACATCGACAGGAGTAACCTGAGTATAGAAAGTATTGTCGGGGACTACCTTAATTACAGGACCTTTTTCGCAAAACCCAAAACATCCGGTTGTAACAACTTTCACTTCATTCTGGAGGTTGTTATTTTTGAGTTCGGTCTTCAGATCGTCCACAATTTGTTCAGCTTGCGAAGCTCGGCAACCGGTACCTCCGCAAACCAGAATATGCATCTTATAATCAGCCATTTGATTTTTATTTCGTGGTTGAAATTTATTCGTCAACAGTTTTGTACGACACAGGAATCATTCCATCAACCATTTCGCCCTTTATTATATACTCGTTGATGATTTCGCGAGCCTTCTCTTTAGTTACAAAACCAAATACAACAGGATCTTTTTGAGGAAGAATGACCTCAATAGTTGGTTCGGCATAGCAATATCCCATGCAACCAGTTTGAGTAACAACAACATCAATACCTTTGAAATCAGCCTCTTCAAGAATGAAATTCATCACCCCTTTTGCTCCTGCCGCAATGCCACAAGTAGCCATAGCAACTTTTATCTGAACAATATTTTCAGCATTTTCGCCCTGCTCCCTGAGTTTAATTTTTCCCTGAACTTCGGCCTTTATGCTTCGCAAATCGGCCAACGATTTTATCTTCATTCGTTATTTATATTGAGTATTACTATTTGAAATATAAATCATTAACAACAGTCACTTCACTAATTAGATTATCATTCAGCGGCTTCGATCATCTCCAAATTATCGACAAAAAGTTCTTTCAAGGCCAACAAAATATCGGGATGGTTAATTGGAACGCCTTCAAGTTCCTGTTTAGCCTCTTTGGTATCGAACTCGAAATCACTTAGTGCAGTTTTATGTATGTAAATAAAGCGAATTTGAGGGTTTGCGCCTATGAGTAAAGTCATTGTACCGGCAATGTCGCCTAAAATTGGCCTGTCGATATGTGAAAATCCGAAGGTTACAGTCAATTTTGTTCCTTTCCCCAGTTCCGATTCAATGGTAAGGCTACCACCTGTTTGCTCAGCATTTTGTTTCAATAAGGAAATACCAACCCCAACTTTTCGGGTGGTTCTGGTGGTATAAAAAGGATCGGTGACCTTTGCCAACGTTTCGGCATCCATACCAGTCCCATTATCCTCTATAGTGATGATATACTTATCGTTGAGTTTATCTTCTTCAATAACAATATCAACACGGGATGCCTGTGCAGATATTGAATTCTGAACGATATCAAGAATGTGTAGAGAGAGTTCTGTCATTTGAACAACGTAAAATTTTGTCCAAAAATAGTGCACAAAAGGCAAATATCAAGGGTTGTATCAAAATGTGACAACATTAATTTATAAGAGATAACAATCAACAAAAAACATCTATATCAAAAGGAGTTATTGATCGAAATTAAAGTAGAAATGTTTTTAATGCAACCTGTTCGAATATTATCTGTCATTTCCGATCAGAATAAAACCATTAAACACATGAACTTTATTAAAAAGAAGATCAGAACGAATTATTTGATTCTGACATTATTCTTATTTTCAACGCAAAATGCTTTTTCACAAACACTTACACAAACAGTAAAAGGTGAAATTACAGACAGTGAAACCAAAGCACCGCTAATTGGGGCAACGGTAGTAATTCTTGGTACAGAACCACTTATGGGTTCATCAACCGATGCAAACGGGAAATTCAGAATTCCGAATGTTCCGATAGGCCGTTACAACATCCAATTCAGTTATTTAGGCTATGACCCTTCTATTGCTTCTGAAGTATTGGTTTCGATGGGAAAAGAGACCGTTATCAATATTGGCATGAAACAGTCGGTAACCGAGATGGATGAGGTAACAGTTAAAGCTCATGCCAATAAAGATAAGCCACTCAACACAATGGCATCAATAAGTGCACGGACTTTTACGGTTGAAGAGACCCGGCGCTATGCAGGTGGATTGGATGATCCGGCGCGAATGGCTTCGTCGTTTGCAGGCGTTACTGTTGGCAACGTTCAAGATAATGCAATCATTATCAGAGGAAATTCGCCTAAAGGATTATCGTGGAGGCTCGAGGGTGTCGAAATTCCAAATCCAAACCACTTTTCGGGAGGCAATGTTGCCGGAGGCGGACTGGTTACAATCATCAGCAGCCAACTCATGTCTACGTCCGATTTTTATACCGGGGCGTTTCCTGCCGAATATGGGAATGCCTTGGCAGGGGTTTTCGACATGAAGCTACGAAATGGTAACAGCGACAAACGCGAAAGTACTTTTCAGGCAGGGTTGCTGGGCATCGATTTTGCTTCGGAAGGGCCTTTCTGCAAAGGGAAAAATGCTTCATACCTGTTCAATTACCGATACTCGACCTTTGGAATAGTTAAAGCATTAAAAATCCTACCCGAAGAAACATCTCAAATACCTAAATATCAAGACTTATCGTTCAAACTAAACTTTCCCACCAAGAAGTATGGTTCATTTTCGATCTGGGGTATTGGTAGCATGGACAATAATCAGGAACAAAATGAAACAGATTCGACCAAATGGGATAGCAGTTGGGACAAAATTTACTACGACTGGGATTTAAACATGGGAACCGTTGGATTGACCCACAAAATGGTTCTGGGCAAAAAAACCTATATGAACACAACCCTTGCAGCTTCGGCAACTTCAAACGAAACGCACTTCACTTCGCTCGACAATCAACTGAAAGAGAGACCTTATGCCGACAACATTGACAACAACGGTAAAATTACTCTGAGTTCGTTCATCAACCATAAGTTCAATTCGAAAATTACAGTTAAAACAGGGTTCAACTACAACGAGCTTTTTTATAATCAGAAAAGAAGTAGCGTTGCAATTGAAGATGAGCCAGATTCTTATCAAAACTATGTGGATGAAGATGGACGTAGCCGATTTGCTGATGCTTACGTTGAATCAAAGTTCGATGTTTCGCAAAAGCTTTCGGTTAACGCAGGTGTTAATGCCAGCTATTTCGCTTTGAACAACGACTTCAATATCGATCCGCGTTTCAGTGTAAAATGGGACTTCTATCCACATCATTCTCTGACTTTTGGATACGGAAAGCATAGTCAGATGGAAGAGCTGAAGATTTACCTAATCAGAACGGAAACAGATGGGTCAACCAAATACCCAAATAAGAACCTTGAACAATCGAAAGCACAGCATTTTATATTAGGATACGATTGGTTGATCAATGAGAATTTAAGGTTAAAAATTGAGCCTTACTACCAACATTTGTACAATGTACCGGGCATACCCGACAGCTCTTATTCGTTCATCAATTTCAAACAAGACTGGGGCTTCAGAGACTCGCTGCAAAACAACAGTACCGGGCGGAATATTGGTGTTGATATCACCTTTGAACGCTTCCTAAACCACAATTTTTACTATCTGTTCACTACGTCAATCTTCGACTCAAAGTATAAAGGCGACGATGGAGTTTGGCGCAACACCCGCTTCGACAAAGGTTTTGTGGTTAATTTGCTTGTTGGAAAAGAGTTTTTCATGAAGAACCACAATGTTTTGGGATTAAATGCCAAGCTTAATTACGTTGGAGGCGAACGCATTAGCCCAATAGATATTGAGAAAACCATGCAACAAAAAGTGGTTGTTTACGACGAAAGTAAGGCTTTTGAAGACCAGCTGCCATCGAGGTATAACCTGGACCTAACGGTAACTTACCGCATCAACAAAAAGAGGCATTCGAGCGTGTGGGCCCTGCAACTTAAAAACGCATTGGGAACACCTGAAATTTACCCCGACTACTACAGTTGGAAAACTTCTAAAATTGAACACTCAACAGCAACTGTAATCCTGCCTGTATTAAGCTATAAAATAGAGTTTTAGACCAAAAAA
>Ga0066603_10002607_pt1 | contig 10617 bp, 8 predicted proteins | sample Higcelweek8metaG_FD_59482 | JGI IMG/M metagenome (GOLD analysis project Ga0066603, IMG submission 59482) | Freshwater pond sediment microbial communities from the University of Edinburgh, under environmental carbon perturbations - High... | ecosystem: Environmental > Aquatic > Freshwater > Pond...
TTCTATACTTTTCTATAAATCTTGATCCCTTTTCTGTTATGAGGATCTTTCTTTCTCCGTTATTAACATTTTCAGTCACAAAACCCTTTGAAAGCATTTCTTCAAAGTATTCTGAAAAACGTATGGAGGAGAGGTTGATCTTTCTTAGCAAGGGAGTAAACTTTATCCCGGCGCGGTTATTCTGAACAAGGACTAAGATGTCTTTAATAATCTCTAACCTGCCTCTTTTAGCCATGTTAGTTTGCACCTATCTTTCTTAATACTTTATAAAGAATTGCGAGAAAGACTGCGATGGAAGTCATATAAATCAATAAGTGGAATTCTTGAAAGAGACTTGGGACAAGAATGTCTATAAAATTAGCTGTCCAAAAGATGGATAGAAGGCCGTAAACAACCGAAAGGTTATTTTTCTTTTTTGATTCTTTATGTGCAAAGTAGTAGGTAACAAAAACGAAAATTAATAGTATTGCATTTATAGCTAAGATTATTAGGGGACTCATAAATAGTAAAACAGATAAGGAGAAGATCAAAGCGAGTACATGAAAGAGAGGCATAGATTTGTTGTGCAATTTTTTATAGAGCACACTTTGTACTAGGTAGAATACTGCCATTGCGTTAAAATATAAGAAGACCAGCAAAGTAACTATTCCCATTAGGGGATTCGGGTGCATCGATCGCATGTCGCCGACCCTTAAATAAAACATAAGAAACTTTATAAAAGATCTAAAAAAGTAGGCAATTGCAAAGAAAAGAAAAGCGGATCTAAAATATTTGATACCTTTGTATGAGCTTAACTCGTATAGCTCCTTAGTAGAAAAATAAATCATGAGACTGACAAGAATTATTACAAATGAACAAATTAATTCTGTTCCAAATCCTGATTCTAAGCCATGTATTGAAGGGATCATTGTCTTAATAATTCTAAAAACTATTTAAGCCTTTATAAAAAGAGTGGATTTACAGTCCATCTTGTTTAAATAAGGAATTTTGATTTTTTAAGTATACTCTTAAAATGAAGTCTGTGATTAAAATTGAAAATGTTTGGAAAAAGTATGATATGGGGGAGGCAGAACCACTAATAGTTTTAAATGGTATAAATCTTAACATAAATCAAGGAGAGTTTGTGGCGATTACTGGCCCTTCTGGTTCTGGTAAGAGCACTATGCTTAACATCGTGGGAGTCTTGGACAAACCCTCTTGGGGAAATGTTTACCTGGACGGGTATAATTCGTCTAATATGACTGAGTCTCAAATCGCTTTATTGAGGGGTAAAAAAATTGGTTTTATCTTTCAACAATTTAATCTACTGAAAAACCTAACTGCTCTTCAAAATGTTATGCTCCCTATGGAGGCAATAGATGTTCCAGAAAAAGAGGCTAGAGAAAAAGCAATTTGTCTTCTTGAACAGTTAGGGCTAGGAGATAGATTACATCACAAGCCTAACCAGCTTTCTGGAGGGCAACAACAGAGAGTAGCTATTGCAAGAGCACTTTCTAACGATCCAGAGGTTATATTGGCAGATGAACCCACTGGAAACTTAGATACTAAGACTGGGCAGTTTGTTATAGACTTTTTAAGAAAGCTTCACAAAGAGGGAAGAACCGTAATTCTAATTACGCATGACTTAAATCTTGTAGTTTATGCTAAAAGAGTAGTTTATATTAGGGATGGTAAAATAGAAAAGGAGGTAACAAGGAAAAGATAGTGGACCTTAAATCCATCTTGTTTATAAACAAAAATCTTTCTTTACTAAAATGAAAAAATTTTTGGAGGCACAGGGATTATTTTTCTTTGCTTTTCTATTTTTAATTTCTCTCGCGTTTACAAGTGCTAGTGAGGCAGTATGCAATCCTCAGGTAAGTCTTATTAACCAAGATTCAAATCCTGCTAACCCTGGAGATTATGTAAAGATTCTTTTTGAGTTAACGGGCCTAAGTAATTGTAACGGCTATTCTGTTAGAATTGACCCTGAGTATCCGTTTTTGATTGATGCTAATGAAAGTATTGTAAAAGTTATTCAATCAAATCCGTATGCTAAAGAAGCAAAGACTTCTTGGATGATTTCATATAAACTCAAAGTGGACAAGGATGCCTTTGAGGGAGACTCATATATCAAATTAGACTTAAAGGAGGGAGGTGATGGGCAGTTTACAGGTAGCTATCAAGAACAAAGTTTTCTTGTCTCAATTGAAGACTCAAGAACTTCTTTTGATGCGGTTATTCAAGATTATAGTTCTTCAGAGGTCTCTATTGCTATTGCAAATGTAGGGAAGTATACTGCTAACTCTGTCGTGGTGAGAATACCCGAGCAAGAGTTTTTTAGTGTTACCGGAACAGATGGGCAGATGGTTGGAAATATAGATTCTGGAGATTATACTATTGTAGGTTTTAGTATCTCTAAAAAAGCTTCTTCTTATATACCGGACTCAAGGGGCGAGAATAGAAGTAGCAACTTTCAACCCTCATTAGATAGCTCTACTACAAAACTTTCTTTTGATATTTATTATACTGACAATCTTGGAGAGAGGAGAATTGTAAATATGCAACTGCCATTAAAGGTAGAAACTAATTCGAGTGCCATGGTGCCTTTCGGAGTCGGTAGGAAGTCTACAAGCAATGCAACGAGTAAATATTTCTGGTTTGTTTTGTTAATTATTATTTTGGGAATTTTGTTTTTTGTTTATAGAAAGAATCCTCAAAGATTTGACAGAATACTTTCTCGTTTCAAGAGAAAAAAGGAAAACTCCTTGGAAGTACCTTCCTGGATTAAAAAAGCGAGAGAGAAGGAGAAGAAATAGTTTTCTTTCTATAGAGAATGAGATTACAAAAATGTCTTCATCTCGCATTTAATATTTTTCTGCATAGTAAATTGCGTAGTTGGTTAACCATTATCGGAATTATTGTAGGTATTGCAGCTGTTGTAGGGATTGTTTCTATGAGTTTGAGTGCCCAACAGCAAATGGAAGAAAGACTTGGAAGTTTAGGTGCAGACATTTTAACGGTTACTCCAGGTGTTCAGCGGGCAACGGGAGGAGGGTTTGGAGGAGAGTTTAGGGGTGGCGAGCCTTCCATTAATTCTGTAAGCGATCGTGATATAAACAACTTAACAAAGAGAGATGTGACCGTTATAAAAAGTTTAGAGAATGTTGTTTTAGTAATGGGCGTTGTATCTGGAAAGGAAGATATTACTTATTCTGGAAAAACTGCAAAGGACACAACGATTACAGGAGTAGACATTTCGGTTTGGAAAGAGATAACTACTGAAACATTAAATTCTGGAAGATTTCTAACTACTGGAGATATGTATTCTGTTGTGATTGGGCAAAGCGTAGCAGAATCCATATTTGATAAAGAGGTCCCATTAAATACTAAAATAACTATCGGGGGAAAATCTTTTAATGTGGTGGGAATATTAGAAAATAGCAGGTCTATTTATATTCCTCTAAATACTGCGAGAGATGTGTTGGAGGATATTGGGGAGGAAGAATTTAGTTCTATTTCTATAAAGATTAAAGATACTAGCCTATCCAACGAGACAGTTAATTTAATTAAGGAAAAGTTAATGCTTTCTAGAGGTATTTTATCTGAAAAGTCTATTGACTTTTCGATTACCAATCCTTCGGCTATGCAAGCAACGATGCAAGAATCTATGGGTACACTTACTTATTTTTTGGCGGCAATAGCAGCTATCTCTTTACTTGTTGGTGCAATTGGTATTGCAAATACTATGTTTACTTCGGTTTTAGAACAAACAAAAGATATTGGAATATTAAAAGCGATAGGCACTCAAAATAAAGATGTTATGGCTATCTTTTTATTGAATTCTGGTTTAATTGGGTTAGTAGGAGGAATTGGTGGGGCGATAGTTGGTGTTCTTTCTTCTACTCTTATTAATTCTTTTGCAGGTATAAGCAATTCTAGTGGAGGAAGGGGAGGGATGGGCATGATGAATTTGTTTGGTTCTTCTTCGATTAGTGTAAATTTTTATTTAGTTTTTGGAGCGATATTATTTGCTGTTTTAATTGGAATGATTTCTGGAGCGATCCCTGCGTATAGGGCTTCAAAATTAAATCCTGTTGATGCCCTTAGATACCAGTAAGTGGAGTAAAAACAGAAGAGTTAAGAATCAATTATTCTTTTTAAGTTGAGGAGGTGTTGAATGTTAAAAAACGAAGGAAAAAAAGATAGGGTAGCTCGACTATTGATTGGTCTAATTTTAGTATATCTAGGATATACTGTAAGTGCTTGGATATATATTCTTGCATTAATTTCTCTAATAACCTCTTTTACGGGATATTGTGCTCTTTATCAATTATTAGGAATTAATACTAACAATAAGAAAAGGAGATAGTCCTAAAAAATTTATTTTATCTTTTTTTTAAAAGAAGCTTTTTTTCTATATTTATATCTCTTAATTTTTTTCTGATTTTTGTCGTAATGACTTTTTACCATTCTTTTACCTATTTGCTTACATATTTAAATTTATTCTTATAAGCAACAAAACTAATGAAATTTTTACAAAGATATAAAAAGAAAATATCTCTTGCTTATCTAATGAAGAAAGAGGTTATACTGGGTGGATGTGTTTTGGGGTTGTTAGTCGTTTTATTAAGTTTTACCTCTGCAAGTTTATTTTCTAGTTTATTCGAAAAGATTACCGGAAATGTGATTTCTAGTCCTTCTACTTCTAATTTTGTTTATACTGCATTGGGTGCGAGTGAGACACAAGGAGCAGGAGCAAGCAGCTCTGCTAAAAACTATTTCTCTTTGCTAAGCAACACTCTGTCTCTAAATTATTCTTCTTTTTCTAAATTTAATTTAGGTATTGGGGCAATTTCTTCCTCTAGAATACTCTCTGAAGAAGTACCTCTTGCAGTTTCTAAGAATCCCGATTTAATTACTTTATTTGTTGGGGCAGCAGATTTAGACACGGGAGTTTCAGAATCAACTTTTTCTGCAAATGTTGAACTAATCTTCTCTAGACTAAATGCTACGGGTGCAAAAATTTACGTTACTAAAGTTCCGCCCCTCTATGACTTCCCTCGCTATACCAATCCTAAGTTTGGAGCTACAAATACTCAAAAAGTCAATGTTGGTGCTGCCAGGGTAGCTGCGTTTAATCAAATTATTATTAGTAAGGCAGCTAAATTTAAAATAACCGTTGTTGATCTTGGAGAAGAGTTTAAGAATTATATTTCTTCGCAAGACGGGATTCATCCAAATGATGCAGGGCATAATTTTATCTATCAAAAATTTTATGCAGCAATATCAAGCACTTTAAGTATATCTGCAGGAAAACCTATAGGAAAAGTAGGCTATTCTAACTGTGTTGGTGCTTACGGTTATGCATATGATCCAGACAGTAGTTATTCAAATGTTAGAATAGATGTTATGTCTGGTAATATTAAACTAGGATCTTATACTGCTAATAAATATCTAGATAGCTATGCTATTTCCTTTTTAGGGGCGAGTCAGCTCTCTTCTTCACAAAGAAATACGGGCTTTAAAATAGTCTGGAATAGGGATTTAAACCAAGCTCTAGCTAGGCAGTATGTTTTTGGAAAGACGACTACTATTTCTCTTTATGCAGTAGGTATCAATTCTGTGAACCAGATAGTAGAATCGGAGAGGGTGCTTTTAGGTACTTTAAGCTTGGACAAGTGTTTAGAAGATTATTATTATTCATTTCAAGAGTATTGGGGAGTTGCAGACACTTTGGGTATGATAAACTCTAGAGTTTATCCTGGGCCAAATATTATTTTAAATGCCGATTCTGATTCAGCTAGTATAAATAATAATGTAAAAGAAGTTCCTACTATTTATTTTGTGAATGGTCTTAAAGCCTCGATTATAGACAACAATGGTGGAAAAGAGAAAGTACTTTCTAATGTTCGGAGCAAGGTAGCTAAGGGCGCGAAATATATTATCTTTGATGAACCCGCAGGTAATGCTAAGCTTTTTGATGGAGGCAATATCCAAAAGATGGTTACGGCTCTAAATTATGTCAGAGATACTATTAAAGCTGAATCTCCCTATGTTAAATTTGGAATAGTAGAACCTAAAGAAGATTTAATAAAAGGATATTTGAATGCAGGAGGAAGACTAGACGTAGTTTCTGGGGAGGATTATTTTGGGGATCGTTCTAGAATTGATTATGATGTTTATTGGACTGAACTTGCGCCGTATAGTGCTAATTACCAGCTTCAGCAATGGGTTGTTGGTCGTGATGTAGGCAACTCTTATCTTGGGAAAATACAAACTACAATATACTTTGATGCGCTCGGAAGTCACATCCAGGAGGGGTGGGTTCCAGATGGATTTGACAGCAGTCCTAGGTGGAAAACAAAGTATTATTCAGATTTAGTAAGTAATATGGCTTTTCTTTTTTCTAATTCTTGTTTTGGATGGAACTATTCTTCTGTTGGAAATTTACAACCAGGGCTAATTAACTGGTTTACTGGAGAATATATAACTGATAGGAGATTTATCTGTGACAATGATGGAAGATTTAAACGGTGTTCAGAGTCAGACAGTGTAAGTTTGAATCTTTTTTCTAAATATGTTTCTCCAAAGACGATAATAGGCAATTATACTTGCGAGAGTAGCACCGGTCTTTGGACCCGTTCAGATGGTGGCGTTCCATGTGTTAACATGGAGTCAAAATATTCTGGTTCTCCTGGAGAATTGGGTCTAAGGAATATTTATGGGAGGGATACTGCTTCAATCAGAGATAATCATTTTATTTGTAGTATTGATGGGAGATTTAAAAGATGTGGAACAACCAATATTTCTAATGGGAATACTTTTTCAACTATAGCTGTTTTAGGAACAGTAATTGGGGATTACAAATGCAATGGGACTCAATGGGTTTTGAATTCTGCTTCCTCTTGTGTTTATAATAATACTTGGACTTGGCAGGCACCATATACTTGCAAGGGAGCAGAGCTTCAGAGGAGTCAAACTCGGAATTTAATTCAAGGAGGATCAACTTGTTTAAAGATTGAACAAAGATGGATAACTACTGCTGATTGCGGAAGATTTAATTATATATGTAATGCCTCCAAACCTGGTTGTTCTTGTAATTATGGATCTTGGCAAAATAAATCTAATTATCGATGTATTTATGGAATGTTACAAAGAAATCAAACTAGAGCCAACGGAGGTAATTCTTCTTGCGCGGTTATTCAGCAATGGGTAAATATTATCAATTGTTCAATTAATGGTAAAACTTGTAATTCTAATTTAGGTATCTGTGTCTCTTCTTTATCTAATCCGGTTTATACTTGGGTAAATACGACCAATTGGGGAGTCTGCAATTCTAGCTGCTTACAAAGTCGAACAGTAGTTTGTAAAAATAGTTCAAGCAATTCTATTGTAGGGGTAGGGAATTGTTCTCTTATTACAAAAATTAATTCAACTCAATTTTGTTTAGGAGGAAGTTGTGTTAATATCGCTTGCTCTTCAGATTCTGATTGCGGAAATAACTATATTGGAGACGAAATTTGTCTAGCTGGAGATGTTTATAGAAGTAACATTTCAGTTAAATGTAACAATCCAGGAACTTCCATAAGTTCTTGTTCCACTACAAATTTATCAATATTAGCTAAAGATTGCCAAAAGTTTTGTTTTAAAGGAACTTGCCAAAAGTATCCACTTAAATTTACCACAAATAATTTAACTATTGCAGTATTTGGAAATTATTCGGAAAATAACCCTTCTTTAATTCTAACAAATGTAACTAATTTTGAAAAATTAGAAAATATATCTATTATTGAATCTAAGTTAAATGAAAAAAATTATGTTATTATTGGGAACTTAACCTTGGGCCTTAATCAAACAAAAACCATTTATCTAAAAAAGGCTAATCTCTCTTCAAATGCCATTTGTATAATGGACTCTACAAATATTAATATTTCTAACTGTACTACTAAACTTGCCTGTCCGGGAAGTTTAGGTAACTATAATTGTGTTATCAAAGATAATACTTTTATTGTTTCTGGCTTAAAAAATAGTCTTGTTATGGAAGATTACCTTTCATTCAGCAACCCTTTTTGTGGGGATACTTCTTGTAATAATGGAGAGACCTGTTCAACTTGCTCAAATGATTGCGGAAGTTGTGGCGAAATTGAAAGTAGGGAAGAGACTTTCTTCTGTGGAGACAATTTGTGTAATGGTGAAGAAGTATGTTCTTCTTGTGAAAGAGACTGTGGTGTTTGTGTTATTTCAAGCGAGGACAATGAAACGGAGACAAATGAAGAAAAAGATAATCGTATCGTAGTAATCATAATCAGTGTTTTAATAGTTTTTATCGCTATTATATTAAGTATAATTTATTACGTTTATAGTAAAAAACCAGAAGAAAAGATAGCTGTAAATTTGTTACAGGAAGATAGCAATAATATTAAATTTTAATATTTTGTGTTATTTAACGGTGTTCATCGTCGGCAAGTTAGCTTATTAATTGGATTTGGGGAAAAAATCATTACTATTTCCTATGAGTTAGACATATAAAAACAATTAAAAATGGTGATTTTTTAAGGTAATTAGGCAGTCGTGGTTAAGTGGTAGAATATGACCTTGCCAAGGTTGTGACCCGAGTTCGATTCTCGGCGACTGCATTTGTGATTTTGTCGACGCTGATTTGGAAGTCATACAACTTTTAGATGTGACCCGAGTACGGAAACTAAGAAATAAATATTTATAAAGTTTGATTATCTAAAATAAATAGATGGTAAAAAAAGAAAGTGGAGAAAGAGTAGATGTTTTTATTTTAAAAAATAAAATTAGCCAATTAATTTTCAATAAGACATGGTAGGGGTAAGATCAAAAAGGGATTTTGCTGGCAATTCTATACGTAGAAAGAGACATGCAAACTATACTTCTTCTGAAAGCAATTATGTTGAAACCGAGTCGGAAAGAATTGGAGCAATTAAGGGAGAAGTTATTTACCAAATAAACAAGGAGTTAACAGATTGTGAACACCAACTCGAGAAATTAAAAAATTCTTCAAAAAAAAGGACAGGTTCTATAAAGAAAATACAAGCATACGAAAATAGGCTAAATCAATTAAAAGAGGGAGTTAAAGTAGAGGGAGGAGTACCTGTTCTTAGGAGGCAGTATTATCATCCGCCATCAAACGAAAGTTTTATTGAACAGAGAAAAGATTCTTATCCTCTTTTATATAAAGCACTAAGCAGAAATTATATGTTATTCGCTTCTTATATGGGTGATGTAAAAGACCCTCACCAAAATAGGAGATTTATTAAAGCGAGGGAATTGGCTGGGAAAAACCTTGAATCTACACTTGCAATAGTTTCACTTGCAGGAAGCATATTTTTTTTATCAAATAATGTCACAGGTAACGCAATTGGCTCTTTATCTAATCAAACTTCTTCCTATATAGGTGTTGGATTAGTAATTGTTGGTTTGATTGCAGGATATTTCTGGTTAAAAAATAAGAAAGTTAAAAATAAGTCTAAGAAATAATTCTTTCTATCTCGGGTTACATTTTCTCTACCCGTGTTCGATTCTCGGCGACTGCATAAAACTCTCAAATTCTATTTTTGAGGAGATAAGTTTAAATTGCTGTTTCTTCTATTGTAACTATGAAAGGTAATAATAAGATAGCATTCACTGCAGAAGCAATTGCCCTTATGCGAGATAGGGAGGGAACAGATAAATTTAGCAAATATTTTGTTAGTTCGAAAACGCAACAGAGATATAAAACTATTGGAAGATTTATTCCTTCTTCTTATTTATCTCAACTTTTCCATAGGAGAGTTCAACTTTCGGAAGATATTAATCAATTAATTAGCGCGTATAAACCTCAACAGATAATAGAACTTGCTTGCGGATATTCTCCAAGAGGATTATTAATGACGCAAAAAAATCCAAAGTTAGTTTACATAGAAACTGATTTTGTTAGTGTTATTGAAAGAAAAAAGAAAATATTCAAAGAAGTAGAAGCTGCTGAGAAGATTCAATTAAGTAAAAATCATCATTTAATTGGGATTGATGTCATAGGTTCTAACTTATACTCTTCTCTTAAAACTTTAATTAATAAAAATAAAAGGACTCTTGTCGTAGCCGAAACACTCAACAGCTATCTTAATCCAGCAGAGTTTGATTTTTCTATTCAAAATATACTTGCTTTACTCAAAAGAACCAATAATGGAGCCTATTTGAGCCATGAAGGAAAAAGCAGATTACCTGGTTTTTTTGGGAAGATGCTTTTGTTTTATAGAGACAGAATAGCTAAGACAAAAAGCTATAAGCACTTTGCAAGTGTTAGAGAAATTAGAGAGAGTTTTCTTGAGAGAGGATTTAAGAAAGTTCAAACACTAAACAGTGAAGCAAGCAACAATATAATTTATCTGGCTAGATTTTAATAGATTATACTAAAAGGTTGTTCACTATGTCTTAATCACGAATGCCTAAGAATATCGTCTTTGGAGGATTTAAAAATATTAGGGATTAGTTATTCATAATCTGCCATTTGAGAAAGAGTAGTTCTTTTTTCTTGTGGTTTTCCTGCGGCAATTACATCATCTATCCTTAGAATCATTATTGCAACTTCGCTGGCGGAAGAAATTGCCTGTGTTTTTACTCTTGCTGGTT
>Ga0066603_10002610_pt1 | contig 10609 bp, 18 predicted proteins | sample Higcelweek8metaG_FD_59482 | JGI IMG/M metagenome (GOLD analysis project Ga0066603, IMG submission 59482) | Freshwater pond sediment microbial communities from the University of Edinburgh, under environmental carbon perturbations - High... | ecosystem: Environmental > Aquatic > Freshwater > Pond...
CAACTCGATCGATAGGTTCAATCTTGTAGATATACAGAGAATAGCCTTCCGGGATCGATGATTGAATAAATGGATTTACCTGAACTTCATTTGGTCCAACCCAGGAGTAAACAACATTTACGGTGGGTTTCTGGCCGGGGAACAGATAATTTTTGACTGCAGGGAACTTTACGATGGTGGCGATAAATACGATCAGAGCGAAGAAAGCCAAAATACGCTTAATGTGAATGTTCATTTAATTCTCCTTGGGGAAGCATTTGAGGATAGGATAATTAACTATTACAAGGCCTATAATAGCATAATTGGTGCGGAAAGTCAAGTATTTGGGCACTACGGGGTACCACATCGAAGTATTCTTCGAGTTCCCTGCAAGGTACAAAAATCCCGCCTAGTGAGGCGGGATAACAAACTTATGAACCCCAACCACAGGGATGGGGGGAGTATTTGAATTCCAGGTGGCAACCTTCCGGCAAGACGATTTTGAAACGGTAGGGATAGGGATGTGGAACACCGCCATTTTCATCTCGGAAGGTATCGATATTCAGAGTTTTTTTGTCCTGAGAAAGGTAGTGTTTTATGGATGCATCCTTGTTGTTGTCGAAGCCTCCGAAAGAGATAAGTCGAGGGTGTTTTTTGCCTTTGGACTTGTCGGGGTTTTGAGTGAATACTTGTACTTCACAGCCTTTGACCAGCTCGACAACGATGTGGCGAATCTTGTTTTTGTGGATGGTTTGCATGTAATCTCCTGCGGAATATTACTTGGGATCCGGGGCAAAGTTGATGACCCATTTTTCGATGATGGTTTGATTTGAAGCTTGAGAGATGGCGATAAGACAAAAAAGATAACTCTTGGTCATGTCGAGACCAATCTTGTAATGATTCGGTGAGATGGTGGTATTTTCTGAGTCGGTGAGATTGCTAAGAACGGCGGTGAGAGAAAGATGACCAGGAACTTGCAAGTATTCTTTGATCTCGAACTTAAACATGACGATGCCTTCCGGTGATTGGGTAATCGTGACTCCAGGAAGATCGCACCAGAAATAATCTTCCTTGTGAATCCAGATCTCGTTTGTCTTTATGGTAGTGATGGTGGTTTGAACTTCGCGAAACTGTGTAGTTTTCAATTTTCCTCCTGAAAAAGTTAGGGTGCAAAAAGATGACATATTTTATCATCAAAGGAGAAAGGGGAATTATATGGTTTTGGAGATATGGATAGTGATATCGGTATTGAGTGCTTTGGCAAAACGTTTTATGAGGGAGATGGAGGTGTTGGCTTCGCCGGACTCGATGCGAGAGACGATGGCTTGGGAAGTATCGACACGTTTGGCAAGATCTCTTTGGGAAAGATTTTGTTGGAGACGAGCTTCGATAATCTGACGAGCGAGATTATGTTCGGGCTCAGTGGCCTCCCATTCTTTGCGGAATTCGGGGTCTTTGAGGCTTTCTTTGAGATGATCTTGGAAAGTATATATTCTGTTTTTGTTCATAAGTAATGATACTATATATGATATCAATTTTCAAGTTTGTAGAGATTATATCTTTGAAAAGCAATTTTAAGTTCTTTTTGAGGAGTTTTTTGGGTCTTTTTTTGGAAACCGTGGAGCAGGAGGATGGAAGTTGTGGTAGGTACGATATAAAGGATTCGGATATTGTCATTTCCAAGAACTCTAATTTCCCAAAATGAGGTTTCGGAAAGTTTCTTGATGTGCGGAATTACGGCGACGAGGCCATAGGTTTCAATATTTTGGAGAATTCGAAAAATTTTTGCCTTTTGCTTTTTGTCCAAAGACTCGAGAAAATCCTTAACCGGATTTACCGTATTTGAAGATTGGAAGTATTCAACTCTCATGAGCGGGGCTAGTTGGACGCAGGGAGAACCTTGGGAGCAGGAGTGGGTGCGGTTTTGGCCTTACAAGCACCTTGGGTGAAGGCAGTGACCCCGGCACTATTGGCTTCGCAAGCATTGGCGTAGGTGACACCCGATTGGCTACAGACGGGTGAGTAGAGAGAAGAGCAGATAATCTCGGGAGACTGGCTGGCGGAAGGTGTAGGTGTGACTACAATGACTTTGGTAGGGATAGCTACGGGGGTGGCCGCCTTGCTGGCAGTGTTGGTCTGGGTTCTGGGGAGAATAATAATACTCGCGATCAGAAGCGCGACCACAAAAAGGATAGGGAGGATAACCCAAAGTGTTTCTTCACCGTTTAAATCTTTCATGGCAGTATTAACTTAACTATCGCAAAAATTCCGGGCTGAGTCAAGTCGGAGGCTGGAGACTTGACATTGTGGCTAGGACGTGGTATTATAGGGCTGTTTTAATGCATCCTTAACATATTGAAAATTGATTGGAGGAATGAATGGTTACATTAATGTTGATTATTGCGGCTGTGCTTGCTTTGGCCATCATTGGTGATAATAATCTTGGCCGTAGTGGCGTGATGATCTTATTTGGTCTCATTATTGGAATATTTCTTGGTGCCTATGCGGCCTTAAGTATCGGCGATAAGGTGCCGATCAAGTCGACAATATTGGCTCATCAAGAACTGCAGGTCTTGAACATTGGTGATGATGGGGGGAATCTGTTCTATCTGGAGCAAAACCAGAAGGATGGTACTTACATCTACCAAGCCGGTAACCTTATTGATACAGCGAGCGAAGAAAAAGTCGTTGTTGTTTATGATGCTCCGACCAAACCGTATGTCGAGACCATTGACAATGCTAAGGATTACTCCAACGGCCAAACGTGGAGATGGTGGTTTGGGATCAAGTTTGAGCCTGTAGATAAGTTTCATTTCCATCTTGCACAGGGATCCGTATACGTGATCCCATAAGAAGATAATTAGGAGGGGATAATACCCCTCCTTTTTTGTGGAAAAGGAGGTAGTCGATTGTTGTATTATTTCTTCATGGGCACAAATAGGGAAATGGGAAGTTCTGAGCCAATTGAAGCTCAACTTTCGGCTGCTTTTGGTGAACTCGAGGTTAAAGATGAAGACCGCCAGGATATCGAAAAATACCTAGAAGAGCTTAATCAAAAAGATCTCAAAACCTATGAACACTGCGTGCGAGTAGGTTTGCTGGGAAGAAACATCGGAAAATTCCTGGGAATGAAAGAAAAACCGTTATTTTATTCCGGTTTGCTTCACGATATTGGGAAAATTGATATTCCTTTGGAAGTGCTGAATAAAATCGGTGAGTGGACCGAGGAAGACAATTTAACGATCGAAGGTCATGTGATAAGGGGCTTTGAAAGAATAAAAGCAAGATTTCCATTTACTGCCGGAATAATTCTTCTGCATCATACCTTTCAGAAAAGGGCTTATCCGAAGGTTCTGCCATCGCATTTGTATGACTATTCGGAAGAAACACAAAAGTTGATAGTCGAACATGCAAAGATCTTAGCTTTTGCCGATGTCTATGATGCTTTGCACCGAGAAAATAGTAAGTTTGGTGAGAAGAAGTGCGTTACAGAGGTAGAAGTTAAGGAAAGAATGTCTGAAATATTTCCAGAAAAAACAGATCTAATCAACGATCTATATCAAGCTGGAATACTGAAACAGTAATTAGATAAGGAGCCGAAAGGCTCCTTTTCATGGCCAAATGGGCAAAAGTTGTATAATCGGGGAAAATTACCTTAAAAATTTAATTGAGGAGGAAAAGTGGAAGAGAAAAAGAAGGTTCTGAGTATTCCGGATGAAATAAAAGAGTACCTTTCGAGAGTCAATGCAATTATGGCTCAGTCTTTTGAAGAACAGAAAGCAATCTGTAACGACTGGAGTTTGAGTCTACACGAAGCCCGTGAGAAGGCTCTAAAACTTCTCAATGAAAAGGCAGACAGCTTGAACAAAGTTGCTGATGACTTTGCCACATTTTATTGCGAGAAGTTAAAAGGAACTCATTTGTATCTTCAAGAAGAATCGAATGTATTTTTGGCAATTCTTGAAGCAGATGAACGGCTACATAAAATGACTGGTATTCTGGAGTCTGCTTTAGCCGAGGAAAAGAAAGGAAGCTGAAAAATGGAATATATTGGTGCTTTGCTGTTTTTTGCGTTGCTGGCATTGTTGGTCGTGATACTAATCTGCCTCATCGGAGGAAGAAGTAATGATGGACCAACTGGCGGCAGGCGCTAGAAAGATACCCAGGGAAACCTGGGTTTTTGTTGTCTACAGCTTGACATTGAAGCTAAAGTGTGGTATTATAGGACTTGTAATCATTAAAATTCTAATTGGAGGAAACAGTGTCTAATTCGATTTGGACGATCTATGTAAAGCCAGAAACAGTCGAACTGGCGAACAAACTGGCCGATGAGGTTGGTACCGATTTCGGTAAGATATTTACCGATATGGAAACGATTCAACCAGAAGCGATCAACGTTTCTCAAGAAGTACTTGACGCCCTGGAGAGACACGATTTGGAATCTCTGGTCAAGACGCAGAAGGCGGCTGTGGTGGTGATGGATAAACTCCTCGTCATTATTCTGGCCTATGAAAAATGGCTGCAGAACAATCAAGACTGTCCAGACAGTAATCGCATATATGTACACGCAGTATCATTGTGGAACCTTGTCCATGATCTTCATGGACATCTGGAACGATGCATCGTGAATATAAAAATTGGGATTTAACAAAAAAGGAGCCGAAAGGCTCCTTTTCTTTTGGGAAAAAGAGACTTAAATCTTGGAGATTTGAAGGAAGTCGAGCTCTACAGGTGTTTCGCGACCGAAGATGGAGACCAAAACGGTGACTTTGCCTTTGGCATCGTCGATGGCGGAAACAGTACCAAGAAGATCAGTGAAAGGTCCTTCAATGATTCTGACGGCCTCACCCATGGTGAAAGCAGCTTGGAATTTGGGAGCGGCTTGCTCACCGAAAGCGGTGATAGCCTTGACTTCATTTTCTGGAAGAGGAGTGGGCTGGTCGGCAGTGCCCACAAAACCGGTGACGCCCTGTGTGGTGCGAACAGCGAGCCAGGAGTCGTCAGAGACAATCATGCGGACAAGCATGTAGCCAGGAAAAAGCTTTTCTTTGATAGTGGTTTTCTTGCCTTTGTTGATTTTAATTTTTTCTTGGGTAGGGATGAGGATCTCGTAGACATAGTTCTCGAGGGCCATGGAGATGACTCTGGTTTTAAGGGTAACCAAAACACGATTTTCGTGACCGGACTGGGTGTGAACGACGTACCATTTGGCGGAGTCGGGGGCATTGTCGGTAATGACAACATGATTAGGATCCTGCACTTTGGGTACAAGTTCGTCGATTTGTTTGGTTTTTTCTTCTTTTAGTTTCATTTTAGCGATTTAGTGCTTCCGCAAGCATAGTCGTAAAGAGGTAGTCTAGTCCTCCTGAGTAGAGCGCTACGGCTAAACTAGTAATGATGACCAAGATAGTCATTTTTAAGGCTGTCTGATGAGACGGCCATTTTACTTGCTTTAATTCTAGCCGAACTGAGCGTATAAATTCAAGTGGACGAGGCATAACATAGGTATTTTATCATGGAAGAATAAAAATGGGAGGTGCAGTACTAGTAACAAATTAGAATATGTGGACTGTTTTGTGACCCTATATTATTGACATAATATGTGTGCAGTGATATACTATCGGGTATTGTAAGCGTAGTTTGTTCTTTTACTTTCTAACTTTTTTGTGAAGGAGGATGTCATGCGAACAATCGAAAAGACTCCAAAAGTTTTACGGAGCCGTGAGGCATGGTCAGGCGAATTGTATTTGTTGACTTTGGTCAGCAACATTACCTTGGAGCTTGAGAAGATCAAGGGCCACAGCGCCCTAAAGAATGTCTCCTGGGGCCAAATGCAGAGAGCAAAGGATGCTCAAAACGAAAAAGCTCTGATCAGTATCCTGAGAGAACTCAAGAAGATCGTGGCTCGACAGGAAATTCTGATTCCGGCTTGGAAGGAATGGGAACAAGCCAAAGACGAGGCAGTTCGTTTTGTTCAAGCCCACAACAATGTTGGCCATAAAGGCCAGGTTTTGTTTGATCGGTCACTCAAGCGGTATTTTGACGAAATGTCCAGTCGCTTGCATGGTTTTCTGACCAACGAAGATCCAATTGAAGTCATTCTGGACGATCTTTGTGAGTTGGTGATCACTGTCCAGAACTATGAATGGCTCGGTAACTTTTGCTTGACTTGTGGCGAACCGATCAATTCGGGACAACTGTATTGTTTCAAAAGTTGTCGGCCGGTCGCGGTTAAGAAGGCGGAACGTGATCGTATTCATGATTACGAGATTCCTTCGTTAGTGCCGTCAGATCGCCCCAAGAAGCCCGGTTCAGCCTCTCGCCATGGCCATGGTCACCCGGTGAACGAGAATACTCGTCCGCGTGACCGCAAGAAAGGTAAGGGAGGTCGGTCTCCCCAGTAAGAAGTATTTTTAAGCCCTACAGAGATGTGGGGCTTTTTCTTGGCGTGAAACTTGACATTAGTTTTCACGGCGTGTAAAAATTAAGTTGCTCTGAAACCGGTAGATTGGGAGGTTTTTCCTCTACAAGCTATCTAATAGGGGGGCCATTGTTTACGACATCTCCGTTGTCGTGACGGTTCACCCGCACTTAAGATTTCGGGGAAAGATCCTAAATACAGGATCAGGGCAAAACATAACCTGCGTCTTCGTGACTTTCATATATGCGCAGGTCGAATCCTTAACGAAGGAGCCGCCAAAGGCGGACGGACAGATTTGAGTAGGGTAGGTCGGAACATAAAATATCTTTTAGATGTGAGACAAGCTCGCTGTGGAAGGGCAAGGTCAAACGGTAGAAGATACGAAATGAGTTGACTTAAGATTTCTTTTTATTGATGCTTGGTTGCAGAATGTTATTTTTTAGGGTTCTGCGCGAAAGTACATGTTTTTGCTGTAAAATATTCACAAGAATTGCACTTTGAGAGGAGAAAATATGGTTGACGTAGTAAAAATTAAGAATATTCAAGGCTTTTATAGCCCAGTCGGTAAGGAATATCTGAATGATGGTGACTATTTTCGACTGCCGAATGGCAGATTGTTCCATTTCGTAAGCAATGTTCCTATGGCCATTATCGATCCCGTTGATGAAAAGGATATTCCTGAAGGGACAGTGATCGTGGAAATGATTGATCACTCTGAAGATCCTCGTTTTAAATAAGAGTAAGGTAGATACCCGCCTATATGGCGGGTTTTTTGTGCCTAAAAATATCTTATAGTCTAGTCTTGACTTTTGGGTGGTTTTGTGCTACAATACCACCCATTGGAGTACCTTAAAGTATTGCTTTTCGGAGGTTAGTCTCTTGTCTAAAATAGCGAATTTTTTGAAGTTGTTCCTCTTCATGCTTTTCGTTTTGGTACTGGAATATTGCTGTCAGTGGACCATTTTTGTACTGGTTACCAAGTATGGTCTAGTTCTTCCGGATTTATCTCCCTTGCCCGGCACATTCGACTATTGGGTTTTTTACCAGTCATCGGTCGTGACGAAGACGCTGTTTTTGTTTCTCTATGCGTTTATCGAAGAACTGATTTTCCGAGTCATTCCGCTTGCTCCTGTTTTGTTTTTTGACAAAAGCCGCAAATTTTGGCCGATCATGGCCGTTGTTTCATCTTTTCTGTTTGGATGGGCACATGGTTCTTTGGGAAATGTGTTTGTCCAAGGGATCGGCGGTTTGATACTCTGCGTAGTTTTTGCTGCAATCTATAATTTCGAGCATCAGAAAGACGAGGATGGTGGTGATTGGCTGTTAGCCAAGGCAACCATGGTCACCACGGCAATACACGCTCTATATAACTTGATTTGTGTTTCACTTTAAACCCGGTTTTTACCGGGTTTTTATTTGATTATTTTCTTGAAAACGCGGGAGAGTTTTTGGGGGTCGTGACGGAGACGGCTGAGTTGAGGAGTGATGGAGAGAATATCAGAAGTTAGTACTTTGATACCTTTATTGGCAATTCTTTTTAACTCGGTTTTGGACCAGCCCAGAAAATGCGAGTGTTCGAGTGCATAGGACTTGGCAATTTTGGGATATTTCTTTTCAAACATTTTTTGAGAGATACTGGGGGCGATGATGATGTCGAACGGTTGAGGAAGACCGGTATATTTGTGGAAGACTTGGAGGTATTTTTCCGGAGTGAAGTGATGAGTTTGGTTTCTGTTGGAAACAAGATTGGTGACGAGGATTTTCTGGGCTTTAGATACTGCTAAAGCATCGGTAATGCCCACGGGGAGGAAATTGGAGATCACTGAGCCGTAAAGACTGCCGGGGCAGTAAATAATGAAGTCGGCCTTTTCTAAGGCCTCGATGGCTTGGGGAGTGGCCGGAACATCGGGGTCGAGCCATAGATCAACGATGGAGTTTTTGGACATGGATTGTTTGTCCAGTTCGTGTTCACCGTTAAAAACGGAGCCATTTTTGGTTTCAAAACAAATATTGCTGGAGTCTGTCGTTACCGGAATGACTGTACCATCAAATTTGATACCCAGTAGTTTTTCCAGGTGGTCTTGGGCCTTGATGAAGTCGTTTTGATACATCTCCAGTAGGGCGTAGTAGATGGTATAGCCTAGATTTCTTTGGCGGCCATCGGTGAATGAAACCAGATCGGTAAAGGCTTGAATATTTTTGGTGTGATTGGTACTGCCAATAAGAGAAATGAGAGTTCGCAAAAGATCGGAGATGGCAATTACTTGGTCGCGTTCGTCGGATCTTATGATGCCGGTTTTGCCGCCGGAGTCCATGGAGGCCGCGATGCAAGAAAGATTTTTGAAGCCCGCCGATAGAAGAGCTTGAGTGATGATGGGGGCGCCTGTACCGCCGCCAATGGTGACAATTTTTGTCATTGGTTTGATATTAGCAGATTTGGTACTTTTATTTAAGAAACATGTGCTTTAGACTGGGAGGAGATGCCGACACCTACAAAGGGAGGAGAGTTCGATAATTACGGAGTAGAGAGATGTAGAGTCTCTTGTGGTCGTGTGGGGATTATGATGGCGCAACGACCCTGGGTAGTTGGTCAGGTAGTGGAAACGAAACAGTTTAGCTTTGAAGACTCTATGGGGATTGATATGTTTGTGCCTTTTGATCAGCGTTTGGTGGACATGATGTGCATGGTACAGGACCCAAGAGGAATGAAGATCCAGATCAAATCCGAAAAGGGAAAAGAAAATAATTTTCGACACAAACATAAACTGGAAATGCTTAATCTGGCGACCGGAGAAAATATTTTTGTGTTTAATGGTCAAGAAAGAGAGTCGATTATGTTGGCTACATTAGTTGGGCAGATAATAGCGATGTCGAGTTTGACCGGATCAGTACCAGAAGACGTGATGTTGGAGTTTATCGCCAATGATTTACTCGATGAGGAAGCGGTACTAGCATATATAAAACACAAAGAGCACCTAGTAAGATCCAAGTGGTTTAAACATTGGATAAATGGCAGTAAAATGGACGAATGGAACGAATCGGATTTGGAACTATTGATAGTCGAGAGTTAATTCAGAAAATAGTTGATGTTTTAGGGCGAGGTGGTTTGGTGGTTTACCCTACAGAAACGATTTATGGACTGGGTGTGGATGCGACATCAGACTCGGCTTTGGAAAAATTGTGGGCGTTTAAAGGTGAGCGGGGAGACAAACCGGTACTGGTGGCGGTAAGTGGTGTGGAGATGGCACAGAAATATGTTTTTTTGAGTGAATTGGGTAAAAAAGTGGCACAGAAATACTGGCCCGGGGCGGTGGCTATCGTAGCCAAGAGTCGAAATCTGGTAGCCAAAAAAGCGCAGAGTGATAGTGAAAATTTGGGACTGCGGAATCCGGACAATAAAATGATGTTGGAGATTATTGAAAATTTAGGAAGACCAATCACCTCGACATCGGCGAACATTTCCGGTGCGGTCACAGCGCGAAGTTTCGAAGAGTTTTTGGCGACAGTGCCTGCAGATCGGCAAGAGTTGATTGATTTGTTTATCGATGCGGGAGAGTTGCCTCAGAGGCAACCATCGACGATTGTGGACACGACTGGGGAGAAAATAAAGATTTTGAGACAGGGTGAAGTAACAGTAGAAATATAACGCTTGAGTATAAAAAAACCCGCCTTTTGGGCGGGTGAGATCTTATTTTGATTTGTACTTGGCTAGTTCCTGTTTGGCACGTTTGGCATAATCAGGAATGGTTCTGTCATTGTAATACGAGTAAGAGTAATCAGCGAAGCGAATAATATCTTTCCAGTGTTGTTTAAGCTTGGCATACTCAAACATTTTATCGAAAGCAATTGTGCGTGCTTTGTCAACTTCAGTGCAGTATTGATTTGGATTCATGGCCCATTCTTTTCCGGATTGGGTGAAGAGATAATAAATTTGCATCGCAACGTACCAGGCTTCGAAATAGCGGGTTATTCTCTTGGCGAGTTCATTTAGAGCGCGTGCTTCGAGCTCTGAATAATCATCAGAAAAGAGAAATATCTCTGTCCAATCTTCGGTGCTGACGGCGTTTCGGGCACGCTCTTTCCAGTCTACTGATTTAACCATTATTCCTCCTGTTGAATAAATGTACTTGTGAGAGGGATTATAACATTCCGAGTTTTGAGGAGAGTAGACGGGAAGAATATTTATCTGTATCGTTAATTTATGATTAT
>Ga0066603_10002611_pt1 | contig 10608 bp, 10 predicted proteins | sample Higcelweek8metaG_FD_59482 | JGI IMG/M metagenome (GOLD analysis project Ga0066603, IMG submission 59482) | Freshwater pond sediment microbial communities from the University of Edinburgh, under environmental carbon perturbations - High... | ecosystem: Environmental > Aquatic > Freshwater > Pond...
CATTCCCACTTGTAGGCGAACGATCGCGGCTGGAACGTCGCCGGCACGTAACCGCTGTGCGCGGCATCGCGCTGGAAGGTCTCCCATTCGCCCAGCGCGATACTCGCCGGGTCTTCGATCGCCACCTCGAAGGGCACGTACAGCGTGCCGCGCTGGATTTCGCTGAGACAGGCTTCATCCAGGCAGGTCTTCAGCTCGACATAGCCCGCATGTGTGCCCGCGGCCAGGCCTGCCGCCACGCGCACCTGGACGCGGAAATTGCGGTCGTCGATGCGGGTGATCGTCGGCCCCTGTTCCAGCGCGCCGGTGGTGGGACGCGCCTGCAGGAAGGCCACGCTCTGCGGCGATTCCAGGGTCAACACCGCGGTCGGCTGGCTGCCGAGCGGCGCGCGCACCTGCAGCCGCGACGGCGTGGCCACCAGGTCGGTGCGGATGGTGGACAGATCGCCGGGCGAGCCATCGAACTCGTTCGCGCGATCCACCCGCGCCGGGCCGGCCGACGCCTGCGCGGCCTCCGGGACCTCCTGTGCCGCGGCCTCGCGACGGTCGCCCGTGGACACCCACCACACCAGCAGCGCTGCAGGCAGCGACAACGTCCAGATCCAGATCGACTTCATACGCATTTCTCCTTGGCTTGTGACCACTGCGCGGCGGCGTGTCTTCGGCGCGACAGAGGTCGCGCCACATCCTTGATCTTACCCGTGCACATATTCTGCGTATCGATCGTCGAGAGCGTATGAACAGGATCATTGATCAAATCAATCGTCGACTCGATCCGTTCTGCGATCGTTTCACAGACAACGATAACGCCCCGAAATGCGGCCATTGAACAGGCGTCGCGCACAGGCCATGTTCGATTGGTTCGTCATGGGTGTCGTCGATATCCATCCATGGATCGTTTCCGTCCTGATCGACTTTTGCCATCGGGCCTGCTGTCGTCAGGGCCTGTGCCCCAACAGGCCGATACGCCGGAACCACATTTCCAGCGGCACCGTCACCAGCGGCGGCGCGGCCGCCAGCACGGCCACGATCCATGCCCACCACGGCCAGCGCAGACGCACGGCCGACACCAGGGTGATCGCCAGATAGAACAGGAACGCCGCGCCGTGCAGGCGGCCAAACAGCCACACTCCCAGGTCGGTGGTCTGCGTGCCGTATTTCAGCACCATGCCGACCAGCAGCCCGGCCCAGGTCAGGCCTTCGGCGAAGGCGGCGACGGCGAACAGACGCCCGGCGGGCGACAGGGAAGACGACATGCATGGACTCCAGTGAGGAATGCCGCGACGCGATGGCGGCGGCGACGCCCGCTGGCCCGCATAGTCTAGCCGCCAATCCACCGGATTCCGTAGGGCGGGCTCAAGCCCGCCGCTCCTGAAAGCACGGCATGCAATCAAGAAATCCGGTGTTCCTCATGTGATGCGAAGCCATCGGTCCGGTCGACAGGCGTGTATGTAAAGACCTCTCCTGTGGATTCTCCGTATGAAGTCGCCATGTATGATCAAGGCTCCACTCGGACCAGGCCGGAGACTGCGGCGTCACCGCAAGCAAGCCAGCGCACGCCGCGCAAACCTATGAACAGCTCTCTGGACACGCGCGAACCCGACGAAGCGGCGATGACGGCCGAGATGATCGACATCCTGCGCCGCAAGATGGCGCGCGATTACGACGAGGGCCACACCCGTCGCGATGCGCACCCGAAGGCCACCGGTCTGCTGCGCGGTCGTTTCGAGGTGGAGCCCGATCTGCCGAAGCATCTGCGCGTCGGGCTGTTCGCCAAGGCGCAGACCTACGAGTGCTGGATCCGCACTTCCAACTCCAGCGGCAAGCCGCAGTCCGACGCGATCGCCGATGCGCGCGGCTTGGCGATCAAGCTGATGGCGCCGGGCGCCACGCGCAAGGACGAAACCCCGCTGGGCCAGGACTTCGTGCTGCTGAGCACGCCGACGATGCCGCTGGGCACCGTCGCCCTGTTCCGCGACGCGGTGTACTACACCATCGAAAGCTCGGTGGTGCTGTTCGCCGCGAAATCCATATTGCGCGGCCATATGCGCGCGCTGCTGGGCCTCGCCGCGCTGCGCATCCGCCCGACATCGCCGCTGGACATCCGTTACTGGAGCACCACGCCCTACCGCTTCGGCAAGGGCCGCGCCGTGAAATATTCGCTGATCCCCACCTCGCGCCACCGCAGCGCCATGCCGAGAACCCCGGGCGAGGCGTACCTGAGCGAAGCGATGCAGCGCCATCTGGAGACGTCCGAGGCCAGCTTCGATTTCTGCGTACAACTGCGCCAGGACGGCATGCCGATCGAAGACGCCGCCCCGCGCTGGGACGAAACCGCATCGCCGTTCCTGAAGGTCGCGACCCTGCGCATCCCCAAGCAGAAATTCCGCACGAAGCAGCGCGAGGCATTGGCGGAATCGCTGGCGTTTTCTCCTGGCCATGCGTTGCCTGCGCACGCGCCCTTGGGTGGTTTGAATCGTGCGCGGATCAAGATCTACAAGGCGCTGTCGAAGTTCCGGCATGGGCGGGACGGGCGGGGGGAGATTGCTTGAAGGTCGTTGGGGTTCTTTCGGTTGTGCTGTTCCGGGAATAGGCAAGCGGTAGCGATCAGGCGGGATCGTTGGGCCGGCTTCGAGTGTCGCTCACATCATGGATGGGTCGATAACCCGGCTTGACCCGCGCGGACTTCCAGCGTAGTGCCACCTGCGCGGATCCATTCCTCAAGCAGTTGAACGCTCGTGGTGGCGTCGGCGCGGACTGCGCACTCCCATACGACCGCAACCCTCCAGCCTGAAGCAAGCAATGCGGATGTCTTGCGCAGATCCCGTTCGCGGTTCGCTTCGAGCTTGTTCTTCCAGAAGTCGTGGCGTGTCGCCGGCAGCTGCGAGTAGCGGCAGTCCTTGTGGAGATGCCAGAAACAGCCATGTACGAAGACCGCTACTTGCCAGCGAGGAAGGACGATGTCCGGGCGCCCCGGCAACTCGCGTGCATGCAGCCGGAAACGGAATCCTGCACGCCAGAGCAGACGCCGGACTAGCAATTCCGGAGAACTGTTCTTACCCTTGATGCGGGACATCAGTGCAGACCGCTTTTCTGCGCTCATCACATCGGTCATAACGCGAGCCATCTCCCTTGTCATCCAACGCTTATCATGATCGCCCGGCAATCGGAGTGGTTGACATCTTCGCAGGTCCGGGCGGACTCGGTGAGGGATTCTCCAGTTACGTGCCTCCGGGATCCGATCGCTCCGCTTTCAGGATCCTGGTTTCTGCAGAGAAGGAAGCGAATGCGCATCGAACGTTGACATTGCGCGCCTTCTTCCGCCGCTTCGGCCGCATCGAGGATGTGCCCGAAGATTACTATCGGATCGTTCGCGGAGAAATGACGCCGCAAGCCCTTCGCGGCGAGAACGCAAGGGAGTGGGAAGAAGCGACCAAGGAAGCGTTGCTGCTTGAGCTTGGACCTGAATCTCCCAGGCTGCATTCGGAGATTGCCAAACGTGTGAAGCAGGGCGAGCCATGGGTGCTGGTCGGTGGACCGCCATGTCAGGCATATTCGCTTGTCGGGCGCGCACGTAACAAGGGCAACCACGAGTACGTACCTAAAGACGACCATCGGCACTTTCTGTATCGAGAGTATCTTCAGATACTTTCAAGATTTGCGCCTCCTATATTCGTGATGGAGAACGTGAAGGGGATTCTTACTGCAAGGGTTGACGGTCGGAGGATGTTTCCCGACATCCTTCGGGATCTTCACGATCCGGGAAAAGCGCTCAGTGGTCAGTCCAACGGCATTTACGATATATATCCATTGTCCGCCGATGCCGTTGGAGGTGCATATCAGCTTGGCGAACTGGATCATGGACTCTCCAGATTCCTCGTGAAGGCAGAAGAACTAGGCATACCACAGGCAAGACATCGAGTCATTCTTCTAGGGATTAGACGCGGCATGGGACTTCGAGAGCCCACATCGCTTGCAGGGACTAATCGGATCTCGATCGGCAAAGTCATTCGCGATTTACCTAAGATTCGAAGCGCGCTTTCAAAAGAAGATTCTAGAGAAGCTTGGCTGGATCAAGTCGAGCGCCAAAGGCGAATAGTTCTTTCCGCTATTTCAAAGAGGCGTGACTTGGACGATGTAACAGATGTGATAAAGACGGCTGAATTCATCGAAGACGCGAGCCGATCATCTGAAAGATCATCTGACATGCGAGTGTCGCTTGCGCATGCCGAATGGTTTCGGGATCCGCGGCTTGGTGTTACGTTGAACCACGATTCTCGTGGTCATATGGCAAGTGATCTTGGGCGGTATATGTTCTGCGCTGGCTTCAGCAAGGCAAATGGCGGACGATCTCCGACTACGGCGGAGTTTCCATCAAGATTGGCCTCGTCTCACAAAAGTTGGGATTCCGGAAATTTTGCAAATCGTTTTCGGGTACAAGATGAAAACAGCCCATCGGCTACCGTAGTGAGTCACATCTCAAAAGATGGCCACTATTTTATTCATCATGATATTGCGCAATGTCGCAGCTTCACAGTGCGTGAAGCTGCGCGCGCTCAGACATTCCCTGACAACTATTTTTTCACCGGAGGGCGTACTGCACAGTTTGTTCAAGTTGGTAATGCGGTTCCTCCGTTGCTTGCGCGCAGCATCGCAGAGGCAGTGCCCTTTCTTTTTTGAAAAAGCGATTATTTATTTATTTCGTGTCGACGCGATATAGGTTATTCGTAAGTGACGTCAGGGGTGCCTATCCTGCTGAAGTACGCGCCGAAGCGCTCTGATAGTGAAGGTATGAACTGAGGCGCTAAAGACGCGAAACGAATCGGCGGCAGCGATTTGTGTGCATCTGCTGATTCTCTTGTTTCAAGATCATGAAACTGCGCTAGCCAAGGGCCCAAGATTCTTCCGTCAGGATGGCTGAGCGCTGGTAAAAAATGCTGCTTCGGACTTTGCTCATGCTGCATAATTTTCTTTTTGGCATCGTTGCTTTTTTTGGATGCTTCCCATTTCTCTGAAATGTTCTTACATTTTGCCAATACAATTTTACTGACTTTGTTGCCGTGTGCCATATCACATCGTGGTGTGACTACTATCCAAGCTTCGTTTTCCAAAAACAATAAGTCCCCAGTGTTTAGTGCGCTATTGATCGGCGGTACAAAATAAGTTTCCTCGGGGTGTACTTGCGTCCCATCGACAAGAAGCATTGCGTCGTGTGCATGAGCTATGACGTGGCGTGACAAAAGTTTTGTCAAAACATCAGGGTTATCGATTGATTTTGCCCAAGCTTGCCATCTGGGCCAGATTGAGCTGAAGAAAATTCGAGCAGCTTGTTCTTCAAAGTTCTCTTTTACAGTCCTGAGGCTTTTCAAAATCTGAGATTGCGACTTAATCCACTCGAGCACGGCATGCACCCCGTCGCTGCGATCAATAATTCTGATTTGTCCGCACTGAAAATCTGCTGCATCTCTTGCTTGTCCGCTAAAAATAACGATGCCCATTGCTTGTTTTGAAAGTATTGATTTCACAACGTGATTTCCATCCTCATCCTCGTTGATAACAACACCATCGCCTCGAAGTCTTAAATCTACAACCGCAGCATCATATCTATCTTTCTGGAGTTTCATCTCAGCTTCTTCCGCTGATTTTGACCATGAGTAATCAATATTAAAACCAAACACTTCCGCGTCTGCGTTGTGTTCTTCAATCGCTTCCTTCCATAGGTCATGATTTCGACTGTCATCATCAATGAATAAAATTCGGAGTGTATCCGTCATTTGTGTTGCTCCTTTGCTTTTTGCATTTCAATCATGAATGTAACGTCATCGGATTCGTCATCGAGGAAAAGATCGCCTTTGCTTGCTCGAAGAGCCTCGCGAGCTATTGCTAGCCCAATTCCGGATCCGTCGTCCTTTAATGTTATTCCAGCGTTAAATATCCTAGGCTTAAATCGATCTTCTATTGGCGGACCATTATTAGAAATTTTTACCCGAACATATTTCTTGGAATGATTTATGGTTATTCTGATAATCCTCTTCTCAGGTGAGCGATTAAGCCAGTAAACAGCATTATCTAAGATATTCAAGATTGCCGCCATTAGATCCGGCTCATACCCACTCGAAAAAACATCGTCGTCGCCAAAATCTCTTATAACATCGATGTCGGCGCCTTGAATCGGATCTGAAAATAGGTCCAAGCATCGAATAATAATTTGTTTTACATTTAGAGCGGATGGGCGGCCTCTTTTTTTTCCTGAAATCGGGTCGAGCGCTTTGAATAATTTGCCAAGCCCTACAGCGGATTCATAAATCGATCCTGCTTTTATTGCTAGCGTTTCTCGATAAAGTTTTCCAAAAGATGAATCTTCAAACGCTCGCGGCGCTCCGTCTGAAATACTTTTGGCACGAGTATTAATGTCGGATAAAAATCTTCTTCCATCATGAAGAACTTGTGCAACGACAAGGCCAAGAGCAGACTGGGATGCTAAGAGTTGCTGATAGGATTCTAGGTCCTCGATAGCCATTCTCAATTTTGTTTTGTCTTTCTGAAGCGCAGTCTCAATGCGAACGCGTAGATGCTGCGGCAGCTTTTTTACTTCTCTTTCTACTGCGTGGAAACTTGCTCTGTCTCTAACTGTGTCAGTCGTCGATTCCTTCTTTCGACTTATCCCTGCATTTTCTCTAAAAGAAAAACGATCTTGCTCCACAATTTTCAAGAGGTCCGTAACCAGTCTTTTGAGCCTAAGAAAAGATCCATTGTGTTCTAGGCCTTCTCGGCTGCTTCTTTCGACAAGATGAGAAACTTCTTCACTGTCTATTTCGACCAACCCCCAGACTTGGTTATGGCCAATGCGCAATGAAGGATCTTGAACACGTCTGCGTTCAAGCTCTAACCAGTCAGTCTCCGGGTCACCATATGGGCGAATTCTAAATCCATTTCTGTATATACCGATGCCCATATTCTCATCTAGTATTCTCCGCGCATCAAGCTTATTGATTCCCTTCAAATTTAAGCGTTCGATGAGATCATCAATTGCGGATGGTTCTCTATCAATAATGCTAAGTTGGATTTTCACGTGCCCACAATTGTTCTCCCCAGGCTGCATAACAGATGCTGGTATATTGATAATTGTTTTTTCACCGGTACTTCTGTTATTGAGAAAAATTCCCGAAAAATTTCCATCTTGCTCAAAACTACCTTCAACTCTGTAATGTTGGGCGTGTCGCATACTTATGAGTGGTGTAATAAGTGTTGGATCCAATTCTTCACCATCGAGCTTATGCATTTTCCCTGCTACTAACGATTGCCCATCGAAGCCGGCGCTATCCTCTGTAAAACCAGAGAGATCTAGGCGCACATGAAATCCACTGTCATTTTGTTCGAGGGGTGAAATTAACCGTCGAAGTTCTCTAATTAATAGTTTTAACTCACGCTCTCCCCATGGGAAATTTAGGCAAGAAATGTGAATTGATGTGCCGGGCGGGTCTGTTGTTACTTCTAGTTCGCTAGATATGGATATTTCAATCTCGTCAAGGTAGCGAGATTTATTAAATATGTCCCAGTCAATTTCTATACGAGTTTTCTCTAATTTTCCGTTTTCAACTGAGAACTTAGATGATAACTGAAGATGTTGACCAAGTTTTGATGTGGCAAATCGACCAACTCCCTTAGCACCAAGCATTCTTCGACCATTCGGACTTATTTTTTGCTCAACCTTGTTTGTTGTTGCTGGCTCTAGCCATTTTTCTAGAATGTCGTTTGATGACATGCCGTGGCCGTTGTCATCAACAACTATTCTTCCATCATTTTTATTTCTGCTATTTGGATCAATTTTTATTGTGACGGTGGATGAGTCCGCATCGTAGGAGTTTTTTACAAGCTCAATCACAGCAGCTTCAGGGCCACTGATAAGTTGATCACCTATGGTTCGAATAATTCTTGCGCGAGGTCGAAGCTTCACCATATGAAATTCCCTCAAATTGAATAATTGCTTCTCATAGTGACGTGGCCTAGGTAAGCGCGCGGCGCGTACCCGGGAGAACGCAGGCCGCTAAATGTCGATGATAGTTCAAGATAAGAGCCCCGGGTGCGGCCTGCGGCCTTACCCGGGCTACTTACTCACCGCTTTTCATGCTGCATCAGATAAGCGAGCCAAGCGGGATCCTCGGACGCCAATGCTGCAAGCCGGCGCTTTTCGAGGACGGGCAGGCGCTTGAACCGATACTCGTTCGACAGCGCCTCGCCCCGGCTCTCGAAGACGAATGCGCCGAGCAATCGGATGGGCTTCCGCATTTTCGTGAACCGCGCTCCACGCCCCGCGCAGTGAGCATTGAACCGGCTCAAGGGATCGATCGCAGTGCCCGTGTAGAGCGCGTCGTTCTCGCACAGCAGGAAGTAGACCCACGTTTTCATCGATTCCCGAGCCGCCTGCGTGCGCCACCAGTGGCCGATTGGAGCGCATGAACACTCGGCTGCAAAGCGACATTTTCAAGATCATGAACCCGGGTGCGGCCTGCGGTTTTGCTCAGGCTACGTGCTGATCCTTCGAGCGCGCGAGTCATTCTTCCAATCCCAGAAACCGCTCCATCCGCCCCATTTCCTCCTCCAGCCCCGCGCGGAATGTCGCATCCCGCGGCGTGCGGCCGCTGCTGTAACCGAAGCTGCTCACCAGCACGCCACCGCTCGCGGTCAGGTTGGCCCAACCGATCACGCGGTCGTGCCACAGCAGCGGGAGTGCGTAGTAGCCGAGTTTGCGCTTGGGCGCAGGCGTGTAGGCCTCGAAGCGATAGGTCCAGCCCCAGAGGATCTCGAAGCGGCGGCGGTCCCAGACCACCGGGTCGAAGGGGGTGAGCAGGCGTACGGCGTGGTCGGGTTTCCAGCGCGCCGAGGCCGGGTTTTCATCGATGGGCCAGTACCAGTCGATACCGTCCACGCGCGCATGGCCGAGGCGCTGCTTCGCGCGCGTCAGCGCTGCCGCGCGCAGCGTCGTCCACTGCGGCGCGCCGCCGCCCAGGTGCCTGACGAGTTGCGCCAGGCTGGATGCGGGCAGCGGCGCGTATTTGCCGACGACGATATCGATGAGCGCGTCCATGCGTGCGCTGGCGGTGTCGGCGTCGGCCGGCGCGGGGTCGCTCGTTTCGCGCGCGGCATAGACGCGCGTGCCGCCGTCGCGACGCGCCACGCGCAGCAGGCCGCGATAGTGCATGGCGTCGAGCAGTTGCGTGCTGGCGTTCGACGAGCCGCCGAACCAGTTGGTGGCCTTGCCGTGCGCGAAATGCGCGTCGACCTCGCGCGGATGCACCGCGCCGCGTTCGGCGATGAAATCCAGCACCGCGTGCGCCTGTTTCCAGCGCGCCGCTGTCCACGCCACGCGCGGCGTACGCGGGTGCATCAGGTGATGGTGCGCGCGCGGCAGGAAGCCGTAGTTGACGAAGAAGTCTTCTTCGATCGGCAGTTTCGGATAGCGGCGTTCGAGGTCGCCGGCGTGGTAGCCGGTCACGCGGTGACGCAGGGTCAGATCCTGCGCGCGCGCCGGGGCGCGGATCGGATCGGCCTGCACGAAACCGAGTTTATCGATCGCACGCGCCAGCGTGGTCGGCTTGAACAGCGTGCGGGCCACGGCATGGCGGCGCAGGTGATCGAGGGTGATGGGCATGGGCAATTGTGGCGCGGAACGACGCGCAGTGTCCGTCTCGCTTGCCCCGGCAGGAAAGCGTAGGGTGGGCCCCTGGCCCACCAGAAGGGCGGCAAGACCCTACGAGAGAGAACCCGCAATGCATGCACGCCTGCTGTTATGTGGACTGGCGCTGTGGCCCTGCCTCGCGCTGGCCGGCGACGGGTTTGAATGGCCGGAAGGTCGCAAGGCGGCGGTGAGTCTGGCGTACGACGATGCGCTGGACTCGCACCTGGACAATGCCCTTCCGGCGCTGGACCGGTACGGGTTGAAAGCGAGTTTCTATCTGCAGTTGTCGCGTGAGTCGGGCTGGATGCGCACGGAGGATTGGCGCGCGGCGGCGCGCAACGGGCACGAGCTGGGCAACCACACCTTGTTCCACCAGTGCTCGGGCCGAGCGCCGGGGCGCGACTGGGTGACGCCGGCACAGGACCTCGACACGACCACGGTTGCGCAGATGGTGGCGCAGGTGGCGTTCGCGGAAGTACTGCTCGGGCAGATCGACGGCCTCGAGGTGCGCAGCTTCACCGTGCCCTGCGGCGATCGCCGGGCCCGCGACGGCGACTATGTGGACGCCATCGCCGGCCGATTCATCGGCATCAAGGTGCCGGGCGACGCGGTGGTGGCGGACATGGCCATGCTGGATCCCGACGCGGTTCCCGTGCTGGCGCCAGAAGGCCTGAGCGGCGCGCAGTTGATCGCGCTGGTGGAAGAGGCCGGACGCAAGGGCACGATGGTGAACCTCACCTTCCACGGCATCGGCGGCGACTACCTGCAGACCTCGAACGAGGCGCACGACGCGTTGTTGGCTTGGCTGGATGCGCACCGCGACGAATACTGGACCGCGACGTTCGGCGAGATCATGCGTTGGGTGCGGAAGAGACGTTGAGTCAGGCCGGTCGGCGGATGGTTTGGGCTGTCCCCCGTGGCGAGACCCG
>Ga0066603_10002624_pt1 | contig 10586 bp, 10 predicted proteins | sample Higcelweek8metaG_FD_59482 | JGI IMG/M metagenome (GOLD analysis project Ga0066603, IMG submission 59482) | Freshwater pond sediment microbial communities from the University of Edinburgh, under environmental carbon perturbations - High... | ecosystem: Environmental > Aquatic > Freshwater > Pond...
CTCTCCACTGTGGGAGTTGCAGGGCTTGGCGGTCTTGGGTCAAACATTGCTATGGCTCTTGCCAGGGCTGGTATCGGTAAACTTGTTCTATGTGATTTTGACCTGGTGGATCTCTCAAATCTCAACCGGCAGAATTACTATATTCGACACATTGGCCATAAGAAGAGCGCTGCCACTCTGGAAATACTAAAGGAGATCAACCCATATATCAGCTATGAACCACACGATCTCTATCTTAACAGCTCCAATTACGGCCAGGTATTTGGGGAGTGCGATATTATAGTTGAGGCTTTTGACACCTCTGAGTGTAAGGCTGACCTTGTTAATTGGGTTCTGCTCCATACAGATAAGAGAGTTGTAGCAGCATCTGGAGTGGCTGGATATGGATTTTCCAACACAATCATGACAAGGAGGATAAGAGAGCGTTTCTACCTTGTCGGTGATCTGGTCAGCAGTGTCAGAGATGGTCAATCTCTTGTGGCGCCTCGTGTGGCTCTTGCAGCTGCTCATCAGGCAAACTGTGTTATCAGCCTCATAATGAATCAACCAGATTCTACTATTGTAAAATGAACCAGATTCTACAACTATAAGTTCATAGCATAGGGGTACAACGAAGAATGAAAGTTGTAGAGACGCAAGATCTTGCGTCTCTACGGGGTAACCACCAGTTTGTATCCCTAGACTTTCATATAAAACTTTATAACATAACGTATCAGAGGAAGCATCATGTTAAAGATAGGGGGAGTTGAGTTAAAGAGCAGACTGTTGACAGGGACAGGAAAGTACGCATCCAATGAGCTGATTCCAGAGGTGTTGGAGAGTACAGGTTCCCAGGTGATCACAGTTGCGGTCAGAAGGGTGGATCTAAGTGAAGCAAAACAGAATCTCTTAAACTATATTCCCAAAGAGGTTCACCTTTTACCTAACACCTCAGGTGCCAGAACAGCGGATGAGGCTGTCAGAATCGCAAGGCTTGCGAGGGCAATGGGGTGTGGCAATTGGATTAAAGTAGAGGTAATAAGAGACAATAGATATCTTTTGCCAGACAATATGGAGACAATCCTGGCAACTGAACTGCTTGTTAAAGAGGGATTTGTCGTACTTCCCTACATGAGCCCTGATCTTATGGTGGCAAGGGCACTTGTTGAGGCAGGGGCTGCAACTGTGATGCCTCTGGGCTCTCCTATCGGCTCCAACCGGGGCATCAGGACCGAGGAGCTGATCAGAATCATCATTGATGAGATAAAGATTCCAGTCATTGTTGATGCAGGTATAGGAAGGCCATCAGATGCTGCGTTTGCCATGGAGATGGGGGCAGATGCGGTTCTGGTCAATACTGCAATTGCAACTTCTGATGACCCTGTGAAGATGGGAAGAGCTTTTGCCCTTGCCGTGGAGGCTGGCCGCATGGCTTATGAGTCGAGAGCTGGAAGAGTTCTTACACATGGAGAGCCATCCTCTCCTCTTACCGGGTTTCTGGGGGAGTAACATGAGCGTTTATGAGACCATTAAAGAGGTGGATGATCGATCTCTGTTTCAGATACTTGAGCAGACCTCTGCTGAAGAGGTAGATGCTATTGTAGGCCAGGAGAAAGGTGATGAGAAGATTGACGAGAAGGGTTTTCTCAAACTTCTCTCTTCAGCAGCCAGCAGCTGCTCTCTGGAGTCAATGGCTCTCAGAAGCAGACAGGAGTCCTTGAAACACTTTGGCAAGGCTATCTTGCTCTACTCCCCGATCTATATCGCCAACCACTGTGTAAATAGATGTATCTACTGCAATTTCAACCATAAGAACAGGATAGAGAGAAGCGCTCTGACAGTTGAGGAGATAAGAAGAGAGGGGGAGGCTGTAAGAGAGAGGGGGATTCAACATATTCTGCTTCTTACAGGAGAGTCACGAACCCACTCCTCTGTTGAGTACATCAAAGAGGCAATTGAGGTTCTCAGACCCCTCTTCCCATCAAACACCCTTGAGGTCTATCCTATGGAGGAGAGTGAGTATGGTCAACTTGTGAAAGCTGGTGCAGACGGCGTCACCATATACCAGGAGACCTATGATGAGATGGTCTATGAGAGGGTTCACCTTGCAGGTCCGAAAAAAAATTACAGGTTCAGACTTGATGCACCTGAGAGGGCTCTGAGAGGAGGGGTAAGAACCATAGGGCTTGGTGCTCTGCTTGGTCTGGCAGACTGGAGAGCTGATGTGTTCAGGCTCGGGCTTCACGCAAAGTACCTTGCAGAGCGCTTCCCTGCTGCTGAGATCGGCCTGTCGCTTCCAAGGATAAAATCGATTGAGACAACAGAGAGTGCAACCGTTGAGAGCAGTGCCATCTCAGACAGAGATTTTGTTCAGATCCTCTGCGCATTGAGGCTCTTTCTCCCGTTTTGCAGCATAAGCATCTCAACAAGGGAGAGCGCAGATTTCAGAAAAAAACTTATACCCATAGGGATCAACAAGATATCGGCAGGAGTCTCAACTGAAGTGGGGGGCTATGCAACAAAGAAGAACAGCAGCAGTCAGTTTGATATCGCTGACCACTCATCTGTTGAGGCTGTGAAAAGCATGATTGAGCAGATGGGATACCAGCCTGTCATGAGAGACTGGATGGATCTTGATGGAGAATAATTCAGATAAATTAGGAGAATGTGGAGAGCAATTCAGATGGATAAGAGAATGTGGAGAGTGATGGATGCAAATGTCAATCGTGCTTCAGAGGGGCTTCGGGTGGTGGAGGATCTGGCACGCTTCAGCTACAACCATGCAGCTCTCTCTGAGAGGATCAAGCAGCTTCGCCATCAGATAAGAACCATACTGGAGAGCACTCTGCTCATATCTGGGCGGGATGTGAAAAACGATATGGGAAGTAAAACCTCTCTTGGTTATGCTGAGTTGCCACATGGTTCAGATGAAACTTCAGATGCTCTTCCTCCGTGCCCCCCTCTGCAAGGGGAGCCGCAGGGTGGTGGTACCCCTCTGGTTCACTCCTCATTGCACCTGTCAGGGCATGGAAGTTCTGTCAGACCTGACGAACGGTTATGTGAGCTTGACCTTATCCATGCAAATTTCAAGAGGGTGCAGGAGTCTTTGAGAGTTCTTGAAGAGATATCCAAGGTTGAGGTGGGGTATGGGGTGGGAAAGAGTTTTGAGAGACTCCGCTTTGATCTATATCAGGTTGAGAGTGATTATCATCATAAGCTGTGGCAGTTGAAATTTGTTCAGGGGATATATGGCATTACCCATGATATCTCTTCATCTGATCCTCTTGACGCTCCTCTGTACCCAATTGCCGTATCCAGCCCAGCCATGCCAGTGAACCCAGATAACCGTGATGATCTTCTTTGCCACATTGATCAGATCAGGAGAATGGTACGTTGTGGTATTGAGGTGGTTCAGCTCAGAGAGAAGAGCAGTAAGCCAATGCCTGAAGAGGTAAAAAGAGAGTTCAGAGCGCTCAGCCGCGAAATAAGGGGCCAGGGAGTTATATTTATTGTCAATGACAACTGGAGACTGGCTCTGGAGCTTGAGGCCAACGGAGTCCATTTGGGGCAGGAGGATTTAAGAGGGGTGGATATTGCACAGATACCAGAAGAGCTTCTGATCGGGATCTCCACCCACAATCCTGAGCAGGTTGCCAGTGCCATAGCCCTGGGGGCAGACTACATAGGGGTTGGCCCGATCTTTGAGACAAGAACAAAAAAAAATGTGGAGAAGAGTGATGGCCTGAGATTTCTGAAATGGGTAAGTGAACATGCCGGGATCCCATATGTGGCGATCGGGGGGATAGAGGTTAAGAGGCTTCCAGAACTCAGAGAAAACGGCCTGACCATTGCTGCTATGATCAGCGCCATAAGTGGAGCTACGAGCGACAGCAGATTAAGAGAGCTGGTTGAACAGTTTAGGAGAAGATCAGGATGAATCAGAGATATAGAACCATGAACCGGGAATACACCACACAGATGGATGCAGCCAGAAAGGGGATCATAACACCTGAGATGGCAATTGTTGCAAAAAAAGAGAGCATGGAGATAGATAAGCTTTGTAAGCTTGTTGCAGAGGGGAGAGTTGTAATCCCTGCCAATATCAACCATAAGAGCCTTGATCCAGAGGGGATCGGGCAGGGGTTAAGAACCAAAATTAATGTAAATCTTGGAATTTCAAAGGATTGCCCCTCTATTGACGTTGAGCTGGAGAAGGTGAGATCTGCCATCAACCTTAAGGTTGAGGCTATCATGGATCTGAGTTCCTATGGCAAAACTCAGGAGTTCAGGACAAAACTTGTTGAGATCTCACCTGCAATGGTAGGTACTGTCCCTGTTTACGACGCCATAGGTTACTTTGACAAGGATTTAAAGGAGATAACCCCTCAAGAGTTCCTGACTGTTGTTGATGCCCATGGAGAGGATGGGGTTGATTTTATAACCATTCATGCAGGGCTCAACCGTGAGACAGTTGAGGTGTTTAAACGCAATCCAAGGGTTACCAATATTGTCTCCAGAGGGGGATCTCTCACCTATCTCTGGATGGAGTTAAACCAGATGGAAAACCCTTTCTTTGAGTTTTATGATGATCTTTTAACGATCTGCCAGAGATATGATATCACCTTAAGCCTTGGTGATGCCTGCCGTCCTGGCTCTATTGCAGATGCAACAGATGCTTCACAGGTCAAAGAGCTTATGGTGCTAGGAGAGCTTACAAAGAGAGCCTGGGAGAAAAATGTGCAGGTGATGATAGAGGGGCCAGGACACATGGCAATCAATGAGATCCAGGCAAACATGCTTCTTGAAAAGAAGTTGTGTCATGGAGCGCCATTCTATGTTCTTGGGCCTATTGTCACTGATGTGGCTCCAGGCTACGACCATATCACCAGCGCCATAGGTGGGGCTCTTGCAGCTGCAAGCGGGGCGGATTTTCTCTGTTATGTCACACCAGCCGAACACTTGAGGCTGCCAACTGAGGAGGATATGAAGGAGGGGATAATGGCATCCAAGATAGCAGCACATGCCGCAGATATTGCCAAAGGAGTTCCAGGAGCCCTGGAGTGGGATCTTAAGATGAGCCGCGCCAGGCAGGCACTTGATTGGGAGAGCATGTTCCTGCTTGCCATTGATCAGGAGAAGGCCAGAAGATACCGTGCAGCCTCAAAGCCTGAGCATGAGGATAGCTGCACTATGTGCGGAAAGATGTGCTCCTTGAGAAACATGAACCGTATCATGAACGGAGAGGATGTCTCGCTTCTAGACTCCTGCAATAAGAGGGGAAAAATCTGAAAAAAGAATGTTTATTGCAATCGTTCAGAGGGGTGAGGCTGCACAGAGTGGGGAAGCTGCACAATATCAACATGCAGAGTCAGTGAGGATCGCTCTGGCAAGAGGGGCAGACGCCATTATTCTAAGAGGATTTGAAGGCAGGTATGGAGAGATCGTAAGTTTATATGAAGCTGCAGGGTCATCTCCCTGTGGCTGCCATCTCCAGGGCCACCCACATGGGGGTGGCCCCACATGCCAATCAAGGGTGAGCCATTTAAAGGCAAAACTGCTGATCAATGCTCTTCCTGACCAGAGTTGGGTTTCATTGCAGCCAGATGGTTTTCATCTCAACCGCCACAATGTTGAGATTATGATCCAGAGACCTGAGTTTGTCGATATGGTCAGAGATAAAAAATGGCTACTGGGTGCCTCTGTCCATAACTCAGAGGAGATGAGAAGAGCACTGCTGCTTAATCATAGGATCTCGCTTGCCTATCTTCTGATCTCTCCCATATTTAAACCCTCTTACGACCAGATGGCAGTGGAGCTTGGGATAGAGGGTTTCAAGCGTCTGTACGAAACGTTGAGAGATGGGTGTGGTAATGGGGATAAGAGGCCAACAGCAGTAGCACTTGGTGGAATTAACAGTGATAGTGTGAAACTGCTGCTGCCACATCGTTTTGTTGAAGGAATTGCCTCCATGTCAGCAACAGCTACTCTGCCAGATGAGGCTCTTCTCAGGTGGAGTAAAGATGGCATTTGATGAGAAGAGCTAATTCACTCTTCGTTGTGGCAGGAGAATCTGCCATGTGTGTTTTATGTGAAAGTCTCTTTAAATAGCTGTAATCATGGGAACTTTCACTGTTCGTTGTGGCCGAGAGCAATACCTCGCTCCGGCCGTGCTGGTTATACAAATCCCCCCCTACCTCAAACGCTTTCTCAACTCCACCTTGAGGATCTTGCCAGAACCTGTTTTGGGCAGTGCCAGGATAAATTCAATCACCTTTGTCACTTTAAATCTGGCCAGCCTCTCACGGCAGAAATCAATAAGCTCATTTTCAGAGACCCTGGTACCAGGTTTGAGTGCTACAAAAGCTTTGGGTATCTCTCCCCACTTTTCATCAGGCAGTGCAACCACAGCGCACTCTAAAACAGCCGGGTGCATGTAAAGAACATTCTCAACTTCAATAGAAGCGATATTTTCACCTCCACTGATGATGATATCCTTTGCTCTGTCAACAATAAGAGCATACCCCTCACTATCCATTGTTGCAAGATCACCGGTATAGAAATAGCCGTTTCTGATCGATTTGTCACTCTCTTCCGGCAGTTTCCAGTAACCTTTCATAACATTGTCACCTCTTACGATAATCTCGCCAACTGTTTTCCCATCCCACGGAACATCTTCACCACTGGTATCTACAACCCGCAGATCAACTCCAGGAGCTTCAAGACCTGTTCTTGTGATATAGTTTATCTTCTGCTCTTCAAGGAGAGCTGACAATGTACTTTTAAGGTTCCCAACGGTGAGAAGTGGAGTGGTCTCTGTCAATCCATAGCCTGAAATGTACTGGCATCCAAGTTTTTCCATCATCCTTTTTGCATTGGCAGGAGAGAGTGGAGCCCCACCAACCATGATCCATTGAAGAGAGTTTAAATCGTATCTCTCTATTTCCGGCATATTTAGCAGAAAGTTGATCATGGTAGGCACCATCATTGCAGCAGTTACCTTCTCCTTCTGAATTGTATTTAATACAGCTGCTGGGTTGAACTGCCGTTCCATCACATGACATCCCCCCTGATAGGTGACAGACCATATGAAAAATGCATCAGCAAGGTGGAACAGAGGGGCGATATGGTGCCAGACCGTTGTATCATCCAGTTTAAAGGAGATAATAGTTGTCATGGCATTTGCATATATATTGCGGTGTGTAAGCATAACACCTTTGGGTTTTCCAGTGGTACCGCTTGTGTAGTAGAGGTTCAGCATGGAGTTTTCATCTTCAGGCTCATCTTCCACAAAATCAGATGATGCTCTGTTGATTAGCTCCTCATAGGTACCAGTAATCCACTCTTCATCAGCTTTACCATCTGCAATATAGTAATATTTGATTGTTGATACCTGCTTATGAATTCGCTTCATGGTCTGTTTGAAATCAGAGTGAAAAATAATGGCTTCTGCCTCAGAGTTGTTTAAAATATAGGAGTACTCTTCATCTGTAAGACGGATATTAAGCGGAGAGAGTACACTTCCGGAGAGTGCCATTCCAAAGTAGAGTTCCATATAGCGATAGGTATTGTAATCCAAAAGAGAGACTCTCCCCCCTCTGGATATCTCCAGATCCCGGATGGCATGGGCTACCCTGTTTACTCTCTGCCGGACATCTGCATAGGTCAAACGGATATCTCCATCAACAACAGCAACTTTATCAGGATAGAGTTTTACAGCTCTTTTAAGAATTCTGACTGGCGTCATCGGGACTTGCATGGTTTTTCTCCTTATTGTTATTGAAAGGTCTGCAGGGCATGGTTGTTATAGTAGTCAGGCAGTTGCAACTCTTGTAAATATATAGTTGTGAATTACTGCCAAAGTAATATACTTATCAAGGTATGAATGAAGCTGAATTCATGAAAAGCGCCTGAAACTGGAATGAAGTTTTTAATTACTGGCATTTGAAAAAATGGTCAAACTCTTTTATAAGAGTCTGGCAAATAATTATAACCAATAGAGCTATATTATCAGAGCAACGTCAACTATGAGGATACAATGAGCCATAAAGATCTCTGTCCGTGCAGCTCAGGAGTTCTCTACTCATCGTGTTGCAGGCCCTTAATTGTTGGAGAAGAGTCTGCTGTTACGGCTGAAGAGGTGATGCGATCGCGATATACCGCATATTTTCTAAAGGATGAACAGTATCTCTTAAAAACCTGGCACCCCTCAACAAGGCCTCTGAAGATCGGTTCTGATGCCATGTCAGGATGGTGTGGGCTCAATATTATCCGTACTGAAGCTGGAAGCAGCAAGGATAATCATGGGGTAGTTGAGTTCAGGGCAACAGCAGTAAGGGGCAGAGAGATCCAGCAACTGCATGAGGTGAGCCGTTTTGTGAAAGAGCGTGGTCAATGGCTTTATCTGGATGGAGATATAGTGAAATCTGCACCTGCTGCCGCAATTGACAAAGTTGGTAGAAATGATACCTGCCCCTGTGGGAGTGGGAAAAAATTCAAGAGATGCTGTGGCGTGTAATGTTCCTGTCTCTCTGAGGGAGTTCCTCTGTGGTAGTCTATAAGAGAGAGAGGAGTCTAAGGGTGCAGGTGTAGTTGAGTAGATAGAAAATCTTGAAAGAGATATTGATAGAAACGTAAGAGCGCATTTACTGATTGGATGGTATATGAATAGAAGATGTATTGGGTTGCTTGTAAAAAAGGATGGTCAGGCAAAAAAAAAGGCGATTGAACTGGAAAGATGGCTGCTTGAGCGTAATGTTGATGTTGTATATGCAGACGGATTTGCCAGGATTCTTCCTCGTGAGGATATTTTCTGCATGGTTGTTCTTGGAGGAGATGGTACCTTCTTAAGTGCAGCCCGATTGACTGGGAGTAGAGATATCCCCCTTATGGGAATTAAATTCGGGGAGGTGGGATTTCTGGCTGAGACTCTTGAAGGGAGGCTTTATAAAGCCATGGAGGCTCTTCTTGAAGGAAGATTTTATATTGAAGAGCGGATGAGACTTGAGGTCTCTGTAATCAGGGAGGATGGTAACAATCCCAGAGCAAGTGTCCTCAATGATCTTGTGCTCACAAGAGGGGCTTTATCAAGACTTGCTTACAGCGCGGTCTATCTCAACGGATCATATCTGACAACATTCAAGGCAGATGGACTTATTGTGGCAACTCCCACTGGCTCAACAGCTTACTCTCTTGCAGCTGGTGGCCCTGTAATTCACCCAACAGTGCCTGGCATCATTCTAACGCCAATATGTCCCTTCACCCTTACCAACAGACCACTTATCATACCAGATGATACAGAGATTGAGATTCAGCTTGAGGGAGATGCAACAGATATTTTTCTCACCTTTGACGGTCAGGAGGGGGTATCTATAGGCTCAAAAGACAGAATTATCATCACTAAGGGTAAACACCCTGTAAAGATGATCTCTTTTTCAAAAGATAACTACTATGAGGTACTCAAGGCAAGACTTCTCTGGAGCGGAGGAAGAGGTTAAACTTGCCCTTTACTTATCAACTACGGATTCTCCTGCAGGTATGGATTGTGCCATCTGCTCTTCTATTTTTTTGCTCTTGTGCTGACTCAGGAATATTCCTGAAAATATCATAACGCATGCAGCATATTGCTGCATGTTGAATTTTTCGTTGAGAACCACTATACCCAGAACCATTGAGAATATCGGAATGAGATTTATAAAAGCTGATGCCTGACCAGCTGGGATTCTGCTGACACCAAAATTAAAAAGGGTATAAGCTCCAAGTGTCACTACAGCTCCAAGATATATAACAGACAAAGTTGGTAAAAGTGGCATCCTAAGAGGCAGGTCAGTGGATGGAAGAAGAATTATCGGAAAGTAGAATAGAGCCCCTCCAAATGCCTGTAGTGCTGTTAGAAAAACAGGAGAGTATCCCTTCTGGGTCAGTTTTTTAAGGCAGATGGTGTAGCCTGCTGCGCATAGCATGGCTATGAATTCAAAAAGATTACCAAGAGGCTGGTTCGGGGCATTTGCTGCAACATCTCCGCTGAAACTGAGCCAGCAGGCTCCAAATACTGAGATTGTAAGGCCTGCAAGTATCTTTTCAGTCAGCTCCTCCTTTAAGACAAAAAAGGCAACCACTGAGACAAGCAGAGGCATGATGGCACAGATCATGCCCACCTGAGAAGCGGTTGTAAGCTCAATAGCCTTTGCTTCAAATATAAAATAGAGGCACGGTTCGCATATAACCATTATAATAACCAGCTTTATATCTGAAAAAAAATTTTTCTGTTTCAGAGGAACGCTACTGAACATCGCAGCAAGGATAAGAAATGAGAGGCTGCCCACAGCCATTCTGCCAAAAATGACCACCATAGGGTGGTATCCTTGAAATGCAATTTTAAGGGCAACAAAAGAGCTTGACCAGATAAGTGTGGCAAAAAGCAGGCTGATATAGGGTAGAACAGGACTTTTTTTATCCATTTTTGTATTTCCATAGCAGGGTCGCACTGCCTCAGCATATTATTTCAGAATTTTGTCAAGCATGATCCTGAGTATTACAAGGTGTTCCTTACTCAATACCTTCGCCAAACTAAAATTGAGTTGAGCATGCAAATGAGCAGTTATTCTGTT
>Ga0066603_10002627_pt1 | contig 10580 bp, 7 predicted proteins | sample Higcelweek8metaG_FD_59482 | JGI IMG/M metagenome (GOLD analysis project Ga0066603, IMG submission 59482) | Freshwater pond sediment microbial communities from the University of Edinburgh, under environmental carbon perturbations - High... | ecosystem: Environmental > Aquatic > Freshwater > Pond...
CGGCCTGAAATATTTCGGATCCGCAAAGAGCAGTTCATGGCGCAATGCGTCAGACAACTTGGACCAGGCCAGGCGCTCGTCAATCCCATGCGCCTCGCACCAGTGCTTCCAGCGCGGCAGATCGAGCCCGATGCATATTTTCACCGCCGGGCTCAAGGCACCAGCGGTCATCCTCTTGTTGGCATCGCGGATAACCCGCTCAGGGTCGATGTCCCGCACATAGCCCTTGCCGCCGCAAGTTGAGCAATAGCCGTTGCCTGGCCTCGAGGCGAGCGCATCCACCAGCCCCACATGCCATGCAACGCTCTCTATGAACGTTCCAGGCGTCAGTTGCTGTTCAATGCCGATGACGCAGTGCGGCAGGCCCTCCACCGAATAGGTTGCTTCCGGCCTGCGATAGACGCGGGAGATGCCGTGGGCCTCCCCCTTGGCATCCGCCGCAGCATACAGGACGTCGAAGCTGAGAGAAGACTTGCCGCTTCCGCTCGGCCCGCAGAAGACATGCAGCTTGCCGATTTCCAGGGACAACTCCTGAATATCCAGGTTGTTGACCCGCACCTTGCGCACGGTGATGCATGCAGCCACGGTCGTATCCTCCATCAGGGAGCGTAGGACAGCGTGAAACGCTCGGCAAGCAAAATGCTGTCCGCCAGGGTCGGGAAACAGCGTGTGTGGGACTTGCCCGCGTAGAACCACGCCTCGACGCGTGCCGCCCAGTCCTGGCCTGCGGCGCCGGGGATCGCCGGATAACTCCAGTATCCCGCAGCGGCAGTGCGCACAATGTCGGTCCCGGAAAGCCGAAGCGCCAGCGGCGAGCCCTCGTACAGCTCAAAAGGCGAGATGTTGCAACTGTCTATGTCGGCAGCGCACAGCCGCAGAAAATCTTCGGTGCGCGCCAAATCGTCCGGCTTCTCGCCCGGAAAGCCATGCATGAGGAAGACGTGAACCCCTATGCCCGCCGCCGAAACAGCACGGATGACCTTTTCAGCAACCGCCACGGTTGTTCCTTTGTTCATCAGGCGCAGCACTTCGTCCGAGCCGCTTTCCAGCCCGAAGCGGAGAAAACGGCAGCCTCCCCGGAACAAGGTCTCCGCCACGCCAGGCTCGGCCAGCCTGGCCGCCAGGCGGCTGTTGCCTCCCCAGCGCAACGGCAAATCACGGCGACGCAATTCCTCGGCCAACTGCAGCATGAAGTCCACTGGCAGCTCCGCATCAAGGAACCCGACACCCAGCGCACTATGCCGAGCGGTCAATTCGGCCAGTTCCTCAGCGATCCGGCCCGCGTCTCCGTCAAGACGGTTTTCATGAAAGCGGTACCGAGCATCGGCGCAAAAGGCGCACCGCCGCCAATGGCAGCCCGCAAAGACGCGGTACGGCAGCACTACGTCCGCCGCACGGTAGCGATCCAATGTGAACAAGTCGAAATTCGGCCGTCGGCACCGCTCCATTTCAGTGCTTTTCATTATCCATCGGCCTTCGGAGGATCGAACTGCCCCAAGGGGCGCAACGCCTCCGTCTGCGGCTCGGACCATGCGGCAGCTCGGATTCTCGCCCGCGCCGAGAATGATCCCGTCCACGCAGTCCCAGATGGGTGTTTCGAACGATAGCGCATGAGCAAAGGCGTTCATGAGTCCTCCGCCCCATACAACCGTCACACCGGCATCGCGCTTCAGCCTGCGCCCCAAGGCCAAGGCCGCGGGCAGCTGGCCTTCAAAATTGACGGAAAGCCCAACCCATGCCGGCTCCTGCGCAAGGATTTCATTGAGCAAGCTGGCTTGATCAAGCCATTGCTCCCAGATGCCTTGCGGGGCGAGCGCGGCACGCCGGACATGCTCCAGATCGGGCCAGCCAGCCGTGAGCGAGAGCAGGTACTGGCTGAAAACGTAATCCGGCGTGGTCCTGCTTAAATGCTCAAACATCTCCTGCTGGCGCCGGAAGCCGTCTAAATATCCCGCGGCGCTTTGGGCAGAGGCGGGAAGAAACGGCGGCCAAGGGCCGTGCGGCCCCCAGCTCCCCTTTTCGACAAAAGCGAGGAAATCCAGATTGGCATCCACCACGCGGTGGGGCAGCCCCGCCTCGGCAAGCGCGGCAGAGAGCAGCGCCACTCCGAGCGGAGGGGAGGAGGGATCCTGAAATGGAAGAGCAACAAGAACGCAACGCATCATGGACAGAGGCAATGAGGCTGCCCCTGCCCCGGGGCTTTCGGGACACCACGTATCGGAATGCGCGTCATGCCGAAAACTAGCAGCCCAAACGCGGGAAGGCAAGCGGTCCCGCTGAGAAGAGACCCATGCCGGGCTACAAAGGACCCTTCAGGATGATAATTCCGGAAAGCATTAAAAAACGTATGACCTCCGGCAGCGTTTGACGCACGTCATCGGCCTCATACTGATCAAGGAGCACTGCCTCAATTTCGCGCACGCTGCGCTTCCCGTCGACGAGCTCCCAGATGGCTGCGGCGTCCTGGTTGAGGTTGAGGATGGGCATGTTCCCCCCCGCAAGCATGGCGCCAAACGCCTCCTTGCGGATCATTGCGCCAGCGGCAGGCACGGGGACTGATGCGTACAGTGTTGTTTCGTCCATGGAGCGCCCTCTCATTCAGGAAGCGAGTCTTCGCCTTGAATCAGGCAGGTGTTGGCAAACGCCGCCGCCCGGCAGCCGCCTCCGCACATTTCGAGGTCAGAGCAGGCAAGGCATTTCTCCGGCAGGTGTTCCAGCCTTCGGTACCGTGCGTAGAGGGGAGAAGCCTCGAGCACGCCGCGCAGCATGCCGGACTCCAGAACATTCCCCAGAGCCTGTCGGCTCATGCCACACGTCATCACCCGCCCGTCGACGTCCACATAGAACTTGTCGTGCCCGAAGGAGCACCGGTTGCACAGGTGGCGCAAGCTCTCGGGCAACTGACACGCCGGGACAGCGTTTGCCAGCAACAAGGTCAGCCCGTTCGCGCTTGTCGCCTCTTCCAGAACGCCAAGTGCAGCAATGAACTCACGCCGCGCCAGCCCCAACGGCTGGCCTTTTCCCAGCCCAGTGGGGATGAACCGTGTAAGCGTCATCTCGCGGCAACCGAGGGCGGCCAGGACCGCCACGGTCCCCCGTAGCGCGTCCGGATCCGCGTTGCTCCGGTTGAGCACAAGATTGCTCGCCACCCGAATTCCGGCGCTCACAGCATGGCGCAACGCCGCACAGGTTGCGGCGAAGGCCCCGGAGTCTCCGACCAGCTCGTTGTGTACAGCTTCCGGGCCATGCAAAGAGAAATTCAGGCAGAATATGGGGTTGCTGCGCAGGACCGAGAAGGCGTCCGCTTCGGCGAACAGGGTGCCGTTGCTCTGCACCATCACCCGCGGAAACAGCGAGCAGGCCAGGCCCAGCACCGCCGGAAAACGCGAATGCAGCGCCGGTTCGCCTCCGGTAAGGACGATCTCCATCACCCCTGCCTCGGCCAGACGACGCAGAATACCCTCGGCATCCCGACTCTCGCGCGGGGCGCAGGAATTGTAACAGAACTGGCACCGGAGGTTGCAGGCCTCCGTAAGCTCCACTTCGACCCGCGTCACCGGCAGGGAAAAGCCACCCGTGGCCGTCATCACGCGCCCCACTTGAGCGTTTGCGGCGTGCGTCCGTTGGCCTGGAGGCAGTCGTCGTAAAAGACGCAACCGCCCCGACACGACTCCAGTTCCCCGCAGGAGCGGCAGTTGGCCGGCAGGTGCTCCACACGGGCGTAGTGGCCCCAGGCTTGATTGGTCCACAGCGCGGCAAACGGCCTTTCGAGGACATTGCCGATGACATGGTCCGACAACGGGCAGGGAGTCATGCTTCCCACAGGCGAGATGCGGCACAGGCCGTATCCCACTTGGCAAGGCGTATTCCAATGGCGGAGCCGCTCTCGCTGCTCTGGCGGGAGTTCGCAATAGGGCACGGGGCCGGGCAGTTTCACTTCGGCATATGTGGGCAGCTCCGCGCGGATACGTTCCAGCGCGTCGAGCACGGCGATGGTTTCCGCAGCGCCCAGCACATGCTCGGCATCGCGCGCATTGACCATGATGTAGCGCGTGACGCAGAAGACGTGGACGCCCTCATGCGCCATGACCTTGGCGATGTCGTATAACTCCGCGTAGTTCCCCTTGAAGGTGCAGACGTTGATCTCCACCTTCATGCCGCGCAGCAGCACATGCTCTACGCCCTGGCGCATCCGCTCGAACGCGCCGGGACTTCCGACAAGCTCGTCATGGCGCCGGGGGCTGGACGACAACACCGAGGTGCAGAGGCTGGGAAACAGCCCGGCCAGGACATCCGCAATACGCTCGTCGATGAGCGTGGCGTTGGTGTTGAGGTGGATGTCGAAACCCAGGGACTTGGCGTGGCTGGCGATGTCGAAGAAGTCAGAGCGGGTCAGCGGTTCCCCGCCATTGAAATTTATGGAGAATACGCCCGCCTCACGCATTTCGTCCAGCAGGCGCAGGCACTGGTCCGTGCCTAGCTCCCGCCCGGACTGGCGCAGCGCCCCGTTATAGCAGCAGAAGCAGCGATGGTTGCAGGCTTCGGTGAGTTCGAACTGCACATAAAACGGAGCGCTGGGCCTGATGATTTCTGGCATGGGAGGCGGTGACCACGAACTGTCAAAGAGTTGGGGCGGGCGAGCCGCCCTGCGCGATAAGCGGCTTTAGCGGCAGGCGGTGCAGGCTGTGCAGGCACAGCATGCAGCGGCCTTTTCCACTTCTTTGCTCGTCAAGGTCTGGCCCTGGGTGCCGAAGGGCTGCTTGAAAGCGCTAAAAATCTCGATGCGCGGCGCGAAGGGCTTCTTTTTCTTCTCGTGCTCTTTGACCATCATTCGTTCCTCTTGACTGAACGTCCGTTGTTCCGATTCTTTACGCAACCCAGCATGGATTGGAGACATATCTTGTCCCCCCATCCAAGGCAAGGAGAAAAGTAAACACGCTCCGCGCAGCGACCACGCGCGGCACGACGGCAGAGCACCATCCGGCAGCGGAACATGCCAATCCCCTTGCACCACTACAGTTTATCCTGTAGGGTTAGGACGAAAATGTCAAGCGGCGCGTTGGCGCCAGCCAGGCCACAAGACGCGGAGGGATCGATATGGACGCGAAGGATACTTCTGGCAACAAATCGACTCCTCCCAACAGGGTCGTCATCGAACTCGGCAAGAGCCTTGCCGCGCAGGTTTTCGAGGATGGCGTTGGCCTGATCCAGCAGTCCGCCATGCGGGATGCGGAGCGCTTCGCGCACGACACCGCAGGCAAGATTCTAGACTTCAGAAATGAACTTCAAAGCAACGACGAGCGGCCACCGCTTGTCCGGAAGCGCGTGCATGAAACCATCTACATCACCGGGGAGCGCGGCTCCGGCAAGACGACGTTCATGCTCAACGTGCTCCACGCAGCGGAAAAGGGTTTCCCCAATGACGGGGAGAACGGCGTCAAGAAATACCGCTTTGAGCCGCTGCCCATCATTGATCCGACGCACCTGACCGACAAGCAGCACATTTTCGTCAACATCATCGCGCTGATCAAGGAAGTCGTGGACCGGCATTTCGACGACAACAAGGTTCGCGAGAAACAGCAAACAGATCAGCGGGAGTGGAAGGAGATGCTGAGCGAGCTCAGCCGCGGGCTGTGCAACCAGGACGGCATCGGCTCCAACAAGCTGCAGGGCAGCGAGTGGGACGATCCGCAGTACATACTGAAGGAAGGGCTTGAGGACGCCAAGAGCGGGCTGCTCCTGGAGTGGCGTTTCCACAGGTTCGTCAACGCATCATTGAAAATCATAGACAAGGACGCGTTCGTCCTGTGTTTCGACGACATAGACACGAGCTTTGACAAAGGCTGGCCCGTCCTCGAACTGCTGCGCAAGCACCTCACCACGCCGCAGATCATCGTCCTGGTCTCCGGCGAATTCGCGCTGTATTCCAAGCTGGTGCGCAGGGAGCTATGGAAGCCTTTTTCAGGGGACAAAATGTTTATTGGGCATTGCACGCGGGAGCATCTGAAAGACGAGGTGCAACGGCTCGAGGAGCAATATCTGACCAAGATCCTCCCGCCGCGCAAAAGGATCGATCTGAAAAGCGCCTGGGAGCTTCCGAAGGTACTGCACTTCCGCATTCCAGGCGCAGGAACAAAGGAGGAAATCCTTCTGCAACATGTTATGACGGCCTTTACCAAGGTCTGGTTCAAGTTTCCCACTAACATCTGCAAGCGCATCGGCGAGCTGTTTCTCCACATGCCCATGCGCAGCATTGTCAGCATCCTGAACATCATTGACGACAATGGGGGGACAACTGCTGTAGGCTATGCGACACCGGATGCGAAGAGCAACTTTACCTATAATCATGCCAAGATATTCAACAAAAACAAAAACCCAGACGACAGCAAGTTCAAGAAGCTAGCCAAGCCCAATGCGGACCAGATTTGGTCGGTGCATTCTTCACTCATCCTCGCCAACCAGGACAGGTTGATGGCCCTTGGCTTCACCCAGGACGATCTCCGCACGGTCCAGTGGACTGGGCAATTCAGCAAGCTGGCGCAGGTGCTGGTACAGCGCGGCCTCATGGAACACGGTGCCAGCCTGCTTCCCTCAAATGTCATGCAACAGGATGGGCTGGAGATTCTGCTGCTCTCCGGCATCTACCTCTCTGCAATGCTGGCAGACATCAAGCATGTCTGCGACTATTATGTACGCGTCCTCATGGTTCGAGACTACTATGAACTCAGGAACTCCCAAGAAACAACAGATGAGCAAAGCAAAAAGATCACAGCAGAGATCAATCAGTTGACATCGCCCCAACGATCTTTGCACGAAATATCTCTTGATATTGCATCGTTTACAGTCATGGACGATCTAACGAAAAGTAAAAATACTGATTCGGTTCCTTTTAAGCCCCCATATTTTTTGCAAGCTATCCCATCTGTACGTCAAACGCCTGAGTGGCCCGAGATTTGTGATCAAAAAAAGCCCATAAAAAAATACGATATAGGGGAATGGTGGGAGCTGCTACGTAACGCGCTAGTTGTCTATGCCGACAATGGGTACTACATTTCAGCATACAATTTTGTTGCACTATTTGGCCTTTGTCTCGGCTCAGGCAGCAGTCTCGATTTTGATCTGAAAAGATTTCAGCGGATCGAATCCATTGATTTTTCAACACCTGGTTCGTCTATGACGACATCGTTTTATGAAAATCATGACCCTGCTGTTACTGCAATTTCACATGCAAGTTTCAAAGGTTGCACAACCGCTATACATGAGTGGGCTGTCTATGATCCCAATAAGCAGGAAATGCTCCTGCTTCCTCCATATGTACACGCTAACATATGGAACAGTTTTTGTGCACGACTCAGAAACGTAGACGGCATAAAGACTTTCGGACCACTTGGACGATTATTTTATTGTTTCACATCAGCTATACATGGTGAAGAGCAGATATTCCGCACTGAAAACAATACCACCACGACTGAACTTCCATACTATGAATTTGTTTGCGCCTGCCCGCTATGGTCGATGCTGCAAGCGCTTGAAGCCAATCTTGTAATCAGTGCCCCGATTCTGCCCCTCCACCTGCCGCAGAACCCACAACGCCGTCGGCGTTCGATAGCTCGTCATAAGCGGCACGCAACGCGAGCGAAAGCAAAGTCGGCCAAGAAATAGGCACCGACCTCAGGGCATGAACCGGCGGGAACCGCGTATGGCGTACTGATGGCAATCAATGCTTCCGCAACTCTGCTGACCTCGCAGCACCTGCTGCGGCTGTATGCGTCCGGCCGGTCGGGGGATATCACGCCGGAGTTGTTGCGGCGCAACTGTTTTGTCGAGGACTGGCGGAGCGCGCCGGAGCTGCCGGACCACATGCTCGACAGTCGCCGACAGGCCGAATTCGGTTCTTTCGGCGCGCTGGCCCAGGCCATAACAGGAACCTTGGGAGTCCTGACGGACGACAACCTGTCGTGGCGCGGTGATGAGCTGACCGTCCGCGAGAACCGCGCGGAGCTCTGGCAGGAGACGATCCTCGAAGTCTCCCCCCTGTCCCTGATGTCCTGGGCGATCACGAAACGAAAAATGAAGCAGGGCCTCGACGACGCGCACGTCCGGGCGCTCATCTCCCGCAACATCCGGCAGAGCCTGTTCCCCTCGGAGCACGACCCGCTCCTGGAAGACAGCCTCGCCAGAGCCGGGCTGTGCGATCTGCACATCCACCTCAACGGCACCTCGCCGGGCGATGTGGTCTGGCAGGACGCCCTGGCCTTTCCCAAGGCCTTCCGTTGGAAGATGCGCCATGAGCACCGCGAAGCCCGCGAGGATGTGCTGGAGCTTTTCCTGCAGGTCAATCCGGACCTCACGTGGCGGTCTTTTTGCGATCTCGTGGATATCGCCTGCCGCCTGCGCGACTGGCTGGTGTGCCGCATCTTCAGCAGCCATCTGTGCCCGATCGTGCTTGCCAGAAGTGCCCCTCGCTGTCCGGACGCCTGCCCCCGGCACTCTGGTTCCGACTCCTGGCACCACTGTCTTGATTACAGGTATCGCGAAAGGCTGGAGGCCCAGGCCAACCTCTGGGAATACGCGCTGTCGTCGCTGCACATCGCGCCCCAGCACCGGGAGCATTCCCTGAGCTTTTATTTTCCCAAGCTTGCACAGCCCGGGTGGGGTTCCCTGCAACTGGAGGCCTGCTTCCAAACGAAACTCTTCCTCCTGCTCCAGGAGAACGGCGATGACGTTATCGCCCGCTTCGCCCACTACTACCTGCTGATTCAGGGACTTTTCAACAAGCTGCTCGTGCATCAGCCGCAACAGTATGGGTTTGAGCAGTTCCAAAAAATCACGAACACCGGCATCCGCGAACATACCGAGAGCTGTTACACCGACCGGTTCCGCCAACTGGCGCAGTCTTCCGGCAATGCGCGCCTGCATGTGGAAGGGCGCTTCGCACCCAAGGAGGATATCAACCAACTTAAGCTCCTCCTCACGGACATCGAAAAGGGGCGCAAGACTGGCCAAGCCTGCTGGCTTGGAGAGGAGGAATCCGGCGCGGAGTCGGCGAAGGAACAGAAGCCAAGTGAGCAAGGGGCGGCGCGCGCCAATCCGCTCACGATTTCGCTCGTGGCGCATTTCATCAAGAAGAAGGACAAGGCGGATCATTATGGTTGCCGCTTCTATGTTCTGCGCCGCTCGCTGGAGCGCCAGGCGCGGCGCCTGCTGCGCCTCACCCAGGTGCTGCCCCGCTGGGACAGCCGCATCGTCGGCTTCGATGCCGCGGCCAACGAGCTGCACACGCCGCCCGAGGTCTTCGCGCCCGTGTTCCGGCAGCTGCGCCGTGCCGGGTACACCAATTTCACCTTTCACGCTGGCGAGGAGTTCCGCCATCTGGTCAGCGGCATACGCGCCGTCGAGGAGGCCGTCACCTTCCTGGAGCTTTCCACCGGTTCGCGCATCGGACACGCAACGGCCCTCGGCATTGCTCCTGGCCTCTGGATGGAGCGTACCGGGCCGACCATCACCATGCTCAAGGCGAAGTGGCTTGACGACCTAGTCTACGCCCACCATCACCTCTGCGCCAGCTCGCAATTCTTCGAGGTCGCCCAGAAAGCGCAGAGCGAGATAGAGCAGTTGAGCGACGACGTGTACGGCACGCGGTACACGCCACAAATTTTGTGGGAAGCTTGGCGATTGCGCTCCCGCGATCCGATCCGGTGGTTCATCGACACGGATCCGGCGTCATGCCTGTCGCTGGAGGAAATCAGCGAGTGGCCGGACAATAAGGAACTCGCGGCGCTGAAGGTGGAGAATCACTGCCCGAACCCGTACGCCATCTTTACGCAGTACCACTCGTCCGCTGTCCATGCCAAGTACAACCCAAAAGGCAATCAAGGAGAAGATGCCTACAAAAAGGTCGATTCGGATTTCTTCGGTGACAAGGCGCTTGAATACCTGCAAAATAGAGTGCTCGAGTTCATAATCGAGAAGCGCATCGCCATCGAAACTCTTCTCACAAGCAACGTCCGGATTAGCTTTTACAAGAAATACGGCGAGCACCATGTGCTGCGATGGCTTGGCCTCGACGAGCGGTTCCGGGATGCGCCGATGCCGGTAGTATGCCTCGGCACGGACGACCCCGGCATTTTCGCCACTTCCCTCAAGAACGAGTGCTACCATCTCGCTCGCCTCATCCGGCAGCGCAAGCCGGGCTGCGACGCGCCGGAACGCGTCGCCAGGGTTCTTGAACAGACATATGCCTATCGTTTCCTCGCGGGCAGGCAGCACCCGTAGCTTGCACCACAAATCCGCACTACAAAAGTCGTCCAAAGGTCGTTTTTTTGTAGTGCGGTCGAAAATTTAGTCGATCATTTCAGCGCATGTATGGTGCCCTGTTTGAATGGCATTCAAGAGGTCACATGGTGGGCAATCTAGGGGGAAGCGACAACAATCGGATGTGACAAGCAGTAAGTCACACCATAAACACACCTTCTTGAAATATTATTATATTTTAGTATGTTCTGTATCTTTTCTAAAGACCTCAGGCCCCTTGGCCGCCGGAGGCGCAAACGCCTTGGCCGCCGGAGGCTCAGGCCTCT
>Ga0066603_10002674_pt1 | contig 10468 bp, 11 predicted proteins | sample Higcelweek8metaG_FD_59482 | JGI IMG/M metagenome (GOLD analysis project Ga0066603, IMG submission 59482) | Freshwater pond sediment microbial communities from the University of Edinburgh, under environmental carbon perturbations - High... | ecosystem: Environmental > Aquatic > Freshwater > Pond...
TATGCCGATTATTCAGCGGCGACCTTGATATTTCAAGACTGATTACCGGATTGGAAATTGAAGTCGGGTTCAAAATTGATCCGAAAAAGACCTTGCTGGTATTTGATGAAGTTCAGGAATGTCCGCGTGCCTTGAACTCATTGAAGTATTTTTGTGAGGATGCGCCGGAGTATGCCATTATTGCCGCCGGTTCTTTGCTGGGAGTAGCCATGCATCAGGGAACCGGTTTTCCTGTCGGCAAGGTTGATTTCCTGGACCTGTATCCGATGAGTTTTACGGAGTTTCTGGAGGCAACCGGCAATGCCCGTCTTGCGGAACTGCTGCATGGGAATGACTGGGAGTTGATCACGGCTTTCAAAGATAAGTTCATAGAACAGTTACGCTTCTATTATTACATAGGGGGGATGCCGGAAGCAGTGGCGTCTTTTGCAAACAAGAAAGACTTCAATGAGGTCCGGAACATTCAACGGCGGCTTCTGGATGCCTATGAGGAAGATTTTTCCAAGCATGCCCCGAAAGACAATACGGTTCCGAGGCTCCGAATGATGTGGACCTCGATCCCGGTCCAGTTGGCGAAAGAGAACCGGAAGTTCTTTTACGGGATGCTTCGGGACGGAGCGAGATCGAAAGACTATGAACTGGCCTTGCAGTGGCTTCTGGATTGCGGTCTGGTCTATCGGGTATCCTGTGTTTCCAAGCCGGATATTCCGTTGGCGGCTTATTCGGAAAAAGCCTTTAAATTATTCATGCTTGATGTTGGGCTGCTGTCCGCAAAAAGCGATTTGGACTTGAAGTCGCTGCTGGAAGGGAACCGTATTTTCGAGGAATTCAAGGGGGCGCTGACCGAGCAGTATGTTCAGCAGCAGTTGCGGTCTGAATGTGGGATTTCGCCTTGTTATTGGGCAGCGGAAGGAGCCAGTGCGGAAGTTGATTTTCTTTTTCAGCATGGGATGGAAGTGTATCCATTGGAAGTCAAGGCGTCTGAAAACAGCAAGGCGAAAAGCCTGGTGGTCTATTCACAGAAATATCATCCGAAGCGGCTGATTCGAACAACGATGTCCGACTATCGCAAACAGGAAAACGGCTTATTGAATCTGCCTCTGTATGCTGTCAGTTGCCTGCTCCGGGAATTGTAAAAGACTATTCGGTACTGTAAGCCAACAGAACATCGATGGAACGAATCCAAACAGGAAATAGTGGTAGGGATAAAGGACAGGGAATGGTTTTCTGGGGTGAAAGCGATTCAGGAAGAAAAAATTACTGTCAATAGGCAGCTGAATCATTTGCAGAAGAAGATTATTTCGTGATGATGACTGATCCTTCACGGCCGATCCAAAAGTCGGCTGTGAAGGAGGTTATATCCGGTTAAAACGTTTTTGGTATTGCATGGATCAAAATGTGTGGACAATTGCATGGATTGGAATCGATGTGATTTAGGCCATTGTTGTAATAAATGAACTCAGATAATATCAGTTAACATCTATGAGGGGTGTGCTTGTAAAGCAAGGGGAGAATGCATATATTACTTGTCATCAAAGGAACAATGCATGAATCCGAGTGAATGAAATATGAAGCTGACAAAACAAACGTATCAACGCTTAATGGCAATGGCTTTTTATATTCCGATTTATCCTGGTCCCACAAACTCTTCTGCTACCGCGACGATATCGATTAATTGGACATCTCAAGATGCGAATATATCTTTTCCCCCGCTTAATTTGCCAAATCTGGAGTTTTCTATTCAGGATATTCAAATATTCACTCTTTTACGGGGTATTTATTTGAAATTTTGTGATATTGTGCTTGCGGTTTGTCGTGAAGATAAGGATTTTTTGCTGAATAAAAAAGGCGAACCTATGAGCAATATTTCTGAATTGGCGAAAAAACTTAGGAAGCAAACCCGTTTCCCTTTGGCTGATCTTGTCAGAATATCTGAAGATGCATTTCAAAGCTTCCATGAGTGCGCAGAGTTTTATTATAACTTTCAGGAAGTTGAAAATGTGTATGAACTATCTGAAAGAATACAGCCGTGGATAAAAAAATATCCGTTTTTTAATGATATTTTGATTCCATTGGCATCGGTTTTTTCTTCGTCTAGAAGAAACATTTCTTTAGACTTAAGCATTGCCATCAGTCACTTGAGTGATCTGCTTGCCAAACCGCCGGATGGATCTGAAACACTTGAGTCTGTGAAGGAGATACTTTCAGAATGCATGGATGTATATATGGGAAGTTACGAGACAATAGGAAAAAAGGTTTATCGCGTTGCGAATGAAGCGGAGTTAACCAGAAGAAGAAAAATTACAGATACCAAGCGAAAACAAAATGAGAAGAGACGGACGGCGGTGACCCAAATCATAGAGAAGATTCAGAGGCAGATTAATGGCGATCGAACAGCAAAGGCTGTCTGCCGTAAGTTTTGGGAATCGAATCGTGACAAATTAGCGCCGTTAAAGATAAGCTCTCCTCGAACGCTTGAGAACCTTTTATCCAATCTTAATGAAATCGGAGCTTCTAATCGCCGTCGCAAAGAAGAGCATGAATTAGTTTCTGGAAAATCAATCTCAGAAGAAAAGTTACTCTTATGGGCAACTGAGAGAATTCCGAAAAGATAGATATTTGATAAAACCCCTCCAATATTTTTTGCGAACTGAAGCTTTTTCCTTTTCCATGCAAATGAACTTGTTCTCTGGATAAGTTTTAAACGGTTAAGAACTTCTTTGCCATCATCTGCTTATATTGAGATCAGGCAGCTTGCGTTTCATTTGACTTCAATTTTTTGTTTGATCTAGAAATCTCTTCATCCAGATTCCTTTTGAACTTCCACAACGGTCTAGTGGAAAAATGTCTCTTTTTCTCGCATAACTAAGAAAAAATCATCATGCAAATAAATCACATCTCTTTAATGTGATGTGATTGCTGTAAAATATTAATAATTAAATACTTGCAAATTATAGAAGACATGATATATTAGAAAAATAATGACCACTCCTAGGGAGAAAAAAATGCTAGATTTCCCGAGTTATACTTCTTTCCGGACAAAATTCGGAGCCCCCTTCCGCCGATCCGGAAAATGCTCGGTTCAGATGAATCAGAGCTTCTTTGCCGCCCTGTTGAGCAGCGAAGAGAAACTGATGGCTGTCGGAACGTCAGAGTGGTATCAGGCAAAGGCCGGGATCTGGAAAACGATTTCCGAAGTCGAGATCCAAGGCATGATCGAAACTCTGATCCGGCGGTTGTCCAACGAGACCGACACGCCGGAACCTCAGGAGCAGATCACCGGAGGGCTGCTGACATCTATTGAGAAACTCGCCAGAATCAAGGCCTATTCCCCGGAATTCCCCTCCATGCCGGAAGACTTGATTCCCTGTATGAACGGGGCGCTCTCCTGGAATGAGACCGCCGGAGACTGGGAGCATCGGGCTCTCACCGCCGATCTGAATATCCGATTCCCCCTGGCCGTTCGCTATGACCCCAACGCCTCTTATGCGTTTTTTCTTGAAAAGCTGCGCGAGATTTTTCCGGATGAGGATGATATGCGTGTTTGTCAGGAGTATTTGGGCGTGGCGCTTTTTACAAAAAATTTAACCCATAATTTCCTGTATTTATACGGCGAGGGCGGAAGCGGGAAAAGCATTTTAGTCCTTCTTCTAATCGGCATCCTAGGAACTGCCAGGACCTTGGACATCGATGTGAAGGCACTGGGAGAAAAATATGAACTCTCCGCCCTGGAGGACCAAACGCTGCTGGTGGCCTCGGAAACCTCGGGAGATGCGCTTTGCACCGTGGGCGCGGCCAAAATAAAGAAAATCGTTGGAGGCGATCTGATAATGGCCCGGAAAAAATTTAAAAACGAAGTCCGGCCGCACTTCGGCAACTACAGTCTTGTGCTCACCAGCAATCACAAGATGAAATTCCGCTTCGAGGGGAGCGGGAGAGAATGGAAACGCCGTCTTCTGCCGGTTTTCTTCTCGAAGATGATCGACCCTCCTGACAAGACCTTCGTCAGCAAGCTGTTGAGTGAACATGCTTCAGGCATCTTCAACTGGTTCCTTGAGGGAGCGGCCAGGGTTCGGCGGAATCATTGGGAGATACGGCTTTCAGCCGCCCAGGAAGCACTCCGCGACAGTTTGATTGGAAGCAGCCATCCGATGCAGAATTTTGTTGAGAGTCATATCGTCAGGTCTCTCGGGGACAGCATTTCATCGGCGGATGTGTTGGAGGCTTACAACCGCGGCGTGGGAATCGGGACATTCCCGCCTCTCACGCCGGAAGCCTTCTACAAACAGTTTTCTGGTCAAATGGCAGAAACCTTCGGGGGTACCGGAGGAAATACGATTCCCGGGAAAGGAGGGGGAAAGAGCGGATACCAGCGAGGGTATCACGGATTCAAGCTAAGCGATGTTCTCGCGCGTGTGCACGAGAAAGTTTCGTAAAAACGTGTATTTCCCGTCGTTCCCGTCGTCTTCTGACCGGGAAGCGGGCCAAAAAATAGGAAAATGAATATGAAAAAAGAAGAATTTACGGAAATGCCTCCATCGAAACCAGCCGTGTCGGTGGCTGAAGTCGTTGTCGATAACACCGGGATGTCCCGTCTGTTGAACGCCTTTGTTTCCGATGATGAAAGCGAAGAATGGAGGAAGACGTGGATGTGCCTTGCCAACCTTTACGGAGAGACTGTGAACCAGGGAATGCCCCATGCGTTTTCTGCGGAGTTTCTGGAAAGCAAGGTGATCCGTTGCGACTGCCTCGGTCCGGTGCATCTGGGCTTTTTCTACCCCCGCCGGCTACGTTATGAATGCCAGGTCCTGATACCGCGGATGCTTTCCGTGGAGGATTTGCCGGGGTGGCAACGACTTCTCCTCGCGTGGAATCAGAGTGGCGGTTTCTTCCGGTGCGTAACGATCGGTCCCGTCCTTCAAATCTACAAAATGGCGCTTGAAAAAAGGTGGAATGCAAATGCCGGACTCTGAAAAAATAATTGTTCGGAACCATTCTCATCTAGACTTCGTGGATGCTTCGAGCCGAATTCTCATCGATATGATGAACGCTGTCGGAACGGACCGGTTTGCACACTACGGCGATTTCACGGCCATTGAAAAGAACCTGATGGTCTTCGGGGATGGGCGGTTTTCTCTGCAGTTTTCTCCGGAAGGGCTTACGGTCCGGGAACAATCCTCAGATGGAAGCTCATTTCTTCGCTCGTTCTCCCCCTTGCAGTTGCCGGAATTCCCCGGAAATGCGGGGCCTATGGATTGCCTTTTCCTTTGCGAAAAGCTCAAGCTGGCGCACAAGAATGTGGATCAAGTCCATGGGCGAGTCATACGTGTTTTTTGCGACAACCGCATGGGGTGCTCAACGGATGCCGTGGCGTCTCTGAAATTTTTGAACGCAACGGGCACTTTCGAGGTGCTCGAAGAGATCCATTGCTTTCTTAATGAGAGCTTTGCGTTCGAAAAGAAGTTTTTCAAAATCAACACCATCCCCGGTATATTTTCCCTGTTATTCAAGCCGTCGCGTTCCCGTTTGTTTGTTATGGATTATGCGACGTATTTCAAGCACGAACCTCTATGCATCACCGCGAATCTGAAGCTGGTAACCACGCGGACAAACATGGCAATGGCGTGGCTCCAGAACTGCGGAGACGTGGGGCGGCTTGACTGGGAATACCTTCGGGAACGCCAGGGAATATTCCTTCTTCCTTATTCTAAGGATGACCCGCTTGCGGCACGGAACGCGGTGGCTGAGGCTCTCGCGTTCTCAGCGGAAGCCCGCAAAAACGGTATTAAGATCACCATCAAGAGACTCATGGTGGCGAACCCCGAGCCTATTCCCCTGACGGAGCCGCTTCGGATGGAGGACATCGACGAGAATCAAGTTCTTGCCGAGGCGGAAAAATATCGCCTTCCGATTCCCCTGATTCTGAAGGGCGACCCATGCCAAATTGAACTGAATCCCACACGAAAGGCTCCGGAACCTCTGATTCAGGAAATTCTCGACCGGCACGCCATGACTTATTTCTATGGGTCCTCATGTTCCCACCTTATCCCGAACATTTTGTCGGTTTTTCAAGGAAGTTTTTGTCCGCAGGGAAAGTCGGAGCCTCCGCCATTAAAAACGGTTCTAATCATCCCTCCGGAGCGCGCGCATCGAATAAAAAAAATGCTACCCGGGGTTTCCGCCGAGAACCTAAAGGTTTTTATAAGCCACAAACTCGACGAAAAGGATGGAATAGCCGGGGTGCTCGAGGATGCCCCGGACGTGGTCCTGTTCCTGTGCCAGGGGGAGCCCTCTGCGAAGATTCTGAACGCGGTGGATATTTGTCTTTCCGCCTCAAAAACGGTCGGGGTCTTCGATGACAGTGAAGGCGCAAAAATTGAGTTCAGTGAAATGGCGGATAGAGTAATTTTCGTTGCCGGTGCCCGGGAAAATAACTATTTCATCAAAAACATGAAAACACACAATGTCCACAAGTTCAACTTCCAGGGCACAGCGGTCGAGGTGACGGCTTCAACCGAAGATGAACTCGCGGACTTCTTGGAGAAATAAAATGGAAATCACAATAAAGGACGCCGCAACAATCATGAATGCGGCAGTCGCACGGCAACTCCGTGGAGAAAAAATGTCGCCGATCATGCTCTGGGGTGCTCCGGGCATCGGTAAGTCGGACCTCGTTCGCCAGGTCGCGAGCACACACGCAATAGAGGTTCTGGATATCCGTCTGGCGCAGATGGATCCGGTCGATCTGCGCGGCATTCCCGAAGTGAAAGAAGGAATAACCCGATGGGCTGCGCCGGATTTCCTGCCACGCGAGAAAGACAGCAAGGGGATACTCTTCCTCGATGAACTTTCCTCCGCAGACCCGTCCATCCAGGTTGCCGCCTACCAGCTGATTCTGGACCGGCGTATCGGCAACTACGGCCTGCCAGACGGGTGGTACGTTTGCGCTGCAGGGAATCGCGCCGAAGATCAGGCGGTGTCCATGCCGATGTCAAGCGCTTTGGCCAATCGTCTTCTGCACCTCGAACTGACTCCAGACTTGACAGTGTGGGGCGAATGGGCGATCACGCATGGCATCGATCCTATCGTGGTTGCGTTCCTACGGTTCCGCCCGGAAGTATTCTCTCACATGGAGGATGAAAAACTGGATCGGGGGTGGCCGTCTCCACGCAGTTGGGCGGGCGTTTCCATGATGCTCGAGATGGGGCTTCCCGAAAAGGAACTTCGCGCCTGTGTGGAAGGCCTCGTGGGGGAAAATGCCGCCCTTCAGTTTTTTGCGTTCCGGAAGCAATGCACCGCAATGAGCGATGTTCGTGCTGCGATGCTTAATCCGACGAAACCGATCCGGATTCCGAACAAGCCGGATCAGCTCTATGCCTTGGCGACGGCCATGCCTTACTGGTTATGGCGCGGCAAGGACGAGGACGAATCGAAGCTCCTGCTGGATGGGTTCTTCCGCATCAGTCTCATGTTGCCGGGAACGTTTGCCGTCGTGGCAATGGTCGATGCGACGAAGTCCGGAGACGATAGTCGTGCGAAAATACTGACGGAACATCCAGGCTTTCAACAGTGGAACCAGCTTCACGGCGAAGCGTGTTCAAAAAGGAGCAATGCATAATGGCTAAACGTCCTCTTCCGGACCCGGTGCTGAAAGCCCGGCTCCGGACTATGCTTGATGTTGATCGACAGGAACTCTTGCTGCGCTATCCGTTTTTCGGAAGAATCATTTGCAGTTGTGAGCTCATCCCGGTCGATGATGCAAACCTCGAGACCGCTTGCAGCGACGGACGGCGAATTTTCATTGCCGAACGCTGGTATTCCGCTCTGCCCGACACGCAGAGGTTGGCGGTCCTTGCCCATGAAGTGCTGCACATCGTGTTGCGCCACTTCTTCCGGCTCGGAAATCGGGATCGAATGCGTTTTAATTATGCCGCAGATATTGAAATTCACTTTCTCCTCGAGGCGGAAAACTTCGAGGAGCCAGTGGTCCTTCCCTACCAACCGGAATGGGAGGGATTGACGGCCGAAGAAATATATGAATGCCTTCCCCGGGAACTCCCGCAGGACGCGCCGGAACATCTTTATCCGGATGTCAATTCGCCATGCTGCAAAAGGGCTCCCTCTCCGGATGCTTCACAATCCGAGGAACAGCAAGACGCCGAGGCTCAGCAGGACGCAGAGGAGCAACAGGGCCCAGAATGGCAGGGCGCAGAATGGCAACAGGGCGCAGAATGGCAACAAGACGCCGCCGAGGCACAGCAGAACGGCGAGGAGCAGCAGGAAACCGCCGAGGAACAGCAGAACGCAGAGGAGCAACAAGGCCCAGAATGGCAGCAGGACGCCCCCGAGGGGCAACAAGACACCGAGGAACAACAGGGCGCAGAGGAGCAACAGGGTGCCGAGGGGCAGCAGGACGCCCCCGAGGGGCAGCAGAAAACCGGGGAATCCGACCGCCAGGGAGAGAAGACAGACGCTTCATCGAATGCTCTGGACTCTGGAGTTTTGACGTCTCGGCGGTCACCTCGACATAGGCCGCTCCCGCACGGATATTCGATGAAAGAGACATGGTTTTATCCTTTTTTGAAAATCAAACTTGAAAAACCCAAGCGTCAGGTTTATATTGTCCCATGCGATAATGAACAGGGATACACGATGCCAAAATTCTTCATGTTTCTTGGATACTGGATCGGTCGATTCTCCGATGAGGAAAAACGTCCGCATGTTCATGTCGTAAAGTTTGGATCACAGAAAACCATGAAAATATGGCTCGAACCGGAGGTGGAGATTGAATACACCAGAGAAATCAACTCCGCCACAGCCAACAAAATTCTAACCGAAGTAAGGAGGCGCAAAAATGAATGTCTCGAAAAATGGCACGAACATAACCGCAAAAGTCGTTGAACTTGCCCGTGATTATATGCTGGTCGATCACTGCGGCAAGGTCTATCGCATCGATTTCAAACGCTATCCTTTCTTCCGCAGTTGCTTTGTGGATGAGCTCTACAACGTCCAGGCAAGCCCCATCGGATTGCATTGGCCGGATGCGGATATTGACCTTGAAGTCGAATATATCAAGAATCCACCGGCGGAGAGCGATACCGTTTCGCTGGAGTGGTGGAAGGCGCAGCGTCGCCGGGTTCTCTCAAGACTGGGTGCAATCGGCGGAGCGGTTCATTCTCATCGCAAAGCTGCCGCCAGTCGGTTGAACGGGCTCAAAGGCGGTCGCCCCCGCAAGAAAAAGAAAGAGCTCGTTTCCGTATAAGCAATCGGAATGGCAATTCAGAAGATCGGTTTGTTGCAAGGAACGCGACAGACCGATTTTTTACTTTTTGACGCACCGCTTTCAAGATCGCAAGAAACGTCCTCATGACCGGCCGCTCCCGCCCGGATATTCGATGAAAGGGACATGGTTTTAACCTTTTTTTGATAACCGGACTTGAAAAACCAAAGCCGTTCGGTTATATTGAGCAGTGAAACAGGGAAACGGGGTGTTTATGCCAACAATTTTACGGGTAAACGGATATCGCTTTTATTGGTACAGCAGAGAAGACGGCGAACCGATGCATATCCATATTCGCCGCGATAACCAAAAAGCAAAGTTCTGGATAAAACCGTTGAGAATAGCCGCCAATGAAGGCTTTGCCGAACATGAACTGAATCAAATCAAAGCGATCATCGAAGAAAATCGAACCGCTATCGAGGAGGCGTGGAATGAAAAACAATGAATATGCCGAAGTAAAGTTCATCAGCAATGACGGCTTTTTGATGGAAGTCAACGGAAAACAGTATTTTGCATCCTTTCAGGATTTTCCTTTCCTCTATGACATGCCGATTTCGGAAGCATACAATGTCGAATATCTCGGGCAAGGAGACATCCATTGGGAAAAATCCGACATCGACTTGAATATCGACATTTTAAGCAACCCGGACAAATATCCGATTGTGATGCACAAGATCAGCGCGGAAGCGGCCGCCTTGTTTGGACGCCGCGGCGGAACGGTTCGCTCCAAACGGAAAGCCGCTTCCAGCCGGGCCAATGGCATGAAGGGCGGCCGTCCCCGCAAGAAAAAGAAGGAACTTGTGCTGACATAACCTGATATCCGCATATTGCGATGAGAAAAACCGGGCGATGAAAAACAAAAACGCAAAGTATCTTGTTCTCGCGTTGGGAAGCTGTGTTCTTGTTGCGGTTTTGCTGGTCGTCGCAATCGCGGGGAATGCGGTTTTCAATCCAACGACGACCATTGTATTGTGCAATGGATCCTCGGAATCGCTTTCCAATGTTCGGATCACGGTTTTCGGAAAAGATGCGGCAGTAAATGAATTGCTTGACACGAAAGACTTTTCAGCCTCTTTCAAGTCCGTTGGAGACAGCGGAATATCGGTCTCCTTTTCAAGGTGCGGCCGCCTGCCATGTAACGCTTGACGTGTTTACAGGCTACACGCTCGTGGTCTTTGAAAGCTGAAA
>Ga0066603_10002684_pt1 | contig 10442 bp, 10 predicted proteins | sample Higcelweek8metaG_FD_59482 | JGI IMG/M metagenome (GOLD analysis project Ga0066603, IMG submission 59482) | Freshwater pond sediment microbial communities from the University of Edinburgh, under environmental carbon perturbations - High... | ecosystem: Environmental > Aquatic > Freshwater > Pond...
CGACTTCACGCAACTGACTGGCGCGCGCGATTCGACGAACTTGAAATATTACTGGAAGGGATACGCAAACCAGAACATTCAAGTCATAGACTTGCAAAGCCTGCCCGCCGCTCAGCTGACGCCCGGCATCAGGTTCTTTAAGACCCAAAAAACGCAAGTTCTCACCGACCAGACAAACAGCTTTGCCGCCGCGAAATAGGACGGACTTGGGGCTTGTTTGAAAATTCCAAGACAACCTCTGTTTGGTTTGAATTTTCAAACACACTTTGTTGCGCGTACGCGCAGCCGCCGGCCGGGCACTTTAATATTTATTCCCCTGTAAAAACTGGCGGGAATAGAGTTCTTTATAGTGAGGGCAGCATTCCATGAGTTCTTGATGAGTACCATAACCCACGATCTCTCCATGCTGAAATACGATGATGCTCTTTGCGTTTTTGATGGTGCTAAAGCGGTGGGCAATAATTAAAACGGTGCGCTCATTCATGAGGTGTTCCAATGCCAATTGGATAAAATTTTCACTGTTACTATCCAAAGCGCTGGTGGCTTCGTCCAATATTATAAGCGGCGGGTTCTTGAGCAAAACACGGGCAATGGCTATGCGCTGCTTTTGACCGCCGGAAAGTTTGTCGCCGCGCTCGCCCACAATGGTCTGGTATCCGTAATCCAGCCCGACAATAAACTCATGCGCATAGGCCGATTTGGCGGCAGCATAGACCTCGTCGGCGGAAGCCTCTGGCTTTGCAATCAAGATATTATTAAAGACAGTGTCGTTGAACAAAACGGGATATTGCGGTACGGATCCGATGTTTGCGGCATAGTCGCGTGTGGCGAAATCGCCGAGAGGAATGCCGTCCGCCCTTATAAGACCTGTGGTCGGGTCATAAAGTCGCATGGTGAGTTTAGCAAAAGTGCTCTTTCCAGCCCCACTCTCCCCCACCAAGGCACAACTAGTTCCCGCTGGTATCTCAATGTTGACATCTCTCAAAACAACCCTGTCCTTATAGGCAAAACAAACATCCTCAAATTTTAAGGAACCCCGCAAACGCTCCACCTTCACGGGATTCAACGGTTCCGGAACTGTCGTTTGGTAGTCAAGCACTTCATTAATCCGGTCAAACAAGGGAGCTGTCTTTATGATATCCGAGGACATCCGCACGATGCGTTTAATGGGGTCTACGGTAAAGTAAAGCGCTATCCCAATGGCCGAGAAAGTGGCAAAATCAATATCTGCCTCATACGCATATACGAAGGTCACTGAAATCATGAATGCCGATAGCAACTCAAGCAACGGCTGTTGCAAGAGTTCATATTTTGAAATTTTGAGACAGAAATTCTGAAAGGCCCTGTTTAGATTCCAAAACTGACCTTTCTGGCTTTCTTGGAGTCCAAATACGCGAACTTCGTGAATAGCATCAAGGTTTTCCTTGAATAGCTGTGCAACTCGCCCTAACTCATTCTGAGAGATGGCGGTATATTTTTTAAGCTTCTTACGCATCATTTGGACGGGCAGGATGCAAAACGGAACCGCTACGATAAAAACCAAAAGAAAAGTCATTTCGCCTTTCGTTACCGATAAATAGGCGAGGAAGGCAACCGCCCCCAGCACTTGAAGCGGCTGGCGAAATATTTCAGAAGAAAACGCGGTGAGAATTGACTGAATGGCATTTGTGTCATTGTTCAGGCGCACCATCAAATCTCCCGTGGTGTATCGGTCAAAAAAGGCGATTGGGTAATCTTGCAGACGCGAAAAAATGTCCTGCTTTAGACGACGCAATACTTCCAGCGATACACGCGTCATAAAATATCCACTCAGATAACCGGTCAGCGCCCTGACAGCGAATATGAGGGGAAGCAGCATGGCCACGCCGAGGATATACCAAAGCGAATGAATATTGCCCCCGCCCTTACCTGAAAATATCTGTCTAAGAACCTTATCAAAAATAACGGGCATGCCGAATCCGCTGGATAAGCCGAATACCACTCCCGCTAGAACAGCCACCACTAAAAGTGGAAAACATGGTTTCACATACTTAAAGTAACGAGTAAATTTTTTCATGAAGCAGAAGAATATCATCGACCAGGTGTACTCAAAATATGCAAGCACAACACCTCGGAGTAAGAGCAATAGAAAGGATTGGCGCGCCGGAAGTCATATCTCAGGAGAGCAAAATTCATGAATATCTTCCCAAAATTTCAACAGCCAACTCCGCTTCGCGAATCTTAGAGGTGTCGTATTCTTTCACTAAGGAGGGGGATACCCCGGGAATATGAAAGACCGAGTAAAGGCGCACGATCAACTCCGGGGTAAATTCATGTCCCCGCCTGTTGAAATCCGTATATAAAATGTCCATTTTAACGCAGGCCGCTGTCAGCAAGACACAAAGTCCGCTCCCCAAAGTGACGATCCCTTGCGACTTTTTGGAAAGGGCAAGAATCTCCTCTATTGTCATCCTCGCGTTCTTGGCTTTTTTGAATCGCATGTCGCTCTCGCAGAGATTCACGAATACGTCATATCCTTTCGCCACAAAACCATCTACGAGCCTATCCCAAAAGAAGGGGCTCATCTCAACCAGAGAAGATGCCTCGGGACATAACAGCACAAATTTCCCACCCAAATCAATACGCCGAATCATTTGTTCGACGCGCCCAATCGCCATTTTTTCAGGACCAAAAGGCACTGGAACGGAATCTTTTGGAATTCCGTTGCATTCATTAATGTAATCATAAAAATTGGTCGCCGGATTACTCGCCAAGCGGGCATACATATTTTCCGCGATACGCGGAGTATGGCAGATGAACCGCTGCCCGCCATGCACAATCACCTCGGTTCCCTCATCAAATACTTTGTGTATCGTACCCTGATGAAGATTCACGTACTGCATATCCACGTTTTTTGGCAGGAACATGCGGTAAAAATTAAGATATTTGTCGTTCCAGCAAATTAAAAGCGGTCGCTTCGACCGATTTGCCTTAATGCAATCGCCAAAGTGCAACAATTCAACATAACTCTCGCCAATATTATGACGGATGAAATAGACATGGTCATATTTCTTTCCGATTTTGGTTTGAATATCATTCAACCATCTTTTGCGCATTTCGAATTTTCTGATTGGCACTCCAAGTAATTTTTCACGGGTCTCGCTTCGAGAGAACAGTGAAATCCCGAAAAATGAAACTCTTAGGATAGTTAATGTTCGTTTTATCTGCGCGAGTCCACCAAGGAAAAGGTGGCGTACCGTATCATCCCCTCTTTTGCCGGATTTGAATTTTCGGGTATAGATCGGGATGCCTATCAATGAAAAATTTTTTTCGGGATATTTATGTTTCGTGTTTTCAATATTATTTTCTGGAAACACCTTCGGATCCCCCGCCAAACACCTGAATATGCGATAGCAAAATCTGTGCTCCACCCGCTTGCGTCGGTTTGGGTACATCAAGAAGGTTTTTGTCCGCTCAAGAACATAAGATCGATAAAGCGAATCGATATACTTCTGTAGAGGCACCGTCAAATTCTCGCCCTCCCAGCTTATCTGACCTATCTGCCAACGCCATATAGCCACCTCGTTGATGTTAGGAGTCGGCTCAAAGCATTTATTCAGGGAATGAAACTCCCTATGCAAAATGGCGGGGTAAAATGCGTATAGTTTTTCCCGAGCACCGACCAAAACATCGCAAAGCCCCGATCGCAACGCAAATATATAAGAACACGAAAGACCTACCGCCACAACATCTTGCAAGGACATACCTAATTCAAAGAGGGATACTCCATATTTAATCTTATATTTTCTAGAATTAACAAAAATCAAATAGCCATGTCGATGCACATATTCGGCTATGATGTTCCAAAATTCCGGTGCAAACTCGGTTGCCGTTTCGGCATCTGGCGCAAATAGTACAATTTTATTTTTCGGCGCAAGTTTTTTCAATACTGACCCTGCCTTATTGGAAATCGCGGGGAAATGACGGGGTATTTCAAATCGGAAGTTTTCAGGAACTTCCAAATTCGTCGCCCATCGGTATCCCCAAAAATGAGGATATTTTAAAAAGTTATTCAAAAGCATATTTTCGCACACGAACGGACATCCTTTCCGCGGGATGCAGGGAAATAGTGCACTAAACATCTGATTTTCCAAAGTATCCAGAGATTTGTGATCAGCCCATGCTTTTCTGAAATAATCCTCCCTAAATGCGGCATTTTTTTTGACCAGCACGTCGAGGTCGTAAACGCTATAATCCGTTATGCCATACATCTGCATGAGGAATTTGTGCTGTGGTCGAACAATAAAGCGCAACTTTGCGCTGTGAATCGCTTCAAATTCACACTTTGCACCTATGGCATAAAACACATCCCCGAGATGTTTATGCAAAACTAAATTATATGCATCAGGGTTACAAAGCGCCTGCACATCCTGGTAGAATTTTCGGAAAAATTTGTGATGTTCGAGCATTTTAATCAAGACAATTACATCCCCGTGACCATGCGTGATCGGGCCGAATGTGTCGCATCTTTAAGTGAGCAAGTTCCAACCTCATCATGGATACAATTCTGGCGGAGCTCGCTTATAATTTCGCCATAAGGACGGTTGCTGCGTCCCGAGCCAACGATTTTACTGGCAGTACCCAAGACGAATTCCTCAACGCCCAACAGGCTCCACTTTGCTATTACCTGCGCGGAAACTGCCCCATCGAGGGATATTTTAAAGTTTCGATCCCGCATATTTGCCAATTCTTCCAATTTCATTTCAACCGCAGGAACCGCCGGGCGTCCGGCTCCGCCTGGGTAAACGCGCATGACCAAAAGTTTGTCGACAACCGGGAGCAAATTTTTGAATTCGGACAAACCCGTGCCCGGATTTATCGCAAGCCCGGTCTTTATGCCGCAATCCTTGATGGCACGCAGGTACTTGGCGACGTTGCCCGCTTCATAGTGAATATATATGGCATTCACGGGAACACCCAACAAGCGGGGTAAATAGGGAATCGGGTTGCAGACCATCAAATGGACGTCCAGGGGCTTCTTCGTCATCTGGCGAATCTGCGACAAGTCATCCAAAGTGAGCGCAAAATTGGACACAAACGTACCGTCCATTATGTCAATATGGAACGAGTCGATTCCGATGGCATCCAAGAGCGGGACTTCGGCATGGCGGCTGCCGAAGTCCAGACACATCACGGAAAGCGAAAAAACAGGCCTATTATTTCGGGTCATGGGCGCATTTTTTTGGCGTGGCAATAATCCAGTCCGCTCCCTCGGCATCCAGCATTTCGCCCGGAGTTAGCAGGATGGCCGTACCGGGCCACACATCGAAATCGTGAAATGCCTTGTGCCCACGCAGCATCACCGCGAACGAAAACATGTCGCCGTGATTCGTGAATGAGCGCATGCCCACGATATGTCGGGTAAAATACATCCGTTCTTCGATCGGAGCGTCCCCCTGATAAGACCGTGCCACCGACTTTTTCGAAACATCGAGGCACATCAAGGCCTTTTCTAGTTGCAAAGCCCGTTTTTTTCCATGGCTATCGACCCGGCCAAAGTCGTAAAAGCGGTATGTTTTTTCGCAATTCTCTTCGATTTCAAAATGCAGTGATCCGGCGGTCGCCGCATGCAACGTCCCGCCGACAATATAGACATAGTCGCCTGCGCGACAGGGCATCATGTCCAATGCCTCAAGCGCCCTTCCGTCGGTGATTTTTTGTTTTAGCGCTTCCTTGCTTGAAGCCTTGCAACCGTTATACATTTTGCCGCAGGTCGGGGCCTCCAAGGTGTAAAAGGACTCGTTTTTGCCAAAGGGTTTTCGCTCCAGTTTTTCAGCCATCACGTCATCCGGATGGACTTGAATGGACAAATCGTCGGAAGCGTCTATCAATCCCATCAAAACGGGCAGCTCCGCGTAGTTCTCCAAACCGTACCGTTGACGGTTTTCCAAAAACCATTCATGCAGGTTTTTACCGCTGTCTTCTCCGAAGACTATTTGATTCCTGAATTCCTCCGTGTCTATCGCTGAATACAGGTGCCCTATTTTTTTGCAGTCCGTTCCCGAAAAAGGGGTCAGTCTGGAACCGCCCCAAATGGTTTCATGCATAATCGGTTTTAGTATTTGCATAGTCTTTTGCTATAGATTTTCGTCTATTCTCACACGGACCCCTTCGAGCCCCTGATTTCTCGAAACCGCGATGGAATAAGCGCAACAAAGGCCGGACGGCTTGTTGTCGTTGACCAATATCCGCTCACCCATGGGCATCTCGAACTTTATATCGTCGTAGCGAACCCCAAACGCCCTGATGAAATCTTCCGTTTGTCGCCGGGCAGCGGCCTCGCGCGCGGTCACGATGAGGATGTAATCGCCCTGCGGGATGGATCTTAAAAAGTCCAAAGCGCCCGGCAGCCACCTGTCCGCGCCATGCTTATATCCGTTATGCACGACCAGCGTGCCGTCGAAATCAAGCACCCATGTATGCGCCAAGGGGGAAATCACTATCGTCTTATTTTCCATCCGAATTTTCCTCCATCCACTCGTTGAACAGGAGCGTTCCGTTGTAAAAGGCGACGCACATCGAATCGAAGTCCTCCCACGCATGACTGGCCAAGGAGAGCCATATGATTGCGTGAATGAGTTTTATCTCATTTATATTTCCCTCACCCGGCGGAATCTTTGAAATAAGCGTGTCGGCCAAAAATTCCCATCCCCCGCTGTGGATTTTGAAATGAACGCCCTCGGAAATCTCCAGCTCAAAATTTTTGACGTTGAACTGGTCAAAGTTGCCGACAAGCGCGTAATAAAGTTTCGCCCAATCATATCGGACATCGCCCAGAATCTGGCTTTTCCCAAAGTATCCGCGCGGGTCTATGAAATAGATTTTCCCGTTCCGGTCCACCATCGTATTGGTCAACTGGCAGTCGCCGTGAATGGGGCCGTACAACTTGATTCCCATCAGATTATCCAAGACGGCCTGGCGCAAAATATGCGGCGAATAAAGCACATTGACGCACCGCCTGCCGTTGATGCGGATGACGGCGTCGAACGCGAACGGCAACGATGTCGCTATCGTCTGCAAACGATGAATGGTCTTCTTGAAGTATTCACCATAAATGTCCCACGAAGAGGCGGGCGCGGATTCAAACCGGTGCATCCGACAAAGCGCGGCGACCATCCGATCCAAGGTCAGCCGCTTCTGCGCCTGCGTCAATGGCGTCAAAAAGATGTTTGTTCCGTCGATGCGCTCCAAGGTCAGCGGATTCCTTTTGTAAACGGACGGCATCTCCGAAAATCCGTACTTACCCATCCGTTCGTACCACGATATCTCCCGCTCGATAAACAGGCGCGCCTCTGAAGTGAGTCCTGTCTTGACCACAGCTCCTTCCGCAAACTCTATCTTGTTGTAAGGCCTGCAGCGATTGGCCGTTGAATTGATTTTGTTGTACGCCTCAAGCGTGCCGACATCAATGCTTCCCATGAGGGAAATCGGCGTCAACGGCATCTTTTTGGATTTGAGCCACTTGGTGAACGAGCCCTCATCCGGGAAATCCGCAAACCACGATTTGTTGTCAAAAATATAGAGGCCGCCCACTCCCGACCCCGCCTTTTGAACCTGTTCAAGCTTCCCATCCACCAGGCTCCACGAACAGGGAAAGTCGACCACTCCGACTTGGCAGCCCGCCCGGATTTCATTCACGCAGAACGAATCGGACAGGATGATATCTGACCAAAGCAGCATGAACGGCTCATTTTCGGGAATATAGAATATTGCCTCGTTTATCCCGGCGGCATTCCCCTTCCCTTTCGCCTGAATCAGCAGATAATTGATGTCCTTTCCAAAGGTTTCCAGATAGCGGTCTAAGATATCAAACTTGTAATCTCCGATAATTATAAATTCCGCATTCCTGTATTTATTAAACACATGAAAAATTATCGGCATGTATTTTGCCGAAATGAGTGACTTCGGCTTCAGCGAAGTCAATTTTTTCATGCGCGAGCCAATCCCGCCTGCCTGTATGATGATTTTCATTCAATCTACTGTCTTCCATGCTTTTTAAAATGTTGTGAATGGCCTTACTTCATAGCCATCCCACGGATCGAGTCCCAAGCTTCCAGATTCAGTCTCGTTGGAAAACAATCCGCGCTTGCGAGCGAACATATGGTCGGGCTGTGCTTCATCGGGAATCTCCCGTCGCGCGGAAAGTAATCATCCGGCTTTGCGCATAAAAGTGCATCAAAAGTGTGCCCGTCTTTTTTTCTCCAGATGGTCTTGCCCTCCAAAGGGCTCAACCGTCCGTACAGGGGCATTCTGCACACCCTTGGAAGACTTCCGGATGAGTGTTTCGATGTATGATGACAAACTTTGTTTGTTTTTCTCTGCATTTTCTTCGGCAAGCTCTTTCTCTTCAGCCGTTAACAAAAAAACATAACGTCCTTTGTCTGACGGTCTTTCATGAGTTGGAGTCATATGTTGTACGTATAATATTCATATAAATAGCACACACTCAAGTTAAATTTGTATTCTCCAAAATTCCCAGGTAGTATGCCCGATACCCCATGAGGATTAAGAAGACCACGAAGGCTCGGATTACAATTTCCCTGTCTCTTGAGGCCGCTAAAATGGCTCAAGAACAGGCTGTATTTTTTGGCGGAAATCTGAGCGCCTACCTTGCGCATCTCATTCGCAACGACGGCGTTTGCAAAGGGAAGAGCGCGGAGCCGAGCAAGGCCGAAAATTTGAGCTCCGCATCCAAGCAATAGGGTGTGGATTCAAATCCCGCAGCGAGTCGGCGAAGGCTGGTTTTGATGCCATTTTTTGGATTTCAAATCGAGCCGATGCAGGAATCGGCGAGGCGAAGACGCGAAAAAGTGCAACCCCACTCAAACGGGCTACCTGAGGAACGAGAAGACACAGCGGGGGACGCGCAACACTTGACCGCGCGCGGGGCATGTTGCACAATCGCGGCAACCCCATGCCACGCACCATCGATAAAGACACGCGCCTGTGCATGTCCCTTTCGGGACGGCCCGGCAATTTCGGCACGCGCTTTCACAACTTTTTGTACGAGGCGCTCGGCCTTAATTTCGTCTACAAGGCATTCACGACCCAAGACCTGGAAGGAGCGGTGCGCGGCATTCGCGCGCTGGGCATTCGCGGGTGCGCGGTGTCGATGCCGTTTAAGGAAGCGTGCATTCCGATGCTCGACAAACTGGAAGCCTCGGCGGCGGCGATCGACTCGGTGAACACGATTGTGAACGACGACGGTTTTTTGCGCGGATTCAACACCGATTACGCGGCGGTGGCCTCGCTCTTGCGCACGCATCGCGTGCCGACCGACCTTTCCTTTGTGCTGCGCGGCAGCGGCGGCATGGCCAAAGCCGTGGCCTGCGCCCTGCGCGACGGCGGGTATAAAAACGGCGTCATCGCCGCGCGCAACGAGATGAAGGGCCGCACGCTGGCGGACATCTGCGGCTATGCGTGGCGCAAAGACGCGGACGAAGAAGCGCACATGCTCGTGAACGTGACCCCCATCGGCATGGCCGGCGGCCCCGAGAGCGACGAACTGGCATTTTCCCAAGCGCAGATCGCGCGCGCGCAATTTGTGTTCGACGTGGTGGCCGTCCCCAGCGAAACCCCGCTGATTTGCGCCGCTCGCGCGCAGAAAAAGGCCGTGATCACGGGGGCGGACGTCATCGTGTTGCAAGCCGTGGAGCAGTTTGTCCTCTACACGGGAGTGCGCCCCTGCGACACGCTGATTGCCCAAGCTGCCGTGCACGCACAGGGATAGGCGCGGCCTTTTTTTCGCTGTTCAAAACGCGTAAAATCGCACAAGATGCCTTTGCGTTTATCATTCCCCCATTGGCATATGAAATAAGTATAAAAAAGACGCCTCAACCCTCGCTATGAAACCCCACATCTCTACCCTCCTATTGCTCTGCATCGGCGCCCTGATCGCCGCCATTTTACCCTGTCACGCGCAACCCAAAACCTACGAGGAGCCGACAGGCATCACATGGGAAGGCAAAAGCGGCAACTGGAAGGATGCGAAGAACTGGAAGGGCGGCAAAGTGCCCTCCGGCTTTGAAAAGGCCTTGTGTCGTGTGAATTACACCGTCACCGTGAACAGTCCCGTGCCCGAATTGTACGCGGCGGCCTTTGCCGGATCCAAAGAGGGCGGCAAACTCGTCATCACCGACGGGGCCAAGCTCAAGTTGAAAAACTCCCTCACGCTCTATTTTAACCAAACGGGTTCCTTTGGCGCGGCGGAGATGACGGGCGGCGAACTCGAAATCGGCGGCAACGGCGAATACGGCATTTTGGGATTGGGCACGAGCATCACCTTTTCCACCCGCGCGGTGATGACGGTGAGCGGCGGCGTCATTCGCGGCGGCGTCCTGGTGGGCTCCCCCGCCATCTCCAAAGGCTCGGCCCTGTTCGTGGTCAAGGGCTCAAAGGCGAAA
>Ga0066603_10002687_pt1 | contig 10429 bp, 8 predicted proteins | sample Higcelweek8metaG_FD_59482 | JGI IMG/M metagenome (GOLD analysis project Ga0066603, IMG submission 59482) | Freshwater pond sediment microbial communities from the University of Edinburgh, under environmental carbon perturbations - High... | ecosystem: Environmental > Aquatic > Freshwater > Pond...
ATGTCTCTTCTGCTTGACGCATACCAGAAGCGGGACAAGGTTGCAATGATCTCCTTTAACAAGGCAGAGGCCCGCCTCAACCTGCCACCCACCTCATCCATAGATATGGCAGCAAGGCTGCTTTCAGAGATGCCTGTGGGCGGACGCACTCCACTCAATGCCGCTCTGATCAGGGCTGACGAGGTGCTGCGCGGCCAGCTGGTGAGAGATCCAACTTCACGTCCCATTGTGGTGCTGATCACTGACGGCCGATCCAATGTCTCAATTGGCAGTGGGAAACCGATAGATGAGTCGCTGGAGCTTGCCAGACGTCTCTCAAGAGAGGAGCGTATCAGGTTCATCCTTGTGGATACAGAGGAGCAAGGGTTGATAAGGTTCGGCCTTGCGGCAAAGATAGCCGATGCGCTGAACGCACAATATTTTCAGACAGCAGATCTGAAGGCAGAGACTCTGGTGAACCTTATCAGTCGGCAGTGATGAATTCCCTCTGCTGCTCTCTGATTTTTTTAATATGAAAGGGTGGGGCAGATCGTAGAGACGCAAGATCTTGCGTCTCTACACTTTCGCCCTTCATTGTGCCTGTAAGGGCATGTCCATTTTATACAATAACCAAATACTTGATTTCGGAGACCATATTTCATGAGTTGTCAGACAATTTTCCCTTTTGTAGCCATAGTGGGGCAGGAGCAGATGAAGCTTTCTCTCTACCTTAATCTCATAAATCCAACCCTTTCAGGAGTGCTGATCCGCGGAGAGAAGGGAACTGCCAAATCGACCGCAGTCCGGGCGCTTGCCGACATTCTGCCCAGAATCGAGGTGATAAGGGAGTGCCCGTTTCAGCTTGCTTCAGGTGACAGCACTGATCTTTGCAGAGAGTGTTTCCGTACTGAGTGCCGTCAAAAAAGGGTCTCAGGTGATCCTGTTGAGACCATATTTCGCCATATAAAGGTTGTTGAGCTGCCTGTTGGTGCAACCGAAGACCGGGTGGTTGGCACAATGGATCTGGAACACGCCATCCGTAAAGGTGAAAAACGGATTGAGCCAGGACTGCTTGCCGCTGCCCACAGGGGCATTCTCTATGTTGATGAGGTCAATCTGCTTGATGACCATGTAGTGGATGTGCTGCTTGATGCCGCTGCAATGGGGGTGAGCACTATTGAGCGGGAGGGGATCTCCTTTTCCCACCCCTCCCGTTTTGTCCTTGTCGGGACAATGAACCCTGAAGAGGGGGAGCTGCGGCCCCAGCTTCTTGATCGTTTTGGCCTCTCTGTCAGGGTAGAGGGGATCACTGACCGTGAAAGCCGGGTTGAGGTGATGGAGAGACGTGTGGCATTTGATGAGGAGCCGGAGCTTTTCAAGAGCAGGTGGGATGGCTCTTCAATGGAGCTTGTGGAGCGAATTGAGGCTGCGCGTCTTCTCTATCCTGAGGTGACCATAAGCAGAGAGGAACTCTTTACAATTGCAGACTTCTGTCTTGAGGTGGGGGTTGATGGTCACAGGGGCGATATCATAATGATGAAGGCTGCCAAAACGCTTGCTGCCTTTGATAACCGCAAAGAGGTTCTCAAGAGAGATGTGGATAGAGCAGCAGAACTTGCCCTGCCTCACCGTATGAGACGTCAGCCTCTTATGGAGATGGGAGATAATTTTAGCAAGCTAAAGGAGATGCAACGATGATAGAGGTCTCTGACCTGACCAGAAAGTTCGGTTCCCAGAGCGCTCTTGACGGGGTCTCTTTCAAGGTGGAAGCAGGTGAGATCTTTGCATATCTTGGGCCCAATGGAGCAGGCAAAACCACCACAATCAGGATTCTCACAGGTCTGACCAGACGGGATAAAGGAGAGGCGCTTTTAAACGGGTATGATATTGAAGATGATCCGCTCAGATGCAAGGGGCAGTTTGGAGTTGTGCCACAACATACCAACCTTGACGCTGAGCTGACTGTATCGGAGAATCTGCTGATTCACGGCCGCCTGCATCATATGGAGAGATCTGACATTGTAAGGCGTACAGAGGAGCTTCTTGATTACATAGAGATGAGTGATCGCAAGAGTGCCCTGGTTAAAACTCTCTCAGGGGGAATGAAACGGCGACTTCTGATAGGCAGGGCTCTGATGCACTCTCCAACCATCCTTTTTCTGGATGAGCCGACAGTGGGGCTTGACCCCACCATCCGCAGGCGTATCTGGGGGCTGGTAAGAAAGATCCAGCAGGATTGCACAACCATATTTCTCACCACCCACTATATTGAGGAGGCTGAGTTTCTGGCTGACAGGGTGGCTTTTCTGGATTCAGGCAGAATTGTTGCTGAAGGTAAACCTGCTGCACTGATGGCTGGAATAGGAGAGTGGGCAGTTGACTATCTTGAGGAGAGCAGGTTGCAGAGTGCATATTTTCCCTCCCGCACAGAGGCTGGAACCTATGTCCATGAGAGGGCCAATGGATGCACAGTGCGCAGGGTTAATTTAGAAGATGCCTTTATCTCAATGACAGGGAGGAAAATCTTATGAGTAATATCATGATAATCAGGGGCTGGAGCGCTGTCTATCTTAGGGAGTTCATCATTCTGAAGCGTCGTCTTCCCAAGCTGATTCCAGCATGGTCAGTCTCACCGCTTCTCTATCTTATCGCATTCGGATATGCAGTGGGACAGCATGTGAATGTCGGGGAGCACAGCTATCTTGAGTTTCTGCTGCCAGGCCTTGTTGCAATGGCTGGCATGACCCAGGCATTCTCCATAGCAAGCGAGATCAATATATCCCGTTTTTACTGGCACATCTTTGACGAATTCCAGTCTGCCCCTATCAGCAATCTTGCATATGTGGTTGGAGAGGTGGCAGCTGGTATTACACGCGCATTAATGGCAAGTTCAGTGATTCTTGTTCTTGGCGCCCTCTTCGGAGTGGTGCTCTCGTACAACCTGCTCTTCTGGACAGCTCTTCTTCTGAACTGCTTTGTCTTCTCCTCACTTGCTGTGGGGTGTGCCATGCATGTCAAGTCCCATGCTGACCAGACCCTGCTGACCAACTTCATCATAACTCCCATGGCATTTCTCGGAGGCACCTTTTTCCCGCTCTCCCAGTTGCCACAGTGGGGGCAGAAGCTTTTGGAGGTGCTGCCACTTACCCATGCTGCCCACGCTGTAAGGGCTGCTGCATTTAATGAACCTGCCCGGCCTGTTGATTTTATTGTACTGGCAGGAGTTGGAGCGCTCTGCTTTCTGTTTGCCATTCTGTCGGTCAACAGTGCTAAGGGGTGAGTTGATTGCCAACAAAGGGAAAAAACTCCTGATCAGTCAGGTACATGTGTTGGAATACCACCTCATGAACCAGAAAGTTGAAGGTATCGCCAAGGGAGGTGGTATCTGCATATAGCTCCTGAGCCAGTTTCAGACTCTTTTTATACAGTCTGGTATGCTCTTCTCTGTGCTGTTGCAGGCCGGGGAACTTTACCGATTCAAGAATCGCCTCCTCATCATGAAAGTGCTGCGCAATATCTTCAAGCAGGTGTGTTGCTATAGCTAAGATCTCGCTCTTTGGGAGTGCTGACAAAATGGCGTCAAGAAGTTGATTTGAGGCACGGAAGAGCCCCTGATGCTGCGCATCTATCAGAAGGTTCCCGGAACAGAAGCTATCTTGCCATATAAGCTGGACGAGACTGTTTTCCAGCATTTTATTCGACTGAGGTCTTCTTTGGTTGTACGACTCTGCTTCAACACGGTTGCGCCCTCCCTCCTTGGCCCTGTAGAGCAGCTTGTCAGCCATAACCGTCACCTGCGATGCTGACACTCTGTCATCACAGGTGATGGTTATGACACCAAGACTTGCGGTGACACACCCGGCAGTAGTTGAAGAGTCGTGGGGAATGGCGAGATTTTCAATACCAGACCGGATCTTTTCAGCAATGGCAATTGCGCCGTTCAGATCTGTTTCTGGCAGGATACAGGCAAACTCCTCTCCTCCATAACGGGCAGCAGTGTCAGCAGACCTGACCACGTTCTTGGTGATCACCCGTGCAATCTGCTGAAGAGAGGAATCACCCTCCACATGTCCGTAACTGTCGTTAAACAGCTTGAAGTGGTCAATATCCAGTAGAATCATTGAGAGTTCCGCTCCTGAACGGAGATGTCTTGCAACCTCTTTGTTGAGTGCCTCATCAAATCGCCGTCGATTGGCAAGCCCGGTCAGAGAGTCGGTGATACTTAAGGTTTCAAGCATCAGGTTGGACTCTTCCAGCGCTGCTTTGGCCTTACGAAGCTCCTCTTCAACCTGCTTGCGTTCATGGATCTCCATCTTCAGCTCAATATTTTTATCGACCAGCTGGACAGTCCGCTCATGAACACGCTGCTCAAGTTCCTGGTTGAGTTTGCGAAGCTCCTCCTCTACCTGCCTCAGATCTGTTATGTCACGACCCTCAGGAATGATCAGAACTACATTCCCATCTTTATCCACAACCGGTTTCAGAGAGAAATCAATATAATGGATAATTCCATCAATAGCAGGGTGAGTTGCTTCAAAACGTACAAACTCTCCTTGTGCAGCACTCTTAACCGCTTTTGATAATTTTTTCTGCATCTCCTGTGAGAGTCTCCACCATGGAGTTTCCCCAAATGGCCTGCCTATGACTTCCGAAGCTTTTACTCCGCAGAACTCCAGAGCGCTTCTGTTCACCTCCAACAACGTTCCGTCAACACTGAGTAATCCAATGAACTGAAAAGTCTGTTCAAAGATTGCCCTGAACTTCTGTTCGCTCGTTTGCAGGTCACTCATCAGATCTTTTGCTATCCGCAATGCCTCTGCACGGGTATTGACCATGGTTCGAGCCAGTAGGGATAGCAGAAGGCTGAAGCTTATCCCCAACGCAACCTTGAATACAAAACCGACCGGATCATAGCACCCTCCAGATGGTGCAACACTTAATGTCCAGGTTTCGTTAGGGAGTTTAAGGGAGCTGTCTATATGCTCGACAGGTAAAACAGATGATGAGGAGACGATAATCTGTTTTTTTCCGGTATCTGGATGGATGCACCACAACTCGTACTGCATCCCCTGTTCTTCTAAACCGGACAAGTGGGCAGGGTCAAGTACATCAGGAAAGAGGATCAACACTATGACAAAACCCCAGAAAGATGAACTCCCACTGCTCTTTTCAAGAAATACAGGTAAACGTCCTACAGCACCGACTCCGCCCTGTAACAGTGGGAATGGCCCGGCCATTGTCAATTTTCCGGTCTCTCGTGCCAGAAAAGCCTCTCTGGTACGTGCAGGATCTTTCAGCAGGTTGTGGCCAATTGCACTTTCGTTACCTGCAAGTGGAACAATATTTCGGACTATACCGCCAGGTGCCAGCTGCAATGATGCAACTCCAGGATAAAACTGCAACATCTCACTGGCTGTGGCATCAAAATCTTGAATAGTTCCATTTCCCTGGCGAACTAAGGCTGCCATTGAAAATGTGGCGGAAAATGCCCTCTCTATATTGATCTGAATAATATGTGCATGGTCATCTGCCAGATGGGAGAGCTGTGCTCTCCTGATTTGAATCAGATCCAGTTCCAGGCGCCATATGATTATGGTGGCTAAAGTTGCTGTAAGGACAAAAACAATAGTCGTCGCAAGATCAGGGTTAATGGAACGTCTGTTTGAAATATCAGATGACAACTCTCTATTTTTTTTAAATATCATGCAGATCTCATCTGGTTAGGGTATCTGGAGTATTTACAGGCAGAATTACTCTTTACACGGTCTCAATATGACCGTTCAGAGCATATCTATACACCTCTATTTATATCTGTTCAGATATATCTGTCCAGAGTTTTTTAGCAGCTCCAAATGGAGTTGCTTTCAACAGTATATGGTGCCTGCTCTTACCCCCCCCATTCATTCTTGATCACCCCTCTAATCTAAATCATGGTTAAAGAGATTAAAGATGTTTGAGTTAAAACAAGATAGTCCTTTTGGATACATTTAGTAGTTAAAGTGTATTTTAAATACACTGATTTTGATAAAAAATGCACTGGAATGATAATTATTCTTGACAAAAATCTCAATCCTCATTAGTTGGAGAGAGTTTTATGGTTTATGTTTCATAAAGATTGTGTTACACAGGTAGAAATAAGTATGAATTTGTATAGATGTCTGCGAGACATCTATTTTGGTTAATATTAAATTTTAAGGAGAGTTGGTTACATGTCTAAATTAGTTGCCCCCCACGGTGGAAAAGGTTTGGTATGCTGCAAACTTGAAGGTGCTGCACTTGAGTCTGAGCTGAAAAAAGCTGCTGGTCTTAAAAAGATTGAGATAAGCTCTCAGGTAAAGGGTGACCTTATCATGATGGGTATCGGTGGATTCAGCCCACTCAATGGTTTTATGACTAAAGCTGACTGGAAAGGCGTATGTGCAGATTTCCTTCTTGCTGATGGTACTTTCTGGCCAGTTCCTGTAATGCTTGATGCTTCCAAAGAAGATGCTGCTGGTATTAAGGCAGGTGATGAGATCACACTTGAGAGAAACGGTCAGATCTATGCCACAATGAAGGTGACAGAGAAATTTGAGATGACCGAAGATGACAAGAGATGGGAGAGCGAGAAAGTTTATAAAGGTCACGGCGAAGAGTCTGCAGATGATAAGTTCTGGGCAATTGCCATGAAAGATCATCCTGGCGTTCAGATGGTTATGGCAAGAAAAGAGTTCTGCCTTGCAGGTCCTGTCAAAGTGCTCTCCGAGGGTGAGTTCCCTGAGAAATTCAAAGGTGTATATCTTACACCTGCACAGACCAGAGCCATTTTTGATGAGAGAGGCTGGGCTAATGTTGCTGCACTTCAGCTTAGAAACCCGATGCACAGATCACATGAGCATCTTTGCAAAATCGCAATTGATGTTTGTGACGGCGTTCTGATTCACTCACTCATCGGTAACCTGAAACCTGGTGATATTCCAGCTGACGTTCGTGTAAAATGTATTGATACCCTTGTGAAAGGATATTTTGTGGAAGATAAGGTTGTCCAGGGTGGATATCCTCTTGACATGCGTTATGCTGGCCCAAGAGAGGCTCTTCTCCATGCAACATTCCGTCAGAACTACGGCGTGAACAAGATGATCATCGGTCGTGACCACGCTGGTGTTGGCGATTTCTATACACTGTTTGAGGCTCAGGAGATCTTTGATGCTATCCCGACCCCGGCAGAGCCAGGCAAGGCCCTTGGTTGCGCACCTCTCAAGATTGACTGGACATTCTACTGCTACAAATGCGATGGCATGGCCTCTCTGAGAACCTGCCCACATGACAAAGCAGATCGTGTAGTTCTTTCCGGTACAAAACTCCGTCATGCCCTCTCCAATAATCAGCCAGTAGTTGACCATTTTGGCCGTGAGGAGGTGCTTGTAATCCTTCGTGCATACTATGCAAGCCTGACAGAGAAAGTTGAAGTTAAACTGCAAAGCCATGCAGAAGGTTCAAAAATGTAATAGGGCTAACCGCTTTATGTTTTTGACTGTTCCTGATTGAGAAAAAGGGGGGGGATTCTGTAAAAGAGTAGCCCCCCTTTGATTTAATAACCATCTGCTAAAATTTAACCATCTACTTTAAAAATTATTCACAAAACAGTGAGCGAATAAACTGAAAGAGAAGAAAGAAATATGGTCAGGCCTGTAATCAGTAGAAAAGTAGGATATAAACCTGAAGTTAGCTATTTCAAGCCAAGAGGGATCCCAATGCTTGATTTGATGGAGGTCTCTTTGACTGTAGATGAGCGTGAGGCTATACGCCTTGCAGACCTTCAAGGGCTCTCCCATGAAGAGGGTGGGGAGCTTATGGCAGTCTCCAGAGCCACATTTGGCAGAATTTTAAGAAATGCCAGAAGAGTTATTGCAGATGCGATCATAAATGGAAAGGCCATAAAGGTGGAGGGTGGAAACTATGAAATTGTGATCAGGGAGAGAATTTTTGTCTGTGACTCCTGCCATCACGAGTGGGAAGAGCCACCTGGAACCGGACGGCCGCAAGTGTGCCCCGCATGTCAGAATGAAGCGATTACCCGCAAATAACTCAACGAGTTCAAATAACTGTAATATCGTCTATATGACTCACAGTGCGTGGTAAATTTGGCTATTACAACGATAAAAAGATAATACAACTATTAATCAACCCGTATTTGTCGGTATCGATTCAAACTTAGAAACAGGGTGTGGAACGTTCATCTATTGTTTTTTGCGAATAATCCCAAGTTTGAGCATCCTGCTCCGAAGGGTGTTTGTATGCATGCCAAGCTTTTTTGCAGCACCTCCTATTCCTCCAATCTTACCGTTACTTGCCTTAACCGCCATCTGAATATGCTTGATAATAAGATCATTCATCGGTATTATTGTTCCCTGTATATCCGGCTCTTCAGAATCCGGCTCAACTAGGCACTCCTGAGTAAGAAAAAAATTATGATTTATAAGCTGTATGAAGCTTCCTACTGTATCTCCTACAATCAGCCAGCGTTCAATAATGTTTTCCAGTTCTCTCACATTACCTGGCCAGTGATAGGCTGCCAGTTCACCAAACTGGGAATTGGTTAATACCGGAATCCGGGCAAGGTTCATTTCTCGCTTTTTTCGTTCAATTATGTGGTTTACAAGGGCAGGAATGTCTTGTTTTCGGAGGCGCAGCGGTGGAATCGTGATCGGAAGCACATTGAGTCTAAACCACAGATCTTCCCTAAAATCTCCTTGTCGCACCATCTTCTCCATATCTCTGTTGGTTGCACTTATTACTCTGATATCGACGTTGATTACGCTGCTTCCTCCAACCCTTTCAATCTCTTTGTTTTGCAGTACCCTGAGTAGCTTAACCTGGGCATCACGGGAGAGTTCTCCAACCTCATCAAGAAAAATCGTACCACCGTTGGCCCGCTCAAACCTGCCTGGTTTACGGCTGGCTGCACCTGTGAACGCCCCTTTTTCATGGCCGAAAAGTTCACTGTCCATTAGAGATTCCGGAATCCCGCCGCAATTAACCTTGATAAATGGTCTGTTATTCCGTTTTGAACGCTGATAGATGGCGTTTGCAATAACCTCCTTACCAACCCCTGTCTCTCCCAGAATAAGAACCGGGCTCTGATTGGGGGCAACCTTGTTGACCATATCCATTACATGAATAAGCCCAGTAGTTTCACCAATGACCGTACCTTTTTCTACTGAGCCAAGCTCCTTTATCAGCAATTTGTTCTCGTCTTTAAGTTCTTCCTGAAGAATTTGGAGTTCCCGGTATCTGAGCGCATTTGACATGGCCATGGCTGCTGGCTCTTTCAGGAGCCTGAAAAGTTCACCATGATTTTTCGAATATCTATCATTTCCCATGGCAACAGCCACGAAACATCCCATGCGTTCATCCTCAATGGCCAGCATGACAGCCAGGACTGACATTTCAACATTTCCCATAGCATTTGACCAGGCAAACGAAATTTCGTTTTCTTCAGCTTTACCAATGATGCTCAACGGATCGGTTTTATCAAAAAAGTGTCCCACATACTCCAGACCATCTTTTACGACAACAGATTCTGGAATTTCAAGATTTATTGATTCGTCTATACTTTTTGCCAAAATTTCAAAATGATTTTTTTCGTAATTGAAGAGCATCATAAAAAGGACATCTACTGGAAAATTATTCTGGAGGTAATAGCGAAGTCTCCCAAGGGCTGTGTCCATTACCAGTGAGGAGTTAAGACATAAGGAGGCTTTTCTAAAAAACTGATTTTCATCCACCATCATTTTTTTTTGAGTCAAGTTTTTCACCCTTAATTCTATATTCATTTTGTGTGCCGTTCAAAAATTTACAACCGATATAGCGTATCGATCATCCATGTTAAACGAAATACCGTTTTAAATACACACTAAATTATATAGGATCGTTTATCCAGTAAAAAAAATGTTTTTTTTGCTCTTCCAGATATACTTGGCAAGATTACACACAAATAAACAACTGATTAAATCAGTCTATTTTTATCAACAAGAAGACTGTTTAAGAAAAAGTTTTTTTTAGAAACAACATGGCATGAATCTGGCAACTCCTGCATCAAAGAATAAAATTAGCTATAAAATCGGAATATTAATAAGAAGATTAATATTCCGAAGCGGACAGAAGAGAACACTTGCCTTATAACCAGCACTGCCGGAGCGTGACATTAGCTTTCGGCTACAACGAAGGATGAAAGTCCTCATGATTACAGCTATTTGAAAAGACTTTCATATAAAACTAAACCAGCCTGTATCAGTTCAATACAGGCCCAACGTGGAGAATGAAAATGACTATTACAAAAATATTTTTTACAATCATGGTCGGGGTCATTGTTCTTTTAGGATATTTTGAAAACGCACATTCCGATTCATTTGTCAGCGAGTCCAATATCAGAGACCTGAAAGGGTTTAAGTCCGGTTTGCAGCGTATA
>Ga0066603_10002688_pt1 | contig 10419 bp, 8 predicted proteins | sample Higcelweek8metaG_FD_59482 | JGI IMG/M metagenome (GOLD analysis project Ga0066603, IMG submission 59482) | Freshwater pond sediment microbial communities from the University of Edinburgh, under environmental carbon perturbations - High... | ecosystem: Environmental > Aquatic > Freshwater > Pond...
ATGCCTCCGATAGTGCATTCTACCTGCTCTGCCCCATTCTTTATTCCATAAATACTGTTTATTGTTGCAGTTCCAAGATCATCGTGGCAATGTACGCTCGTTCTAGCCAAAGGATTTTTCCCTTTTACTATTGCAGTTATTCTTTTGACCAATCTGCCAAAATTTTCAGGATAACTTGCTCCAACCGTGTCAGGGATATTTGCTACTGTAACTCCTAGTCCAATAACTTCTTCGTATATTTCCTCTATTAGCTTAACTTCGCTTCTTGTTGCATCCTCACAACTGAATTCTATATTATCAAAAAAGTCTCTTCCATATTTTACCGCTTCAGTTATCTCTCTTCTTATTTCCTCATATGTTTTTCCCATTTTTTCGTAAACCTGCACTCTTGAAGTTGGCATGAAAATATGTAATCTTCTTCGAGTATAATCTTTTAGGGCTTCAAAAGCAAAATTGATATCGCTTTTTACACATCTTGCCAAACTGCAAATATAAGGAGAATGGACTTCCCTGCAAATCCTTTTAATTACCTCCCTATCTGTCTGTCTTGATGCTGCAAACCCTGCCTCAATGACATCTACACCTAATTTTTCTAATTCGATTGCAAATTTTACTTTTTCATCTGGGTAAAGAGTGCAGCCAGGACTTTGTTCACCATCTCTAAGTGTAGTGTCAAAGATGTGTATTTTCTTTCTCTCATCAAGCTGATTAGAATTAGTAGAATTCATGAAGTTCCTCAAAAATTTAGAATTAGAGAAACCTATTTACAAGAGTAACAATAAGAGTAATTCTCTTCTGTCGCTTGTGTAGGCTTCCATGAAAAAGGCAGGAGGAACACATTTATAAATTTTTGTTTTCACTAAACAAACTTTTAAAAACATCTTTTTCTCCACTTTTTTATATGTGGGGGTGCCGGAGCGGTCAAACGGGCAAGATTTAAGCTCTTGTGGCTTTAGCCTTCGGGGGTTCGAATCCTCCCTCCCACATTATTTATTTTTTAATCTAAACCTTTTTAACTAGTTTTAATTTGATTATATTAAGCACTCGTAGCTCAGCCTGGATAGAGTAGGGGCATCCTAAGCCCTTGGTCGAGGGTTCAAATCCTTCCGAGTGCGTTTGAAAGCATAAGATTTAAAACTCTAATTTTCATGAAATTTTAATGAGCACTGGTGGTCTAGTGGTATGACATTTGCCTTCCAAGCAAATTGCCCGGGTTCAATTCCCGGCCGGTGCATTTAAAATGAAATTTGAGAACTGGTTTGAAAAAAACTTTAAGTTGATGCTTGTTTTACCAGTTGTACTTCTTCTACTCTGCCTTACTTACTTAGGGATATTTTACTCTCAAAATGGAAGTTTATTTTTAAGAGATGTATCTCTTTCAGGAGGAACCACCATAACTTTAAACGGTAATTTTGATTCCTCTGAAATAGAAAGTAACCTTCAAGTGCAATTTAGCGATGTTTCGTTTAGAAAATTAACTGACATGTCAACCGGGGAGCAGATAGCATTAGTAGTGGAAAGTTCTGCTTCGCCAGAACAATTAACTTCTTCACTTAATAAGTTAGGGGTTAATCTAACCGACGAGAATTCTAGTGTAGAGTTTACTGGGGCAAGCCTTAGCCAAAATTTCTATAAACAACTAATGATTGCTCTTCTTATCTCCTTTATTTGTATGTCTCTAGTGATCTTTGTTATGTTTAAAACTTTTATTCCAAGTATTGCGGTTATTTTTGCAGCATTTGCAGATATTGTTATGTCTCTGGCGCTAATAGACTTTTTAGGAGTTAAACTTTCAGCAGGAGGAATTGCGGCTTTCCTTATGTTGATTGGGTATTCTGTAGACACAGATATACTTCTTACCTCTAGAGCTCTAAAAAAAGGAGAGGGGTCCTTAAATAATAGAATTTTTCAGTCTTTTAAAACAGGTATTTTAATGACTGGAACTGCTCTCGCAGCAGTTCTTCCGGCACTTTTTATCGTTACAGGGTTGCCAGAATCTTTCAAACAAATATTTTTTATTTTGGCTTTAGGATTGTCTGCAGATATAATCAATACATGGTTAACTAATGTAGGAATAATTAAATGGTATTGTTCTAAAAAGGGGATAAACTAAATGGCAAAAATCACACTAAGAGTTTGGATTTTAATTTTTGTTTTATTACTTTCAGTACTAGCTATTTCTCCCTGGAAAATGTTCGGATCAGGGGTTCTTATCAAATCAGTAGAAAAAAATACTAGCCTCTTTGATTCGGGTTTAAGAACAGATATGATAATTAAAGAGATCGATGGAAAAAAGATTAATAACCTTGAAGATTACACTTCATATGTTCAAGGGCTTTTTATTAATAGAGAACAGAAAAAGGTCATTATTAATACAAACAACGGAGAGTTTATATTTTTAACTAAATCTCTAGACAATTTAACCGTTGCAAATTTGCCCTCTTCTAATTTAAAGACAGGCCTTGATCTAAGTGGAGGAGCAAGAGCTTTGCTTAAGGCGCAAAATACTTCTCTAACTCCTGATCAACTTTCAGATTTAGTTGAAATTACCTCTCAGCGATTCAATGCATTTGGATTAACAGATGTGGTTATTAAGCCCGTGAGGGATCTTTCTGGAGAAAATTATATGCTTATAGAGATTGCAGGTTCTACTTCTAGTGAACTAAGGTCTCTATTAGAAAGTCAAGGCAAATTTGAAGCAAAGATAGGTAATGATACTGTTTTTATCGGAGGAGATAGGGATATAACCTATGTAGGTAGTTCAGGTCAAGATGCAGGAATATACACTTGTGATCAATATTCCTCCGGTTATGTCTGTGAATTTAGGTTTGTGATATATCTTTCTGATAAGGCGGCCCAAAGGCAAGCAAGTTTGACTTCTAATCTTTCAGTTAATCTAAGTTCAGGAGGAAAATATCTTTCCAAGCCTTTAGATTTATATGTAGATAACAGTCTACTAGATACACTGCAGATCGGTGCAGATCTCAAAGGAAGAGAGACAACCCAAATACAGATTTCCGGCTCTGGAACTGGCGCAAGTCAAAGTGAGGCCTATAAAGAAGCCCAAGCAAACATGAAGAAGCTCCAGACGATCTTAAAAACTGGAAGTTTGCCTTTCAAATTAGAGATAGTAAAACTAGACACTATTTCTCCCGCGTTAGGAAAAGAGTTTACTAAGAATATAGTCTATCTGGGGCTGGTTGTATTCTTTATAATTTCTTTAGTTTTATTTATTAGATATAGAAGAATCAAATTAACGGCAGCAGTTATTTTAACTATGTTTTCGGAGGCATTTATTACGCTGGCGATTGCAACATTGATTAGGTGGAACTTAGATGTTTCTAGTATTGCAGGAATAATTGCAGGGATGGGAACAGGGGTTAATGATCAAATAATTATTATTGATGAATCTGTTTCTAACAAAAATACTCTAAAATTGAAAGAGAGAATAAAAAGAGCTTTGTTTATTATTGTTGCCGCATTCTTTACTATTTTTGCAGCCATGTTGCCTTTATTTTGGGCAGGAGCTGGAATGTTAAAAGGATTCGCTCTAACTACTTTAATTAGTGTTACTATAGGTATTTTAATAACTAGACCAGCATTTGCAGATATCGCTGAAAAAATACAAGAGAAGTATAATTAATATGCTTCCTCGCTGGCACCTTCTTTGGGGGTTTTTTATTTCTTACATCTTAATTTATTTCTTTCACTTTCCTTTCTTTGCAGGAGCAGTTATTTTTGTGTCCTCTATTCTCTTAGACTTAGATCACATAATTGTATATTTTTTAGAAACAAAGAACTTACATCCTCTAAAATTTTTTGAATGGCACGCCAAGCAAGAGAGATTTTTGGAAACTTTATCAAAAGAAAAAAAGAAAAAGTATAGACACTCTCACTACTTATTTCATGGGCTTGAAGTCTTATTGCTTTTAGCATTATTTTCTTTTTTCAACAAATTAGTTTTACTAATTTTATACGGGGTATTAATTCATTTAGTACTGGACATAGCTGAGCTGTATTCCCGAGGCTTTCATATTTCGTGTAAAGTATCTCAAATTTGGCTTTGGCAAAGAAATAAAAAGAAAAGAAGGGTAAGTAGGCTATGTTCAGAAGACTAAGGAATATTAAACGCGAAACAGCGGGAATTACGAGCAGGATTGTAAAGAGGGATTTTACAGGGGACACAGGCATAGCTATAAAGAATTCATTATTTAATCTTTCAACAAATGTTTTAGCAAAAATAGGTTCAATAGTTTTTACAGTTATTCTAGCCAGAATGCTGATGCCCGAATTATTTGGATTGTACTCCTTGGCCTTATCTACTTTAATAATTTTTTCTTCATTCTCTGATTTAGGCATTAGCACGGCAGTAACAAAGTTTATGGCTAAAGAAGTAGGCAAGAAGAAAGGGGATCCTGATAAGTATTATATCGCTCTGTTAAAGTGGAAGTTACTTTTAGTATTAGTAATTTGTTTAGCAGTCATCCTATCTGCAGGGTTTTTATCCCATTCATATTACAACAAACCTATCTTCTTAGCGCTAATTGCGGGAGGATTGTACATCTTTTCTTCTTCTCTGGTAGGATTCTTTATTTCCGTTTTTCAAGTTTACAATGATTTTCAAAAGAACTTTATAAAAGAAATAATCTTTCAAACGTTTCGACTTATGTTAGTGCCACTAGCAATAATTTTATTTTTATCTAAAGGAACAGAGCAAGTACTATTTGCTATATTCCTTTCATTATCTATCCCTTACTTAATTAGTTTAATATACTTAATTTATACTAATAAAAAATATTCTTCTTTGGGTAAACTAAATAGCCAAGAGAGAAAGGATATTTTTTGGTTTGTTTTTCCATTGTCTGCTACGGCTTTGTCCGGTATGTTTTTTGGCTATATTGATATGATTATGTTGGGAAGATTTGTCGAATCCGAGTTTATCGGGTATTATCAGGCAGCCATATCTCTAATAAGTTCTACTGGGGCATTAATTGGATTTTCTGGAGCTTTGTTTCCCCTATTCTCTCGCCTTAGAGGAAAGAGATTACAAGTTTTGTTTAGAAAATCAGTTAAATACACCTTTATTTTGTCACTAGTAGGTACAGTAGGGATAATGTTCTTTGCAGGAATAGGAATAACTATTATTTATGGGCCAAGTTATTCTCCCTCAATTTTGTTGCTTAGGGTTTTATCTTTGTTAATATTAATTGATCCCCTTATAGGAGTTTATTCTGGGTTTAATATCTCCCAAGGAAAGACGGCGTTGGTAGCAGTATTATTGATAATTTCCACGTGTATAAACATCTTGCTAAATTATTATTTTATTATATATGGACTAACCTACAGCCATTATGCTGCGGCATTTGGAGCAGCAATTGCAACAATACTTGCCAAAGGAGTTCATCTTGGTGGTTTGATTTTTTTTAAGAGATATGCAAATAGAAATTATTTTAAATAGGCTCTTGCTGGAAGAGGTATGATCCTTTATTTTGATAACTACATAACTGATATGCCCTTTCATAGGGGCGCCTACGAAAATCTATTTAACTTAAGGAACAGGGGCAGTAGTATATATAAAATGCCTTCTAAATTAGATATTACTCTGTATACTTTAGCAAGTTATGCTAAAATAAAGTGGTCAAATGTTATAATCAAATATGAGCTTGAAAATATTTCTCAAAAAAACAAATTTGAAAAAGAGGTGAGGAAGCTTTTTCCAAGAGCAATAATAATATATGGCAGAAGCGATTCTCAAAAAAAATTTCAAGAGTCTTTGCATCTAATTGATTCTTTAAAACCTAATGACGAATGGATTTTTTATGCAGGTAACAATGACCACCCATATATTGCCTACGATGCAACCATCCTAAACCATTGTCTAACTCAAGCGCAAAAGATGAAAAAAAAGTATAAATGGGTCTCTGTAGTAATATCCCATTATCCCGAATTTTTAAATAAAACAATAGAAGGGACTCCTTTTCATGAAGTTGGTGCAAAAGGAACTTATGTTTTGGAAGAAAACGGGTCTTGCATTACCTCTATTTTTCCAACAGGACTTATGCATTCAATGCAAATTGTCCATTTGGATTTGTTTAAACATTGGTTTTTTTCAGGAAATGCTGGAGAAGAAGTAATCAGACGATCTGAATGTATTGAACCATATGTGAAAACTTTAAACCAGGTGGTGATTATTCCTAAAAAAGAGATTTGTGCCCACTTTGATGGGGAGATCGTTTCAGAATACTGCTTGCATAATGTTTCCTATAATGTTTCTCCTCCATTGTTTATTCCTCCCGGATTTTTTAAAAAGAAAGTTAAGATTAGATTTGGGTACGAGAAGAATTTAACTGGCTGGGTAAACATTAATCCGTGTGCTAAAAATTACTCTTTTGATGATCCTACTTTGGGCACAGATTTAAAGATAGGTTTAGGGAATATACCTATTTTTTGGAGAGATAGGATCGAGACTACAAAAATAAACCCTCAGATAGACATGGAACAAATTAATAATTCAATAGCAGAAAGATATGCTTCTCTTAAAAGACCTTTCATTCAAAGAAGCAAGATTTATTATGCCACATACAGGGCTAAATTGTATATTTACAGATTTTTTTATAACCTTTCGTTTACTAGAAAAATTTCAACTTACTTATTTAACAAATTCCCTAAATTAAAGAAAATTTATAAAAATAGCTATAAAAGCTAATTTTCTTATTAATCCGTAAAAATCTATTAGGAGATGAATGATTAAATTAATAAACAGCGCAGATATTGTAAACACATGGAATTTAACTTTGTCTTAGATGTAGACGGGGTATTGACTACTGGTCAATTCCTTTATTCTTCAGATGGAAAAAGCCATAAAATCTTTGGGCCACACGATGCAGATGGGCTGAAACTACTTAAAGATAAAGTAAATATAACTTTTATTACTGCAGATAAGCGGGGGTGGGAAATTTCTAAAAAGAGGATTGTGGATGACATGGGATATTCTCTAGAGTTCATTTCTGAAAAGGACCGTTATGAATACATTAAAAATAAATTTGGTTTTCAAAAAACTTTATTCATGGGAGACGGGATATTTGATGCAGCTATCCTTAAAGATTGTTTTTTTGGAATAGCTCCTGCAAATGCGAGACAAGAAGCAAAAAGCATGGCAGACTTTGTAACTAGTTCTAAATCAGGAGAAGGAGCAGTATGTGACGCTTGCATAAAAGTTCACGAGTTGTTATTTCAGGATAGAGAAAAGCCATTTAGGGTGTTAATCGCTTGTGCAGGTACGGGGAGTAGATTAGGTAATTTAACGAAAGAGACTAACAAGGCATTGATTAAAGTAAAAGGTAAAGAGGTAATAACCTATATAGTTGATAAATTTGAAGAAAACACAGAAATAGTAATTGCCCTAGGATATATGGGTGAGAAAGTTAAGTCGTTTCTTCAAAAGACTTATCCTAATAGAAAGTTTTTCTTTGTAACAGTAGATAACTTTGAAGGGCCAGGATCGAGCTTAGGATATAGCATCTCAAAATGCAGAGAGTATCTTCAATGCCCGTTTATTTTTATTCCAAATGATATGGTTGTTTTAGAAAATATACCTTCTCCAAATCTAAATTATATCGGTTACGCTTCCGAAAGAGATATTAGCCAATTTAGGAGTATTGAATTGGATGGCCCAAGATTATTGAGGTTAAACGAAAAGAAGAGTAATTCGTTAGGATTGCCTTATATTGGCTTAATGGGAGTAAAAGATTATGCTCTTTTTTGGAAGACGCTTGACAAAGATCAAGAAAGCTTCTTTAAATTTGGAGAGAGTGGAGCAATTAGGTTTATGCTAGCTAACAATTCTCCTTTTAAGGCATATGCCTTTAGTTGGTTTGATACAGGTAATCCTCAAGACTTGAAGAAAACTGAAGAAGAACTGACTAAAAGTAATAATTAGAGAGGGTAAGAATCTTGTTTAAAAGTATTCGTTCTCGATCTATAACTATCTATAAATTTATAAACTCTATCCAACTTGGAAAAATTGTCTAGTTGATAAGGGCAATGCGGTTTTCCGATTGCTAAGATAACAAGACGTAGAAGAAAATGATGAGACCAGGTTATAAAGTCTGTATATTAGCTGCAGGCGTAGGAAGTAAGCTAGGAGATTTATCTAAAAATATCCATAGTGCAATACTTCCAGTTAATTTTAAAGCGACTATCTCTTATATTGTAGAAAAATTTCATAATGAAACAGAAATAGTAATTGCAGTAGGTCACCAAAAAGAAACAGTCAAAGATTATCTAAGTTTAGCCTATCCAGAGAGGCAGTTTACCTTTGTTGAGATAGACAATTATATGGGTCCTGGCTATGGGCCGGGATATTCTCTCTACCAGTGCAAAGACCATCTTCAATGTCCTTTTGTATTTTTCACTTCAGATACTATTGTTTTAGAAGATATCCCTGCTCCAACCGAAAATTGGTTAGGGTTAGCTCCCGTAAAAGATACAGAGTCTTTCTGTACTGTAAAAACTAAAAATTCTCTAATTAGCAGCTTAGATGACAAAATTAAAACAGATAACAAATTTGCATTTATTGGTCTAGCAGGGGTGAGGGATTATGAAATTTTTTGGGACGCTTTAGAAAAAGGGAAAGGCACTTCAAATGAAGAAATAAGAGATATTGAAGGATTTAGAGCATTAATCGAAAGAAAGCTATTGCCTGTTCAATTTACCTGGTTTGATACAGGTTCAGTTGAGAGCTATATTGAAACTAACAAGAATTTTTTAGGAGTAGAAGAAACCTTTGACTTTAGCAAAAATAATGAATTTCTTTATTTTGTAAATGGAAGAGTTATAAAATTTTATGCGAATATGGAAATTGCAAAAAAGAGAGTAGAACGAGCAAAATATTTAGAGGGCTTATGCCCGGAAATAGAGGGTTCGCTTAACAACTTCTATTCATACAAGAAGATTGAAGGGCACACGCTCTATAAAGTTTTGAATCCTCGAATTTTATCTGATTTCCTAAATTGGGCAGATAAAGAGTTATGGACAAAGCCAGCTATGTCAGAAGAGGAAAAAAAGAAATTTAAAGACATTTGCAAAGACTTTTACTACGAAAAAACTCTTAAACGTGTTAGTTTATTTCAGACACAAAATAACATTATTGACTCTGAGAATATCATCAATGGGGTTTTAGTTCCTTCCTTATCCGATTTACTTAAAAAAGTTAATTGGGAGAGTTTATTTGAGGGCATACCTGCAAGATTTCACGGAGATTTTAAATTTGGAAATATCCTCGTCACAACTAATCAAGAAACACATATGCAAAAATTTATTCTGTTAGACTGGAGACAGGAGTTTGGAGGGTTAACGAAATACGGAGACATATACTACGATTTAGCAAAATTTTATGCAGGAATAATACTCTCAGATGAGCTTATAAAAAAAGGGTTGTTTTCTTTTGACATAAGTGGAGCAAGTGTTTACTTTGACTATTCTCTAAAAAAATCCTTGTTTGATGCAAAGGAGAAATACGAATATTTTTTAAAAGAAAAAGGGTTTGACTTAACAAAAGTAAGAACTTTAACTGCGATTACCTTCCTTAACATGTCTCCTCTTCATAATTATCCGTTTAATTTTTTAGTTTATTTTTTAGGTAAAAGCATGCTTAATGAGGTTCTAACTTCTCTAAGTAAAGAGGTAACAAAATGATATCAACAAATTCCAGACATATTTTAAATGAGATTTCTTTAGTTTTTCTTAAATCTAATTTTATTTCAGAGGAAGAGCTAATTAAATCTATACTTTCTTCAAACAAAGTTGTTTGTGTAGGTGCTGGGAGAGTAGGGTTTGCTTTGCGTGGTTTCTCAATGAGACTTGCTCATTTAGGTAAGCAAGCTTTTATGCTAGGAGATTCCAATGTACCCAGAATTGCGAAGGGCGATCTTTTAGTTGTTGCATCTGGTTCCGGAGAGACTCAAACAATTTATGATTTGGTAAAAATAGGCAAAAAAGAGGGAGCAAAAATTGCGTTGATAACTGGGAACCCGGATTCCAGAATGGGAAAATTAGCAGACATAAAATTAATTCTACGAGCTCCTTCTAAAACAAAAGAGATAGTCGGTTTTACTTCTATTCAACCCATGACTACCCTCAATGAACAGTGCTTGTCTATCCTTTTAGACTCCCTAGTTTTGGATCTAATGGAAAAAATGGAGGAAACTCATGAATCGATGTGGGGTAGGCATTCTAATTTAGAATAAAATGAAACAAAATTATCTAAGTGCTTCAGTTATATGCATGGATTTTCTTAATCTTCAAAGAGATATCAAAGCTCTAGAAAAAGCAAAAGTAGACTATCTTCATTTTGATGTAATGGATGGAGTTTTCGTTCCAAGATATGGTTTATTTCCTGAAATGTTAGCTAGTATAACT
>Ga0066603_10002689_pt1 | contig 10418 bp, 10 predicted proteins | sample Higcelweek8metaG_FD_59482 | JGI IMG/M metagenome (GOLD analysis project Ga0066603, IMG submission 59482) | Freshwater pond sediment microbial communities from the University of Edinburgh, under environmental carbon perturbations - High... | ecosystem: Environmental > Aquatic > Freshwater > Pond...
CAGCAGGTCTTTGGATTTTAAACGGATGAAATGTCTTTCAGTCTGCGACTGAAGCCATTTCCACGGATATGCGCCGCTGTCATCCAGAGTGTTTGAACTTACGACTCGAAAATTATAAAAGACTTCAAAAGTATCCCCGCCTGCTGCGCAGCGGGCAGGGAAGGAGGCAGCGGTCTAACCTCCATCTAGCAATTACCAAAAACCCAGCGCTGTGCGGAGATACCCCAGCGCTGTGCGGAGATTCCATCTCCGAACACCCCAAGCCACACCCCGCACCCAAAGCCCAAACCCACCTACCCCCACACCCACAGCACCCACCCACAGCGACCAAAAATATTTTCTACCCCCACAGCGCCCATTGATAGCACTTTCCAACCCGCTCATCGAATATATTTCAAAATTATTTCGTTATAATCTTTTCCTTTAACAAAATAGTTTATATATTTGGCGGTGGAGAGATGTGGGGGGCAATAACTATGGTTTTTACAACGAAAAAAGGGAAAACACTTTTACTAAAAAAGATGGAAATGTAAATGTTGGTGGATTTAAACATCATACATAACAAATTAAAACTTGAAAAAAACATGAAAAGATTAGCATTACTTATTGGCAGCCCTTCACACCCAGAAACTCCAAAGGCTGGCAAATTTTTAGAAGGAGTTGAAACAGACATTAAAAACATTTATGGATTTCTCTCCTCGTCAATTGGTGGCAGTTGGAAACAAGATGAAATTAAAACATTCTCGGAAAATCCGAGTTATGATGAAGTCCTGCCCTATTTAAAGGCTTGTCAAGATGTTGATTTTGCATTTGTTTATTTTTCAGGTCACGGATATACTGACAATAACGATGTTACAAGAGTTAATTTTAATGAAACCGAAACACCTGAAGTAATAAAACATTTAGCAAATAGAGCTAAGCGACAAATAACAATTATCGATGCTTGCAGAAGTTTTCCACAATTTATTGGGTTTGACGGATCAATTTTACTAGAAGGTATTAGCTTCCCAAATCCTAAACCAGAATTTGCAAGAGCACTTTTCGATAATTACACATCTAGACTTCCTTCAACAAGAGTGTTGCTTTGTGCAACATCAAAAGGACATGCCTCTATGGATTACGGTAAAAATCAAGGTGGTATATTTTCATCAAGTTTACTAAGTGTAGTAAAAGACAAATTGGAAAATGAAAATAAACCCGTTTTCACTGTTGCTGAAATTTTTAAAAAAGCAAAAATCAATACTCAGAAAAACGAACCTAAGCAACGACCAGAAATTTTCATCAATGATGAGGCTGCATTTAGATTGCCATTTGCAGTAAACCCCAATTACAAACTCCAACAATTGAAGAAATTTGACCAATTTGTCAATGAAAATAAAACCGAAGATATTGCAAAGGGTTTATTAGTTGGAGCAGGAATAGTTTTGACAGGAATTATTATTGGTTCTTTATTGTCAAAAAACAAATAGCAAATCCAATGAGCCAATGCTTTGTAGTAAAGAAAATTTGTTGGACGCACAAGTTAATGCACAAATCAAAACTGCAAAATACCGCAATTATGCAACTCGCATTTAACTATTAATTCTTCACTTAAATACCAAAATATATGTGGGCAGATAATGAAACAACAGAAGACTTTTTAGGTTTTAAAGTACACGCGGATTTACTGGTAGATGTAATCAACGATGATAAGGTGCTACCTGTAACCATTGGAGTTTTTGGTGATTGGGGAAGTGGTAAATCAAGTATTCTAAAAATTGTAGAGCAAGAACTAACAAAAGGCGAAGAAGACGGTATTAAAGACGGCACTCTTGTACTATATTTTAACGGATGGGTCTTTGAAGGATATGATGATGCAAAGGCAGCGTTATTAGAGTCTATCATTGAAAAGTTTGCCCAGCATAAAACAATTGGGAACAAGGTAAAAGATAAAACAACAAAGCTCTTGAAATCTGTAAAGTGGATGCGTTTGTTAGGATTGAGTTTTAAAAAAGTAATTGTTCCTGGAGCAGCGGCTTACTTTACAGGAGGTGCTTCCTTAGCACCTTTTCTAGTAAATGAAATTTCGCGGCTTCAACCGGAAGATGTTGTGAAAAATCTTACTGGGGAAGGTGCTAAAGAATTTCTACAAGATATAATCAAAAAAAATGGAGATGATGACTTAACAATAGTTCGTGAGTTTCGTGATGATTTCAAAGAAATGATAAACAAGTCGGAAATAAAGAAACTTGTTGTAATCATTGATGATTTAGACAGATGCACACCTGACAGACTTATTGAAAATCTTGAAGCAATAAAATTATTTCTAAATGTTGAGAAAACAGCATTTTTAATTGGGGCAGACCCAAGAATAGTGAGACGAGCCATTGAACACCGATATAAAACGGATAGTATTGAAAATGCGGATGACCCAGAAGCTAGAAATAAACGAATCGTAAGCGACTATTTAGAGAAATTGATCCAAATACCTTACTTTTTACCAAAGCTAACAGATAACGAAGTTGAAACTTATCTAACTTTGCTATTCTGCAAGAAGATTATGGGAAAAGACTTCTCAAAAGTAATGGATGCTTTCAAAAGAAACAGAGAAAATAACAGGTATGATGTTTTTGGGTTTGGAGATATTCAGGAATTAGTGACAGATGAACAAAGAAAAGAACTAATGGAAAGTGTTTCCCTGATAGCTTCATTGTCGCCCATTATTACTGAAGGACTGAAAGGAAATCCTCGACAAATTAAAAGATTTTTGAACACTTTCATCTTAAGAAACAGACTTGTAAAAGTTGCCAAATTATCAGATTTTAAAATAGATGTTTTGGCAAAACTAATGGTGTTAGAATATGCTTCTACAAATCTATTCAAGGATATATACAATTGGCAGTCTTTGCAAAAAGGAGAACCAAAACAAATTGTTGACCTTGAGAAGTTAGCAGGAGTAGAAAATACAGATGAAATAAAAAAACAGTTTTCATCCGAATGGGCTTCAGAAAAAGTAATAAAATGGCTCAATGCTGAACCAAAACTTGCAAACGTTGACTTAAGAGATTATTTTTGGATTTCAAGAGATCAGCTTACTACGACAATCAGTGGAGCATCCTTGATACCACCACATATTCGCCAGTTAGCTAAAAATCTAATTGATCACGGTTCGGGAAGTATTTTGACAAAAACTATTACACAAGAAGTAGTTGGAAAGTTGACAGAAACAGAAAGCGAAATATTGTTATCTTTACTAGAAAGTGAATTGATAAAGTTTCCACAAAATGATTGTATTCATAAGGTGTTTATTGAAATGATGTCTCACAATGTATCGTGGGCAATTGAATCTTATAGTAGAGCAATAACAAAAATGGATAATAGTAAAATCCCGTTTAGTTTACGCAGTGATTTTACACTTGCACAGGTGAAAAATGAAAACATAAAACTTCTATATTGTCAGTTTGAAAAGTCGTCACAAATTTTTAAAGCATTAAATCCTAAAAAATAATGGGAACAACTCAACGAATGACTCCAGGCGTTTCAGGTGAACCAAATTGGGGCAACTTGAATAAATCCATTACAAATATTTCCAAAACAGTTGAAAAGGAAAAAGAACTTAATAATAAAGAAAACATTACCCCTCAAGACGAAGCGAAGCTTTTTAAGCACATTTATGACATGCGTTCAGCTTATTTAAAAGCGGCATTTAAGAATCTTGTAAAAACAGGTGGTGGTAGGTCAAAAATCAGCAGTGGTCAATCATCTTCTATTGGGAAGGCGGGTAGAAAAACAGCTGGAAAGATAAGTAAATTCTTTGCAAGTGTTGGAAGTAATGGATTGCAACAAACATTTGTTGATCTTGGTTTTGGATCATTGCAGGGAAAATCTTTTCAAGAGGTTCTTGATTTTCTACATATATTTTGTTCAGAGTCCAATGAAGGTATGGATGAAACAGCCGCCAATAATGCATCCTGCGAAATCATGAAAGAACTCGCCATGTTGGCTGATAATGATTTGAATAAATTCGAGGAGCTTGTTAATGAATATATTGATGGAAGTGGGTTGTCGGATTTGCTTTGCAAGTTTTGGGGCTTATACATTTTCGAGCACTTATCTCAAAGATTTGAAGAAAAGATAAAACAACAAAGAGGCGTGGAAATTGGGAAAGAAACTTTTAAAATAATTAAAGCTGATATAATTGGCCAGGTGAGGGTTTTAAATACCCATAGACCTGTTACGAAAGTTGATTGGAAAGGAAGTGCCGGGGAAAAAGAGATAGAAAATATTTTTGATTCTGTCATTAAAATCATTTGCGATGAAAACAATTAGGGTTGGTAAGCTTGACTACGATGAATCTACAGGCTCTGGGATGATAAATGTTGTAGATACCACTGGCGGAAGTTCTACGCTTTATTTTGATTTGGAGACTCTATTGCCATTTATCAATAACGTCAGTTCAGAGGTTTTTGATTTTTTTACGCTAAGTGCCTCTGTATATGGAATCGATAGGTTTGTTGAAAGAAAAAAACATTCAGTTGATGGATGGTCAAGAGAATTAAAAGTTAACTTTCCAGTTCATGATCCGTTAAAATGGAATGCATGTAAGGTAGAACTGAATGGATTATTATCTTTCTTAACCGGAGACTATTGGGATGTTGAATTTAGACAAGAAACATTTAGTGTGCCGAAAGCGACCTTAGGCGAAGAATATTCCCTTTCATTTGCACAAGTAAATTTGATATCAGGTGGTTTAGATTCACTCATCGGTGCGTTGGACTTTCTCAAACAAAATCCTAAACAGAAGGTTCTATTTGTTTCTCATTATGATCCGCAAATGCATGGTCCAAAAGGTGACCAAAAAGATTTAATTTCAGAGATCGAAAAGATATACCCAATGCAATTTGCGTATATACCCTCAATTCGAGCATCGTTAGATCGCACAAATGTTAATAGAGAAACAACATTTAGGAGTAGATCCCTTTTATTTGTGGGGTTAGCATTATTAGCTGCACAGGCAACAAATACGCATAGTATAATTGTTCCTGAAAATGGGACCGTCTCATTAAATTTTCCCCTTAGTGCTTCAAGAAGAAGTTCCTGTAGTACAAGAACAACTCATCCGTTCGTTTTAGAAAATATTCTTTTAGTTTGGAGATTGCTATCAATAACAACAGACATTCGAAATCCATATGAATTTCAAACTAAGGGAGAAATGGTAAATTCTTGCAAGGACCAAACTAATCTTTCAAAATTAGTTGCAATGTCAAACTCTTGTGGAAAACGAGGACATCGAGCACACTGGCAAATACCGAGGGCTTCACATTGTGGCATATGTATGCCGTGCATTTATAGGCGTGCATCACTATTAAAAACCACAGATGAAACCTCCTATGGTAACACTATAAATTCCTTGGTTCCATTTCTCAGTAAAAAATCCCATGATGCTGGAGCTTGTTTAGATTATTTAAAAAGTCCAATCACAAGAGAAGAAATTAAACAAGAATTAATTGTAAACGGCGTGAAAAACATATTTAAACTCAATCAATATGTAGATGTCGTATGGCGAACTAGGGAAGAGCTAAAACAATTAGTTTCAAGTGAAGGTAATTTCTATGTAAAAAACAAAGGTGGAGTTTAATGCTAATTGATACACACTGCCATTTTGATATGTGTGATAATCCAACTCAGATTATTCAGGAATGTGAGAAAAACGAGATTATTACAATTGGAATGACAAATTCGCCAAGTCATTTTGAAATGGGATTCCCTCATTTAAAGGGATATCATTTTGTTCGAATGGCTTTAGGGTTACATCCTTTAATGGCAAATGAACATAATAAAGAATTGATCAGATTTAAAAGAAATATAGACAAAACATCATACATTGGTGAAATAGGGTTAGACTTTTCTAAGGAGGGAATTGCTACCAAAGATATTCAGATAAAAAGCTTTGAGTATGTTTTAGAATCTATTAAAACTAAAAACAAAATTATCAGCCTACATTCAAGAAGAGCGGAAAAAGAAGTATTTGAATTATTGCTGAAACACAAAATAAACAATGCTATTTTTCATTGGTATTCTGGTGGCATAACCATATTAAGAAAGATTCTGGAAAGCGGCTATTATTTCTCAATAAATCCTTCCATGATCAATAGCCTGTCCGGTCAAAAGTTGATTGCAGAGATTCCTCTTGATAAGATTTTGACGGAAACTGATTCTCCCTATACAATGATTGGAAATCGAAATACAAGACCAATTGATGTAACTGTTGTAATAAACTATTTGGCAAAAAGTAATGGATTATCAGTTGAATTTGTTGAAAATAAAATATATTCGAATTTCATGAGCTTAATTAATAACATTCGATAAAATGAATATCAACATGTAATTCATTCCAAAATTCAAACACCTTACAAGTAGTCTTATCAAAAGAATTGACCTTATCCCCCTTTTCAGAAGTCTAACAAAAACATTTTCGATAGAAATCTTGTTTTTAAGAAATTCAATGTATATTTGCGGTGTGAGTTTAACGAAACTGCGACTTCACAATAGCAGACAATGACTTTTGACGTCAGATTGAATTTGTTTAATAAGATTGGGGCTATCTGTGAGAGAAAGAACATGTGTTCTTGATAACGGTTTTGTAAAGTTTGATGTTAATTTCAATTTTGGACAAATAGAAGGCAATCCCTTATGAAGAATAGTCAGTTATGCATTGATTTTAAATTGAACAGACACCCTCGCATTGGTAGAATATATGGGTTAAACATGTTCTTGGCAGAGCAATAAGCCGCAATAAATAAGAAATGAAAAAATATATTAGGAAAGACTTTTATAAATTAATTAGACTTTATTACAAGCAAAAATGGCTTAGAGAAAGGAAAATGGAAGTAGAGGAATTATTAAAGTTCTGCGACACTGACATTCAGAAAGATATAGTTATTGATCTTCTTGAAGAGTTTTCATTCTTAAACCAAGTTACATATCAAGATAACTTGAATAAAGTTTGTGATTATATTATTAATAAAAGCGGTTTTAGTGAAGAAACAACACAAATAGTTGCATTAACCAAGTCGGAATCTGCCGATAGTGGACAGGCCGTATTATATCATCTTCGTAATTCTCTATTTGGGTTAGGTTGGAGAAAATATAAAGACGTCAATAAACTTGGCTCTGCAAAGAAAATTTACAATCAAGGATTCAAACAAATAATTCTTTTCGATGAATTTATTGGAAGTGGTCAAACAATAATTTGCCGAGTAAATGAATTAAAGGGTTTAATTGGTGAACAATTTTCTTTCAGCTGTTGTTTTATTGCAGGAATGGATTATGCAATCAGCAACATTCAGAATTTTGGAATTCCAGTTTTTTGTCCATTAAAACTAAAAAAGGGGATTTCTGAAAGGTATTCTGGTAGTGAGTTAAGACAGGCAGAAGATGAAATGTTGAATTTAGAATTGAAACTTGCTCCATGGATAAATAAAAAGGAATTATATACATATTCATTTGGGTGGAAAGGCTCAGAAGCATTGTATTCTCTTGAAGGATGCTTTGGAAATACCCCGAATAATGTTTTTCCAATATTTTGGTGGATGAAAGATATAAGAGATAGAGATAGAAAACACTTACTTACAAGGGTTGAATCTGGTTTTTAAAAAACAAATATGAAGAGGTTTGAACGTAAAATACTAGCTGATTTATTTAAAAGCTCGAATGGTCTTTTTGCTTACACGTTTTTTGAAAGATATAAAGTTAAGCCCGATGAAATTGCTACATTTATTGAGAAATATGAATCACTAAATCTTATAATATTTGTTGAAAACAAGCTTCTCCTCACTGCAAAGGGTAGAGAAGAATTGAAAATTAGTAAGCGAAAAGAATCTACAAAGAATATGGGGTTTAATATTCCTGAGGAGTTTACTGTGAATCGAATAGGAATAAATGAATTATATTTGCCAGATATAACGAAACTTTCAAAAAATATATTAATATTGCAAAATAATGGTGATGGGGAAGAAACTTGCACTTAGAAGGTGTAGTCGCCTTCGTGAAATAAGGCTTAATATAGCCAATGGACTAAAGTTGTCCCAACTTTAGTCCAGGTTCGCTCAGCAGAGCTGAGACTCACCCACTTAATACTACAATTAAGTGGAGCGTCTCCACTTAATTGTAGTATTAAGTGGATTGCTAAAGATAGAGAAAGAAGTCCCCCATCACCTTTTACTTTTTACACAATGGATAAACAACAAATAATCGAGAACTGGAAAACGTTTTTTGTCAGTAAAGGCCTAAAAAAAGAATATCAAGATTCTTATTTGGTCTTCATTGCCAAGTTGTTATCAAAAGACCTACCTGTTATTTTTGAAATAAAACATCTCTCTTTATTACTTGGGAGATCTATGAAATATTTGAATTCGGTTTCGTTTTCTCCTGAATCACATTATAGAGAGTTTAAGATGAAAAAAAGAAGTGGTGGTTTTAGGACTATTGATGTGCCTTATCCTGCTTTATTAGAATGCCAAAATTGGATTTATAAAAATCTATTAAGTAATATCAAGTTAAACTATTGCGCCCATGGTTTTGCAAAAAAAAAATCTATAATCACAAATGCAAAAATTCATTTGAATCAACCAGAACTTTTAAAAATTGACCTTGAAAACTTTTTTCCTTCCATAAGTAAAGACAGGGTAATTGCATTGTTTCATAGATTAGGATATTCAACAGAAGTTTCGTTCTATTTAGCTTCCATTTGCTGTTTAAATGGTTGTTTGCCTCAAGGAGCTCCTACAAGTCCTGCTTTAAGCAACATTGTATCCATCAAGCTTGACAATAGAATGCTTTCTTTTTCAAAGAAGTTTAATTTAAGGTACACAAGATATGCAGATGATTTAGCCTTTTCAGGTGAAAAAATCCCAACAAAATTTATTGATTACATCACAAAAATAGTAGAAGATGAAGGATTTAAAGTCAATTCTCCCAAAACACAATTATATAATAAAAAGGGTAAACGTATTCTTACAGGAGTTTCAATTAGTACCGATAAAATAAAAGCTCCCAAAGAATACAAGAAAAAACTTTTTCAGGAATTATATTACATTAATAAGCATGGCCTAAATTCTCATATGACAAAGAAGAAGATAAGAATACCATATTATGTAAACTCTTTAATTGGGAAATTAAATTTTATTTTAAGTATTGAGCCTGAAAACACAAAAGCAATTGAATATAGAAAGCAATTAATTGAGATTGAAAACGCACACAATAACATAGTTTTAGAATAAATGTTTTCTATCTTTTTGATTCATTCTGTTTAGCCTTTACTTCAAATCAGACAGGCTGGGCTAAGGCTAGAAACAACTAACACAACTTAGCATAGAGCTATACTAGGCGCGAACAACAGGCTGAAATTATTCTTCAATTCTCCCCAAAACCCAAACAGATTACAAACAGTCTTCTCAAAATAAAAACCAGAAATAATTTGCCTAATATTGCATCACAAATCCGCCCCTTTCAGGTGGCGCTGATTGCACCGGAATGGTGGCGCTGAATCAGCGGAATAAATCAGTTGTCTGAAAAACGGATAGAAATACCACCATATTTAATCACAAAACTCAACCCGAAATGGCAGAAATAATTAGCATAGAGATCATTGATAATGACATGGGCGGCCATAGAGACTTGTTGTTTTCCATCCCTGATCTGGTTGAAGACCGCGCGTTTGATACTTATTATTTCGCCCTGGCTGCTGAGAAAACAGAAGAACCTGATGATATAGAAAAAGCTGTGGCTCAATTGATCCAGTTCTGGATTGACAAAGCGATGGAAATGAAAAACGACGAAATCATATATTTGCCAATTGATTTTTCGGACCAGTACACAGGCTGTTTGCGCGTGTACAAGCAAGGTGAACAATTGGTTTTAACCTATGGTTATTCCATGGTTGAAGGCTTTTCAATAAATCCTTTGAACCCTGAAGACTATTACAAGGATATAACTGATTTCAAAGCCACATCTAAAAAACAAATATCCGTTGACCATTCCATTTTTGTTTCAGCGCTGAATGAACAAAAAAGGCAATTGTGTTGTAAAAAATAACTTTTGTAAAAGCAACAATAATAAGTGGCTCTGCACTATTGCAATGATTGGTGAATGTCGCACCATATTTCCATCAATTTGCAAACACAATAATTAAAGGGCAACTTTAAAAACCGCATTTTGTATGCGATCAACAAGTCGGTTTTAGGGGCTGGTACGACTGTCTATATTTCAATGGAGTTTACCCTGCTGTACGCAGGGCTCCTGACTTCGGCACTTTGAAATCTTTTTTTTAACGCTTGATAGTGCATTATGTGATTATCAGAACACCTAAATGGGTGTCCCAGCAAAAAAGACATTGTGTTTTTTATTGAATAATATTGACGTCCGGAGGATGTCAAACA
>Ga0066603_10002709_pt1 | contig 10345 bp, 7 predicted proteins | sample Higcelweek8metaG_FD_59482 | JGI IMG/M metagenome (GOLD analysis project Ga0066603, IMG submission 59482) | Freshwater pond sediment microbial communities from the University of Edinburgh, under environmental carbon perturbations - High... | ecosystem: Environmental > Aquatic > Freshwater > Pond...
GGCGCCGGCGGCGACCAGCGCGGAATACTCGCCCAGGCTGTGCCCGGCCAGCACGCTCGGCGCCCATGCTCCACCGGTCAACTCGCGAAAGGCCGCAAGGCAGGCGACGGAATGGGTGAGCAGCGCGATCTGAGTGAATTCGGTGCCGTTGAGCCGCCCTTCCGGCCCCTGGAAGGACAGCTCGGCCACGTCGAAGCCCATCGCCTCGCTGGCACGTCCATACACTTCGCGAACGCTGGAGAATTGCCGGTGGATGTCGCTTCCCATGCCGACGTACTGCGAGCCTTGCCCGGGAAACACGAACATGATGCTGGGACTGGAAACTTGGCTCATGGAAAAACTCCCTGTATGGATCGATGGACCTGACATCGCTGTCCGGACCGACAAAACCGCGGGCTCTCCCGCGCTCGTCACGCCACCCGGGAAATGGTGCCATCCGGCACCGGACGCTCCGTCCGGTCGGTAATCCCCAGGTGCTGCAGCACACGGTCGGTCATGTGATCGGCCGTGAAACGCTCCGCCAGCGGGCGGGCATTCCCTGCCAGCTCGCGGTGGAGTGTCGCATTCGTCAGCAGGGTCTCCAGCTGCCGGGCCAGGTCGCCGCTGTCCCAGGCGCCGAAGGTCAGACCACCGGCCCGGTCGCCGTCACGCATGACCTCGGTGACGCCACCGTAGTCGGGCACCAGCACCGGTGTGCCATGGCTCATTGCCTCGGCCACCACCAGGCCGAAGGCCTCCCGATTCACCGAGGGATAGACTACGCAGTGGCTGTGGGCGAACAGCGTGTCGCGGATCTCTCCGGGAACTGCCCCAGCCTGATGTATCGGCAAGCCGAGATGGTCGGCGAGATCGGCGATGACCTTCTTGCAGGATTCGCCCTTGGCGGTCGCGCCGCAGACCACCAGCTGCAGCTGGACACCACGCGCCTTCAGCAGCCGTCCGGCATAGAGCAGCAGATCGATGCCCTTCTCGGCCTCCTGGCGGCCGAAGTAGGTGACGATGGGGGTGTCCTCCCGTAATCCGGGGAAGAGTTTCCGGAGCTGCGCCCGCGGCGGCCGGGCCGAGGGGGCGGGTAGTTCGATGCCGTTGTAGAGCACACTCATGCGCCCCCGGGGAACCTTCAGCTCGCCGGCGATCCGCTCGAGGTAGTCGTGACTGACCAGCAGGGCCGGCCAGCGCGAGCCGGCCACAGCCTCGTTGAGACGGCTGCGGTAGGTCTCGAACAGGCCGCCCCGCCGCGCATAGTCGGCGAACTGCTCGTCGCCCTGAAAGGTCAGCGAGTAGTCGAAATCGAGTCCGCCCTGGCGCTTGGCCGCCAGGGCGAGCATGCCGAGGGAAGCGAAGCTCATCATCAGATGGCTGACCCCATCTTTGGCGATGAAGCGGCGCAGGCGCCGGGCCAGACCGGCATCGGAGTCCGACGTCGCATGCAGCGAGCAGATGAGGTGGGTGAGCATGCGGTCGACGAAGCCGTTGATGCCCTGGGTGACGCGCACCCGCAGCTTCAGCGGGAGCAGGAAGGCGGCCGAACCGACCACCTGGTCCATGAACGCCGAGGGCCGCCGAAACTGGTAGCGCGTGCCGTGGCAGAGCAGCCGATGTTCGATCCCCGGATCGGCAAGCCCGGGATTCCACTCCATCATCCAGTAGACCAGCACCTTGTAACCGCGTCGGTGGAGGATATTGGCGAGAGTCAGGTCACGAACCGTGGAGCCCAGGTAGGACCCACTGCCAAGGGTGACGAATGCAAAAGTCGGCTTGCTCATTTTGCCTCCGGTCCATCGGGATGGCGGCGAGCGTCCCCTGTTGGATTCGACGCCCCCGCTCCCTCGTTCAGTGAACGCTCAGAAGGTATAGCTGACGCCGGTAAACACCGAGTAGCGCAACAGTGTCCCGAACTCGTCGTCGTTGCCGCCGGTGAATATGTTGCCTGTGAAATAAGCCTGGATGTTGTTGGTCAAATCGTATTCGAGGATGCCGGTGAAACGCTGGGACTGGTCGTCGAGATCCCTCAGGTAACGGATGTTGTACTCGAGGTCCCGGATCGAGGTGTTGTCGGTAACCTGGATCATCGCGTATCGCTTCCGGTAGAGAACGCTCCGGCTGTCCACCTGGCTGCTCAGGTAGCAATCAATGATGGCACTCTTATCGCATCCATTGTTGTCGCGCAGGTATTCGACGTTGACCGTCGGCCCGATTTCGAGGGTGTAGGAAGCACCGACCTGGTAGCCGGCCTTGTCCTCGTATTTGACATTGCCCTCGGTATAGAGCAACAGGGCATCCGAGGCGTTCCAGCCGGCGAAGAAGCCGGTCTGGTGCTGATCGCTCTCGCGATAGGAATGAATGATCGAGGCGTAGCCCGAGGAGCCGGTATAGTCGAGCTTGACCGCGTAGATCTTCTCGAAATGATCCCCCGCCGATAGCGGGCTGCCCGCCAGGGTGGGCTGACCCGTGACCACGGCGCTGTCCGATCGGCCCGCACTGGTGTTGGCGATCGCCGAAAGCGCCCAGGTTCCGTTGGGAATCCAGATCGCCCGGTAATAATCCAAGCCGGGAACCTCGACGCGCGGGTTGTTGCGCCCGTTGTCGCGGGTGAAGGGGTTGGACAGCGAGAGGATCACCGACGGTCCCCACTGGAGGTTCTCTCGCCCGTAGGACAAGGTCAGCTCGTCGAAGGGCCGGTAACGCACCCAGCCCTCGTTGAGGTACAGGTCCGAGCTTTCGTCGTGCTCGCCATCGCGCGGACCATCCTTCCAACTCTCCCACGTCTTGTTGTAACGCGGCTTGAGGGCGAACTCCCAGTTGCGAAAGCTCAGGTTCAGGTCCGCCCGTGGGTTGAGTACCCACTGGTAGCGCGGGATTTCGGCGGCGTTGTCATTGTTGATGGTCGACTCCTCCGCCTCCTGAACGAGGGTGTAGGCCATCAGGTTGAAACGTGAGTAGAAACCGCTTGCCAGCTCATCGGCCAGGCTCATCTGCCCCTCGGCCAGCTCGGGAAGCTCGGCCGCACCCACCAGTCCCACCTGGATTGCCATGCCCGCCAGAGGCAATACCAATCCCAAACGATGCGACATCCTTGCCATCTCTGCTATCCCTGCCATATCCGAAGTTGTCCATACTGCGTTGACTACCATGAACGAGCTGTTGAGCCCAAAAGGGCTAGTATGGAGCGCTCCATATTGCAGAGGCAATGCCAAGCTTGCCATCCGCGACGTCCGAGTCACGCTGGAGCGCTCCATGCCAGACTCACTGCATGAACAAGTTAATATTGAAGATGAAATCCGGCAGCGGCGCGAGTTTTGGCTTGGTCATGCTCAGGGTGGTGACATCGCCGCTCATCAGTTCCTCGTAGATCGCGATCTCGGAGATGAAGGGCCGTTCCTTACCATCGATCATCACCGTGCTGCCGTACTCCATGTTGGCCGACTTGAAGCGCTTGCCGGACAACGTGTAGTAGTCTGCCTTCACCCCCACCAGACGGTTCTTGTCCACCCAGTAGATGATCCGGTCGTAGGTGGTCCGCGAATTGCGCGCCTTCAGGTCGAACACATAGCAGTCCGCGCCATTCACTGTTTCGTCGGGCAGACGGGTCGCCTCGTAGTCCTCGGCGTAGTTGGTCGAGGCGACATCGCCGTAGGAGGCCTGACCCATCAGCTTCTGGCGCAGCGAAATGGGGATCGGCTTGCTCAGGCCCGGCTTGTGGAACCACATGTTGTTGTCGAGCATGAGCAGCTTCTGCCCCTTGGACTTGGGCGGCGCGATGTTGAGCCCCGAGATGTTGAAGCCGCGCGCCTTGATGTCGTAGAGCATGCTGTCGGTGCGGCCCTTCTCGTTGGACTCGATGGCCACGTTCCAGGCGATGCCCTGCAGATTGCCCCGCGACTCGTCGGCTCGCTTGAGGATCTGGTAGGGATCTTCGCCGGAGCTGGCGATCGGCGTCGGCACGCTGGCCTTGGCCACCGGCGGCACCGCCTTGGCCTCGGGCTCGGTGCGCACCGGCGCACTCGCCGCGGGGGGCGGGATGGGGGGCTGGCTGGTGGCCTGGGAGGCCGCCGGAGCCTTCGACTCCACCGGCGCGAGCCGGGAAGTGCTCGCCCGCTCGGCGGGCTTGTCGCCATCGTCGCTGCCGAACAGCCGGCTGAAGAAACCCCGGCTACCTTCGTCTGCAGCCTTCGCGGACGGCTCGATATTCTCCGCGACGGCCAAGGTACTGACCAGTAGTGCCAGACCGAACACGGAAATGCGGGAAAGTCCTTTCATCACATCAAATCTCCGTCGGTTCAAAAACAATCCCCTGCGGTTCACACATGCCCCAGGGCGCCGACGATCTCCATCCGTGCCGCCTTGCGTGCCGGAAGGCTTGCCGCCAGCAGGGAAAGCACCATCAGGGCCAGCAGACTCCAGAGCATTTCCTTGGGCACCAGGTAGACCTCCAGCGGAATGCGCCGGGTGATCTGCGGCGGAATCCAGGTCGGCTCAAAGGTGGCGATGCTCGACCACACCGCAAGGGTGAGCAGCACCCCGACCAGCGAGCCGATCAGGCCAAGCAGCATGCTTTCCAGGGCGAACAGCCCAACGATGCCACGGCGCTTCACGCCAAGGGCACGCAGCGTGCCGATCTCCCGGGTACGCTCCATGATCGCCATGCCTACGGTGTTGACCACACTCATTACCACGATAGTGAAGACGATCAGGAAGGCGAACAGGAAGATCACGTCGAACATGTTCTTGACCTTGGTGTAGAAGGTCGACAGCTCGTTCCAGGTCTTGATCTCGACATCCAGGCCATGGGCGGCCAGCTCGCTCTGCAGGGTCGCGCGCATCGGCTGGGTGAGCAGGCCGTCATTGAGCAGGACGTTGATCCGGTCGACGCTGGTGGTGTCGTAGAGGTTCTGGGCGAACTCCAGACTGACCAGCATCAGCTTGTCCTCCAGCGCTTCGACCGGCGAGTTGAAGGTCTGCAGCATCTGCCCGTCGAGGGCATTGATCTGCCCGCTCACGGTCGGCGCCATCACCACCACGGTATCGCCCTGCTTGAAGCGGAGCTGGTCGGCCAGCCCCTGGCTCATGCCCAGGCCGTTGGGCTGGTCGTCGGTCATGGGGTCGCCGTCGAACAGCCGCATGTTGCCCACCTTGGTCCGCGAGTGGCTGCGGATGACATCGACCTTGGACGACACCCGTCCGCTGGCGAGGAAGATGGTCGACACCTCGCCGTTGCTGACCAGGCCGGAAATGTTCAGCTCCGGGGTGGAAATGCGGATCTCCGGATGGGTCTGCAGGACCTCGTCGATCACCCGTACATCCTCCTCGTTGAGCAGGTAGCGCGTCGGATCGAGCTTGCCCTCTTCGAGGAAGCCCTTCTTGAAGATCGACATGTGGCCGTTGCCCTGGATGTGGATGTAGGAATCCTCCAGGCTGGTGAAGATATAGGCGGTGAAACCACCCAGGGCGTTGACCGCGGCGAAGCCGAGACCGATCGCCATCACGGTGAACAGCGAGCGGCGGCCGTTGCGGAACAGGTTGCGCGTGGCGAGCTTGAACCAGGTGATCATGGGCGGCTCCCTGCAATGCGGGTCTGGGCGGCCGGGCGCTCCGGCTGACTGTCGCTGCCGATCTCGCCGTCCTGCATCAGGACGCGGCGCTTGACGCTCTCCAGCAGACGCTGGTCATGGGTGGAGAAGACGAAGGCGGTGCCGTGGCTGGCGTTGATGTTCAGCATCAGCTCGATGATCCGCCGGGCGTTGCCCGAGTCGAGGTTGGCGGTGGGCTCGTCGGCGATCACCAGGGCCGGGTCGGTGACCAGTGCCCGGGCGATGGCGACCCTCTGCTGCTGGCCGCCGGAGAGCTTGGCCGGACGGTGGGCGACATGCTTCTCGAGGCCCACCTCGGCCAGCCGCTCCAGCGCCCGCTGGCGGGCGACCGAGGACGAGGCCCCGGCGATCTGCAGCGGCAGCATGACGTTCTCCAGCGCCGAGAGCACCGGCACCAGGTTGAAGTTCTGGAAGACGAAACCGATCATCCGGTTGCGCAGCTCGCTGCGCGCATTGTCCGACAGGTCGTTGACTTCCTGGCCGTCGATCAGCACCGAGCCCGTGGTGGGCGAGTCGAGCATCCCGATGAGGTTGCACAGGGTCGACTTGCCTGACCCGGACGGCCCCCAGATCGCGACGAACTCGCGCGTCTGGATGATGAGGTCGATGCCCTTGAGGGCGATCACCGGATTTTCGCCAATCTGGTAGTGCTTGGTGGCCCGGCGCAGCTCGATGAGCGGGGCCGTTCCGATCGAGGTAATGGTGTTCATGGTCGGGGTTTTCCTGATGCGTCCAATGCCCTTGAAATTCCCAGCAATCCGCGAAACCTGGGCGCGTCCGGGCCACGACGACTGCCGCGTGGCCCCGGACGCTGCGCCGGTTATCGGCCGGACACGCCCGCCGTCTCGGCGGCGGCGTAGGCGATGACGAAATTATCGTCGCGAACGCTGTGCACGCCGATCAGCCGGTCGCTGCCCTGGACCTGGATGATGAAGTTTCCGCCGCCGTCGATGGCGATCGCTTCGAAACGCTGCGGGGCTCCGTCCAGGCCGGTGCCGAGCAACTTGCCGGCGGCCTCCTTGGCAGACCACAGGCGGGTGATCCACTCGTCCCGCACCGTGCCCTCTGCCGCCAGATCGTCCAGCAGCTCGCGCTCGCCGGCCGTGCTGAAGCTGCCGAGGAAGCCGGCATCACGTGGGCGGATCTGCTCGATGTCGATGCCTACCGGCTGCTCGCAGGCGATCGCCACCGCGCGGTCCTCGCAATGCGCGATGCTGATCCTCGGCAGTCGCGGGTGGCCCTCCAGTGCCGCCACCAGCGGCTGGCCGGCAGCCTCGCGGTCGATGGCGAAAGCCGCCGGGTGCAGCATGTCCGGCGCCTCGCTGCGCGCGGCGAGCCAGGCGCGTACCGCGTCCTTCGCCGCTACCCGACCGAGCTGCCACTGCTGCTGGCGCGGCGGGACGCCGGCCTTGGCAGTGAAGTCCGCCATCTCGTCCAGATGCAGGTAGTGGCGCGCCAGTAGCAGGGCGTCGAAACCCTGGGTGTCAGCCTTGGTAATCAAACAACACAGCGCGCCCTGCGCCAGCGACGGCAGGTCAAGGGGACGGCTCAGCAGGTGCCGGGTCGGCTGGCGACGGAAGTCGAGCACCTGGGGCTGATTGCGGAACTTGATGCTCCCCCACTCCCGGACGCGCAGCCAGACCCCACCGGAACCGTCCTGGATTTCCACGTTGGCGTACATGGTCATCGCCTCGTCGCGGACGATCTCGATGCGGATCGGCGCCCGCGTGCCGGCCGGCGGCGTCGAACGGTACAGCTCGAGCTTGCCGAAGCCGATCGGCAGCACATAGCGGTCATTCTGCATCGCCCATACGCCGATGAACTGGCCGATTCCGTCGAACAGGGCCGGATCGATCAGCAGCTGGGGCTGGTCGATCGACCGGAACAGCTCGGTCGGCAGCCGGGTCACCAGGTCCGTCACCGCCCCCTCGTCGGCAATGATGATTTCGCCGGTCAGGCAATGGAAGCACGGCCCGTGGAACATATGGCGTTCCCGGTAAATATCCTCGCCGGTCAGGGGCAGACGGTAGGGGTTGCTGAAGTTGCCGAAGGCCAGGTCGAGATCGACCCGGTAGGTGCTGGAGAACAGCACGGTCGCGGTGGTCGAGGGCATCTCCTGCCCCTCGAGCTGGATCGCCACGGCAATGCGCCAGACCTGGCCGTCGGCGTCGACCTCCTGCACCCGGGCGGTGATGTTCAGCACCTCGCTGTCGCGATCGGACACCTCGATCCAGCGGGTGGCCTTGACGTCCTCGAAACCGATCAGTCCCAGGCCGGGCGCCAGGCAGGCCGCCGCCTCGGCCATCACCTCCAGGCTCATGGTCAGCGGCAGCACCGGCATGCAGGCGGAGACCGGCTTGACCCCGGGGGCGTGGACGAAGGCGTGGTCGGCGAGATACAGATCCTCGTCCAGATGCAGCCTGCGCCGGATCGTCAGCGACTCGCCGGGGGCATAGGCCAGTACCTGACCGATGAAGGGCAGACTGCCCTCCTCCAGAGGCTCGGCGGCCGGGCCGGGCTCGGGCCGGGGCGCCGGCTCGCGGGACTGGCGCGACTCGGCCGGCGGCGACGCTGCGCCGTCGGCCAACGCCCGTGGCCCGGCTTGCACCACCGCGACGATCGTCGCGGTTTCGTCGGCCGGTTCCTCGTCCCGCAGCTCCTCGGCGGACTCCACCTCGTAGACGCGGGCGATCAGAGGCATGTCGCTGTTGCCATCGAGTACCAGATGGGAAAGGGTTGCGCTGCTCATATCTTCTCCAAAACCAGGCCGGTGATGGTCAACCCCGGCCCGAAGCCGAGGCACACGATACGAGTGCCAACAGTGGCCTCCTCCAGATGCCGCATGAGAATGTGCGGGATCGTCGAGGAAGACATGTTGCCGTGCTCGAAGAAAACGCTCTTGCTGATCGCCACCTGATCGTCGGACAGGCCCAGCTCCTCCTGGACATGCTCGACGATCTTCGGCCCGCCCGGATGGATGGCAAAGCTCATGGCATCCTTCTCGCGCTCGAAGTCCATGCCGGCGCGCCGCAGCAGGTCCACCACGAAGGCCCGCACATGGCGCTTGATGATCACCGGCACCAGGGGCGAGAGTGTCATGACGTACTGGTGCGAACCGGGCACCCCGGTCATGGTGTCGGTCGAATCCGGCAGCAGGTGCTCGCTCATCGCCAGGATGCGCAGGCCGCGCAGGCCCTGCCGGCGCAGCTCGTCCTCGGGATAGACCGAGTACTTGATCAGCCCGTCGGAGAACAGGGTCGCCGAGATGATGTTGTCCGCCCGCAACTCGGCGATATTGTGGTGCGCGGACATCAGCTCGGTATGCACGATGTCCACCCGGATCTTCGGCGGAGTGGCCCCCCACTGCGCCGAAGCGAGCATGCCATGGGCCATCTTGATCGCCGGGAAGGCGCCGTAGCAGCCCATGGTGTAGCAGTGGGTCACCGTGGTCTCGAACCATTTGCGCCTGGACACCACGTGCTCGACGGGACTCGGCGACAGATAGCCGGTGCAGGTCACATGAATGAGATCGTCGGGCGGCGTGGCATCGGCCGCATACATCCGCTCGACGCCCTCCTCGACGACCTTGGCGAAACTTTCGTGGCGCGTCTTGAGGCCCGCGCCCCGCGGATCGTTCTTGATGTCGAACAGCCGCAGGTGCTCCTCCCCAGGCTCGGGATCGGCGACATCGAAATTACCCTCGCCGAAACGGATGTCGGTCAGCTTCGGAAAGTAGACCAGCTGCCGCTGCTTGATCTGCGCAGGCGATACGGCGTACTTGTCGAACTTCTCCTTCACCGTCTTGTAGACCTCGAGAAAGCCTTCTTCGTCGCTGATGTCGTTGTTCAGACAGTGGGCCTTGGCGAAGGCGTAGGCGGTCAGCTCGAGCGTGATCCGCTGGGGTACCGGCTTGGCCATCTGGACCGGCATGAAGCTGCTCAGAACTGCACTGTTGGGATAAACCATGTCGTTCATATTTTCTCCAGCACCATTCCGGTGACAGTCAGTCCGGGACCGAAACCAAGGCACACGACGCGCGTGCCGATATCCACGTCTTCGAGAACCTGTTTGAGAATGTGGGGAACGGTGGCGGAGGACATGTTGCCGTTCTCCAGGAACACGCTCTTGCTGATCGCCACCTGATCGTCGGCCAGTCCCAGATCCTCCTGGATGTGCTCGACGATCTTCGGCCCGCCCGGGTGGATGGCGAAGACCAGCTCGCGCTTCTGCCGCTCGAAGTCGATGCCGGCACGCTGCAGCAGGTTCATCACGAAGGCACGGACATGGCGCTTGATGACCACCGGCACCATCGGTGTGAGGGTCATCAGGAACTGGTGCGAACCCGGAATCCAGGTCATCTCGTCGGCGGAGTCGGGCAGCAGGTGTTCGTTGATCGCCAAGACCCGCAGGCCTTGCAGTCCCTGCCGGCGCAGCTCCTCCTCGGAAAACACCGAGTACTTGATCAGCCCGTCGGCGAACAGGGTCATGGTGATGATGTTTTCCGCCCGCGCATCGACGATGTTGTTATGCGCCGAGAGCAGCTCGGTGTGCACGATGTCGACCCGGTCCTTGATCGGGGTGATGCCGAAGTGCGACGAGGAGAGCATGCCGTGGGCCATCTTGATCGCCGGGAAGGCGCCGTAGCAGCCCATGTGGTAGCTGTGGGTCACCGTGGTCTCGAACCAGCCGCGCTGCGCCGCCATCCGCTCGACCGGACTCGGCGACAGATAGCCCGAGCAGGTCACGTGGATGAG